>Ga0209396_1000099_pt1 | contig 121706 bp, 99 predicted proteins | sample GOMGulsemesocosm_6_FD_184638 | JGI IMG/M metagenome (GOLD analysis project Ga0209396, IMG submission 184638) | Methane-oxidizing microbial communities from mesocosms in the Gulf of Mexico - GOM8C Gulf of Mexico (SPAdes) (version 2) | ecosystem: Environmental > Aquatic > Marine > Cold seeps...
TGCGAAGGAAAAATAAATCAAGGTAAGGCGCTCGATTGAGCAATAGCTGGCTATTGGAATTGAGAGCAACGAATTCTTGGGGTATTTTAACCAGCACAAGTGGGCAATAATTTAATGGAATTGGTATAAAAGCCATAAAATAGGCCGTTATGTTTAAAAACAGTCACGGCCTTTTACTTTCAAAATAGTTTTTTCTTCCTCAGTTGCTGCACATTTCCTGCACATTGCTCATTTATGCTGACTAATATCAACACAATAAAATAACAGTTATACCAATTCCATTAAGTTTGTGATCTTGTTGTGCGAAGGAAAAATAAATCAAGGTAAGACGCTCGATTGAGCAATAGCTGGCTATTGGAATTGAGAGCAACGAATTCTTGGGGTATTTTAACCAGCACAAGTGGTCAATAATTTAATGGAATTGGTATTACATCCACCTTAGAGGTAAATTAACCATGAAAGATATATCTAGTTATTGGAATAATTCTAAAAAAACCATATTGAACCTTTTAGTTAGCCTGATATTAACAAGCACATTAACCGCTTGTGGTGGCAGCGATAGTGAAACGACTGAGAGTGAAGCTATTGACAATGACATAACCAATAGTGACACAACAACCGCTAATACCGCGCCAGTAGCTCATGCCGGTAGTGATCAAACTGTATTTATAAACTCTACCGTAGAACTTTCAGGTGAGCTTAGTAGTGATACTGACGGTGATTCACTTGGCTATTCTTGGAGCTTATCCACTTTACCTAGTGGTAGCGTCGCCGTTTTATCTAATGAAAGCACTGTATCATCTTCATTTACTGCAGATGTAATTGGTAGCTATGTCGTTAATTTAACAGTGAATGATGGCCAGATAAATAGTGAGGTTGCTCATATTGAGGTGGTCGTAACTGAGGTCATTGAAGGCTCTACAACAGGTATTTTATGTGATTATAACTATAACCAATTTAACGATTCTATTTATGTGCTTGATGACAGCATGGCGCAATGGAGCTGCGTGGATGGCGAACGTTTACTTAGCGCTAATGGCATACCCGATCACGATGTAGGTGAATTTCCTAACGCACATAATCCTAATACCATTACTGAACAATCAGTCTCTGCGAGTTTAAGTTTAACGCCAATAGAGTCTGCAACGGCAACAACTTTAGGTGGTTCCAGTGGTGCTACAGGTTATGTGCTTAATGGCGTAAAGATTGACGCTAATACTGCTGGCAGCTGCGATGATTCTGGCAATAATTGTAGCCTCATTGGTAACACAGGTAATTGGCATATTGAAGCATTAGGTCAAACCAGCTTTAACTTTGGCACTGATGATAATAACGCCCATGTACAACCTGGCGGCTCTTATCACTATCACGGTATGCCAGAAGGTTTTGTAACTAAACAAGGTGGTAACAGCGTTACCATGACCATCATTGGCTGGGCTGCTGATGGTTTCCCCATCTATGCACGTTTCGGCTATAGCATTGCTAGCGATTCGACTTCAGCACTTAAATCAATGACTGGTAGCTATCAATTGATCAGCAATGTGCCGAGCAATAGACCTTCAGCGTCAATTTACCCACTTGGCACTTTTGGTGAAGACTGGCAGTACGTTGCAGGCTCTGGAGATTTAGACGAATGTAACGGCCGAGTTGGTGTTACCCCTGAGTTTCCACAAGGCATTTACCACTATTATGCTACTGACAGTTACCCATACTTTCAACGTTGTGTGAAAGGAGAAGTAGAAGTAACTGGTCGTATGCCGCCACCATAACTCACTATTTTGATAATCTGGCCATTTATTTTCCCCCTGTGATAACTGGCCTAGATAAACGGACTTTCTTACCTCACAACGAGCAATAGTAACTTGGGGTTTATCAAAAAAATACGATTTAATCTTAATAGGAATTCAATGCATGAAATATATAAATAAATTATCAATCATCGCCCTTATAGCGCTAGTGAACATATTGTTTTCCCACCAAGTATATGCACATATGATGGTTGCCCAACATGGCAGTTTAAACGTGGTAGATGGCGGAGTATTTATGGTGATTTCACTACCAGTTTCAGCTTTCCCAGGTATTGACGATGATAAAGATGGTAAACTTTCGCCGCAAGAATTTGCTATACACCGCGCGAATATTAGTGAAGTAATTCACCGTGAAGTCGTATTAAAAGATAACAGCGGTAAACTGACTTTAAAAGGCATGATGTTATCGCCCGTTACCGCTCATCACGCACCAAAAGCGCCAACATCACAGTTAATTGTTATGGGTCGCTATACACTTATTGATTCAAGTAGTGAACTTGAATATCAAGTAGGGATTTTTGGTAGCAATACAACTGAAAAAACAATGGAAATCACAGCAACACGAAAAGAAGACGGTAGTAAACAAACCATTGAGTTATCGGCAAAAACGCCCTCTTTCGTGCTTTTTAACTAAGTAATCTGAACTCTGGATAAGCAGCACTTGCTCAATATTCCTCTTTATACAATTATCAAGCGCTCATTATCCAGGGTTCAGGTTAAGTATTAATAGTTACTGAAGAAATCATATCACGGAGCAAAACGGTTAATTCAATAGGTTGTTTTTTAAATAAAAATGTTATTGTTTAAATACAAAGGGCAGATGAAAGTGGTATTTACTTAACAATAAAAATCACTCACTCTTAATATCACTTAGATACTAAAAGTGACATAACAAAAAATCAGCATAAACATTTGCTAATTAGCAAAATCACGTTCATTCTGGCGTTATTATTCATAATTATTAAAATACTTAGCATGGGTTATCAAACTGCACTGCAAAATTTTATCGTCAATAGTGGTAAATACCAACAACAAGCATTTCTACATCAACCCGTCGATGGTCAATGGCATGTCTTCTCTTTTACGGATGTCGAGCAACAAGCACGAACTATCGCAGCGGGTTTAGTTGCTCAAGGTTACCAACAAGGCGATAGAATAGGCATACTATCCAAAAACTGTGCGCAATGGTTTATCGCTGACTTGGCAATAATGATGGCAGGGATGGTCAGTGTTCCTATCTATGCAACCGCAGGTGAAAATACCATTAGCTATGTTATCGAACATAGTCAAATGAAAGCTATTTTTGTTGGTAAGTTAGACTCGTTAGACGCAGCAACGGCAAGTATTCCCTCAGCAGTGCTAAGTGTTGCTTTTCCATACCCTACAGTGACTTGTTCTCAAAGCTGGAAAACATGGCTGACACAATATCAGCCCTTAACAACGATTCATCAGCCTAAACTAAATGATTGCATGTCCATTATTTATACTTCAGGTACGACCGGAAACCCCAAAGGGGTTGTCATCAGTCACTTAAACTTAGCATCGGCAGCTCAATGCACAGCCAACACCAATAACACTACTCGTAAAGATAAAATGTTATCTTATTTGCCGCTAGCGCATATAACCGAGCGTTCTGTTGTTGAACATGTTGCCTATTATTCTGGGTGCCAAATTTACTTTGTTGAAAGTTTAGCAAGTTTTATAGATGATTTACGCTTTGCATCGCCAACACTCTTTATGTCTGTTCCACGTTTATGGGCAAAGTTTCAAGCGCAAGTTTTACATCAAATTCCAGAAAAAAAATTAAATTTCTTATTAAAGCTCCCCTTAATAGGCAGTATTGTCGCGAAAAAAATCCGTACTAAGCTTGGCCTTAATAGTGCTACCGTTTTTGCCTCGGGATCGGCTCCCATTGCGTTATCACTACTGCAGTGGTTTCAAAAAATCGGCGTTAATATTGGTGAAGGCTGGGGCATGAGTGAAACGTCTGGTTTATCATGCGGAAATTTCCCATTTAACGCTAATTATTTAGGTAGCATAGGCCAACCTATTGCTTGTGTTGAAATGAAATTATCAGAGCAACAAGAAGTAATGATCCGCGGTGAGGCTGTATTTGAAGAGTATTACTTAAATGCTGATTTAACTGCGCTCGCATTTACTGATGGCTGGTTCCATACCGGCGATAAAGGGGAACTAACTAACGATGGTGCTTATAAAATTATTGGTCGAATTAAAGAAGAGTTTAAAACTTCAAAAGGTAAGTATGTAGCGCCGGCTCCAATCGAGCAGAAGTTATGTCGTAATAGCGATATTGAGCAAGTTTGTGTAATGGGCCTAGGGATGAAGCAGCCTATCGCTTTAGTCGTATTAGCTCAAGGGAAAGATCGTTTTGATAGCCGTATACATCAAGATATATTAGCGACTCTGACACAAGTCAATATCGAAGTAGAAAGTCATCAAAGACTTGATTATATCTTTATTTGCGGCGAGCCTTGGACATGTGAAAATGAACTATTAACACCAACATTGAAACTAAAACGCGAGAGCATTGAACAACATTACCTTAAGTTATTACCAGAAATAATTGAAGATAAAATTATTGTGCAAAGGTAAATATGCAAAGGTTTCTTATTGGGTTAGGTTTGATATTGCTAAATAGCATTAAAAATTAACCACTTGATTAGATTGGTAAATAAAGATTTAAGGGGCAGTGATACTCTTAGCTAAGTAGTTTCAGCCCCTTGTTTTATTATTCTTGAGTGGACAGCCTATAAAACTGACATTCAATTTGTTTAAAATAAACTACTGATGCATGGAATTATTACTCTTGACCCATTTTTGTTGTTGAATACCGTTGACATCTTTCCATTTAAAAAGATATTGCCCGTTATGTCCTGATTGTGCGGTGCGATCTGATGCATTTAAACCAAACTCTCGCCCACCCACTTTAGACAATCCCAACGATTGACAACAAAGCCAGTGAAAATCCAATTTTTTTCCGTAAGCAGCTGTACAATCAGCCATAACATCACTTAATGAAAGGCGTGTTTTGGGAGCTACTGGCAGAGTATGTAATATATAGGGGGAAACACCTCCTCCCCAAGTATAGGCATTATTGACTTGTCCTTGAGTGAGAGATGATATCTGTAAATTAGGGACAGTCTTAAATGCACCATGCTCTGATTCTGTTTTCGTGTAGGTACCAGCCATAATTTGTTTTACCATTGTTGCATTAAGTAATTTGGCAAAATGGGTATAAAAGGTTAGTGAGCAATTTGCAGGTACTTTTGTGTAGCCCATTGATGGTGTCCAACTACCATGTCCATGAAGATAAACGGTTGTCATAATTATGTTCCTTTTTAGATAATTATCGTTCATCACAATCATAATGTGAGAGCAAAAATTATACAACATCTAAAACTAGCTAGAGAAGTATTCATTTGAAAATAGAGAGTAATTCACTAATTCGATAATCTTATACCAATTCCATTAAGTTTGTGATCTTGTTGTGCGAAGGAAAAATAAATCAAGGTTAGGCGCTCGATTGAGCAATAGCTGGCTATTGGAATTGAGAGCACGAATTCTTGGGGTATTTTAACCAGCACAAGTGGGCAATAATTTAATGGAATTGGTATTAGCACTAGCTATTGTTTTGATCTTCGGTGCTTCATGAGGTATTCAGGCATAAGTCATATACAGTTCAGCCGTAGCTCGTATTGTAATTTCTGAAACTCAAAGCACAGACAATAATTCCCATAATAATGATTATCAATAATATTTATATCCCTTCTATGCCTAAGTATTGAGACTTGCATACAAAAAACACAGCCCAAAAAGATAAACACAAATACAAATGACAATAGTTTTCATTTGTATACATATGTACGAAAATGTATAATAGTGCAAAAACTCAAGTACATATAAAATATTAAGGGTAAACATGAAAATTAAACACGCTTTTACGCTTTCTTCATTAGTTTTGGCTATGGGCTTTCCTGCTTATGCCGAAGAAGTTCAGACCGAAGAAGTTCAGGTTGAAAAAACCAGCAAAGAAATAGAAAAAATACAAATTTTTGGCGTTCGTTCCGATCGAGTAAGTAAAGGGGCCACGGGCTTAACCATGGAGCTTAATGAAACGCCACAATCAATTAGTGTTATCGATGCTAAGCAAATTAAGAATTTTGCGGTTAATAACATTGATGATGTACTGCAAATGGCGACAGGTATTACCGTTGAGCGTGGTGAAACTAACCGCACTAGATATACCTCTCGTGGTTTTGATATTAAAAGTACACAAATTGATGGCATTGGCCTACCTAACGGCTGGGGTCTCGTTACTGGTGCTATGGAAAGTTACGGCTATGAAGAGATAGAAGTTATTCGTGGTGCTAATGGTCAATTAACGGGTGTGGGTAATGCTGCAGGTACTATTAACTATGTGCGAAAACGCCCAACAAACGAGACCGAAGCGGAAGTATCTCTAGTACTAGGCTCAGATGATCTTCAACGATTACAAGCAGACGCTTCATTTTTATTAACCGAAAGTGGTAGCTGGGCGGCACGTGTTGTTGCTGTTGCACAAGACTCAGGTTCATATCTTGATGGCTTAGAAGATGATCGGACCTATTTCTCAGCAGTAGTAGATGGACAAATAACAGATAATTCAACATTAGCCTTTGGCGCTTCATATCAAGATGCCAATAGTGATGGTGTTATGTGGGGTGGCTTACCGCTAGCTTATTCCGACGGCACTCAGGCAGACTTTGATGTTAGTACCAGCCCAACTCAAGACTGGACTATGTGGGACACGCTCAATATTAATGCTTTTATTGAGTATACCTATACCTTTGACAATGATTGGGAAGTTAAAACAACTTATAATCGACAAGACTCTGAAGACCAAAGTAAATTATTTTACCTTACTGACGCATATAAAATCTATGACAGTAAAACTAACCTAGGGTTAGCCAGCCAACCCGGCAGATATGACTCAGAATTTAGTGCGGATTTATTTGACTTAACTGCTAAAGGCCAATACAGCTTATTTGGTCAAGACCATGAGTTAATGCTTGGTGCAAGCACCTCTAAAAGTACTGATGTTTCTTTTACCAATGGTTATGATAAGGCAACTACGCCAGCTTATGGCTTTACTCCCGCTTTTCCTTTTGCGCAAGATGCGATTCCAGAGCCTGTGTGGGGTGATAAAATGCGCTACGCTGATTTGGATGTAACGCTAACACGCCTATTTGGTTCAACAAAATTAAACATAAACGATGATTTATTTGTTATAGCAGGCTTTAATGCCATTGAATATAGCCGAAAAGGCTATAATTCTGGTGGTCCTGTTGATAATGAGGAAAGCGAAGTTAGTCCTTACTTAGGCGCAACCTACTCTATTACTGATGACATTAATGCTTATATAAGTTATTCAGATATATATCAACCACAAGAGCAGTATGATTTCGATGGTCACTTCTTAGATCCAAGTAAAGGCGTTAACTACGAGATAGGCGTAAAAACACAATGGTTTGATGACAACTTACTCGCAACCTTTGCTATATTTCGTGCTGAGCAAGACAATATAGCCGTTTTTGCCGGTATCAACGACCTAGGAAACTATTATTATAAAGGCACAACAATGGACTCAAACGGTTTTGAATTAGAAATTGTTGGCCACTTAACTGATAACCTTAATGCTACTTTTGCCTACACCAACTTAGCAATAGAAGATGAACAAGGTAAAAGCACTAGTTCATGGGAGCCTGAAAACCTAGTTAAGTTTTCAGTAGATTATACCTTGCCGCAATTACCTGAGTTAATGATGGGCTTAGGTGGTAAATGGCAATCTAAAACAGAAAATACAGCTGCAACGGTTAAACAAGACTCATACTTACTTATTAATGCTTTTGCACGTTGGAATGTATCAGATAGTCTATCAATACAAGCAAATATTAATAACCTGACCGATGAAAAATATATCACAAGTTTGAAAAATGTTGGCTTTTACGGCGCACCTACGCAAGGAAGTGTTAACGTAACGTATAGTTTCTAAAAATAAGCTCTCTTGATATGCGCACTAAATTAATCCTTTAGTGTGAAGACATAGTACGAAGACATAGTCCGAAGGCATAGTGCGCTAAATTAGCGGAAGCTTAATTATTTACTACACAGAAGTTATGTAAAAAAAGCCAATATTCATTACAAATATTGGCTTTCATCATTTAGTTTTTCTATGCTGCTAACCTTCAAATATGTAGGTTTCCCTCAAGTAATTTTTTACATCGAAAGCTTGATCAATAGCACTATTTTTCAGCTGCTAATTTACGTGCTTGATGTAGTTTCTTGTAGCTTTCAATTAATCGTTGGTGTTTATCTAAGCCTTCAAGATTCATACTCGTTTCTGTTAAACCAAAGAATCTCACTTCACCATAAACAGAGCCAACAACATTTTCCATATTCTCTGCACCAAACATTCTATTGAAGTTACCAATAAAGTCTTCCAGCTCCATTTCTTCATCTAGGCTGACTTCAAGTACTGCATGAATGGCTTGATAGAATAAGCCACGCTCTACGGTATTGTCATTGTACTGTAAAAATTCACCCACTAATTCAATAGCGTCTTCAAGTGCGCCCAGCGCTAGGCAAATAAGAATTTTCAATTCAAGAATAGTTAGCTGACCCCAAACAGTATTTTCATCAAACTCAATACCTATTAAGGTTTTAATATCAATATAGTTATCTTGCTGACTTTCTTCTAAACGTTCAAACAAGCTGGTTAACTGCTCTTCATCTAACTTATGCAGGTTTAAAATATCTTCACGGTAATCAAGTGACTTGTTGGTATTGTCCCAGATTAAGTCTTCTACGGGATAAACTTCTGAATAATCAGGTACTAAAATACGACAAGCGGTAGCACCAAGTTGGTTAAATTCAGCAATATACACTTCTTTGCCTAAGTCTTTTAAAATGTCCATTAAGCCGGCATTTTCTTCTTCATTGGTGCCAGAGAAATCCCATTCAACAAATTCATAATCGTGTTTATCACTAAAGAAACGCCATGAAATAACCCCCGTTGAATCAATAAAGTGGTCAACAAAGTTTTCTGGCTCGGTTACCGCCATGCTATTAAAGGTCGGTTTAGGCACGTCATTTAAGCCTTCAAAGCTACGACCTTGTAATAATTCAGTTAAACTACGCTCTAAGGCAACTTCAAAACTTGGATGGGCACCAAATGAGGCAAATACACCACCATTTTTGGGGTTCATCAAAGTGACACACATTACCGGAAACTGCCCACCTAACGAGGCATCTTTAACCACTACAGGGAAACCCTGTGCTTCTAAGCCTTCAATACCCGCTAAAATATCTGGGTACTTAGCGATAACCTCTTTTGGTACATCAGGTAAAACAATTTCTTCAGCGATGATTTGCTTTTTAACGGCGCGTTCAAAGATTTCTGACAAACATTGTACTTTTGCTTCCGGTAAGTTATTACCTGCGCTCATGCCATTACTTAAAAATAAGTTTTCGATTAAGTTCGATGGGAAATAGACCGTTTCACCGTCAGAATGACGTAAATAAGGGATTGAACAAATGCCTCGCTCTTTCATACCTGAGTTGGTATCTATTAGGTTTGAACCGCGTAGTTCGTTTTCTGGGTTATAAATAGCTAAACAATAATCATCTAAAATATCGCTTGGCAGTTCGTCATTATCGCCCGCTTTAAACCATTTCTCATTGGGATAATGAACAAAATCACTACTCGCAATGTCTGTACCGAAAAATTGATCGTTATAAAAGAAGTTACAGTTAAGGCGCTCAATAAACTCACCTAAGGCTGAAGCAAGTGCACTCTCTTTAGTTGCACCTTTACCGTTAGTAAAACACATTGGAGATGCAGCATCTCTAATGTGTAATGACCATACATTAGGAATAATATTGCGCCACGAAGATATTTCTATCTTCATTCCAAGATCTGCCAATAGACCAGACATATTGGCAATGGTTTCTTCTAAAGGTAAGTCTTTACCTAAGATAAAAGTGCTAGCACCGTCCTCAGGCTGTTGCATCAACATAGCTTGCGCATCTTCTTCAAGGCTAGTAACAGCTTCAACTTTAAACTCTGGCCCTTGCTGCACCACTTTTTTCACGGTACATCGGTCAATAGAGCGTAAAATGCCTTTTTTGTCTTTTTCAGAAATGCTTTCAGGTAGCTCGACCTGAATTTGAAAAATTTGGTTGTATCTATCTTCAGGATCAACAATATTGTTTTGTGATAAACGAATATTATCCGTTGGGATATCACGGGAATTACAATAGACCTTAACAAAATACGCGGCACACATTGCAGAAGAGGCAAGGAAATAATCAAAAGGACCAGGCGCTGAGCCGTCACCCTTATAACGTTTAGGCTGATCAGCAATGACAGAGAAGTCGTCAAACTTGGCTTCAAGTCTAAGGTTGTCGAGAAAGTTAACTTTGATTTCCATTGATATATTTCCGAAGTTGTATGCAGCCAATCGATAGGCTAATTCTAATGGCGCTAATTATCGGATTTTTTGCGCCATTAGTCTTGGATTAATTAAGTAATAATGAAATAAATTACCTAAAGCACTATTTCTCGCTGAAATAGTGCTTACTTCCTTTTATTTACGATAGGTCTACTTTAGAGAACGGAAACTTCAATTGTACTATCTGCAAACTGTAATTTTTCAATAGCGACTAAGGTATTCAGGCCATCGCGATTATCTTGTAAGTCTTGCACCTTCACGACATCGTTTTCACTGGTAATTTGATATTGCGCCGATTGACCTGCAAATATCACCGTATTAATACCCTTATTCCCTGTAATATTGTTATTGAACCTATTCACTACGACGTTGCTATCTTTATTACCTGTTAAGGTAACATCTTTAAGGTACTGTGCATGATTGGTATAAGGTAAACTTTGCTTAAAGATCAAACTAAAGTTACCTGTAAAGCTTTCATCAATGCGCGCGTTATAGGTCAAATAAGGATGAAAAAATTGATCCGCCATTATTGCTGCACCTTGTGGATCTTTTATCGCTAAATCATCACGAGTTTTAGCAATGTACATGCCCCACATGCCAAACTCACTATTAAAAGCCCCCCAAAGCCCATAATAACTATCAACAACGGATGCTAAATACTCTTGTGACAAGCTGTTTTCAGCGGTTAGTTCAGCTACCCAACTTGCTTGCTCTGCTGGCCAAGCCCACAACTTTCCGGATAATGCTGTTACTTGCGCCGCGCGGATATCGGCTTGATATTCTGGCAGTGCACCATTAAATTCAGAGCCTTGATCAACACCAATACCGTAATCATGTACTAGGTGTAAAATCTCCTCAAACGAAGCATCACGATATTCATAGTTTTGCGTGATATACCAGCTGTGCCCTTCCACCTGCATTTCGCCATAATATAACGGCTGACCATCAAGTTCTGCCCCGCCGTTAGTACCATCATCAACACCATTTAGTAGTAACAATACCGCGCCATTTTCAGCCATTTTATTGGCAACTGCGCTTTTGTCTGCGCCGTATACTGAGCCGGGAAAGTCGGTTAAATAGTGCTGTAGAATTCCACGGGCACGCACAATTTGATTTTCCATAATTTTATTTTGGGCAATAATATGAATTACGCCGCCATTCGGTGTATCAACCTTGGTATAGCGGTCAAATTTTAATGCTGCTGTGTAAGTGCTTTTTAATTCATCTGGCACGGCCGATATACCCAAATCGTTACTGGCTGCTTCAGTAGGAATGGTCGTGGGTGTAGTTGTTGGCGTAGTCGTGGCCGGAGGCGTTACTGTTTCCTCTATTTTCGTTTTTTTATCACTACTTGAACCACCACAAGCAACTAAGGTTGTACTGATTATCACGGCAAGTAAGCTCTTTGCAAAAGAAGTCGTAAAAGGGGTTTTATTTATCGGGTTCATTATTTTCTCCAAAGCTATTCAAAAGCAGTCAAAGGTAATCATTTTAAGGGGAGTCAATCGGCGTCAACCGATAACCTATTGTCCACTGTTTTCATCTGCTTTAGGGTAAGCGCAAGTAAGCGTTTGTAAGCAATACATCAAGAGAAGCTTTATACTTAATTTTAAGTATTCGTTATGATACTTAAAATAAAAAGGCCCCTTTATCAGTGGTGTCCATATTACTGAGCACATGATAAAAGAGCCTATCAAACAATTTAATTATAAATTTTTAACCCTAGAAAATTACTTCGTTAATACGCCATATAAAGTCATTTCTGCTGCGGTCATCCAGTGGATATTCTCTGCAGTTGCCGCTTCCAGGGTATACCAGTAAAAGTCTGTCGTTATACCGATAGCATTATAATAATCAAGATAGATAACATGCGCTTGATGTCCCTTAGGGTAATCTAAAGCAGCTTTACCACTACCATCACTCCATGAATGAACACCTATTTTAGCACCTTGGGCAATAGTACGTTTAACACCGGCTAAAAACATATCACTACCACCCGATGCCACCATACCATCCGCTGGAATATGGGTATTGATGCCACGGTTTCTAATTTCCATTGACGCAAGCAAATTAATTTCATCATCCATAGATCCCGGTACATTTTGCATTACCAAGGTTTTAATTTGTGGGTAGGTCGTAAAGAGTGTTTGCATAACAGCTAAAGTATCTGAGCCAATAACACCGTTCATGTATACGGTATCAGCGCTGTTATCATCATTTTTAAAAGTAAAACTGGCCGCCTTTTCTTCACCTTCATCGGTATCTGCCTCTGTTGGCTTAATAGTAAAATCCATCGCAGCGTAATCACCATCAGGCAATGATGTTGCCAAACTATATTCAGCATTCGTTAATAAAGTATGTACCGTTAAATCTTTATTTTTCACCTTTGCCAACGTATTTAACTGCCACTCATTATTGATTTGAGCTAAACGTTCATCTCCCACTTGAGCGCCTAATATAGAGGTTAATGACCAATACACATATTCAGTGACCATACAGCTGTAATTACAAGTTTCATCATCATAAGTATACCAAGCAGTATCAGGGTAACTTGCTGGAATAGTTTCGAACTGACCGCCACGGGCGATATCCATAGCATTGGCAATTTCTGAGCCTATTGTTTCACCGAATACATCAGGGTAAACACCCGCGTAACCAACATGAGTGATGAGGTGTAAAACCTCTTCAATGCTGGCATCAAAACTACCGACATTAACATTACCAATAATCACTTCACTGGCATAAAGGTCTTGCAACGCTTCTGATTCCGGTATTTTTTCAAATATCGTCTCTATTTCAGCTTCATCTTTAGTCATGATTAATGCCGCACCTTGCTCAAGCATGTGCTTGACCACTAAGGCATTATCAGGCTTACCGTCTTCATTATTATCTAGGTATTGCGCCATCACATTGGCCGCATGTAACATCACTTCATCTGGGGTTTGCGTAGTACCATAAATAGGAATGCCAAAGACTGAAGTTTTCTTCGAAAAAGCTTGCTCTAAAGCCGCATTACCACTATTTCCATCTTCGCTTTCATAAGTTAACGCGGGAATTTTATCTACACAGCTAGCATCAACAGCTTTATTGGGCTCAGTTAAAAAGTCACTCGCGAGGGTATTAAAACAACTAAGGTCAGAAAATAGTTGCCCGTGGCCACCTTGAGGGTTAGTGAATACTTGCGCATTAGGCATATTTTTAGCAACCAATGTCCCCCACGCTGTCGGTGTTTGCGTATCTTGATTACCATTAAGCATTAACACGGGTAAATTACTACTTACTGCTTGTGTCTCAATGTCGTTCGCGGGGGCAACATCCCAAACTTTACAAGAAGCCTGATCAAAACCCATGTGGTACATATCAGCTACTGCAACTTGTGTACTTGCCGACCAACCTTGACTATTGTCCCCAACTAACGCGGTAATATTTAAAAATGGGTATTCTTCAGCGCAGATAGTGGATAATCCCATAGCGTTGTAAAATCTATCCTCTTCGCCCTGCTCTCCACCTTCCTCAGCCCCTTGCTCACCCATGATAGCTTCAAAAGCTGATGCATATTTACTAACATCCTTATTTACCGCTAATAAGTAATCTATAATTACCGGCTCAGCGCCCAGTTCAAGTAAAATTTGAATAAATTCTCTACTCTCATCCATCATGCCTTCATTATGCATACGAGCAACAATATCCTCGATAATACTTTTGAATTCATCCGCAGGACAATCAGCTGAGTTTTCACAGTTTTTTACGATTTGATTTAACGACTCATAATTTGCCCACGGCGTATCAGTAATGCCGTTCACCGCTATCGGGAACATGCCATCGAGGATAACACTGCGAATACCTTCGCTATTTTCACGCATTATGGTAGTCGCAAGACGTGTGCCATAAGAAATACCGTATAAATTCCATTGTGAAATATTCAGTGCTTTTCTTAAAGCAATAAAGTCCATCGCACTATGAACACTATGGTAAGCATCTAAATCGACACCTGATGTTTCAAGCCTTGTTTTACAGGCAGTTAACTGCGCGGATGTACCTGCTTCATTAAACTCGGTACAAAATAGCGCGGGCTTTGAATACCCCGTACCACGTTGGTCCACTAAGTAGACATCCCTGTCGTTGATAAAGGTACCCGTTTCAACAATTTGCGAAATATTTGCACTGGCACTACCGCCCGGACCACCTTCTAGGTAAACCACTGGATCAGCTTTTTTATTTGCAGACGTAGACGCGAGTTTAACTACCGCTATTTCAATATTTTTTATAGATGCTGGCTTACCATATAAAGCATGTTTTTCTGGCACGGTTAAGTAACCGCATGATGAGCCAGCAGTTAAAAGAGACAATTGTGGCGCAGGCAACATGTCCTTACAGGCAACGTCTTTATATGTATTCACTTCGGGAAGTGTTGGCGCGGTGGGCGTTTCTTTTTTAGTATCAGAGCCACCACAAGCAGTTAATATACTCGTAGTCATTATTGCCAAAACAATAAGCGATTTATTGGTTGGTATCATTGTAAACTTCCTTCATGGTAATTAATAAACAGCTGAACATAGTATTTTTCAGGCGGCGTAACTGACAATGCGGTCACTAACAGTGCAGTACTTAAAAGCCTAAGCGATGAGCTATTATTAATTATTCGAACTGACTTTAGGGTAAGCGCAAGTAAGCATTTGTAAGGAAGGGTTTGTATTTATTATTCAATAACTTAAGCAGACGAACCAATAGAGTGATGTTATCAATATTAACAAACGTCACTATGCGCTTACTTTAGCTTACAAACTGTCTGATATATTTTTATACACTTATATTCCAAATAAAAAACGAACTGTTTGTCTTAACGCTTGAAATGGGCCGATACTAGTTTGCTTGTTACAGGAATGAAGATGAAAATAAATAATGAAATGGTCACAGTTAAGCCAATAGGTACTGAACAAACAACCATAGAACAAAACACCCGAGCTCAGGAAGCCAAGCTATCCAACGAGAAAAATAGAGCAGATACCTCTGCTACTTCTACCGATAGCTCAAGTAAAACCTATCTATCTACTGAAGGAAAGTTGAGCCAAAAAATAGAGGCCACGTCAGATAAAATTGATGATATTTTACAAAAGCATGTTACGCCCGCAAAAAAAGATAAATTAAATGATATCTATCAGCAGCTTGATAGTATATTTGAAAAAGAGAAGTTAACAGAGCAAGAAGAACAGTCTGCTGAGGTATTGTTTGAAAAAGTACATAATATTCTTGATAGCAGCGTTAAAAAACTAACAGACGCTGAGCGTGAGACCGTTGATCAGTTAGTAGAAAAAATGGATGGACTAATAACACAGTTAGAACAAAGTGATACTAGTCGCTCACCTGAAACAGACTCAATATCCAGCACAAAAAGCACGCGCGATGATTTATCTTCTATCATGATTAATGAAAAAAAAGCGAATAAAAAAAAGCTAACGGTTGCCGAGTTAAATGCCTTATCCCCACTTGAGCTTAACAAATTACCAGCGAATCAATTAAAAAAACTCAACGCGCAACAACTAAATAAACTCAATGTCAGCCAATTAAATAACTTAGCATTACCGCAACTAAAACAGCTTTCCGCTAACAATTTAGGTAAGCTAAATCAGTCACAAGCTAATAAGGTTTCCTCACCTTCGGAGTTTCACAAATTATAAGAATTCTTGAATTGTATGTTCTGGGGCGCAGCTAGATTGGTATATAGAGAGTGAATGCCTAAGCTGTTTAATTTGGACAAAATACAGTTACCTTTGTTTCGTTCCTCAACAATTTTAGCCAACAATATTTTTCCCATTAACGAGGGCGTTATGTACTTAGGATGGTCATGAGTAAACTCTTAATTTTCATTGCTTTATTTTTGTCATTATCGTTGAATGCCGAAATCATTCATAAGAAATCACCAGAGGGTGATTTTTATGCTTATATTCCAAACGAAACGCCAAAAAACATACTCGTTATTGCACACGGTATGCTTTCAAAAAAAGAGAAAGCCTCTGATGTGGCTAAGAAATATATTTCCCGTTGGGTACGTTATGCCGATGAATATGGTCTATTGCTAATTGCACCTGTATTCGACACACCTCGTTTTGGAAATCTTGGCGGTGGCTTTGGAGGTTATCGAAACCTATTTGGGAAATACACACCTGCTGATACATTTGTAAATAAAATCGTTAATCGTTATTCAGTAAAAACTAGCTCTGGTAGTAACCGATTTTATTTGTATGGGCATTCCGCTGGTGGACAGTTTGTTAATCGTTATGCTGTAACCCATCCTGAGAAAATAATCCGAGCAGTTATCAGTGCGGCTGGTAGATATAGCTACCCAAACAAATCCAGCGAATGGCCATATGGAGCTGGTAGTATGTCAAAAACTCTAAAATGGAAAGATGGCACTAAAAAACGAGTCCACATTACAAAGCCTCTACGGAACTATGCGTTAGCCGCAAATAAAGTATCTATAGTCATAGGTAGCAAAGATACTAAGGCGCAGCCTAAGAGGCCTGCTCATATTGGTAAAAATCGTATCGAAATAGCGAAGAGTTGGGCTAATCAAATGAACCAAAATGCAAAGCGTTATGGAATTAAAGGGAATGTCAATGTTTACGTTATACCTGGTATTGACCATAGTTCATCGAGACTAACCCCGTATTGTGTGAAAACACTGTTTGGTGGCTCAAGTACATAACAATTGACTATGGTGTCAAACCCTAATATTTAATTCATTTTAGGGTCCCAATAAACACCATCTCTTACCATCGTATTGAGTGTGATAACCAGCTTTCTAATACAGGCTATTATCGCAAGTTTTTTAGGTTTTCCTGCCGAAAGTAAACGTTGATATGTGGCTTTAAAAACAGGATTACATTGAATCGATGACATCATTGCCATATACATTGCCGTTCTAATTTGTCAGCGTCCTCCACGTATCATGTGCGTTTACCTTTATAGGTTCCACTCTCTCTATTAAAAGGCGCTACACCTACCAAAGATGATGCTTCTTTATTGGTTATATAACCCAGCTCTGGCATTTCACTAATCAATTTGTATGAATTCACTGTATTAATTTTCATGTGAGTAGGGGTAATCTCATTTTATGACTTGATTTCATAATCAATAACTATAATGTGATTTTATCTATCTCAACTTTCTGCTTTTAACTTTTTAATCCACACAAACAATACAAACGTTCCTAATACAGTATTAAACCAGTCAGCCCACTGAACTTTGTACGTCCCCCCCCCCCAAAAAAAAACATGTCCAAATATGTCTAAATACATCCGAATGTGTCAGGACGTGTCGAAATATTTTACAGCGGTATGTTACCACGAATCATAAATCAACCTATCCACTTGATATTTATAGCTATTTGATTTTCGGTATGGATTTTGCTCTTTGATGGACCCATGATTAAATATCACTTTTAGCAATTATCTTTCAGTTTGTTATGAAAGACTTAAAATGGAATATAGAATGAAATTTAAATTTTTGAAAATGACAATCGCTACTTTATTTACCGGACTTATGTCTATTGGCTCTGCAAATGCCTCTCTCATCCCCTTTGAAATCTCAATGGTGGCTGACAACGACTTTGCATTATTTAGTGGAAATAGTACAGGTATCAACAACCTTTTGTATCAAAACAACGTTGGTTGGGGTGCCCAAATCGGAAATTTATCTTCACTCAATTTTACTCTTGCTGCCGGTGATACCAAGTTCTATGTTTTGGGCATGGGTGGCGGTGGTCAAGAAGACATCAGTGGTTTGGTTAACGGTGTGAATATGACATCCGTATCCGTTTCAATGAGCTCTAACCTTACATCTTTCCTTAGTGGCTACAACGCCTCAGCGGTAGCAGCAGGAACATACAACGCCAATCTAGCGGATGTGCAGAATGCGTTTTCAAATGTATCATGGTCCAATGCAGCTTCAAACATAAATACAACTCAAACAGTAATTCAAGCCGCTGGTTTCGGTTCTGGCTTTGCATTTTCCCACCTCAACGCACACTTATTTAGTTTCGATGCGGTGGACGTAGGTGTAAGTCCAATTCCAGAGCCATCTACACTTGCGATTTTTGCATTAGGAATGATTGGTTTAGTATCACGTCGATTTAAGAAAAAATCTTAATCTTAATTTAATTAATAATTCTTAATTATATAAAACACCAATCATAATGATTGGTGTTTTTTGTTTCCGTTGGTTGGTTACTGTATAGCTTTCAAGTATTTTTAGCTGTTAATCGTTAGTTTGAGAGTTTTATAACAAACTTATTAAAAGTGGTATTTACTCTTCCCGTACAGTAAATACCACTTATACCAATTCCATTAAATTATTGCCCACTTGTGCTGGTTAAAATACCCCAAAAATTCGTTGCTCTCAATTCCAATAGCCAGCTATTGCTCAATCGAGCGCCTTACCTTGATTTATTTTTCCTTCGCACAACAAGATCACAAACTTAATAGAATTGGTATTAAAACTTTAAGCCCCTCATCTTATACGTTTATTGATACCACTGGTTTTTATAAGCTAAGCTGCCAAATAAGACATGGGCTTTGGCTTGCTCTATCATGCTTTTGGTAATTGTCCTTTCGGTGAATTCTTTATTTTGATAATTAAACGCGCGCGGCTCCATATCGGGTTGTAAAACAGTCACCGCATTAGGTGTCATGTAAGCAAAATTTTTATCATATTGCATCATGGCCCTTTGTTTAGATAATGGGATATTTTTAGTTAAGTCATGCCCTAACATAGGTGTGTAATCACTTACCCCAATAAGCGATAATAGTGTTGGTGCCAAATCAATCTGACTGACCAATCTATCATCCGCTTGTGTCTTAATACTTTCACCAAAAATCACTCCTGGAATCCTAAAATGGTCGATAGGTACCAAGCTTGCGCCGCCAACTCTTGAGTCATGATCAGCAACCACTAAAAAAATAGTATCTTGCCAGTATGATGATGCTTTGGCTTTTTTAATAAACTTACCTAAAGCATAATCGGAGTACTTCGCCGCATTGTTTCGAGTATCTTTTTCTTGGTCATACTGAGTAATCTTTCCATCAGGGTACTCAAAGGGCGTATGATTTGAACTAGTAAAAACGAGACTAAAAAAGGGCATTTTTTTGTTATGTAACTTTTCAAATTCGAGGTGAGCTTGGTCATATAAATCTTCATCTGAAGCTCCCCAAGAGCCTTCAAAATCAACTTTATCAAAATCAACCAAATCTACAATGTCAGTAAAACCATTACCAAGAAAGAAACTTTTCATATTATCAAAATGGCTTTCTCCGCCATAAATAAACTGGGTGTGATAACCATTTTGATTAAGTAACTTCGCAATAGTAAAAAAATCTCGTTGTGATTTATCTAGCTTAACCACAGATCGAGATGGGGTTGGCGTAAAACCAGTGATAACCGCCTCAATACCTCGAACAGAACGAGTGCCCGTTGCATACAAATTACTGAAATTCCAACCCTGAGTCATTAATTTATCTAGATTTGGTGTTAACGGTAATCCGCCAAGGTGCCCAACATATCTAGCCCCTAAGCTTTCTTGCAACAAGATAACTAAGTTTTTGGGTTTACCTGAATAACTTGCTTGATGCATAGCGCGTGTTGGAAAACTGTCATTATTAAAGTCTTTATCATCACGTAGGCTGTTTTGACGAACAATATCTACAACTTTATCCGCTGCCATTTTGCCATAATATTTTTCACTGGGATTTTCCAACCCCAGTTGTTTTAATGCAAATGCCACTGAATAACTAGAATTTAGTATCAAATCATTACGTAAGTGATCGGTAGAGAAATACACCATGGCAGGGTTTAATGGGCGATGCCCTATTGAAGATCTAGCCCCTAAAAAAACAATTATAATCACCGCAATGCTTATCAACACCCGATACTTAACGGTTATATTGGCCTTAGCAAGCCAATTTGAATTAAATAACTTAGTTGCAGATATTGTCGTTATGATTAATGCTGAAAAGCTAATTAAAATCTCTAATTTGTAACCCGTCCATAACATTGAAAACACTTCTTTAGGGTAAATCAGGTATTCAATTAATAAACGATTGGGCCTTAAATCATATTCTAAAATAAAGGTTGGTGTAATCACTTCCAAATAGACCAACAAAGACATCGAAAGTATGTACCACAACATTAAAAACTGTTGCAGCACAGCTTTACTTTTATTACACATATAAACGCACAGACTGAGTAAAATAGGTACCATAAATAGGTAACACAAAGAGGAAATATCAACACGAATACCACTGAGCATTATTGACAAAAAATCATTACTATTAGTGACTCTATCAGCCTGCCAAATAACAAGCCCTAATCGAAAGGTAGATAATATAGCTAAAGCGAGAATAAAAAAGACCAACGTAACCCATAAAGGTCCTAAGGCTGTTTTTGTTTTGGCAAGTATTGAAGTTGTTGTTATGGCTGCATTTGCTAATTGACTGTTACTTCGCGGTTGTGTTGATTCGGGTATACCAGCGCCAGTTAAAAACATAAGATAGCACTCCAAGTCATCACGACCATGACCAAGCTAATAAATACCGCGGCTGAGCCTAAATCTTTTGCCAAGCCCGAAAGCTCATGAAGCTCTAAGCCTATGCGATCAACCACGGCTTCGATGGCAGTATTCAATGTTTCCGTTAATAAAACCAACAACAAAGAGCTGATTAACAACAATCGTTCTACGGTGGTTACCTCAAGAAAAAGACTGCCTATAGCCATAAGACTAAATAAAGTGACCTCTTGCCTAAATGAGGCTTCATTACTACTCATCCAGAGCAGGCCTTTGCAGGTATTAATAAAGGCTGAAGCTATCCTTTTTATGCCGTTTTTTTTATTTTTATTATCAAATATCATGTAGATTTGTCCTGTTTTAGTAATGAGCGCTCTTGAGGATTAACACAGTGATAACGCTTTTAAAAAAAGCAGGTTAGCAATTATTAAGCTCTTACAAAGTAAGCGCTTGTAAGGGCTTAATGTATATGTAAGCTTATGTAAGCAAAGAATTAATAAGGGAACTTTCGTAATGAACTGTCATCGTTCACAGAGGATTTCTGGAGCCTTCAAGTGCATTACTCTGCCACTGTGGCAAAGTAACGACATAAATAACCTCAACTCAGGATGAGCAGCACTTAAGAATTTATTAAAACCGCATAGTTAGAATTTTACCGTCAAACCAATGGAGGGAAACATTTCCATGCCTACCTCTTCAGTAAGCGTAACGTTATTAGCGCTGTCATTAGCCGTTGGCTGGTATGAGTACCCAGAAACATTGGCACTGTTCGTGGCATTTATCATGGCAAAATTCACTTCAGAATCCAAACCAAACAAGGTGGTTTTGTAGTTCGCTTGTAAATCTAAACGGTAATATACTGGTAAGGTTTTCGAGTTCAACTCACCATAAGTTGGCTGGAAGTAACCCGGATGATCCGGATTTTCACGTAAGCCAATAATTGGGGTATATTTGGCCCCGCTCCGCATGGTAAATCGTAAACCAAAATCCCATTGTTCATTGAGCTGGTAGTTAACCACGACATTCGCGAGCAATGGTGTATCTAAGTAATATTCGGTAGTAACTTTGGTTAAATCATTGGTTCGTTCACTGTTTGACCAACTCAATGATGCCCAACCATACCAACCGTTATCAAAGTTCCTATTAATAACCCATTCAACGCCTTTGGCACTGCCAGATAAGTCGTTACTGTAATGCAGCGCCGAGTTTGGCTGTTTTTCATCTAATGCTAACGCCATATCACCTAAATCTTTATAATAAAAATCAACAGAGGTATTCCAAATATCATTAATATCATAAGCGAAACCAAATGAATAATGAGTTGATTTAGGTGACTTTATCTTGGGATTACCTAACTTTTTTAGCGCGGTATTGATATCAGGGAAACGACTGTAAGTTCCGTATTTAGTGGTCACGGTTAAGTCACGAGTTGGGAACCAGTTAAGTGCTAGCCTTGGATGAATAAAGCTTTGTTTGGTATAACTATTATGTTCTGCACGTAGACCTAAGTCCAAAGCGACATCTTCGCTTAAGCTCATAATATCATTAAAATATACAGCACTATCGATACTTTTAAGGGTATCAATGTCTTGAACTCGTTTACCTTTAGTACTATCACAATCGGCATCATGATCGGTACAAAAGTAAGGAATCATGTCATAACTGTAATCACTGAGACTTTGTTGCAAGTCAATGCCAAAGTTTAACTGATGATTATCAAACCAATGCCCTTGATATAAAGCCCGTAAATTGTAGCGCTGCGTGGTCAAATCAACAAACTGCCCCTGACCATACTTCTCTTTATTTTGTTCACTCATATGACCAAATGAAACCTGTAAGGTGTCCTGATTTTCAGCAAAGTATTGCCAAGATATTGTTTGTTGATCAAAGCGGGTATTGAGCGACATTTCACCAATAGCATCGGGATCTATTTGTGCTTCTTCTGATTCAGCTGAGATATCCAACGCACCAACATCACTAGCACCGGTAGCGCTGAAGGTCAGTTTTTGATTATCGCCAATCAGCCATTGGTATTTTCCTTGATAATCATCACTGATAGGCGATTTTTTAATTGTCTCGCCATCCTCCTCTTCACCTACAGGCATAAATAAATGCATTAAACTGCGTCGATAAGAAAAGTAAAAGGCTTGATTTTCACTTAAACCACCTTCAAGCATAATGCCAGTTTTAAGCATGCTAGCATCAACAATGGCGCTGAAGTCTTGATTACGTGGGTCTCGTAACTTCACATCAATAACGCCCCCCGTTGCATTACCATATGCACTGCCAAATGCAGCAGGATAAAGGGAAAAATCACTGATAACATTTTTATTAAAAATACTGTCACCAAACATATGAAAAATATAATTAGCAGGCATATTATCTATATAAAAAGCATTATCATCAGGAGAGGAGCCACGTATAGCTGGCTCTCCGTCATCACCACCGGCATAGACAATACCGGGTAAACTAAATACAGAACTGAGCGGGTCATTGGCGATACTGGGAACATTAAATAACTTTTCGGTTTCTTCAGTCATTTCAGTGTTGGCTTGATTACGACGTCCACTGACTTCAATAACTTCAATTACGGTTTCATCATCTACTTTTTTATCCTTTTGACTTTTATTAGTACTTGAAGATCCCGCAGCAACAGCCATTGTTGATAAGGTAAAGCAAGATAAAGAAAGATAGGTTAATAATGTTGCACGGTTAATCGTTAAGCGGTGTATTGTTAGCTTCATATATTATTCATTTTTAAGTATATTTAAGTTACACAAGTTAACAGTTCAATACCCCTTACAAAGTAAGCTGATGTAAGTAATAACAGGCCTTTGTAAGCACGTGTAAGCTAGCCTTTATTAGCGGGAACTTTTACGTTAAATTTGCATCATGGAAAGAAAAGTAGAGAAAAATAATGAACAAGACCCGAATATTACTTATTGAAGATGATGCGGAGATATCTCGTTTAACTGCTATGTATTTAGATGTTGAAGGTTATCAAGTTGACGTTATTGATGATGGTGCTATGGCCTTAGACGCAATAAAAAATACCAAGCCTGAATTGATTATTCTTGATTTAATGTTACCAGGCATGAGTGGCATTGAAATATGCAAACTTGCCAGAGAGTTTTATCAACAACCAATATTAATTCTCACCGCCTGTGATGATGATGTCAGTGAGGTCAGTTTATTAAAAATGGGCGCCGATGATTACTTGGTTAAACCCTTACGACCTCATGTACTTGTGGCTAGAATAGAGGCATTACTAAGACGAAAGCAAAATGTTCAACTAAATTCTCAATTTAATGCCCAGCAAAACAATTCACAAAGCCATCAAGGATTAAACAGCGGAAACCTTGCGTCTAATCCAGCGCTCACAATAAACGAAGCCAGTAGCCGGGTCACCTTTCAAGGTAAGTTATTAACCCTGACAGGCTCTGAATATGAAATGCTGAAATTACTGCACAAAAATGCTGGTAAGGTAATTTCACGTGAACAATGCTGTCAAGCATTACGAGGCATAGATTATGACTTTAGTAATCGCTCTATCGATATGCGGATATCAGCTTTACGCAAAAAATTAGGTGACGACGAAATGCCCTACCAAGTTATCACGACCATAAGAAATCAAGGTTATAAATTAATCCATGAGTAAGTTATCGCTATCTCTGTTTTCTCGACTTTATTTGGCTATTGTCATTTCGGTAATTATCAGTGTTTCTTTAACAAAATATTCTATGGATAGTTATGAAGATCAAGAAGACTTTAACGAGTTTATTAACGAAACTAGTTATATATTTAATGAAATAGCCGTACATGCCCAAAGAAAAATTGATATCGAGCAAGAAACTATACCTCTGGGTTTCCCATTAGATAACTTTCTTAGCGCTAAACTCGTTAACCCCGATATGAATAGCAATATTTGCCCTACCTGCCAACTTATCACTCGTATTCACAACGCATATTATTATCAAAAATTTGATGGTGACCGTTTAGTCGAATTTAAACTACCTAACGCAAAAAGTAATATTATTATTTATGAGATAAATGAAGTTAACCCTGAGAGCTTTCCTGAAGAATTACCAGAAGGGTTTCTTGGAAGTATATTAGAGGATGATGATGTTGATTTGGTTTTCCTGTCATTAATATTGGTCACCTCCTTATTTCTTGGTATTGCCATTTATTGGCCGATTAAAAACCTGCAAAACCAAATTAACGCACTGATTGATACTCACCAGAAATTTGGCTCAGGAAACATGGCAGCTAAAGCTAATGAGGATATCCAAAAGCCTTTAGATAAACTTGCTGCAAGCTTTAATGACATGGCAAAAGCAATCGCTGACAACGTTAAAGAACGAGATACCTTTTCTCAAGCAATACCTCACGAAGTGAGAACGCCGTTAAGTCGAATCCAATTAGCCTCTGGGTTAATTCGTCGTAAAAGTACTGATTTAGACATATTGTCGCTAGTAGATGATGTTGATAATTATGTAGTCGACATCAATGAATTAATTATTCAAATTGTTGAATATTCGAAAATAAATTCAAGCTTCATTTCAAACTCAAATCCAAATTCAGAAGAGAATGAAAAGAAAGAAAGTGAAGAAGATCAGTTTCAAACAATTGAAGTAAAAAGTTTTTTTAAATCTAGGTTAGATATATTAGCTAAAAATCAAACTAAGTTGTTTGTCATAGCTATTGATGAATCAATTGAGATGACCACTAATCCTTTCTATTTAAGGCTGCTGGTCGATAATTTTATCAAAAATGCCTTTAATCATGCCCAATCGAAAATAAAACTATCAGCCAAAGTTGACTATTTGAATAGCAAGCAACAGTTATCTATCACTATTGAGGATGATGGTATTGGTGTACCCGTTGACGACAGAGAAACTATTTTTATTGCTTTTGCCCGGCTTGATAAAAGTCGTAGCAGAAAAACAGGTGGCTTAGGCCTTGGTTTGCCTATAGCAAAAGCTGCTGCAACAAAAATGTCGGGTAAAATTGTCGTAACTGAATCTTCTTTAGGCGGCGCTAAATTTACTTTTACTAAAGATATCTAAGCGTAACCTTTACCGATAAAGCACCTTAGCCCAACCTGCTGATTAAATAAATTGGCAGGTTGGCTTATGAAAAACGCATTATTAAGTTATTTCGTTAAACTCTTTCGTTAATTTTGTCTTTCAAATATGTCAGTGCATCTAAGCGCGTTTCAAACACATGCTCTGCTGGTATTTTATCAAGTAATTTTAATTTATTAAAATCCTCTACTACGCGGTCACATACATTTGACAGTAAAATATCTCGTCCTTGGTTTTGATAACTAACAACTATCTCTTCAATAGCAATAGTACTGGTGATACCAACAAAACGGGCATCGGTTAAATCAATTAATAAGGTTTTATTTCGATCTACCTCTGAAACGCTTTGTTTTAGCCCTCGTGCGACACCAAAACCAATTGGCCCAGAGATATTAAGCAGTAACACACTATCATCCATTGCTTCAAACAATTGTCTTTCAGCACCCGTTAAATGCTCAGCTTCCTTCGCAGTACACAACTTAATGTTATCAAGTTGGATTTCTGATAAGCGGCGAATTGTTACTAAGTTTGCTAAAAACACACCAACTAAGACCGCCGTGACTAAGTCAAAGGCAACTGACATCACCATGGTTGAGATCATCAAGCCAACGCTAAACAAGGGGACTTGATGTATACGTTTAAGGAAATTCCAATCGATAATACTGATGCCGACATGGGTTAAAATAGCAGCAAGTACGGCCACTGGAATATAAGCAGTATATTCCCCAGCCCATAACACAATTGCTAGAATAAATAACGCATGAAGAATACCCGACAAAGGTGTAGTACCGCCTGCACTTAAGTTAGTAACAGTACGCATTGTTGCGCCGCCGCCAGGTAAGGCACCAAATAATCCGGCAACGATATTACCTATGCCTTGACCTACCAACTCTTGATCCGAATCATGTAATTCATTCGTAATACTATCAACGGTTAATGAAGTCATTAACGAATCAAGGGTACTTAATGTGGCTATTAATAAGGCTGATTTAATTATTTCACTCGCTAGGGCATTATCCCAAACCGGCATATTAAATGAAGGTAATTCGCTGGCAATGGCGCCTACCACTGGCATTTCAGCCCCTGAAAACACATAAAAAATTGTTGCGCCCGCCACTGCAATAATACTTGCAGGTACTACGCGGCTATATTTTTGCGGCCAAATAAAGAGTACTAATAAACACGCCAAGCCCAGTAAAGTATTAGTGCTAGTTAATGTGCTTAATGACGGCTGTAACTCGGCTAAAGAATGGCCAAATAAAGGCTCTATTTGTGAGAGGATAATGAGCACACCAATACCCGAAGTAAAGCCTGAAATAACCGGGTATGATACTAAAATGAAGTATTTACCTAGTTTAAAGAAACCAAACAACATTTGAAACAAACCCGCCAGACTGACCACGGTAAATGCAGCGGCAATTCCATTATCAGGAGATTGTGCAACGAAGCTTGTTAATATAGCAACCATAGCTACAGTTAACCCCGTATTGGGACCTGAAATCTGTTGATTTGTACCACCAAAAAGTGATGCAAATAAGCCTGTTAAAATTGCACAATAGATACCTGCACTGGCACCAGCGCCTGAGGTTACACCAAAAGCTAAAGCAAATGGCAAGGCAACAATTGTTGATGTTAGTGCACCAAAAATGTCACCTTTAATGGTTTGTTTATTAAAATGTGATAAAGAAAGCATAGCGACCTATAGTAAATGACTTATTTCAATGTATTACACCAATTTTATTTAGTTCTTTCCTGAACAGAGCTGTGTTCAACGTTCAATAACGGGCCAAATTTGTTCAAGTCTAGTCATTCTAGACCAAATAAGTTTAACGATGTTAGGAGTCACTGTATCTAAACTCTTTAGCTCTTACTGCGCTAGAAAGAACTAAATCAACTTGGTATTAGTTTATGGTAATTTTGCAGTAACACTTGGGCTATTACGTAAGTACCGTGAAAGCCCTCTTAACCTTTGCAGTAAAACCTTCGCTGCTAATCTTGAATCAAGAGGCTAAAGTAATTGTACACTAAAAAAGCATTTCTTGACACTATTGACAAGTTTTGTATTTTAAGTAAGGATGATAGCGTTAGTTTTTAAGCTAGGCACATAGATACACAAATGATGACATTCAAAAGTAAAAAATATTAACAAGCAATAGTGGGAGCATTTGCTTGTTATTAATCACATTTTACTAGTTCTCAACTAGTTTTTTACTATGTGAAATTCACATATTTTACTTTTAACTGTTCTCTCTTAACATCTCAAATCTTATAGGGTATGGCTAAAGAATCACCCTCAACAAAGGTTTCATAATGTGGAATTGGCAAAAAGTGTTACTTGTTAACTTTGCCTTTTATTTATGTATTAATGAGCCAGCTAAGTAGAAATTGGGTCCAACACAGCCTCTTTCTAATAATTAGCAATTACTGCCCTTATCAACGCTATTGATAAAGCAGCACCAAGCAGGTCAATAAATTATTACAAGTAGGTCAATCTTTAAAAAATACAAATAAACGACCTTAAATATAAATCAACGAGAGAACTGTAGTTATGGAACAGGTTAGTGAATCTTACGAAAAAGAAGAAAAACAAACTAAGGGCGTCGGTCTAATAGAGCGTCTCTTTAAATTATCAGAGCATAATACCTCGGTAAAAACTGAACTTATGGCCGGTCTTACCACCTTTGTGACTATGTCATATATTATGTTTTTAAACCCTATTATTATGTCTAAAACAGGCATGCCATTTGACGGTTTATTCTTAGCAACATGTTTAGGTGCGGCAATTGCCACTATCTTAATGGGTATGTATGCCAATTGGCCTGTAGGTCTGGCGCCAGGCATGGGCTTAAACGCCTTTTTCACTTTTTCCGTTGTTGGCTCCATGGGCTACAGTTGGCAAATCGCCTTGGGTGCGGTCTTCCTTTCTGGTGTGATTTTTGTCTTAATGAGTGTCACCAAATTAAGGGAATGGATGCTCGATAGTATCCCCTTAAGTTTACGACTCGCCATGACTGCCGGTGTCGGTTTGTTTTTAGGCTTCATTGGTTTACGTTTCACCGGTATTATTGTTCCTAACCCAGATAACGTTGTTGCTCTAGCTGATTTAACACATTTTGGTTTTGGTAAATTTGGCCCTGAAGCCCCAGCGTTAGGTTTTTTAAGTTTCTTACTTATTGCCGTACTTAGTTACCGTAAAGTGTTTGGTGCCGTATTAATCGGTATTGCTGCAACTACACTTATCGCTTTCGCTATGACTTGGGTATTACCTGCTGATTTCTTCGTTGTTTCTGAAGCTGCTAAAGCTTTTGCCCCTGAAACTGGTTTTGTTGCTTATAAAGGTATAATGGCTGTTCCTGAATTCTCTGCGCTTGAACCTATTTTATGGAAAGCTGACATCGTAGGTGCTTTTGAAGTTGCCCTCATTCCCGTTATTGTAACGTTCTTATTTGTTAACATATTCGATACTGCAGGTACTTTAATGGGTGTTGCAGAACGCGCTAATCTGCAAGATGAAAATGGTAAGATTCACGGTTTAAGCAAGTCTTTAAAGGCTGACTCTGTTTCATCTGTCATTGGTACAGCATTCGGTTGTCCTCCGGTAACCTCATATGTGGAATCTGCTGCAGGTGTTGCTGCCGGCGGCCGTACAGGTCTTACTGCGGTAACTATCGGTTTATTATTTGCTGCTGGTATGTTCTTCTTACCACTTGCACAAATGTTGCCTGGCTTTGCTGTAGATGGCGCACTTATTTATGTTGCTATGTTAATGATGAGCTCACTTCGTGGTTTAGATTGGGATGACTTAACAGAATATGCTCCAGCGGTATGTACCACTGTGATGATGGCATTCACTTTCTCAATCGCAAATGGCATCGCTTTTGGCTTTATCACTTACACTGTTTTAAAAGTAGGTTCAGGTAAAGCTAATCAAGTGTCTAACGGTGTTTGGGCATTAACCGTATTGTTTGTTGCTAAATTCATCTTCTTAAATTAGTACACCGTATAGGTAGTATTAGCTAAATTAGGTTTAACGTTAATAATATATTAACTCACATTAGTCCAATATTAGTAAAAGCCTTTGCTCGCAAAGGCTTTTTTGGGTTCCGTCTCAGCAGTAATAAAGCACTAAGTTAAATTCAAATAAATTACATTCAGATAAGTTAAGTCAAATTAGCTTATTTTAAAAAGAGCTACAACGTAGAAAATTGGCCTGTCGCCATTTTTAATGATCAACCAAACAAAAGAGATAACGATGAAACATACTATTGAGGTTATGATCTCAGAAGAGAAAATTAAAGAGCGTGTTACCCTGTTAGGGCAACAAATCAGTAAGCATTATCAAGATAGTGAGAACTTGGTCATGGTCGGTTTATTACGTGGCTCATTTGTGTTTATGGCTGATTTAGCCAGAGCAATTACTGTTAACCATAGCGTTGATTTTATGACCGCTTCAAGTTATGGCAATAGTATGGAAAGCTCTCGTGATGTACATATACTTAAAGATCTTGATGATAACATTGAAGGCAAAGATGTCTTATTGGTAGAAGATATCATTGATACTGGTAATACCTTAAGCAAAGTGGTAGAAATTTTAAGTTTACGTGGTCCTAATTCCATTGAGATTTGTACCTTATTAGACAAACCAAGTCGCCGCGAAAAAGAAGTTAACGTTCAATGGATTGGCTTCGAAATCCCTGATGAATTTGTTGTTGGAGTTGGTATTGATTACGCACAAAAATACCGTCACCTACCCTATATTGGCAAAGTTATTCCAAGTGAATAACAAACGATATTAAAGTCTCTCTCACATAAAAAATCCGACGCAAGGTCGGATTTTTTATCACTGTTAATTTTTATTGATATTATCGAAATAAAGTTACTTATGAATAGCTACTTGATAATACCTACTTAACCTGAAATCTGGATAAGCAGCATTTGCTCAATATTCCCCTTTACCCAATTCTCAGCGTTAAAACGTCGATAAATAACCTGTTATTCATAAACGTTTTGCCTTGATAATCGAATAAATTGAAACATTGAGAGAGTATATCGCTATTCAACCCGGTAACTTTTATTTTTAATAACCGTAAGCAGATGTTTTTAATACAATACCAAGCACTCATTATCCAGAATTCAGGTTACTTAATAATTTATCGGTGAGTACGCTTGTGTTTCATTGAACGAAACTTTAATAATTGCTCTTCGGTTAGTACACTTTTCATAGCAAATTTACTTTTTGCTTTAACTAGTGCCATCGCGGCAAAGACATCTTGATTATTTGCTTGTAGTTGAATAAATGCTTGCTCATCAAAACTATCGGCAGACATGAGTGTTTTAACTTGCTCTCGAAAAGCCTTCATTGCAGGTTTCAATGCTTGCATTTGCACTACTTCTTCACCTTTAAGTGCACTTATCTTTGTCTGTTGGCTTTCGCTAAGATCAAGCTTGCGAGCCAGTTTTGCTAGCCTTTTTTCAGTCATTTGAGAGCGGCTTTTTTCATGGCCTACCTGATGACTATCATTACCTGCAAAACTTACAGTTGATAAAACTAATGCTGAGCATAGCGAGCTGGCAATGGCTATATTTTTAAATGTAGTTTTCATTTAGTAAATCCTTAATAGGTAGTATTGTTCCTTTTACTTCATCATAAATCGGTTAAAGTAAGAGGAGCGCTTAATTCATAGCTAGTATATCCAAGCTTTATGCAAAGCAGTGCAAGGCTGTGTAAAGCTATGTAAAGTTATATTCTACTTAACTAAAATCAAGTAAACTAACGTCATAGTCCAATCCCTTGATGTTAAGACAATCTTACAAATATAAGGCGCCCATTCATATGACACAAAATCTAAATAAACACATTTTATTGATAGATGATGATGAAGAACTCGCCGAGTTACTTACCGAATACCTAGCTTGTGAAGATATTGAGGTAACCTCTTGTTTAGATGGTGCAAGTGGCTTAGCCAAGGCATTTGATGACAGGTTTGACTTAATTTTACTTGATGTGATGATGCCAACCCTCAATGGCTTCGAAGTACTTAAAGCACTAGGCGGCAATCATAAAACCCCTATACTGATGTTAACAGCCAAAGGTGATGATAATGACCGAATTTTGGGTCTTGAACTAGGCGCTGATGACTACTTAGCCAAACCTTTTAAACATCGAGAACTATTAGCACGCATCAATGCCATTTTTAGACGAATATCAATTGTTAAAAGCCAAAGTAATGTCGAGGATGATAATCATAAAGAGCAACTTGTTATCAACCACGTAAGTGTCAATCAATCTACTCGTGAAATATCTTGTCGAGATAACTTGCTTGAATTAACAGGTACCGAATATTTGGTTTTAGTTTATATGTTGAAACATCACGGGAACATAATTAGTAAAGCTGAAATATCTGAACAGGTGCTACAAAGAAAATTGAGTCCTTATGATAGAACTGTCGATGTACATGTAGGCAATGTTCGCAGAAAGCTGCTCGCCTTTGACCCCATTGATAAATTTAAAACGGTTCGGGGTGCTGGCTACGTATTTTTACAGGGTGAACAATAACAATGCTTAATCGGCTAAAAAAGTGGCAGAAAAAATCATCGCTTGGCATTAGCTTAAAATTATTTCTGGCCTTTTGGTTAGTTATTATCACCTCTGTTCTTATTAGCTATTTAGTCACTATACAGTTCAGACATAATCCAAGTCAGGAACAAGCAAATCCACAACAATTAGAACTTCTAGAGAAATATAGGCAAAAGTTTTCAGGGAAGAAACAAGTAAAGTTTAAAGCGATGCAGCGAGCATTCAAACAAAGGCATGGTCAGTACCTCATTATAAAAACCATCAGTACTAAAAAATTCTATACGCCAAGGGACCGTATTTGGAATAAAGTAAGATCCTATTTAAAAAATCATCCCTTAGAGAACCCTGTCACCATTGATTTTGCTTTTACTCAAGTAACGACTTCACAACCCATAATGATAAACGGACAACTAGTTCAATTATTTATAGCCAATGAGCTAAAACGTAAACGCTTAGTCAATTTAGTTAATCAGTTACCTTTTGCCATACGTCTAATTTTTCTATTAGCCATTAGCTTTTTATCTTGCTGGTTATTAGCTAAAAGCTTTACCAACCCCTTAATAGCGATACAAAAAGCAAGTAAAGCCCTAGGCGAAGGAAAATTAACAACACGCATCACAAAGTTTGATAAACGTTCAGATGAATTTGGCGATCTCGCCCGTAGTTTTAATCAAATGGCGACACAATTAGAAGGTAATATTAGTGCACATCAGCGACTATTAGGCGACGTTTCCCATGAACTTAGATCGCCACTCACTCGCTTGCAATTAGCTGTAGGACTAGCTGAAAAACACAAAGGGAATAATACTGAACAGCAAAAGCATTTAGACCGCTGTGAAACTGAGGTTGATAGGTTAGATGAGATGATAGCCGATGTACTCACTCTTTCAAGGTTGGAGCACAGTCAAAATACCTTTACTGCAGATACCATCGACATCAACAAACTAGTCACACAAGTAGTCAACGATTGCCAGTATTTTGCTAGTAGTAAAAATGTCACTATCATTCTAAGAGCAAATGTTAACTGTACGTTTTATGCTGATGACAAGTTACTTGTTAGTGCTATCAGTAATGTACTCAACAATGCTGTTAAATACTCACCTAACGGCGAAGTGGTAACTGTTGCATTGAAAACAATAGAAAATAAAATTCAACTAAGTGTTGCTGATAACGGTCCTGGTGTACCAGATGATGTACTTACTCAGCTATTCACTCCTTTTTTTCGTGTTGCCGATGGCCGAGAACGTAATAGCGGTGGTACCGGTTTAGGCTTGGCCATTGCGCAACAAGCCATTCATTTACATCAAGGTGAAATATACGCTAGAAATATAGGCTCTGGTGGATTAGCAGTAACAATGATACTACCTAACCGAACCTAAACCCTCGATAGTGAGCACGTGATATTTAAGCAAAAACAATACCTTACGCTATTAAGAATAAACCTTACAAGTTTAAGTAGCTATAGACTCTATCAATGTATAAATTTATTCGATTCTCAGGTAAAACGATGATGAATAACGGATTATTTATCGTCGTTTTAACGCTGAGAATCGAATAAAGTGGAATATTGAGTAAGAGCTACTTATCCTCAGATTACCTAGCTCAAATGGAGAAACGTGCTAAATTAAGCACGACTGAAATAGCAACAACTATTTCTGTAGATTTAGACAAAGCTGACATCTTCAACTTGTCTATATTTTCACCTGCCCGCTTAAGTATTTGAAACATTTAGCGACAAAACACGCCTTGTATAATGCTTTCTTTTTGTGAAGTATTAAGCCGATTTAATCTGCATTTAATATAACGACATGGAAGGTAAGATGAAAAAAATAGTCTCAATAATTACGGCACTGCTATTCAGCAGCAACATCGCATTGGCCACTCAGCAAGAAAAAGTTTCAAACAAAGCTATATATGACAATGTTTTAGCTAACTTTGTTGATAAAAAAGGTCCTGGTGCATCAGTTATTGTTAGCCAACATGGGAAAGTGCTATATAAAGGTGCTCGAGGTATGGCAAATATAGAGCTGGAAGTCCCCTTAACAACCGATAGTATTTTTCGTCTGGGTTCAATCACCAAACAGTTTACTGCTGCAGCGATAATGATGTTGGCAGAGCAAGGTAAGTTATCTATTGACGATGATATACATAAATATGTGCCTGAATTTCCTACAGAAGGTCAAGTCGTTACTGTTGCAAACTTAATGAGTCATACCTCAGGAATTGCCAATTACACCGAAGATGAACATATTTGGACAAAACTTCTTTCAACAGAGACATCGTTGGACGAAATGTTATCAGAGTTTGCCAAGCACCCTATGCCGTTAAAAACAGGAGAAGCAATGCGCTACTCCAATACTGGTTATGTTTTATTAGGTAAAATTATCGAAGTCGCCAGTAAAAAAACATACGCAAATTTTATTGAACAAGAGATATTTGATAAATTAGGTATGAAGAACAGTCATTTTGGCGGAATTCAATTGATTCCCAATAGAGCCTCAGGTTACTCACGCTCAGAGCAAGGTATTGTGAATGCTGACCCTATCAATATGATGTGGCCACATGCAGCCGGCTCGTTATTATCTACCGTTGAGGATTTAGATACCTGGTTTAAAGCACTGCGTGATGGCAGCTTAATATCTAAAAAAAGTTATCAACAAATGACCTCACCATTTATGCTCAATGATAAAAGTAGCTCTGATTACGGTTATGGTTTGGGAATTCATGAGGTAGAAAAATATTCTGCTATTGGTCACGGCGGTGGTATCCATGGCTTTGTAACACACGCTTTTTATATCCCTGAAGAAGATTTATATGTCGCGGTGCTAAAAAATAGTGACACAGAAGGTGATCCTAGAGATATTGCACTACTACTTGCCGCAAGAACATTAGATATTAATATTCCTGAATTTAAATCAATAACACTATCAGAGAAGAATATTGAAGCGATGATGGGGACCTACCAAATTGGTGAAGGCTCACAGCGTACCTTAAGCTTTGAAAATGGTGAAGTATACTCTCAACGTGATAATGGTCATAAATGGGTAGTTAAAGCTATGTCTGACAATAGCTTTTATTTTGAAGGTAGCTTGTCATATTTCTCTATTAATAAAAACGAGCAAGATAAACAAGTAATGAATTTCTACAGTGGTTTATCTGCTACGCCAACGCCTGCAATCAAAGCGCAATAGCACATCAACTTTCATTACGCATTAATGATGCATCAACCGGGCATTATGGGAGCTTAGTTTGCTCCCATAATGCGTTTTATACTTTAAAATATGTCCCAGTGTTCAACGATTTTTCGAATATTATTATCAAAACGCCATAAATCGACTGTCTGCAAATTACCGGTGCCAGGGCCTGAAAACGTCCAGATGAGATCTCCTTCCCCTAAAGTCAGAAAGATTGATAAACCTTCAGTTCCCCCGCGACTTACATAGTTATATAAACCATCACTGCCGTTAGGTACCCAATAATTATGCTGTAGGTAATTTGTATCAACTAACTCCTCAATTAAATCTAAATTTTGGTTATTAAATAAGTCTAAATAAAAGTCAGTCACTATCACTTTATTGATTTCTTCAACACCAGTATGTGTATTTGCGTATGTACCTGTAGGGTAAATATATAAATCACTGAAAACAGAATTACCACTCGCGGTGTCCTCATTAGGTGTCATTGCTACATCCCAATGCTCTGTAATCATGCTGTCAGACAATTTATATAAATCAACTCTGGCACTACCAATATATTCATTATTAACATCTTGTGCATAATGCCAATGTACTGCGACATAATCACCATCAGCAACAATATGCTTAATCGTTGCAACATGATTTGGGTTGTTAGCAATCATTGCATTAAAATACTCTTCTTGGCCTAAAACACCTGGGATTATCGCTGGATTATGCTGTATAAAATCTTCTGCATATAAAGAAGGAATTAACCCCGTATTTAAACCGTTAATTACATCTTCATAAATTTGCTCAACAACAATTTTATTGGCTTTCTCTTCCTCAACACAGGCTGTAACACCAAATAATAAAATAAGACTAACAAGCTTGATTATGTTCATTTAACTTCCTTTTTTAAAAACTACTTTTATAAAATAACTCTCAAATAAACAGTCAATTCACTGCTAATAAAACGAAGGTAATATTAACAATGCAATGTTTATGTGAATGAATGTGATAAAAATAAATATCACCATTTGATTTTGTGTTAATGTGTTGTAAATTTACATAATGAAAAACTAAAAAAAACATCATCTTTTTATTTAGTTTTAATTCATACGGTTACATACATTGATAACGAAAAAACTTGATACGGAATTTAGTTTTAATGAGTTTAAAGCTGTACCACAGGCCCATTTATTAATTAAAAGATCACAACAAAAACGCATTGAACCCAAAGTGATGTCTTTATTAGTGCTACTAGCAAGTAGAAGTGGTGAAGTAGTTACCCGCGGTGAAATTTTATCAAAATTGTGGCCCAACATCGTAGTAGGTGATGAAGTAATATCTCAACTAATCTACTCATTACGCAATGCTTTAGCTGATGATGCAAAAAAGCCTAAATATATCGAAACGATTCCTAAAAAGGGTTATCGATTTATCTCAGAGGTAAACGTAACTAGCGGTGATAAAAGTACCTCTATAGCGAGTAAAGAAAGTACTAATATCTGGAATATTCAAAAGCATGTAAGCCTGAGAGTAAAATGGCTAATCAGCGTATGCTTACTTTTAACGGCTGGCCTTTTTTCTGTGTGGCTTGTGAATAACGACAACTTAACCACCAATACTAATAACTTCAAAATTAATAACTTCAAAATTAAAAATATTTTACCTGTTACCCAAGAAATAGGGGTCGAAGGTGACTTTAGCTTTCATGAAAATCACGACAAAATGCTTTATATTAGCACTCAAGTTAACAGGGTTGATCTATACCTTAAGAGATTAGGTAAAAACCAGTCAGTGCAAATCACCAATGATGAATGGATTGAATATTCCCCCATATGGCTAAATCAAGAAGCGATTAGCTATATCCGAGAAAAGTCAGGTCACTTTCAAATTATCCATCATATTTTACAAACTGAACCTGAAATTATTTATGAATCTGATAACGCCATCTTTAATTTAACACTAAGAGAAGCTGCACCTTTTTCAATAAGCTTTATTGAATACGATGATTACCAACATAATAAGTTACATGAAATTAAGTCAATAGACTTGATGAGTAAAGCCGTGACTTATTTACATGAATCAACTCTGAACTTACCGAGTGATATTCGCTATCCAGTCTACTCTGCAGATGGTCAAACACTGTATTTCTTTAACAATACTAATGAGGTAAAAGAAATTGTTTCTTTGCACTTAAAAAGTAATAAATATCACACTATCACAAACAAATTCTCATGGGTTGAACATATAGCATTGCTTGATTCAGGGAACTTACTTATTTCAGGAGAGGTTTCTGCAACTAAGGGAATTTGGCAACTAAATATATATAATAAAACAATAAAAAACATCTTACCTAGCTCTGGTGGGCAACGCATTACTCGTGCAAAATTCAAACAGAATCAAATATTTTACACTACCTATGAGGCGTCAACCAATCAATTTATCGCTGATATAAACAAGCAAACATTAGATTATTTGCCAGAGCTAAATAGTAATGCCAATGAATACTATGGTGTGTACTCAAAAGATAACAAAGTAATTTACTTTGTTTCAAATCGTACAGGGTTTTATGAAGTGTGGTCCTATAACCAGCAGACGTTAGAAACTAAACAAATTACTAGATTACAAGCTAATTTCATTTATAAACCAGCATTATCGAATACAAAAAACCTTTTTGCGGTTGTGTATCAGAAAGAAAAATTAACACTTGCAATCATCTCCTTACTTACCGGGAAAACAATTAAAGAACGTGTTATTCCTAGTATGAAATATCCATTATCATGGAGTAAAGACGATAGCAGCATATACATTAGTGAACACATAAAACACGTTAATATATACCAATACGACAGTAAGACGTTAGCGTCAAAATTAATACAAGCTAATGCTGGGCTATATGCTAATGAAAATCCGGATAATACGAAGCTAACACTAATAGATTATAAAGTTGGCGGTTTAATTAACAAAGACCAAAGCACGGGTAAAACAACACCTCTTATACACCAAATTACTAGCTTAGATGCTTTAGTTCCTGGGGAGCTAACGGTAATTAAACAGTCTGTTTTCTCAGTAATAAAACACGGCCCTGCGAGGAAATTACAAGAGTATAGTCTTCAAAATGATCAGCATAGTGTTTCGAGTAAATTATTAATGGATCTTCCTGATTGGTCGCGAGTCACAGATTTTAATATTGACGGTACTAAAGCGATTTTCTTTAAAGCGAATTCCCCTAAAGGAGATATTATGAAAATGCAATTTATCCAATAACACACGGAATACTAACAGGCAGAATGAGCTCACAGCTTAAATTAACCTGAACTCTGGGTAATGAGTACTTGGAATTGAATTAAAAACAACAGCTTACGGTTATTAAAAATAAAAGTCACCGGGTTAAATAGCGATATGCTCTATCAATGTTTCAATTTATTCGATTATCAAGGCAAAACGTTTATGAATAACAGGTTATTTATCGATGCTTTAACGCTGAGAATTGGGTAAAGGGGAATATTGAGCAAATGCTGCTTATCCAGAGTTCAGGTTAAATTAGCAACCTAGCTAAAATAAAAGGCTAATAGCCTTATTCAACTGTGGCCTTTGAAATAATAACAATAACTTAAGCGGCTAGGATATGAAATAACACTTATTATTGCTTCATAATACGATGGCAGAACATGATAAAGAGTTAACAAAGACCATTGTAGCTTGGTATATTAACGAATTATAGAAATATATTGAGGTCGAGCAATCGAAATTAGTTGATGCAAGATCCACCCAAATGACCAGCTTGCTCGAACGCTTTACTTACTCGTAAAGCCTGATTGAGTATTGGCCGCTCGCCAAAAATCTTCTTTGTCGACATCATAACAACTAAAGATTTTATCGCAGTTACCTTCCTGGATGTAAGTAGGTTTTTCAGTATCAATGATGGCGGCTGAAGAAGTTAGTTTAGTTTTAGTCAGCTGATTACCAAAAGAGTCTGAAGATATTAGCTCAGACAAAGAGACCTCTTCTTTCTTAAAGTTGTGGGACCATTGAATTTCTGATTTTTCTCCCTGCTCATTACTGATATCACCTTGAGGTATAGCTCCTTTAAACTCACTAATAATCTCATTTACCTTCACATAGTGGTCTTCATCTACTTGACCACTCAAATACAAGTAATCTGCATATTCTTGTGCCACAGTATGTTTATTTCTAAGTGCTTTTCCTAGCCATTTATCAGACTCTCCTATGTCTTTGATACCTAATTCACCTGTACCAAAAACAACACCTAATAAATAGGCAGATTCGATATGACCGTTTTTAGCCGCCTTTCTCAAATACTTAATGCCTTTTTCATTATCAATAAAGTCTTCTTCCATTAAATAAAAAACCCCTGCCCGGTATTGCGCATAAGCAAATTTATGTCTTGATGCTTGACGAAAGTATTGAATTGACTTATTTAGGTTCTTTTTAGTGCCATAACCCTGATAATAAAGCTCTGCTAATGCTGAGATGGCTGAAGCACCTTTAGTTGTGGCAACGGCTTGCCATTTCTTGAAATAATCGATGCACCTAGCTTCCATACAAGCCTCTACAGGAATTGCGCTAGTTGGTAATGGTGAAATAGTGAAGGCAAATAGGCAGACTAAAAGTATTACTTTTAAATACTTCATTGTTATTAATCCTTTAACACAATATTTGATTAAAAATAATACTAACTAAAAAGCAGTTGAACATCAAATTAAATCAGAACCTTTACGTTAATCTTTACAATAGGCCAAATGCAGACATTAAACTACGAGCACTTAACATCAGGGTTACCGCTACTACAATGATTGCAAGGATATTTTGTTTAAAGTTATTACGTTGCGGCCCTAAAACCTTACTATTCATCATCCACAGCAAAAATAGCGTTATCAATGGCAATAAAATTCCGTTAGCTACTTGAGCAAACCAAATCACTTTCATGGGTTTATAACCTAAACAAGAGATCATTACCCCAAGCAACAAAATAATAAACCAAACACTTTTAAAAGACCAAGAGTCTAAATTTTTGTTTAGGTTTAAAATACCACTTAAAGCAAAAGCTGCAGCTAAAGGCGCCGTTACGGCAGAAGAGATTCCAGCAGAAAATAAGCCGATAGCAATAAAAATTGCTGATAAATTACCAAAAACGGGTTCAAGTGCTGGTGCGATATCTGCTGCATTAGTAATTTGAACCTGTTGCCCAAAAAAGGCACTGGCCGCTGTTGAAACAATTGCAATAGATATCAAACCACCTAGCGGTATTGCGAAGTATAAATCTTTCCGCGCTTCGCCAAGCTGCTCCACCCTTTGCCATTTTTTACTTGCACTAGCGCTGTGTAAAAACAGGTTATAAGGCACTACAGTGGTGCCTATTAAAGCAATTACGGTGAGTGTTGCCCCTGAGGGTAATGTTGGTATAAATATTCCTGTGAAAAAATCAGACCAAGTGATATCTATTATTAAAAAACTGGTGAAAAAGGCGATACTCATTAAGCCAACCAAAATGATAAGCGCTTTTTCAATCAACTTATAACTGCCGGTAACTAGAATACTGAACGCTATAATCCCTATAATAATTGGCCAAAGTGAACTAAAACCAAATAAATGTATATCTTCAAATAAATGTTGCAAACCTAATGTAGCACCAGAGATATGCCCCCCTTGATATGCTGCATTACCAATGACAATTGCACAAACCACAAGCATTATTGACAGGTATTTACTCAACTTCGTAGTACAAGCTAAACGAATATTTTCACCTAAGCCTTGCTGCGTAACTACCCCCAACCTCGCGGCCATCTCTTGCAATACTATAGTGGCAAAAACAGAAAAAATTAATGCCCATAATAAAGTGAAACCATAATTAGCTCCGGCCATAGTAGCTGTAATAACACTGCCAGGACCAATAAATGCTGCAGTAACAAGTAGTGCTGGCCCGATTTGAGGGAATTTCATCATAATTTTCTTATTATTTTAACTGTTACTTAAATTATTTTGATAAATCAAAAGCTTGATGACTATTTGATGCCAGTTTTTTTAAACAATAGTATAATGTAAAAATACAGAGAGCAATAATCATTGAAAACATTACAAACAACATACCTCTTAGCTTTAACAGTATACATGCATCGTAAGTGGAAGAGGCTTATTGTCAAACTTTATCAAGTACTTGCTTATCGACTTATCGCGCTAACCTTAACAAATTCGTTATTTATTGCTATATTCTCAAGCAAGTTACAGTCACGATAAAGTAACTACCTTATCAAGAAACCAAGCAGATAACAGGTTCATATCATGACATTTATTACGTATTCGAAAACACTAAGGCCGCTATTTTTTATATTCCTCACCATTACTATTATTGCGTCGGCTTTTGCTACAAAAAGCGCTTTCGCATCAAATAAAAATAGTACTTATCAAGCTACGACAGCTAAAAATACCAATGTAGACCTTGGTGAGTTGGAGTTCGCTCTTACCCCCCTTACCAAAAATGAATTAGCTATAGAAGTCGATGCTTGGCTTATATTACTTAAAGAAAGAACCACCATTGTTAGTGAAGCAGAAATACTTGTAAGTCAGAAGCAAAAAAGGATATTAGCCGCTCAAGAAATTTCTGATATAAGCGCAGAAAGTGCTGTGCTAATAAAACAAGAAAAAAGAAATAAAGCAGCAGACAAGGAGTTAAAAGAAGATATAGCAGAAATAAATGCGTTAGCACAAAACTTAGAACATAAAAAAGCTAAAAGAGCTGTTAAATCAATGACCAGCTCTTCAAAATCTCTCAATGAACTATCTGAAAAAGCGGAGCTTTACGGTGACAAGCTACAAGATAGACGGGAACACTTAATCAAGAACCTGACACAACTTCGCTCCGATAAAAATGATGCTTTAGAACGTTTCAGATTGGTATTAAGTAATTGGGAAAGTAAAGGTGGCGACGGTACAGAGTTACACCTTTATGCTAATGCACTATCTGGAACCACTGTAGACCTAACCGACAGTAGCGCTGCTTGGTTAACCATTAAAGGCTGGATGATGTCTCAAGACGGTGGGTTACGCTGGTTAGCAAACTTCATTAAATTTCTGATAGCGTTAGCATTTGTATATTTACTTTCAAGAACAGCTGGAAAAATTACTGATGCTGCACTGGGCCGTAATAAGAATTTATCTACTTTATTAAAACAATTTATTAAAGTATCGGTGCGCCGTATTATTTTGGTCATTGGCTTTATTGTTTCGCTAACCTTAATAGAAATTAATGTAGGTCCTGTTCTTGCGCTTATAGGTGCTGCAGGTTTAGTCGTAGGTTTAGCTTTACAAAGTACACTCAGTAATTTTGCAAGCGGTATGCTTATATTGATTTACCGTCCATTTGATGTCGGTGATATTATCGAAATTGATGGTGTCACCGGTACAGTGCATTCCATGACATTATTATCAACCTCTATTAAAACCTTTGATAACCAGCATTTGGTCGTACCTAATAATAATATTTGGGGCACCACTATTGTCAATGTCACTGGCAGCAGAACACGTCGAGTAGACCTTGTTTTTGGCATAGGGTATAGCGATGATATGGCCAAAGCTGAACGTATTATGCTTGAAGTGTTAAACAAACATGACTTGGTATTAGAGCAACCAGCCCCAGTGGTAAAGGTACATCAACTAGGTGACTCCAGTGTTAATTTTGTTTGCCGCCCTTGGGTGAAAACAGAGAATTATTTAGATGTTTATTGGGATATTACACGCCAAGTAAAAGAAGAGTTCGATAAACAAGGGATTTCAATTCCATTCCCACAGCACGATGTGCACGTTCATCAAGTATCTGCAGAGATAAAGTAACGACTATCGGATTATATTCACTGAGTGAGTGTACTAGTTATACCAATTCCATTAAGTTTGTGATCTTGTTGTGCGAAGGAAAAATAAATCAAGGTAAGGCGCTCGATTGAGCAATAGCTGGCTATTGGAATTGAGAACAACGAATTCTTGGGGTATTTTAACCAGCACAAGTGGGCAATAATTTAATGGTATTGTTATTATTAGCTAAAAACAAAAAAGGGCATCTCTAAGAGATGCCCTTTTTCTAAATATGGCGGTGAGCGAGAGATTCGAACTCTCGAAAGGGATAAACCTTTACACGCTTTCCAGGCGTGCGCCTTCAGCCACTCGGCCAGCTCACCAAATTTACAGCGCTATGGTAAAAAAAAAGCCTTGCTGGTGCAAGGCTATTTTAACTTAATCTGTAATAAATGGTCTGATTGCTGTTTATTTACACATAAAGCGGGAAATATGAAAACTAAGCATTACCTTTTACTTTCAACTTGTTGTCAGCAGCAAAGTTAAGCATTCTATTCAAAGGGATTAATGCTTTTTCAGCTAAGTCTGGATCAACATGGATCTCTCTTCCTACAGGGCTCACTAACGCATCATGAATCGATTTTAAGCCATTCATTGCCATCCAAGGACAATTAGCACAACTTCGACAAGTCGCGCCGTTGCCGCCTGTAGGGGCCGCTACAAAAGTCTTTTCAGGATTAGCTTGTTCCATTTTATAAAAGATACCTTTATCGGTTGCTACGATAAAGTGTTGGTTAGGCATTTCCTGACTTGCTTTAATTAATTGACTGGTTGAACCAACTGCATCCGCCATTTCAACAACGTTAGCGGGGGATTCCGGATGCACAAGTACTGCGGCGTCGGGATATTGTATTTTAAGATCTCTAAGGGCTGTTGCCTTAAATTCATCATGCACGATACAAGCGCCCTGCCACATTAGCATTTTTGCACCGGTTTCTTTTTCGATATACGAACCTAAATGACGATCAGGCCCCCATAAAATAGGTTTACCTTCGCTCTCAAGCATATCAACAATTTCAAGGGCAATACTTGACGTTACGACCCAATCAGCTCTAGCCTTAACAGCCGCAGAGGTATTAGCGTAAACAACAACTGTATGATCAGAATGTTCGTCACAAAAGGCAGAAAACTCATCAATAGGACAACCTAAGTCCAACGAGCAGGTCGCTTCTAGCTCAGGCATTAATACTAGTTTTTCAGGAGTCAAAATTTTAGCCGTTTCCCCCATAAATTTAACACCAGCAACAATTAATGTTTCAGCGGAGTGTTGCTTACCAAAACGAGCCATTTCAAGAGAATCAGCAACACAGCCACCCGTTTCTTCAGCAAGCGCTTGGATTTCAGGGTCGGTATAATAATGGGCAACCAATACGGCATTTTTTTCAATTAAGAGCTGTTTTATTTTCTCTATGTATTGTGCCTTTTCATCATTTGCTAATGGCTTTGGCTTGGCCGGAAATTGAAAATCAAAATCTACCGCTGTATTACTTACACTCATGAGTTCTCTCTAATTCAGGACACGTTAAAACGCGGCAATTATAAGACATACCAATGCTAATGTGTAGTAGATAATAGCCAGTATCCACACCTGGTTATAGAGTAAATGTCAGCGATATATCAAGATATGCTAATAAGATGTTTTTATGGCGGAAAATAGTTCAAGTAATCACGGCGCGAAACTAGAACTGATGATTTTTCCTGTGACTGAATGTAGATAGAGGGAGCTGAAAATTCGAGTAATTTCGACTGAAGGGTTAAAATCCTGACTTAATAGCCATGATGCATTATCTAGAAGATTTAGTTTATGGGGTAATTATTAGATTGATCAGCCAAGAAGGGTTTGAAACTTCAAGTAGTTCGACTGAATGGTAAAAAGCCTGGCTTAATAGCCATGATGCATTATCTAGAAGATTTAGTTGAAGGGATAATGATTAGATTGATCAGCCAAGAAGGGTTTGAAACTTCGAGTAGTTCGACTGAATGGTTAAAAGCCTAGCTTAATAGCCATGATGCATTAGCTAGAAAATTTAGTTTCGGGGATAATGATTAGATTGGTCGGCCGTGAAGGGTTTGAAACTTCGAGTAGTTCGACTGAATGGTTAAAAGCCTGGCTTAATAGCCATGATGCATTATCTAGAATATTTAGTTTCGGGGATAATGATTATATTGGTCGGCCAAGAAGGGTTTGAAATTTCGAGTGATTTCGACTGAATGGTTAAAAGCATGGCTTAATAGCCATGATGCATTAGCTAGAAGATTTAGTTTCGGGGATAATGATTATATTGGTCGGCCAAGAAGGGTTTGAAACTTCGAGTAGTTCGACTGAATGGTTAAAAGCCTGGCTTAATAGCCATGATGCATTAGCTAGAAGATTTAGTTTCGGGGATAATGATTAGATTGGTCGGCCGTGAAGGATTTGAACCTTCGACAAATTGGTTAAAAGCCAACTGCTCTACCAACTGAGCTAACGGCCGATCTAATTTCAGGTATCAACTACCTTTAAATTTTCTAGAAGATTTCTTTAGGGTATATATTAGATTGGTCGGCCGTGAAGGATTTGAACCTTCGACAAATTGGTTAAAAGCCAACTGCTCTACCAACTGAGCTAACGGCCGATCTAATATTTAGATATTCATACCTTAAAGATTTTCTATGAGATTAGGAGTGGTCGGCCGTGAAGGATTTGAACCTTCGACAAATTGGTTAAAAGCCAACTGCTCTACCAACTGAGCTAACGGCCGTTCCTATATCTACGTCTATTACTTTATTAATCAAACATTGGGACACATTCTAATTTGATTTAATAAAGCTTCAAGCTTTCTCTCTTACTGCTCTCTCAATTAGAATTGGTCGGCCGTGAAGGATTTGAACCTTCGACAAATTGGTTAAAAGCCAACTGCTCTACCAACTGAGCTAACGGCCGATTCTAATTTTTATAAATGACAAACATTCTTGAATTGGTCGGCCGTGAAGGATTTGAACCTTCGACAAATTGGTTAAAAGCCAACTGCTCTACCAGCTGAGCTAACGGCCGATTCAAGATTAAATTATCAATTTACATGCTCCACTATCTATTACGATAAGGAGACTTTTTTATTCAAACTTGAACTAAGCACTCTAAGAGATAATCAGTTTAAGTGAGAAAGTGGTCGGCCGTGAAGGATTTGAACCTTCGACAAATTGGTTAAAAGCCAACTGCTCTACCAACTGAGCTAACGGCCGACGTTGTGTTGAGTCACTGCCTCAACGCGGGGCATATAATACTCATAATATTTTTAAGTGCAACAATAAACTTCGTTTTTTTAGCTTTTATTTACTGTTAGGGTAAATTGTCAGCAAAACGCTAGTTTTATCAGCAACAAATAGCTAATTAGTCAAGTTAAGCTACAAATACTCTATTTATTTAAGGCTGCTAAGCGTGGCTTGGCAAGTTTTGCTGCTGTTGAATCTGGGTATTCTTTTAACAGTTGTTGATAGCTAGCTATCGCTTTTTTATTGTCTTTTTGCTTTTGAGCAACCATCGCAAGCTTTAACAAAGCATCAGGACGCTTAGTTGAGTCTTTATGTTCGTTGACAACAATTAAGAACTCTCGGTTGGCTTGAGCTAATTCACCTTGGTTAAAAAGCAACTGACCTAACCAGTAATGGGCATTAGGTGCATAGCTAGAGTTAGGGAAGCTCTTATTAAAAGCTTTAAACTCAAGTATTGCTTGCTGATAACGTTTATCTTTTAAGACTAAGTTAAGTGCGCGGTCATACGCTTCGTTTTCAGTTAGATTATTACTATAACCCGTTGCATCAACTGAAGTATTTATACTTGGTATTGGTCTAGACACAGCAGGCTTCGCTTTAGCTGTTTCCTCAAGTACTTCATTGACTCGCCTATCAATTTCTTTATAAAGCTCTCGTTGGCGGTCTAATACTTGGCTTAATTGGTGAGTATGTAATTCTGTAACGCCGCGAAGTTCGTTCACTTCGGTTTGTAATTGGTCCAACTGACGTTGAATGTTTACTTGGGCCTTATTACGTGAGTCTAACTTACGTGACAAGGAAGTTAATTGCTCTGTTAACGCAGCAGAGTCGATAGAATTAGCGTTAACATCAATGACTGGCGCTTTAGCTACAGCTAACGCACTAACGGCGCTAGCTGTAAACATCATGCCAAACAAAACTTTATTTAGTTTCATTCAGTTACCTGCTTATGTGAAGCTGATTAAGTCTTAGTAAACTAAAACTGCACGACGGTTTTTAGCAAAAGCATCTTCACTACGGTCTTTAAGCATTGGTTTCTCTTCACCATAGCTAACTACTGTAAGTTGGCTAGCTGCAACACCCATGTTTTCTAAGTAAGTTACTACTGATTTAGCACGACGTTCACCTAAAGCGATGTTGTACTCAGGAGTACCACGTTCATCAGCATGACCTTCAACCAATACTTTAACGTCTGAATTAGCGTTTAAGAATTTAGCATGTGCGTCTAAAATAGCAGAATATTGATCATTAACATTTGACACATCAAAGTCAAAATAAACGATATGCTCTGAACGCAATTGCGCTAGCTCTTGACGTTTTTGCTCTTCAATTTCAGCAGCGCGTTTTGCTGCAGTAACTTGAATTGCTGCTTCTTCTGCTTTTTTAGCAGCTTCTGCATTTTGAGTAACTTGAGCATTTGTATCTACTTGGCTGTTCTCACCTGAATCTGAGTTTGAGCTACAAGCTGATAAAATGGTAAGAGGTAAAGCAATAGCTAAGCTTTTCATTATGTTATTAAAGCGCATTTTTATTATCCTTTGTTCTAAAATTATAAGTTAAAATTTAAAGAGTTGTTTTGTACATTTTATTATTATAAAAATGGTGACCAAGCTGGAGCCTTCACTTGACCATCAAGTGCTGGCAATCGAGCTTTGAAACGACCATCAACCGACACTAACCCCAACACTTGTCGATTATTATGTAAGGTACTGTATATGATCATACCACCATTGGGTGACACACTGGGTGACTCATCTAAACGAGTTTCAGTTAACACTTGAAATAATCCTGAAGCTAAATCTTGTTTAGCTAAACGGTAATTTCCACGTGTTCTATTGACCATGATCAGTTGTTTACCATCCGGTGTTACAGAACCTCCTAGGTTCATTTCACCATCAAAAGTTAAACGTCTTACTTTCCCCCCGGCTAAATCTACGCGATATAGCTGCGGTTTTCCACCCCGTTCTGAACTAAATATCAATGATTTACCATCTGGAGTCCAACTTGGCTCGGTATCTATTGCTCTATTTCGGGTTACGCGGCGTAATTTCATGCTCGCTAATTCCATTACATACAAATCTGGATTACCATCTTTTGATAATACCATTGCCATACTTTTCCCATCAGGTGAGAAACGTGGCGCACTGTTTATGCCATTATATGAGCTGATGAGTTTTCTTTCGCCAGTGTAAATATCTATGGTATGAATTTGTGCTTGACGATTTTCAAAAGAAACATAAGCCAACTGCTCACCATTAGGACGCCAAGACGGTGACATTAACGGCTCTTTAGAACTTAACAATACATGTTCATTAAAACCATCATAATCAGCAAAAGCGAGTTGATACGGATACTTTCCTTGATCGCGAACAATAACATAAGCTATTTTGCTTAAAAATGCGCCTTTACTACCGGTAAGTTTTTCATAAATGACATTACTGATGCTGTGTGCATAACGTCGGGCTTGGTTAAGTTGAATATTGGCACTACTTTGCGCCAATATGTGATCTTTGGTATTGACCAGTTCACCATTACTGAGCATTGACGTTTCACCGCCAGTTATCTGGCCACGTATTACATCAACAAGCTGGTAACTAACCTGATAGCGCCCGGGTGAAATCTCATTAATCTTTCCTAAAACAACGCCCTCCACTCCTAGGTTTGCCCAGGCACTGTAATCTATGCTTTTTGCATCTGAAACAGATTGCGGGAATTTATCATGACTTATAGGGCTAAATTTACCACTGCGCAATAAATCATCACTAATCACCTTTGATAGTGATTCCGGGCGTTCACCAGCCCCTTCCCATTGAAATGGTACTATAGCAATAGGTCTTGCACTGTCGACACCACCCGTGATAACAATCTCTAATGCTGCCATCGCTTTAATTGAGGTTAACGCAATGAGAGCGCTAAACAAAACACTTGATAATAATTTCATATTTTTGTTATTTTCCTTTTATTAGCATCATATATCGCTGTCAAGATTTACGAGCTAACTTAATGTTAATACAGCGAAAAGACACCTGTATCACTTCTTAATTAAAACTTTGGTCTGACAAGTACAGAAAGTTCACGCATTTTTTTAAATACTTCAGGGTCTTTAGAAACGGGTAAATTACCCGCTTTACCAATGGCAATGTTGGCGGCATTACAAACGACGCTATCACCTTGACCTATTTTGACATCAATAACAAAACCTGAAGGAGCAAGAGTAATCGTTAACTTACAAGACTTGCCAGCCATAGTACTACGATCTTTTATCATCCTTTGATTAATGCTTTGTGTAATCAAAGCCGAATAACGCTCAACTTCAGTCATGACTTGTTGTTGTCTTGCTTGATTACGACTCGCCATTTCGTTCGCCATTTGCTCTGCTAACATAGCATCTTGGATAGCCTGCTCTTTTGCTGCTATTTCTTGACGCTTACGCTCGGCAATTTTTTGTTGGCGTAAATCTTCTGCTTTTTTAGCGGCAGCTTCTTCTTTTAATCGTTTAGATCTCGCAGCAGCCGCGGCTTCTTCAGCAACTTGTTTTTCTTGTTCCTTTTGCTTACGAACTTTTTCAGCAGTTGCTGCTTTAGCCCTTGAAGATTTAGCCTCTTGATCGGCTTTAATTTTTTCTTGCTCTTTTTTCTTGCGTTGCTTTTCTAATTTTTTAATACGAGCTTCTTCTCTTGCACGTCGTTTTTTAGCATCACTAGCACGCTTTTCCACCGCTTTTAATCGTTTCTTTTCAGCATCATGTTGGGCGTTTTTTTGCTGTTTAATTTTTTTAATGGCTTGTTCATATTTAGCTTTATCAACCACTACAGCTTTTATCGGATTAGCTGGTTGATTAGCAGCAGTAGGAGTTGGTTTAGGTAAGGTGGAGAAATCACCAGCAAACAAACCAAAAAGTATCACTAAATGTAATAGAATACTAAGCCATATGGCTTTTAAATAAACTGATTTAATAGTAAAAAAAGAAGCTCTTTGCTGTACCACGCTATTCTCCTATAGAGTCGGTCATTAAACCTACTGATGGCACACCGGCAACTGTTTGCAACATAACCATAAGCTGTATTACTGCATCATATGACACAGCACCATCCCCATTAACTACAACGGGAGTACCCGGTTCAATGGCTAAATGCGCTTTCACGAGTACGGCAACTTCCTCGGCAGACATTGGCTCTTTGTCATTGTCCCCTACGGTTAAGTAATAGCGTCCTTGTGCGTCGACACTAGCAACAAGCGGTGTTTTGCTGTCTTCATCAAGTGGCTCCGCTTCCGCTTGTGGTAAGTCAACTTTAACCCCTTGGGTAATCAAAGGCGTGGTAACCATAAAAATAATAAGTAGTACCAACATTACATCGATATAAGGAACTACATTAATTTCTGCCACTTTACGGCGCCTAACTCTTTGGTACATAGTAATACCCTATTTAGTAGATTGCTCTGCAGCCGATTGGCGCTGTAAAATACTTGAAAATTCATCCATAAAATTACCGTAACTGTTTTCTAATTTTTCAACTTTATGGCTAAAACGGTTAAATGCCATAACGGCTGGAATAGCGGCAAATAACCCCATTGCAGTTGCAATGAGCGCCTCAGCAATGCCTGGTGCAACCATAGCAAGCGTAGCTTGTTTAACCGCGCCCAAGGCAATAAATGAATTCATGATACCCCAAACAGTACCAAACAAGCCTATATATGGACTAATGGAACCCACCGTTGCCATGAAGGGTAAATGTGTTTCTAAGCTATCCACTTCACGTGACAAGGCAACACGCATTGCCCTATGTGTCCCATCAACAATTATTTGAGGATTATCAATATGGCTCTTTCTTAGACGAGCAAATTCTTTAAAGCCGGCAACAAATAAGTTCTCTATCCCTTGCACTTGTGGTTTAGCACAAACCTCACTGTAGAGCTTACTTAAATCAGCGCCACTCCAAAACTTATCTTCAAAAGCTTTCAACTCCGACGAAGCTGTTTTTAATATTTTTCGGCGCTGAAAAATCATTGCCCAACATAAAATTGAAAACATAAGTAAAATAAACATAACAAACTGTACTAATATGCTTGCTTCCATGATTAAGTGGAAAAAGGAAATTTCAGCTGACACGATTAAACGCTCCTAGTATTGATTTGGGAATAGCACAGGGTTTACTCTGACTAAAGTCAACACAAGCAATGCGTACCTTGGCAATACAAAGTACTTGTTTGGCTTGGTTGGTTATTTGTTGTTGAAACACTAAACTAGCGCGTTTCAAAGTGATAATACTTGAGCTTACTTCAAGTAAATCATCAAGTTTTGCCGAGGCAAGATTGTCCATTTCAACCTTTGTGACCACAAAACCTAACTTTTGTTGCAAAAAGAATGCTTGGTTTACACCCATTTCTCTAAGCCATTCAGTTCGAGCTCGCTCAAAAAACTTTAAATAGTTAGCATAATAGACAATCCCGCCCGCATCTGTATCTTCGTAATAAACACGAATAGCAAAGTTATGCACAAGCTCAGGTAATATTTTTGGTGGAACGTCAGACATTGATATATGTATTATTAAAGGTAGTTTGGTTATCTACTTTGCTAAGTGGCTCTATAGTAATAGATAATGTGATAAGCAAACAAGACAAGGAAGATAATTAATTACAATTTTAAGCAGAAAAAGTCCGCAAAGTGACTATATCAAGCAGCAGAAAACAAAAAAGCGCCCTTAGGCGCTTTTTTAATAATAAGCTAATGGTTAATTATTAGCTATGACGTGGAGCACGTTCAGTACGACGTGGAGCACGTTTTTGACTTACAACTGCTTCATCAGAAGTAGTGATTGCAAGAGGTTGACGACGAACACGCACACCTTTTAATTGATTGAACAAGTCCGTAGGGATACCTTTAGGTAACTGCACAAAACTGTGTTTATCATGTAAATTAATCGCACCGATATAGCTACTATCAAGTGATATTTCATTCGCGATAGCGCCAACGATGTCACCTGGACGAGCACCATGTTCTTTACCTACTTCTAGACGGTAAGTCTGCCAATCAACATCGTTACGGTTTACTTTTTCTTTACGAGGTCTTTCATCACGTTGTCCGCGGTTATTACTTCTTTCACCACGAGCATCACGGCGATTATCTCTACCACGGTCATTGCCACGACTATTACGGTCGCCACGGTCATTACGATCGTTGCGTTCACGTGCATCACGACGAGGCTTAGGATCTTCTTTTGGTTGCAGCGGTTGCTTCATTTGCTTTTGGAAAAGCAATGCAGCAGCAAGGTCAAGCATAGAAACTTCAGACTCTGCAGCCATACCTTCAACAATTTCACGCATGCTCGAGATATCTTTATCAGCAACAATCTTAGCCACTTCAACACGAGTACGCTCAATACGTATTTTACCAATTTCTTGAATGTTAGGTAATTGGTAATCTAGTACAGTACCAGAAGTTAAACGTTCATAGTGACGAATTGAGTACATTTCACGTGGGCGTACAAATGAAATTGACATACCTTCACGTCCAGCACGGCCAGTACGACCAATACGGTGAACATATGCTTCGTTATCACCTGGTAAGTCATAGTTAATAACCAATGAGATACGAGGAATATCAAGACCACGCGCAACAACATCGGTCGCAACTAAAATAGACGACTTGCCTGATTTCATTTGGTCAATACAACGTTCACGTTGTGCTTGGTTCATGTCACCATTTAATGCTAATGCTGGGTAACCAGCACGCTCTAATTTTTCAGCTACATCAACGGTATCATTACGGGTACGTACAAATATAATCATTGCATCATATTCAACGACTTCTGCAATTCGCTCTAACGCGGTCATTTTAGTGATACCACTAACTTTCCATGCGTACTGAGTAATATTAGCTTTTGCTTTTTTAACAGCAGCCACTTTAATGTGCTCAGGATCTTTTAAGAAGCGGTTAGCAATTTTACGAATCGCTGGTGGCATAGTCGCAGAAAATAAACACATCTGTGTCGTTTTTGGTAAGTGATCCAAAATCCATTGGATATCTTCTAAAAATCCCATGTTTAACATTTCATCGGCTTCATCAAGTACACAAACACGTAAGTTATCTAACTTAAGACTTTTACGACGTAAATGGTCCATTAAACGACCCGGTGTACCAACAACAACTTGTGCTCCACGCTCTAATTGTTGAAATTGTGGTCCGTAAGATTGACCACCATACAATGTTGCAACACGTAAACCTTTCATGTCTTTACCGAAAGATTCAATTGCTTCAGCAACTTGCATTGCTAATTCACGTGTAGGCGCCAACACCATTAATTGTGGCTTTCTAATTGAAGTATCAATTTTTGCTAAGGCTGGTAAGCCAAACGCAGCGGTTTTACCCGTACCAGTTTGTGCTTCACCTAAAACATCTTTACCTTCAAGTAATGGAGGAATAGTGCGCGCTTGAATGTCAGTTGCAGAGCTAAAGCCTATTGAAAGAACAGCGGATAATAAGTTTTCAGGTAAACCTAGAGAGGCAAAAGCTACAGGTTCAGTTACAGTTTCAGTTTTTTGATCAGTCATAAATAAATTTCATCTTCGCAAGGCAGGCGTATTACTTGGGCGCACAATAAAAAAACAACCACAAAGCGACCGTTAATTTAACGTTAAGTCAAATAACAGTATGTGATAGCATTTCATTTTAATTGCTAAGTCTTAACCTGCGTACATATACGAGGAAACCACCAGGAAGACTTAAGGCGCATAGCGTTCTGTTGACGCTATATTTCTCGCTAATTCTAGGGGCGAATCAGCTGGGTAAGTCTATTGGGCGGTAAAACCCCACTCATCTCGATGTACTTATACGTCCATTTAACTAAATGATAGTTGGTATAAGCAAGTCGCTTTTGGACTAACTTCGGCTGAAACTTGTTCAACCTGTTATCGAGGCGCGCATTATACAGCTATTTACACTCTTGACAAGAACTTTATAAAATAACATCCTGATAAAGGTTAGAGTATTTTACTTTATGTGAGTTAAACAGAAACTTTCTTAATGATTCCCGTCCCTCTTGCAAGTTTTTAAACTTGGCCGCGACAATATTTTTTTCGTAACGTACCAAATCAAGTTCAAGTTTAAGGGGCTTTTCACCAGCTAGGCTCATCTCTAATGAAGAGCCCTTTAGATCAATTACATTACCTTTTGAACTAGGAATTCTTAATGTTAGTCCCGTTGAAGAAAGTGAGAGAATTTCAATTTCTTGCTCATTAAACACATCAACAAGTGCAACATTTTTAGGTGCCTGCATCCGCCAACTACGCTCATTACCTTTGACATCAATAATTTCAGGAGTGCCTAATTTGGGCAAGAAATCACCTTGAGGATTTATAGCTAAGGTAACAGGAAACCATAATTGATAATGACTGATTTCTGCCAGCAGTGTTAATTTACTGCTCACCAAAACCTGTTTTATATGTTGTGGCACATCCGTTTGCACACTAAGTTGGTGCTGTGTATCACTCATCATACAGTCTGCAGATGCTTCAGAAAAAACATCGTTGAAAAAATTCAACTCTTCTGTAGAAAATTCCATTTTTATATTGCCGCATATTATTTTTATGCGGAGACAATAACAAAAGCCCTACAAGAGTGCAATAAACGAGCTACCATCGCTCACTTATTACACCAATTCATTTGTAACAATAAACCACTACTCCTCGGGGCCATTTAGTATATCTGCAAAGTTTTCCAATTTATCAAGCGCTAAACCATGAATAGACTTACGAGGATAGCGACCTGTTCTACTAATAACTCCAGCATCAACCTTCATCAATAACTCCAGCGCTTGATCAATGCTTTCAACTGCGTGTATGGCAAATCCCCCCTGAGCAACAGCATCAATCACCTCATCATTAAGCATTAAATTGATCACATTGGTTTTTGGGATAATAACCCCTTGTTTACCTGTTAAGCCTTTGTCTTTGCATAATTGGAAAAAACCTTCAATCTTTTCATTAACGCCACCGATCGATTGCACTTCACCGTGTTGGTTAATAGATCCCGTGATTGCTAAGCTTTGGTCAATAGGTAATAAAGTAATTGCCGAAATCAAAGCACACAGTTCAGCCATTGAAGCACTGTCACCGTCAATATGCCCATAAGATTGTTCAATGGCGATATTAGCAGAGATTGTGACGGGGAATGTTTGTCCATATTTATGACCTAAATAGCCAGTTAATAATAGAACCCCTTTTGAATGAATCGACTTGCCCAGGTCTACTTCCCTTTCGATATCTGTAACCCCTTCACTACCAGCATAAACGGTTGCAGTTATACGTGCAGGGGTACCAAAAACACTATCGCCTATTTCAAGTACTGTTAAACCATTAACTTTGCCAATAAAATTTCCTTCGGTATTAATTAGTACTTGCTGTTCTTTAATTTCACTCAGCCACGTTTCGCTTAAACGACCAATCCTACGCTTTTTAGCTGCTTGTGCTAAAGCAATATGTTGTGCAGTTAGCAAGCCTTCAGCCCCTTGTTTTTGCCAACAATAATTTGCCTCATCAAGTAAGTCATTAACTTGTACTATATTGGCAGAGACTTTATGTTTATGTTCACCTCTTCTAAGTGCATAACGTACCAACTCTAATACCGCCTCATCATTTACCTCGGGGTAATTATTTTGTGTCGCCCGTTGCCTTATTAACTGACCAAAAGCAATTAAATTACTATCAGTTTTGTCTAGGTGTCGGTCAAAATCGGCTAGTACCCTAAATAGTTCAGTAAACTCTTGGTCATAATCTTGTAGTGTATAATATATTTCGGCATCACCAAGCAATACAACCTTAACCTGTAAAGGTATTTTTTCTGGCTGTAAACTATAACCGCTTGGTTGACTATACTCAGAATACGGATTTTCTATGGTTATCTGTTGAGTTTTTAATGCGAGTTTCAGGCGTGACCAGACCATGGGCTGACTCAACACTTTATCAGCATCTAAAATCAAATAACCACCATTTGCTTTATGTAAAGCACCTGGGCGAATCAAACGGTAGCTGGTGTAACTGCCACCTTGAAAACTAGCAAAATCAACATGACCAAAGAGGTTTTGATAGGTAGGGTTTTGCTCATACACTATCGGCGCCCCATGTTCATCTTCACGTGGCACCAATAAATTTGGTAAGAAACGTTCAACTAACAATTTACGTAACTCTTTATCTGTTGGTGTATCATCAGACTCAATAACTAAAATTTCTAATACAGCATCAACGACATGACCTTTAACTTTTTCTAAATACTTTATTACGTCTTGGTTATTACTAAACTCTTTTTCCAATTCAGCTAAATATGGTTTGATAGCTTGCTCTGCAGTATCATTTTTAAGTTTTCTGGATTCGTCAAAAGATAGACGTTTCCATAGCGGCAATTCTAATAACTGCTCTGCCAAAACAATCTCTAACTCGCTGAGTATCTGGTAAAACTTAGTTCTGTCTGTTTCATTTAAATTAGCAAATTCTTTATCATTTAAAGGTTTCCCTTCAACCAACGGAGAGAAGCCCACCTCTCCATTTTCTTCATATAAAACCACATTATCTTTTAAAGCAATTTCTTCAACAGTACTAATAGCTTGGTCGTATTTTTGATTGAACTCCCTATCAATAGCCGATTTTTGTCTCTGATATCCAGGGTTATCAAAAACCTCAGGGAATAAACTTAGCAAAACATCTATAAATTTATTCATACTTACTAACAGCTGCTTTCCATCTCCAGGCTTAAGCGACAGAGTAAGTGGTATATGGCTTTCATCAAAATTATTGGTATAGCACCATTCATCAGGGGCCGTTTTTGTGGTCGCGAGGGACGTTAACATTTGCTTAATTAATGTTTGTCGTCCTGTACCATGTTCGCCCAATGCAAAGACATTAAAACCAAGTGCCGACATAGACAAACCGAACTCTAATGCCTCTTTTGCTCTTTCATGGCCAACAAAACCTTGTGAACCGTTACCGCCACTTTTGCCGGTTATTTTTTTATTCGTGGAAAATAATGAAGCTGACAAAGAAGAAGTAAGATTATCAACACAAAGACGAGTTTGAACTGTAGGGGAAATAGGCGTTTTAGTCATATAAATCCTTTAATAAACGTTATTAAACAATGCATCCAATAATAAAGTATCGAAAATAATGCATCTTAATCACTTGTAAAATACACTGTAGATGAATTTTAGAGCTGTATATCGTAATTTTACGCTAGTCTACTGGCTAACTTTTTAGCAAACAAGTGAAAGAAGGTTAAGGCTTAAGTGGTAGGCGGATAAATTCTGTTGAGCCACAATGAGCACAATCAGCAATTTCACTAAAATGCATAATTGTTATAGTTTCATCACATTGCTCACATTGCAGTTCACCAAAGCCGATATAATCGCCGCTTTTATACTGACCATCATGATTAAAGTCATCAACAAGCTCTGCCCATTCAACCTGTGACTTATCGGTTAGTTTAGCAAGGGTATCCCATAAGGTTTCATTTAATAAACCCAAATAAACTGAGTGCTGAGCTTGCTTTCGGTTTAATTGATAAAAATCGTGTAAGTCATATTTCAAATTATCGATGAATTGCTGTAGTTTTTCCTCCGACATTGCTTCAGCGGCGCCAGCGTACAATTTAGCCTGCTTAATAAACTCTTCAATATGAGGCTTTTGTTCAGCTTTAACTTCAACTAACCAACCATTAAGCTTTTTATAAATTTCAGCAAAGTAATCGTTTTGGTGTGACATTGGCATTTCCCCTCACGCGTATTATTTTTACTATAGGTTTAAGTATAGGAAAAGTTAAAATTTAAGCTTAATTATACTTGTTGTTACCCAGCTAGATAAGGTATTCTACAGCGATAATTTAACGCGATTTACCCGCTACTCCTGCAAATTTGCACTATATAAAAGACAAGATAGCAAACAAGTCGATAACACCTTAAAAGCATTAGAGAAAACCTTAATGGAAGCCATTTATAATCCCCAAGCGATTGAAGCAACAGTACAAAAATTTTGGACTGATAACAACACATTTCAAGCTATTGAAAACCCAGACAAAGAAAAATTTTACTGTTTAGCTATGTTCCCTTATCCAAGTGGTCGGTTACACATGGGTCATGTACGTAACTACAGCTTAGGTGATGTTATTTCTCGCTACCAACGCATGCAAGGCAAAAATGTTATGCAACCAATGGGGTGGGATGCTTTTGGTTTACCTGCTGAAAACGCTGCCATTAAGAATAACACTGCCCCTGGTAACTGGACTTACGAAAATATTGATTACATGCGTAACCAATTACAATCGCTAGGTTTTGGTTATGACTGGGGGCGAGAATTAGCAACGTGCAAACAAGATTACTACCGCTGGGAACAATGGTTTTTCACTAAGCTTTATGAAAAAGGTTTAGTTTATAAGAAAAATGCCACCGTAAATTGGGACCCCGTTGACCAAACCGTACTAGCAAACGAGCAAGTTATTGATGGTCGCGGCTGGCGTTCTGGCGCAAAGGTAGAGCGTAAAGAGATTCCACAGTGGTTTATCAAAATCACTGCTTACGCTGAAGAATTACTTAATGATTTAGACCAACTAACAGAGTGGCCTGAGCAAGTAAAAACCATGCAGCGTAACTGGATTGGCCGTTCACAAGGTGTGGAGATGACTTTTGAGGTCAGTGATTCGCCTGAAAGTTTCGACATTTACACCACTCGCCCTGATACCTTAATGGGTGTTACTTATGTGGCATTAGCTGCACAGCATCCACTAGCTTTAGCTGCCGCAAAAAATAACGCTGATTTGGCCTCGTTTATTGATGAATGTAAAAATAGCAAAACTACTGAAGCCGATATGGCTGCAATGGAAAAGAAAGGTGTTGATACCGGCCTTAAAGCTATTCACCCGTTAACAGGTGAATTAGTACCTGTATGGGCAGCCAATTTTGTCTTAATGGATTACGGCTCAGGCGCAGTAATGTCAGTACCAGGCCATGACCAACGTGATTATGAATTTGCTACAAAGTACGGTTTAGCCATTAAACAAGTTATAGCTGGTCAAGAAGGCGATGATATTCATAATGCCGCTATCACTGAAAAATCAACGTTAATTAACTCTGCAGAATTTGATGGTTTAGATTTTGAGCAAGCCTTTAAAGCGATTAGTGATAAATTAACTAGCGAAAATAAAGGTAAGATTACCACTAATTATCGATTACGTGACTGGGGCGTTTCTCGACAACGTTACTGGGGCACACCAATTCCAATGATTAACCTTGCTAACGGTGAGTCAGTACCAGTACCAGAAAATGAGTTACCTGTTGTATTACCTGAAGACGTCGTAATGAACGGTACCACCTCACCAATAAAAGCTGACCCTGAGTGGGCTAAAACCACTTATAACGGTGAAGATGCATTACGTGAAACCGATACTTTTGATACTTTTATGGAATCTTCATGGTATTACGCTCGTTACTGTTCACCAAATGATGATACCCAAATGCTTGACCCTGCCAAAGCAAACTATTGGCTACCGGTAGATCAATATATTGGCGGTATCGAACATGCGATTTTACATTTACTTTATTCTCGTTTTTTCCATAAATTATTGCGTGATGTCGGTTTAGTTGAATGTGATGAACCGTTCAAAAAACTTTTATGTCAAGGTATGGTATTAGCTGATACTTATTACCGTGAGGCTGAGAATGGCGCACAAGAATGGATTGCACCAAGTGACGTTACTTCTGAACGTGATGAAAAAGGCAATGTAATTTCATCTATTAGCAAACTTGATGGGCAACCTGTACTTTCTGCTGGCATGAGTAAGATGTCTAAGTCAAAAAATAATGGTATTGACCCACAAGAAGTTATTGAAAAATATGGTGCTGATACCGTGCGCTTATTTATCATGTTCACTTCACCACCAGAGCAAACGTTAGAATGGTCTGATGCGGGTGTTGAAGGTGCACACCGTTTTGTTAAACGAGTTTACAAGTTAACTAACGACTTCAGTGAAAGTACTAAAGGTAGTGAAGTTAAAAGTCCAGCTGAGTTAACATTAAACAGTGAGCAAAAGAAATTACGCCGTGAGCTTCATAAAACCATTGCTAAAGTTACTGATGATATAGGTCGTCGTAATACTTTTAACACTGCTATTGCTGCCATCATGGAATTGATGAACCATTTAAGCAAAGCTAAATTAAGCAGTGATGAAGATAAAGCAGTAATGCAAGAAGCCGTTCGCGCTGTCGTATTAATGTTAACGCCAATCACCCCACATTTATGTCATCATTTATGGCAAGTTGTTGGCGGTAGTGACTTAAATGTTGAAGACGCTGCTTGGCCTGTTGTAGATGACAGTGCAATGGTTGAAGATGAAAAGCTAATTATCGTTCAAGTGAATGGTAAATTACGCGCTAAAATTACTGTTGCCGCTGACGCAAGTAAAGAAGATGTTGAAGCGTTAGGTTTAAATGATGAGAGTGTATTAAAATTTACTGACGGTAATACCATTCGTAAAGTTATTTACATCCCGGGCAAATTACTTAACATTGTTGCTAACTAACTTGTTGCCACTCACTAAACTGTTTTCGCAATCAAGGGTAAAAAACTGATGTTTAATTTAGGCAGTACCATTAAAAGCTTAACTATTGCCCTGTTAACCACAAGCGTACTATCTGCTTGTGGTTTTCAACTACGTGGTGATTATCTACTCGATGATGAGTTACAAACACTCCATGTTAGCTCAAGTGATATGCACGGTGAGTTAACACGATTGGTAAAGCTAAATTTAACCCGCAACCAAATTAACGTGTTAAAGCACTCAAAAACGGATATTCCTGAGTTACGTATCATATCGGATAAATTAGATCGACGTACCTTGTCACTTTTCGCTAATGGTCAAGTGGCAGAGTATGAACTTATTTACTCTGTGTTGTATCATGTACGTTTTACAGGGGAAGATGCGCAAGAGTTCCGTTTTGAACTCTATCGAGATTATCAAGACGATCCTAATCTTGCCTTAGCAAAAAGTAGGGAATTATCACTTTTATTAAGTGAGATGAGAACCTCCGCAGCAGATAAAATATTACGTGACTTAGCAAGAATTCAACGCTAAGCATCACATAATAATTTTATTAACAATAAAATGTACTGTTAGACTCAATTTTAGCGCGATTAAAAGGTTTTCATGAAAATTTATCATAACCAACTAGACAACACCCTTCGACAGGGCTTTAAACCTGTCTGGTTGGTTTTTGGTGATGAACCTTGGCAAAAAAACAACAGTTTAACCGTAATTAAAAACCATGCGAAAACTCAGGGCTTTAGTGAGATTATTCGCTTTAGCAGTGATATCAGCTTTGATTGGCAGCAATTAGTTGATGAATATCAATCATTGAGCCTGTTTGCTAGCCAACGTATCATTGAAATTGAGTTAACCACAGTAAAAGTAGGAGATAGCGGTAATAAAGCGTTATTAGCCTTAGCGGATCGATTAACACAAGACTTTAATAGCGGTAATGCGCCACAAGATGTGATGTTCATATTCCATGGCGCAAAGCTTGATGCGGCCAGTGCTAATAGAAAGTGGTTTAAAAGTCTAATCCAGCTAGGCTGTTATTTACCCTTATATGATATTGAGCTAAAAGCCATGCCTCAATGGCTGAATAACCAAGCTAGACAAAAAAAACTCAATATATCAGCAGAATTAAACGCCTTACTGATAGAGTTATTTGAGGGAAATTTACTCGCCTTGGCTCAAGAGCTAGATAAACTTACACTGCTCTTTGGCTCTCAAAACATTAGCGTTGAACAAGCTGAGCAGTTAATTCTAAAGCAGGCGAAGTTTAACCCTTTTCAAGTTATCGATGCTTTACTTCAAGGTGATTGTGCTAAATGTATTGCTATGCTCGATCAACTACAACAAGAAGGCATGGCCCCTGCTCAGTTGATTTGGGTTTTCCATAAAGAAATACAACAACTATATACCATGCTAAACCTATTAGCTGAAGGTGAAAGTTTCACTAATATTTACAAACAATATCGTATTTGGGACAAACGCAAACCTTTATATCAATACGCTTTAACTCACATCAAGCTCGAAAATACCAAACGCGCGATGGCACGTCTTGCAGATATTGATTTATTAAGTAAAACCAGCAGCGAATTTAATATTTTCATTTTATTAGCTGATTTATGTATCACCTTATATCACGGTGAAAAAACCGCTGCCTTTAGTCTTAACTATGGCTAACCTAGCCGTCACTTACAGAGCTTTTACGAATTCAAATGAAAAGATGAACTATCTCAACACTGGTATAGGCGTATTAGGTGGTACCTTTGACCCCATTCACTTAGGCCACACTCAATCGGCGCAAGTTGTAGCAGATGAATTAGGGTTAAATACGATCCTATTAATACCAGCACATATTCCACCGCATAAAACTACCGCAGATTTAGTGCCTCATGCCAGCCCTGAGCAGCGTGCGGCTATGGTTGAAATTGCTTGTCAGGAAAACCAATTCTTATCATGTGATCTTCGGGAGTTAAACCGATCTGGCCACTCATACACCGTAGACACCTTGAAAGAGCTAAAAAGACAATACCCGGATCGGCCTTTGCACTTTATTATTGGTATGGACTCCTTATTAACGTTTACTCGATGGCACCAATATCAAGAAATTTTATCTTTATGCCACATAGTGGTTAACACCAGACCCAACTATTCAAAAGAACAACTGAATAAAGCAACGAAACAGTTACTCAGCACCCATCAAGCGTTAGAAGTTAATGAGTTAAATCAAAGTGCTTTTGGTAAAATATACTTCACAAAATCAAGTTTTTTTGATATTTCGTCAACTAAAATTCGTCAAAATTTGGTACAACAACAAAGCTGCCATCAACTACTACTGCCGTCAATTATAGAATTTATTAACAAAAATAAGCTTTACCGTTAACCCTGCGCGTAAAAAGTGTTAATATTGCGCTATTATATATTGTGCCTCTGAAAGAGCGCATTAAAAGTTACGATTAACGATAGGAATAACACCTTGCAAACTGAACAACTTAAAGCATTTGTCATTGAAAAACTTGAAGACATGAAAGGCAGAGATATCATCGCCATTAATATTAGCGACAAAGCAAGCTTTGCTGATTACATGATTATTTGTTCGGGTAATTCAAACCGTCATGTAAAATCTATCGCGCAATCAGTTGGCATGGAATGTCGCGCTGAGGGTCAAGAACCTCGTGGTATGGAAGGTAACGATGTTGGTGAATGGGCATTAGTCGATTTAGGCGATATAATCGTTCATGTTATGACAGACGAACAACGTGATAAATATAACCTTGAACAGCTTTGGGCTGAAGGTTAAGTTCCCCCTCTTAAGGTAGTGCATGTGTTTTTTGACTGACTCTTAGCAGCTTAACTACACTTGCACTATTTTAATATTCTTCTACTAAACAACGTAAAGTTTATCTTATGAAACTTACCTTATATGCCGTAGGCAGTAAAATGCCTGCATGGGTTAGCCAAGGTTTTTCTGAATACAGCCGCCGCTTCCCTCGTGACTTAAGTTTTAATTTAGTTGAAATCCCTGCGGGTAAACGTGGTAAAAATGCTGATATAGCGCGTATTCTTGCTAAAGAGGGTGAGTTATTACTTGCTGCTATTCCTAAAGGAAATCGCATTGTCACTTTAGAAGTTGAAGGACAACCTTGGACAACACCAAAGCTTGCAAAACAGCTAGAAAGCTGGCAATTTGATGGCAGAGATGTTGCGTTGCTTGTTGGTGGCCCTGAAGGACTATCTCCCGCTTGTATTCAAGCGTCAGAGCAAAAGTGGTCATTATCTGCATTAACGCTTCCTCACCCTATGGTGCGAATACTTATCGCAGAGAGCTTGTATCGTGCCTGGAGCGTAAACACTAACCATCCTTATCATAGAGAATAACTTTTGTTGATGACTGACTTGGCCATGCTTTTAATAATTAACTTTATTTTTAACCGAGTGCGCTAATGTCCCCACGTCGTGTTGTTATTCGTAATCAATCCGCTGAAGCAAACCTCTTTGCTCGACGTACTTTTATTGCTTTTGCCGGCGTTGTTCTGGTATTACTTATCCTGTTTGGCAATATTTACACCTTACAGGTTGAGTCTTTTGAAAAATACCAAACTCGCTCAAACTCTAATCGCATCAAACTGCTGCCAGTAGCGCCCAATCGTGGTTTAATCTACGACAGAAATGGTGTATTACTCGCCGATAATAAACCCGTATACAGCCTCGAAGTTATCGCAGAAGATGTAGACGATGTTAAAGCCAGTATTGCGCAAGTAAGTAAACTACTCGATATCAGTGCTGATAGACAAAATAAATTTTTCAAATCAATGAAGCGAAAGCGACGCTTCAAACCTGTAGAGCTACATTCTCGTTTAAGTGATCAGCAAGTAGCATTATTTTCGGTGAATCAACATAAATATCCCGGAATTTATGTTAACGCACGTTTAAAGCGTTATTACCCTTTCTCTGATTTAACCACGCACAACCTAGGTTATGTTGCGCGTATAAATAGAAAAGATGCCAATAAGTTAGAACGCGCAGGTAAATCAGAAAACTATGCTGCTACCTACGGTATTGGTAAACTGGGTATTGAAAAATACTATGAAGATATGCTCCATGGCACAATTGGACATCAAGAGGTTGAAATAAATAACCAAGGCAGAGTAATTCGTACCCTGAGTTATACTCCACCTGTACCAGGTAAAGATCTGACACTAACCTTAGATATAGAACTTCAAATGATTGCCAAACGTGCCTTATCAGGCAAGCGTGGTGCAATTGTGGCAATGGATCCCCGAACGGGCGGCATTTTAGCCATGTATTCCAACCCAAGTTACGATGGCAACTTGTTTGTCCATGGAATTAGCACTAAAAACTATAAAAAACTACTTGAATCCAAAGACTTACCACTTATCAACCGAAGTGTGCAAAGTGGCTACCCCCCAGCATCAACAGTAAAACCTTTCTTGGCATTAACAGGATTAGAAGAAAAAATTGTAACACCAAGTACGACTATTAAAGATCCCGGTTGGTACCAGTTAGAAGGTTTACCTAATAAATATCGTGATTGGAAACCTTGGGGCCATGGTTTAGTTAACTTAACTAGAGCGATCGAGCAATCTTGTAATATTTACTTTTACGATCTCGCTTTTAAATTAGGTATTACCAAAATCAGCACTATGATGGATCGGTTTGGTTTTGGCGATTATACCGGCATTGATATTCACGAAGAAAATAAAGCTATTATGCCGAGTGTTGCTTGGAAGCGTGAAAGGTATAATAAGTCTTGGTATACCGGTGAAACACTCTCGGTAGGCATTGGTCAAAGTTTTTGGACGGTTACACCTTTGCAGTTAACTCAAGCTTTAACCACCTTAGTTAACCACGGTGAACGTAAAATCCCGCATTTATTAAAAGCTAATAGTGAATTAATTATTGAGAGTAGTGGCAATGCTTACCACCAAATTACGCCAATAATTTATGAACCCCGAGCACCTTTAAAACTTAAAGATGACTCACATTGGAACGTAGTCTTAGAAGCAATGCATAGCACAGTACAAAAGTTTGGCGCTACCGCTCATAAACCTTTTAAAGGCTCTACTTACGATGCTTCTGGTAAAACAGGCTCCGCACAAGTTGCTCGTCTTAAGCAAGGGGAAGAATACGATGCAAAAACCACCAGTGAAAATAAACGTGACAATGCTATGTTCATCGCTTTTGCGCCATTTGATACACCAGAAATTGTTGTTGCTGTTGCGATAGAAAACGTAGCTAAAGGTGGAGGGGCGACCAATGCAGCTCCTGTAGCAAGACAAATAATGGATCAATACTTTGGTGACAGAGTGATAACCAGTAAAAAGCACAACGTAAACCGAAAAGTACATTCAGCCAAAACAACGGCTTCAAGAGAGGCTGACTGATGCGCAGTACCGGACAAGAACATCAAAAAACTCACACTATTTGGCAACGTTTACATATCGATGTACCGCTATTATTAGGTATATTAACATTGTTAGCCTTAGGCCTTTTTCTTGTTTATAGCGCTAGAGGTCAAGAGACTGCTTATGTATATCTCAAGGCCCGTAGTATTGGTGTTGCCTTATTTGGCATGTTTATCGTTGCGCAAATCCCACCATTAGTTTATCGAAAGTGGGCCGTACCTGTCTTTGTTTTAGGTTTACTCATGTTGGTTGGTGTATTGTTATTTGGTCATGTAGGCAAAGGGGCACAGCGCTGGCTAGATTTGGGTTTTATTAAATTTCAACCTTCTGAAATAATGAAATTAATAGTGCCAATTATGATTGCTTGGTTTGTCAGTCAAGAAAATTTACCGGTCAAAATATCTACCGTAATACTTGCTTTTATTCTGGTACTGCTGCCTACCTTACTTATAGCAAAGCAACCTGACTTAGGTACTTCTTTACTTATTGCAAGCTCTGGAATATTCGTGATTTTCTTAGCCGGTGCCAGTTGGCGACTGATTGGTGTATGTGTAGGCTTAGCCTCAGCATTTGTACCTATTTTATGGATGTTTTTGATGAAGCCTTATCAGAAACAACGGGTAATGACCTTTTTAAACCCCGAACAAGATCCACTTGGTTCGGGTTATCACATCATTCAATCTAAAATAGCCATTGGCTCCGGCGGTATTGAAGGCAAAGGTTGGTTACAAGGCACACAATCTCAGCTGGAGTTTCTACCCGAACGACATACAGATTTTATCTTCTCAGTCTTTAGCGAAGAGTTTGGTTTAATTGGCGTTGCTGCCCTACTTTCAGTCTATTTATTTGTCGTGATGCGGGGGTTATGGATTGCCGTCAATGCGCAACATGCTTTTACCAAGTTACTGGCTGGTAGCCTTACCCTCACCTTCTTTGTTTATGTTTTTGTTAATATAGGCATGGTATCAGGTCTATTACCTGTTGTTGGTGTGCCATTACCCTTGGTTAGCTTTGGCGGCACTTCAATGGTGACATTAATGTTAGGTTTTGGCATATTAATGGCGATTAGCACCCATCGACGTTTTCATGTTTAAAGCAAGCTACGCTCGATACTCTTTTTCTTTGCAGCCAAACTAACTAAAGTTATGAAATTTATAAAGCTATGAACTATCTTATGAAACTATTGTATACAGCCTTATTGCTCTCTTTATTAAGTGCTTGTACCTCTGGCCGTTATCAACAAAAGCATGATAGTACCCCGACACGCTTACCGAGCCAAGCTGAACTAAAAGATGCTTTGCCACGCGCACAACCATATAGCCGTGGCGGTAATAAAGATTATCAAGTTTTTGGTAAGCCATATAAAGTACTTGCATCCGCTCATGGTTTTGAACAAACAGGTACCGCTTCATGGTATGGAAAAAAATTCCATGGTCACCTCACCTCAAACGGTGAAATATATGACATGTACGCGATGAGTGCTGCTCACAAGAATTTACCCCTACCTACCTATTTAAAAGTGACCAATCTCGCGAATAATAAATCGGTGATCGTACGAGTAAACGACAGAGGCCCTTTTCATCAATCACGCATTATTGATTTATCCTATAGTGCCGCCTATAAGCTGGATATGTTAAAAACAGGTACTGCAGAAGTTAAGATATCAGCCATTACTAACTTCGATCACATAACAGGTAAAGTTACACCCTCCATAGATAAAACAACTTCACCAGAGCCCCCAGTGCTAACTGAGATGGATAGTAAAGTTGTCACTCAAAAGAAAAAGTCTTCCCTAAGGGTGACAAACATGGGAATTACTACCCCTTACATTCAAGTCTTTGCAACCAGTAAAAAAGAACTCGCAATTACGACAGTCGAGAAACTACAAACACAATATAAACAAAAAACAAATTACTATGAAAACCAAGGAATTTACCGTATTCAAATTGGTCCTATTGACGATCTGGCGACTTTAAATGCATTATTATTATCATTAAAACAAAAAGATTATCCTAATGCTTACCCCAAAACATCCCCCTAACCACCAAAATAGATAGCTAGTACAAACATACAAATTAGCATTTAATAAACGTTGTTACATCTTTAACGGTTTTTATGCCATATTTTGGATAATATCTGTTTTTTGCCCATAGCCAAGCTTTTTAGAAGTGGTATACTTTCGTCCAGTTGATTTCCCTTACCTTTTCACATACGACAACAATATGACTAAAACAGTATCTCTTTCTGGCAAATATACTGCCAACAAATTATGCACTTTCTTGAGTAGTGCTCTATTAACAGCGGCCTTAGCTATAACCCCAGAAGCCCATGCCATCACCATTATACCTGATGCGCCACAAATCAATGCTAAAGGTTTTATCCTAATTGACTACACCACGGGTAAAATAATTGCTGAAGAGAATGCTGATACCCAACTAGCCCCCGCAAGTTTAACCAAGATAATGACTAGTTATATTATTGGTAAAGAGCTTGAAAACGGCAATATTAAAAACACTGATAAAGTTATGATCAGTGAAAATGCCTGGGCAAAAAAGTTCCCTGATTCGTCAAAAATGTTTATTGAAGTAGGTACAGAAGTCCCTGTTAGTTTGTTAAACCAAGGTATTATTGTTGCATCAGGTAACGATGCTTGTGTTGCTATGGCTGAACATATAGCGGGAAGTGAAAGTGCCTTTGCAGATTTAATGAATGCACATGCAGAGCAACTAGGCATGTCGAGTAGCTTTTTTGAAAACAGTCATGGTTTAGACAGTGACTCTCATATGACGACGCCAAGAGATATGGCCACCTTAGCAATCGCGCTTATTCGCGAGGTGCCAGAAGAATACGCAATTTACAAACAAAAATCATTCAAATATAACAACATTAAGCAATATAACCGTAATGGCTTGTTGTGGGATAAAAGCTTAAACGTTGACGGCATGAAAACGGGGCACACTTCAAATGCCGGTTACAGTCTAGTTACTTCTGCCACAAAAGGCGAAATGCGTTTAGTTACGGTAGTAATGGGCACGGCAAGTGAACGTGCACGTAAAGTAGAAAGTAAAAAATTGCTAAACTACGGCTTTCGTTTCTTTGAAACTATCACCCCATACAAAGCAGGTGAAAAATTTATTGCTAACCGTGTTTGGATGGGTGACAAAGAAAATGTAGATTTAGGTATTATTTCAGACACACCAATTACGATTCCTCGTGGACAACGAAAAAACCTAAAAGCTAACTTTGAACTCAATCAACAATTAACGGCCCCACTAGCGAAGGGTACTGTTGTGGGTACTTTATTTTTGCAGCTTGACGATGAAGATATTGCTCAATATCCACTAGTTACTTTAGAAGAAGTAAATGAAGGTAGTTTATTCAGCCGTTTAGTTGATTATGTTAAATTGCAGTTTGCTAATTAACTAGCAGCTAAACTCGATTATAAAAGCCTCTTTAATGAGGTTTTTTTGTTTTTATCAGAGCTAAAAAACATTCGCTCAAACAATCACTGATGCTAACCAATGCCAAAAACCTATAAGGCTGGGAATAAAAACAATATCAGCCCATGATAATTGATGATAAAATGCCGCCAAAGTACAAACCTCGCTTGATAAAGAAGTAAATGACCATGAAAACCCATTTTGACGAATTATTAGAATTCCCCACAGTATTAAACTTTAAAGTGATGGGCGTCGCCTGTGACGAATTACCTGACTTGATTATTGCTGAACTACAAAAACATACACCTGGTGATTATGCGCCTAAAATAAAACCTAGTTCAAAGGGCACTTACCTTTCAGTTTCGCTTGCAGTAACCGTTACCAGTAAAGAACATATTGAAATCATCTACAAAACGTTGACCGCCATTGAGCAAGTACGATACGTTTTATAATTATTGTATAACCGTTCTCAATAGGTAGAACGGGTGTAATACACTAAGTTTTCAATAATCTAGATTGACGGGGTTTGCCTAGTGCACTCAAATTCTACGACAGAGCAACAGACGAGTAACCTTGCTGACTCATTAGTCATCCGACAGTTAAATACCATGGATTACAGCCAAGTATGGCATGCTATGAAGGAATTTACTGATAACCGAGATGACAATATTGCTGATGAATTATGGCTAGTTGAACATCCTGCTGTATTTACACAAGGTCAAGCGGGTAAAGCTGAGCACTTACTGCTGCCCGGTGATATTGAAGTAGTGAAAGTTGACCGAGGTGGACAAGTAACGTATCACGGCCCTGGCCAACAGGTTATATATTTTATGATTAACCTACGCCGCAAAAAAATTGGTGTACGGCAGTTAGTAACCTTGATCGAAAACAGTATTGTATCTGCTTTAGCTGATTATAATATTGCCGCTTACGCCAAAGCAGACGCGCCAGGAGTTTATGTCGATGAGAAAAAAATTGCCTCATTAGGGTTACGAGTACGTAAAGGCTGCTCTTTTCATGGCTTAGCAATAAATGTGAATATGGATTTATCACCCTTTCTACGAATAAACCCTTGTGGCTATGCTGGTTTAGAAATGGTACAAACTGCCGATTTACAAGGCCCAACAGATACCGCTAGTGCAAGTACTGCGTTAGTGAAACATTTAATAGACTTGCTTGAAGCTAATAAAGTTAGTTATCAAACCGGTTTACCAAACGAGAATAACGCGCATCATGAGTAGTGATTTAACTTCAGGTAATAATACCTCAGAAACAAAAACAGCCAATCGTGCTGCCGGCGAAAAATTTCGCGATGCTGATAAATTAGCACATATTCCAATTAAAGTTGTCAGCTCAACAAAAGCGACTATGTTACGTAAACCAAGTTGGTTACGTATCAAGTTACCAAAATCGAGTGAACGTATTGATAGTATCAAAGCTAATTTACGTAAGAACAACCTTCACTCTGTCTGTGAAGAAGCTTCATGCCCTAACTTATCTGAATGTTTCAACCATGGTACTGCCACTTTTATGATTTTAGGTGACTTATGTACACGTCGTTGTCCATTTTGTGATGTGGGTCACGGTCGTCCACTTCCCCCTAACCCTGATGAGCCTAAAAAACTTGCCGATAGCTTAAAAGATATGGGCTTAAAGTATGTCGTTATCACCTCTGTAGACAGAGATGATTTACGTGATGGCGGTGCACAACAATTTGCTGATTGTGTTAGAGAGTTAAGCGAGCAAGCACCTAATACTAAAGTTGAAATTTTAGTACCCGATTTTCGTGGTCGCATGGACAGAGCACTTGAGATTTTGAATCAACACCCTCCTCATGTGTTTAACCACAACATGGAAAACGTACCGCGTCTTTATACTAAAGTTCGCCCTGGTGCTAACTATCAATGGTCATTAGATCTACTGAAACGTTTTGGTGAAGCCAATCCTACGGTAGCGACTAAATCAGGTTTGATGGTTGGCTTAGGTGAAACGAACGAAGAAATTCTTCAAGTAATGCAAGACTTACGCGATCACGGCGTAACCATGTTAACGGTCGGGCAGTATTTACAACCAAGTAAAGACCATCTTGCTGTTGAACGTTATGTTCACCCTGATGAATTTGCTATGTTCGAAAGAGAAGCTAAAAAAATGGGCTATGCACACGCAGCCTGTGGCCCGCTTGTTCGTTCGAGTTACCACGCCGATAAACAAGCGGCTGGCGAAGAAGTTAAATAACGACAGAATTTTTAACTTGAAGCACATAAGAGTTAATTAAAAACCAGTATGTCAACACTGGTTTTTTTATACCTGCATATTTTGTCATTGAATTTACTGGAAAATCATAATATAACCTAAACTATGAATAATGAGTACTTTGATATTCAAGTAAAACAATAACTTACGGTTATTTATAATAAATTTACAAGGTCAAGTCGCAATATACGCTATCAAAGTTTAATGTTATCCGATTATCAAGGCAAAACGTTTATAAATAACGGGTTATGTATCGACGTTTTAATGCTGAGAATCGAATAAGGGGAATGTTGAGTAAGTGCTGCTTATCCATAATTCAGGTTAATATATAATTAAATGTCAATATAGAATGGCGCTATAGTACATTGACTGTTTTTTTTCATAATATAAAATGCCCCTAAAATAGCTAAACAATAGTTAATAAACAATATTTACACACAGGATAGTCATGAACCTATTTGAATTAGATACTTATATAAAACATAGTAAAATTGTCGCGATGATAGCAATTATCATTTGTATTCTTGCTTGGGCTGTTGATTTAAGCGGCATTGTATACGTATGCCCATATTGCCGCGTACAACGCTCTGTAATCGGAATACTAGGGTTAATATTGCTCTCGCCTTTCGCATACCATTGGATTGGTAAATATAGCGCGCTTGTTGTAGGTTTTTTTGGTGCAGTAGTTGGTGCAAATCAGCATTTTATGGGCTGGAAGAAGATATCTTCCGGTGAATTTGTATTTAAATTTCCTCTTGATCCTTTCTTATTATCAGGTATCGCATTAACGATGATAATTGGTTTAATGTATATCATTATGGTTAAAAGGCGATAACGAAGCAGCTTAAACAAAGCTGTTGGTTTGTGCCCCTCGTTTATTATCAAAAACGGGGGGCTCTCATCAAGCATTAAATATCAAAAATTTGATGTCAAGTTATAGGTGTATTACTTACTATTTTCACTTTTTGATATATAGCTGCTAGAGCACCTGCAGGGTCTTTGAAAACTATATAGCGATCATCACCAACATTTTTAATTTTTGTGGCTAAGCTGCCACCATTTTCAGCAATTTTAATCACTGACTCATCCAAATTTTTCACTAAAAAATAAGGTAACCAAACAGCAGGCATATCCTTATTCTCACCTTTTGCATGGCATATACCTGTCATTAAACTATGTGGGTTCACTGGCGATGTGCCATGGGGGTTTTCATCGACTTTACTGTTACTTGCCTTAGTAGCTCCCTGTAGGTTAACTACTGATGTCATCACGAAATCACTATACTTGTCGTTCCCCATTGTCATAGCAACAGGCTCACGACTCCAACCTAACACTCGTTGATAAAATTGACTTACTGCTTCAGCATCATTAACTGATAAGTCCATCCAAGCTATTTCACCTATGCCTTCACCATACATAACAATTCCCCTGACTAATAAATATACTTGGCACTTTTATATAAACAGCACCGCATTACCCGTTCAATATTTGTCATTAACAACCTAATCAACTAATAATATAGGTCATTAACAATACCTTGAACTATTTCCATTGAATAAACTTAGTCAGTAAGACAAGCTAGCTTAGGGTTTTTAGGATAATACTTATCGGGCATACTACTTATATGTTCAAAAAAGCGAGTATCTTTATAAGGTAATTTCATAAAACCTGAAATTCCAATGCCATCAATAGAAGGTAACAAAGCTAAAATCTGAGCTAAACATGCCTTAAATTCACTTTGCTTTTCATGATTTAACAGCATTAAATAACTATGAATTTTTAAATGCTTGGGCAGTACTTCAAAGATAATACAACCCGTGTGATGAATAAGGTTCAGCTCTGTTATCACAGACATTAATTCATCAGGAAGGTGTAAATACTCGTCTGGGTCTTTGCCATCTTCAAAGTAAGAATGCAAACGTGTAACATCATCAACGTCAGGGACATCACTGACGTCAAAACCTATTACTTTGCTACTGTCGGCAATAAAAGGCTGACTTTCACTAAAACGTTCTACATGTAAGGTATTACGGGCATTAAATAGACAACTTTTAAAAACCCCGACACGATATATACCCTGAGCTAAATAAATAATATTGTTCACTGCACTAGTAAAAGATACTTTCAGTGTTTCATCAAACAAAGTTAAGTTGGAGTCAATATAAACACCTTCCTTCGCCCAACGAATGGCAATACCACCAACCACAGGAAAGTTACCTAAGCGACTTAACGCGGCAATAAAGGCTTTTTCATTATCTCCCATACCCATTAAATAGTTCTTATAATATTTATCCAGCTGCGCATCATCAACATCCAATAAGCTATCGTAGTCAGTTTGTTCTCGTAGGAATGACTTTCGCGAGCCATAAACTACGGTATCAATCTGTTCTCCTTGGGGTTTCACCCAAACCGGAATATGTGCGCGGGCTTCAAGGTATGTAGGTTTGTCTGCCAGAACAACCTTTTTTAAGTAATTCAAATTATTAAAGAAATAATCCCCAGCTTGACTGCGCAGCTTGTCATCCCCACTTAACATACCGGTTAATACTTGTGCGAGTAATTTTGGTAAACCTAACGCATTTGGCGGTATTACCTTGACTCCATAACGGCATGATTGCCCTGATGCTAGCGCATATAAAGTTGCCGCTAAGCCCTGTTCATCAAACCGTGGCGTTGATAACCCACCATTTAATTGCTCTGGACCAATGAAATAAACATCCCCTAATCGAGCATTACTATTTTGTAAATCACTACTCATTAACTCCATTACATTAGTACTAGTACTTTGTTGATTGCAATCAAGTTGGGCGCTAACAGATGATCCCCAGTCAATAAGTTGCACCTTGCCAGTATTTTCATCATAAACCAAGTTAGATGGTTTAATATCACCATGGACAATGGGTTTTAGCTGCCGATGATTATTAGCTTGACGTAAATACAACAAAATATCAGCGAGTTGTAAGGCAATACTCACCACTAACTCAGGAGGTAATGGACCAACCTTCAGTGACAATTGTTCTAGGTCAATACCTGGCGCTCGGCCCATTTGTAAAATCGATTGTCTTTTTATCTTCTGGTATTCAATTACTTGAGGTATTTGAGGGTGTTCGAGCTGGCCTTGTATATCCGCTTCTTCTGCTAAACGGTCTTGCACATGTTGAGGTAAGTTAATTCGAGAGAATTTAAAAACAACTGGAATATCTTCCTTTAATCCTGTTTTACGTTTGATAGCCGAAAAAACAAAGCCATAAGCGCCTTTACCTAACAGCGATACCTTTTCGAAACCAAGTTGTTTTAATTGCTGTTGGCACAATTCGACCCATTGCTTTAACTTAGTTGCATCCTTATGACTAAGTAAGTAAATAGATTGTTCTTGCGCAATATAGAAATGCTTTAGCTGATTTTCTTCAATAGCTTTCTTTGAACTGGGGGCGTTTTGATATGCAGCAACAGGAAGCTGGTTTGATTTTGACGTCACTTTTACTCAAAAAATCAGTTAGGTATTAAGTCTAGTATGACCCTCTATAACACCCCCCACAAGCCTTATATAATTAAGCAGCCTCAACACCACGTGTCGAAGCCGCTTATAAAAGGGTAAGAGCTATTTTACTAAGAATAAAGGTAGCTAATATCGCCAACCTAAAAAGGCTAACGAAGTTTTCGTGGTAAAGCTGCCACCCCTATCAGCATTGCCAAGTGAAGAATCATAATGAATAGCAGCGCCACCATTAACAGTAACTGTTTTTCCACGCACCGAACCATATAAGGTGCCACTACCAATAATCTTAACATCTGATAAGGGCGCATATATTTGTGCATACATTTCAAAATCACCACTTAAGTTTATACCAGCGCCGCTATACGATGAGTAAATACTCATTGCTGGCAAACCTGTATCAGTTAATCCGTGCTGCAAAGAAATAATATCTGCACCTGCACCAAGATTTACCGCGCCCTTAATCATTAACGTTAAACTACTACCTGCTTCAATAGTTATTTTAGTAGCTCCCGCCATTTTAAAGCCACCTTCAACAAATAAGGTAACATCCCCGCCTTTAATAATGACTTTGTCGCTACCTCGCAGGTCAAAGTTTCTCAACTTTATCACCGGAATAGTTTCCCCTAACACATCAGACTGTACTGAAGAGACTATTGAACTACTGCTTGATTTATACATTTTAGCGGGCTCTATTTTATACGTTTGACCACTACCAGGGGAATTAAATGCTTTTAAACTACCCGTACCATCATCAACGTTATTAACAACGCTTTCTATGCCTAAGTGATCACAATTAGTGGCAGGATCTGTCGGATCATAATCAGGTGCGGTTGCATCTGAGTCTTTTACCTTGGCAACATCAGGAAAAACCTTATATTTCTTCCAACGATAAAAGGCATTGTTATTAGTATCTTTAAAGGTACCTGAGCCGCCATATAAAATATCTAAACCGTCATTAGCTTCATTTAAAATGTAGTTATTCCAGGTCATATACGCATTACCATTGGCGCGCACAACCCCCTTAATTTTACCACCATTTTGAATATAATTACCGCGGGTTAAGACATTACCGCCAACCCTTAACCTTGCATCACTTGCGCCAATGATAATATTACCGTTAGCATGTAAGTTGCCGTCAACATAGGAGCTTTTAGTATTAATAGTTCCCGTTGAATTGACATCCCCTAAGATAGGACTATTACCGCCTAAAATAATGTTAGCACCATCTTTATCTATGGTAGAAACACTACCGTCTTTCCCAGGCTTATCCTTATCATAAGCAGCATTTTTTGAGTTATAACTATCAACTTGCCCGCTACCTTGCATGTTCACTCCTTCACAACCAACCACTGCATCAGCAAAAGCCGCTCCGCTTACTCCGGGAACTATTTTCATCCTAACTTTTAACGCCGACTGCCCTTCAAAGCGGTGGCCTGTACTTGATAAGACTAACTCACCATTATCTTCAGCTAATATAGCTTTATATGTCATATCACCATGGCTTAAATTGGTGCCACCCGACATTTCACTAAGCTCGTTGAGTAAATCAGCAATAGTCGCATCTTGATTTTTCGCTAAAAATTCTTTTGATTCGGCAATGGAGTCGAATATTCCACGCTCACTAATTAACCTAGCATTAATTTTCTTTTGAAAATTACCGCTCAAACGTTCTTGATTAACATTATCTTTTAATGAACTTAGCACTAATATACTGGCTAAGCTGCTTAGAATAAGTACGGTAACTAAGGTAAAACCCTTTTGTTTAGTTTTTGTTAATATTTGAGATTTAACTGAAAATTTATTCATTGCATTTATACTCTGGCATTTCAACATAAAATATCCCTTTTTCTTTCTAGCACTTACCGTTAGATCGCCTACATATTAGCGAGTAAAATACGGCTTGTTAAAGCGATATCAATACGCACATCACCACCAAAATTATCAGGTAAAACACTTGGCTGTACCACAATGGTTAGTAACGTTTTGTTCGCTGAAAGGGCATATGTAATATCTGTTATGCCTTGTAATATGGGAATATCGTCTCCATCATCAATTCGGCAACTTAATACGCTAGCAAGTGCATTGAAAGTATAGGTTTCTTGATAAGCCGCGACCGGCGCAACACCAATACATGAAGTGACATTAGCATCCTGTTGCACGCTGAGTTGTTTAGCAACGCTAACATCAGGTACTTGCATAGTTTGCTTTAAACTACGCGTAAATACCTTTGAGCTATAACGAATTACCTCTTGAGCATTTTCTAGCTCTTTACTGGCTTGAATAGTTGCTTGTATGGTGGAATAGGTACCCGTAATACCGATAACAACAAACAAACTGATCGCTACAGCTATCATCAACTCGACTAAAGTAAAGCCACGATTTAACTTTATAATTGCTTTCATTTTTTGAATGTTTTTTATTTTATAAATGTTGTTATGCATTTTTATTTAACCTGACTTAAGGGCAAATTTGTGGATATTGTGCGTTAATGCGAATAATGCTGTCATCGGGATTTGCCATTCGGGCGTCAATCCAACTCACCGTTATATCCAAGTTGTTTTCAAAAGTGGCGCCCGGTGCTGGCGTTGCTGTTAAGCTATAAGCATTAATTTGTGGTTGAAGGTTTGCAACTTTATAAGCGTCGTCATAAGCTAACGTACCCTTTTGCAAGTCGCATAACTTCACCCAAGTACGTTCTATTGCATTATTTGCTTGTACGAGTGATAAGGTGTAATTAAAACTGTTGGTGGCATATTTAAGAGATTGTAATTGTCCTGCCGCAAGCCCTAATAGAGCAACACTTGAAATAGCCAATGCAATAAGCACTTCCACTAAGGTAAAACCTTGTTGTTTTTCCTTTGGTAATTTCATTGTTAATATCTGTTTCATTATTTTCCCCTATGCCTGCGATGTTTTAACAAGCATTCGTTTCTTTCAGGGAACTCTGCCCGCTGACCAAAATACTTAAGCAATAATCATCCGTATCACTATCACCATCAGTAATGAGGTACTGATTGTCTACTCCCACCACCTCACCCGTACTTGTTATGGTTAAATTAGCCAAGTTAGCTACAGAAATAGAGCTATTGGTAGGACTAAACTTTTGCAACGGCTCTGCTTGGCCTGCTATAAATACTTGCCACTCACCAGCATCTGCAACCAATTGGATTTCTTTATCTCTTTTAGCAGCCTCACTACGTGCAAACTTAAATACACTTTGTAATTGATTTGCATTTGAGACTAAACGGTCATGTTTCATTTGCTGTGAAAACGAAGGTATGGCTACAGAAGCTAAAATGCCGACAATCGCTAACGTAATTAACAGTTCCGTTAACGTAAAACCTTGCTCTCTATTCATCATTTGTTCCTTTAAAATCACATTAAATTTTATCAGCGCAATCGCCCTGAACCTGTAAGCGCTTACATTTAAAGCTATTTTTTAAATTTATCCCCAACAATCAGCAGACATACTTGCAGGGGTTGCTGTTTTTTCACCTTGATGGTTAAGTGTCATCACGCCGCATTTATCATCTGACTGTGCGTGGATGGGTGTAATCGTTAGGGTAAATTTATCATTTAGCACATTAGTTGCTGCCGGTGAGTAAACAAAAGAGTAATAATCAGTAGCGTCAATGCTAAACTCACTAGCCGCGTCACCTGCAGCACGATAGCCACCTTCTCGGGTATACTGACGTTCTAATATCGCTACTTGCTGTAAAACGTAATGCTGTACATCAACTCTACGGCCGTCTTGCATATAAGACTGATAAGATGGAAAAACAATGGCTGACAAAATACCGATAATTGCCACAACAATCATCAGCTCAATTAATGTAAAACCATGTTGATTATTCTTTGAGTTGCCCTTTGGCATTTTGTTAAAAACAAACATAAAACTGATCTCCTACTGCGTTGATGAGCAAACTAAAATTAGAGTTTCAGCATAATTATGTTTGCATAATGAGTACAGCCTGACAAATAATCAATTTTCAGACTCATTTCCTTACGATTAAGCAGTAACTGCAATAAAAGCAAGAACTTTAAGAACACACCTGTAATAATATTACAATAAAACATCAAACAAAGTAATGCAAGCCCAAACAAACAAGAACACTATAAATAATAAACACACTATCGTTATAAAAACACATTTTATCGTCTATTTTCGTTATAATATTTCATCGATAATTATTTGTACTCGAAGAACAGTCCGTAATTCACTGGCAATATAGACAAAATCCCCCCATTGTCTCATCACAAGTGGTTGTGCAAGCGATAGCTGATACAGCGACTTTCTGTTATAGACCCTTGTTATTTTATCTGGTGTTCTCGTAATTTCATCGCAATTTTATTGTGTGAAACTTTTAAACGCTCGGCTAGTTTTCGAGTGGTTGGAAATAACGGGTATAGGTGGCTAAGTAATTTAGCTTCAAAATCAGCTTGTGCGCTAGACCAATCTTTTGTCGTTTCAATTGTGACATCTTCGCTTTTCTGCTCATTTATCAAATGCTTTTTCAGTACTTGTTGCAAATCATCAGCGCTAATTTCTTCACCACTATTCAATGCTACGACACTGAATAATACATTCTGTAATTGCCTAATATTTCCAGGCCATGAAAATTGCTGTAATAAAGTTAGCGCTTGTACAGTAAGTTTAGGTTTTATCAACATGACTTGTTGACTGTTACTTACCTGTTTAGCCGCATTTTCAATAAATAAATTAGCTAATAAATCCATATCAGTAATCCGTTCGCGCAATGGCGGCAGATCAATACTTAACACGTTAAGTCGATAATAAAGATCTTCTCTAAAGGTTTTTTGACTGATTAATTTAGCTAGATTCTGATGGCTCGCACTGATAATTCGTACATTCGCTATTAACTCTTTTGTACCGCCTACACGCCTATAAGTTAAGTCCTGTAAAAAACGCAATAACTTAGCTTGTAAATACGGAGACATTTCAGCAATTTCATCTAAAAACAAACACCCCCCTTCAGCCAGTTCAACTAATCCGGGTTTACCGCCTTTTTGTGCGCCAGTAAATGCCCCGCTAGCATAACCAAAAAGTTCACTTTCTAATAAGTGCTCGGGTAATGCCGAACAATTTACAGCCAAAAAAGGTGCTTTAGCTCTTGCACTAGCTTTATGTAACGCTCTTGCAATGAGCTCTTTACCTGTACCTGTTTCGCCGGTGATCAATACTGGTAAATCTAATTCAGCAAAACGCCTACCTTGCTCTTTAATCAAGCTGATACTTTTTGATTTACCAACAATATTGTCAAAGCTGTGCTCTTGGTGGCTTTGTAATAAAGAGATTTGTCGCCCAAGAGTATTCATAGAACGCAGAAGAATTACTGAGCCACTGACTTGTTCAACTTCATTGTGATCCGAAATAGTGGAAGAAAATACCGGGCTGATATCAAGAATGTATGCTTTACCTTCAATGGTAATAGCCTGACTCGTAGAAGTGTTTGTTAACATCTCTTTATTAATTTGACCAATAAAATCACCAATGGGCTTACCTAAATAATCAGTAATAATGAAGTCTGAATTTGCAATACAACCTTGCGGAATAACCTTATGGCTGGCCTTATTCAGAGCTAAAATCAACCCGTTGCTATCAAGGTCAATAATTGGCTCAGGCATTTTGTCTAATAATGCCTGCAAATGATTTGCTCGCTGCTCACTGGGTAATAAGTTAATCGACTCGACACTAATAACCCCAACAACGTTAACCAAACACTGTTTAATTTTAGTCAATGTCAGTTCATCATATTCAACATGTATGTAGGTAAAACAACTGGTAATTTCTACTGCTTTTAAGTTCCAAGCTTGTTTAGAAAATTCTGCTAGTAGCTCTTGTGAAATACCAATTCTATCGTTTGATTTAATGACTATACGCATAATAAATATATTTATTAACAAGGTGTACCATAAATATTACACAGTAATAAATATAGTACAACCATATAAGTTGCTAAAAGTAATAGGTTAATCCTTTTAAACCGATATTTACTGCCCAAAGTTTACCAATAAGTCGTTTATCCACCCAAACAATGTAATAAAAATATTACAACAATGTGTCCTCATCACACCTAAAACAACTATCCTATTGAAATATAACTACTTTATTAGTTGGCAATGTAATTGCAAGTCCACGTATGTAATTACAATTACAGTGTTGAAAACATAAATACTTCAACCATTACAATAATAATTTCACCTCATTTTGGAAGAGAAGCTATGACCCAGTTTAACAGTAAAAATATTGAAACTAACGCTATTCACGCCGGTAGAATTGATGACAAACAATTCGGCTCACTGGCGACACCTTTATATCAAACCTCAACTTTTATATTTGATAATGCACAACAAGGTGGCGATCGTTTTGCTGGAGAAAGCGAAGGATATATTTATACACGTTTAGGGAATCCAACCACTCGTCAATTAGAACAGCGAGTTGCAGCTATGGAATGTATGGATGATGCGGCGGCAACAGCTACCGGAATGGCTGCGGTGTCAGCTGCCCTGCTAACAAATCTACAAGCAGGCGATCATCTGATTTCATCAAAAGCGGTATATGGCTGTTCATTTGCCTTAATGAGTCACATGCTTAAAAAGTTTGCTATCGAAGTAACTTTTGTCGATATGACTGAGCCTGAAAATATTAAAACTGCAATAAAAGAAAACACCAAGCTAATCTTTTTAGAAACTCCCATTAATCCTAACCTAGTGGTATTAGACTTAGAGAAAATCTGCGCAATTGCCAAAGAACATAAGTTATTATCTATAGTAGATAACACCTTCCTTACCCCTGTATTACAGCAACCAGCTAAATTTGGTGCCGATATCGTCGTACACAGCGCAACAAAATACCTTAACGGTCACGGCGATGTTGTTGCTGGTATTGTCTGTGCTAGCTTTGAAATGATTAATGATATTAAAATGACCACGCTAAAAGACATTGGCGCAACTATGAGCCCACATGATGCTTGGCTGATTATGCGTGGTCTTAAAACATTGCCAATTCGTATGGATAGACATTGCAGCAATGCTCAAACCGTTGCTGAGTTTTTAGAACAGCACCCTGCTGTCTCGGAAGTTTACTATCCTGGTCTTGAAAGTCACTCGGGTAATAAGTTTATTGGCAAACAAATGAAAGCTGCAGGTGGTGTGATCGCTTTTGAATTAAATACTGACTTAGCTGGTGGTACCGAATTTATTGATGCCATGGAGCTTTTCTCGATCGCTGTTAGCCTAGGTGATGCCGAATCACTGATCCAACATCCTGCCTCTATGACCCATTCTCCTTACACTCCTGAGGAACGAGAAAATGCTGGCATTAGTGATAGCTTGATCAGAATTTCGGTCGGTTTAGAAAATGTTGAAGATATTGTTGCTGACTTAACTCAAGCTTTAGCCAAAGTCTCTCAGAATTCTTCAGATAAAGTAACTAACATCAATAAAGCGTCTAATGCTGCTTAACGCTCGTTCACTTACTTAATAGCTAATTTAATTGCTTAGTTGATTGCTTAGTTGATTGTTTAGTTGATTGTTTAGTTGATTGTTTAGTAAATAATTAGCTAAAGCCGAAACACTAATACAAATTCCATTAAATTTGTGAGCTTGTTATGCGAAGGAAAAATAAATCAAGATAAGGCGCTCCATTGAGCAATAGCGGTAAAAAGCCCCAATATGCACATAACATATTGGGGCTTTTAACTTTATAGCTATACACATAACGATTTAAAGGTTATTTCTCTGTAAAGATCACCGCTAGTTGTGGTAAAAGCTTTTCTTTTAAAACTAATAAATCGTCATCCGTATAGGGGGTCAACGCTTGCTGGCCCCAAATAGGTTTTGGCCATTGAGCATCAGTTTTAAAGCGAACTACATGATGAACATGTAATTGTTCAACCACATTACCCAATGCTGCAATATTCATTTTATCACCCGAAAATACTTGCATCAGTAGCTCGCTCAACAAGCTAGATTCATTGAGTAATTGCTGCTGCTGTTGCCAATCTAGCTGGTATATTTCACTAATATCTGCAACTTTAGGCACTAATATGAACCAAGGGTAGGCACTGTCGTTACACAAAAGTAATTTACATAACGGAAAATCTGCTAACTCAATACCGTCAGTAGCTAATTGGGGGTGTAAACTAAATATTGTTTCACTCATTATAAAAGCCTTATTATTAATGTCTGGTTATGAAATGTATTATTATAAAAATGTGTATATTGGGATCTAGCTAAATACACACATAACTAAGCGACTAACGTTTGTTTTTTCTACCACGGCCACGTGCTGTTTTTTTCGCTTCTCTAGCGGCAATACGTTTTTCTTCTAGCTCGGCAAAGTGGGCGTTTTCTGCATCGATTATATCCGGTAACTCAAAAGAAATAGCACCAAGAGTTTTATCACGTATCTCATTGATTAAAATAACTGACGCTTTATGTAAATCAACACGGCCACCACTCTTAACACAGCTACGTTTTCGGCCGATAGCTTCAATTAAGTCTTCTTCATGCTCTGGTAGCTCTTCAAGTTTATAACGTTCCATAACACGCTTTGGATAAGCTTTAAGCAAATAGTCTGCTGCAAAGTAAGCAATATCGTCATGATCAAAGGCAGTATCTTTTACCGCTCCAGATACGGCTAAACGATAGCCTGAGTTTTCATTAGCAATTTTAGGCCACAACATACCCGGCGTATCAAAAAGGTATAAGCCTTCTTCAAGACGAATACGCTGTTGTCCTTTTGTTACTGCTGGCTCATTACCCACTTTAGCTTTCGCCTTACCAACTAACGTATTGAGTAATGTTGATTTACCAACATTGGGTATGCCCATTATCATGGCGTTAATTTGTTTACCTTCTTCATCTTTATTCGGTACTAATTTTCGAATTAGGTTCACAAGATTTTTTGCAACGCTTGGCTGCTCTGTGGTTAAAGCTATTGCTTTAACGTTATGTTGTGATTCTAAATAATCTAACCAAACCTTGGTGGTAGCAGGGTCAGCTAAATCACTTTTATTGAGAATTTTTATCAGTGGTTTATCACCTCTGATCTCTGTGATCATAGGGTTTTCACTACTAAAGGGTAAACGCGCGTCACACACTTCAATCACCACATCAATTTGAGGTAATATCTCTTTTATTTCTTTTTGTGCTTTATGCATGTGGCCAGGAAACCAGTTAATCGCCATGAAAATCCTAAGGAAGCTAATAAATAATGGCGCAATTTTAACAAGCTTTTAGTCATTGTGGCTAGCCATAGTCACAATTTAGTTCAACTCGCTGAACTGAAAGATAAGTGCATACAAATTATAACAAGTTGATTAAGTGTCGTTCCTTATACTGACGAGGGCTTATACCGTAGAATTTTTTAAAGCAACGGCTAAAGTGACTAGTATTACTAAAACCTAAAGCAAAACAAGTTTGTGTTACCTGCTCACCTTTTTTCAGTAGGTTAGCAGCTTGTTTTAAGCGGCTTTGTAATTGATACGCCATTGGCGAACAACCCAAGTGTAATTTAAATTCATGAAAAAATTTGGTTCTACTCATGCACGATATTCGCGCCAGAACATCGATATCTATATTTTCATTCAAGTGTAGCTCTAAATATTTTAAGGCTGCACTTAGGCCATTATTGTCAGGCTCTTGCTGACTAAATGCTAAGATAAACTCACGTGTTTGCTGATGTAATAAACGAATCGTTAATTCTGATACCGCTAATGCCACCATAGCACTTCGATCAGGGTGGTTCTCTGAATAAATTTGTACGATACGGTTTAACACATTTTGTGTTTCACTATTGTGATGAGTATGCACAAGTTTATTGTCGTACTGCCAATGGCCAAAGGCTTGGTTAAGTGGCTGTTGTTGGTTTAACATTGCTGAAACTTGCTGCACTCTATCACTTGAAATTTCAATGGCTAAACACGTTGTTGGCGCAGCAACTTTAGCGATAGGAAAGTCAATTTCAACCTCACTACCCGGCGCCATAATAAATGATTCGTGTGGTAAAAATTCACCGTGAAAATCATCTTGTTCGCTATGCATCACTTTTTTACCTGTCACCATGGCGCAAAAAAGTAACTGATCTGAGAGTAACTTAACTTTTTTAGCTTCTTGATAAGTATCATAAATACTCAATTCTGACTCAGGACCAGAAAAAGTGAGCTTATTTTCAATCAGCACTTGAGGGGCCTGTCTAACACTATCTATCGCTTGTGTGATCATAAAAGTTTATCCGCTAATTTGAACTAGTAGGCAAGTTTTCTGAATTTACAGCACAGTTAAGTAATCGCTTATTGACTAAGGTAAATAACCCAGTACGAAAAGGCAACAATAAAGTACAACACGGTAACTACCTTAACTAGCGATTAATCTCAGAGGAAAATTTATGATTTACCAAGCACCTGGCGCAGAAAACGCTTTAATTACTTTCAAGCCCCGCTATCAAAACTTTATTGGTGGCCAATGGGTTGAACCTCAAAATGGTAAGTATTTCAATAATATCAGCCCAGTGAATGGCCAAGTATTTTGTCAAATTCCACAATCTGATCATCTTGATATTGAACTTGCCCTTGATGCAGCACATAAAGCAAAAGAAGCATGGGGAAATACCGCGGCTACTGAACGTTCAAATGCCTTATTAAGAATTGCTGATCGCCTTGAGCAGAACTTAGAACTGCTTGCGGTCGCAGAAACGTGGGATAACGGTAAGGCCGTGCGTGAAACCTTAGCAGCGGATATTCCACTGGCTATTGACCATTTTCGCTACTTTGCTGGCTGCTTACGTGCACAAGAAGGCTCATTAGCTGAATTAGATGAAAAAACAGTTTCTTATCACTTTCATGAGCCACTAGGTGTTGTTGGTCAAATTATCCCGTGGAACTTCCCTATTTTAATGGCGGCGTGGAAGTTAGCCCCAGCACTAGCCGCAGGTAATTGCGTAGTGCTAAAACCTGCCGAGCAAACCCCTGCTTCAATTTTAGTCTTGATGGAGTTAATTGAAGACGTATTACCTGCCGGTGTACTTAATATTGTGAATGGCTTTGGCGCTGAGGCCGGCGAAGCATTAGCAACAAGTACCCGTATCGCTAAAATAGCTTTTACTGGTTCAACACCTGTTGGCGAAAAAATAATGCAAGCGGCGGCAAAAAACATTATCCCGTCAACGGTTGAGCTTGGTGGTAAATCACCAAACATTTTCTTCGAAGATGTACTTGATCATGAAGATGAGTATTTAAGTAAATGTATTGAGGGCGCTGTACTTGCCTACTTTAACCAAGGTGAAGTCTGTACCTGCCCATCACGTCTATTTGTTCAAGAAGATATTTACGATAAATTTGTCGAAAAAGTTATCGAACGCACTAAGGCTATTACGCGCGGAAATCCATTAGACACAACGACCATGGTTGGCGCACAAGCCTCTAAACAACAATTTGATAAAATTTTAAGTTACATTCAAATAGGTAAAGATGAAGGCGCTGAAGTATTGATGGGTGGTAATGTTGAAGAGTTAACTGGTGAATTTAATAGTGGTTATTATATTCAACCAACCTTACTTAAAGGTACAAATGATATGCGTGTTTTCCAGGAAGAGATTTTTGGCCCAGTGATTTCATTAACTACTTTTAAGGATGAAGCAGAAGCTCTTAAATTAGCTAACAGCTCTGAATTTGGTTTAGGTGCAGGTGTTTGGTCACGTGATATGAACCGCGCTTATCGCATGGGCAGAAAAATTGAAGCTGGTCGTGTTTGGACAAACTGTTACCACATGTATCCTGCTCATGCTGCCTTTGGCGGTTATAAAAAGTCAGGTGTAGGCCGTGAAACCCATAAAATGGCATTAGAGCAATACCAACAAACCAAAAACTTGTTGGTTAGTTATGATGTTAACCCGTTAGGTTTTTTCTAACCTTTTATCCTAGGAGCTGTTGACCTTTTGAGATTATTTTTGCAGCGGTTTGTTGGGTGTTTATACAAGGCAGAGTCTTTGTCATGTGGTTGTTCCACATAAAAAGACGATAACGCGGTAAAAAACAACCAACAAACGCTGTTTGAAGGATTAGGCTAAAAAACTTTTATTCTTTGTTGAATGGTACTTGATTAGAGTGACTAGACTACACATTATACCGATTCCATTAAATTATTGCCCACTTGTGCCGGTTAAAATACCCCAAGAATTCGTTGCTCTCAATTCCAATAGCCAGCTATTGCTCAATCGAGCGCCTTACCTTGATTTATTTTTCCTTCGCACAACAAGATCACAAACTTAATGGAATTGGTATTATCCGACGCGATTAAAACGTTTTACTTCCTTTTAAAAAAGACGAACAAAATTTAACCGCAAAAGGTTAATAGACCCTAAGCCCCCGAAAAACAGCAAACGTTTTATGCCAGTTTAGGTTTTCTTTCATAGGATCTAAACTGGCTTTTTTACTTTTTACTTACCCGTCCCTATCAACTCCTTAACTAAAAATATTTATTACGATAGCGCTATTCTTTTACTAGCTAAGCATGAACATATTGATGATAATACTAATTATTAAGTACATTTATTAATGTGTGCATCTATCATCAATTACCTTTAAATAAGAGTTAGCTATTAATTTATGAGTAAAAAATTCTACGTCATCTGGAAAGGTGCAAAAACCGGTATTTTCACAACTTGGCCGGAAGTACAGCAACATACTGCTGGTCGCTCAGATGCACAATACATGGGCTTTGAATCAAAAAGTGCTGCTGAGCAGGCATTTGCTTCAACGTATACCAAAGCATTAATGAAACGTTCTTTAAGCAAAAAAGGAAGTACCAGTACAGCACCTACTTCTAACCATAAAACTAGTGCTAAACCCTCGAATAAACGTACTGGCGCTACAGCTACCACCATTAGCCCAAATGGCCCGAGTGATATTGAGATATATTGCGATGGAGCTTGTTCACCTAACCCAGGAAAATCAGGCACGGGCCTTGCTGTTTACGAACAAGGGGAAGTCACGTCTTTGTATTACGGTTTGTATCAAGCAAATGGCACCAATAACACTGCCGAATTAAATGGTTTACTCTCTTCATTTCAAATAGCGCAGCACTTTATTGACAAAGATAACGAACAAACTATTTGTATACTTTCTGATTCAAAGTATTCAATTGATTGTATTACTAAATGGGCGAAAGGTTGGCAAGCAAAAGGCTGGACTCGCGGTAAAGGTGAAGAAATTAAAAACCTAGCCCTAGTACAACAATGTTACGCGCTCTATAAAACCATACACACAAAAATCAGCATTCGTCATGTTAAAGGTCACGCCAATATAGAGGGTAATGAATTATCCGACAGAATGGCGGTATTAGCCCGAGTACAAAAGCAAGAAGCAATGGTTCGCTATAACGAAGTAATCGATATAAAAACGATTCTTGCCATGCAATCGGGTTAAGCGCATTTTGTTAACCCATTTAGAACTCAGCTGAACTCACATTAACCTTGATATACACTTCGAAGTACAGCTGAAATTTATCGTTAACCACACCAGATGCGGTAATCTATGTTTTGGTAAAATAGAGCTTGGTAAAGGCCATCTTTGTGTAAGTATCAATAATGCTCTTCTGATAAATGCGACCATGTACCCCTTTTTAATTACCTACATAAAAGTCCGCTCCGTGCTTAGATGTCCAAGGAGGGCTATTTCAGTTTCATCATCACACATTTTATTTTACAAAACCGCGACTTGTAGGTCACCTAGAATGTCCTATGCCTGGCATTCCTCCCCTTAAGGGCTTTCGCCATTTTTTAAACATTCTAAATTGTGACGTAACCAGATAAAGCGTCCCACTGCCTGAGACAAGATTACCTTGTTTACGTCACTCATTGCTTGCTCAGTGTTGACTATTCACTAGTTGTTCAACAGCATGCAGCATTACTGTTTTGTCTGTTTTTTCATCCACACGATTTTTGATATTTGGAGCCCGATGATTCATTTCTATCAATGGGTCAATACCACCTTCTTCGACAAGCTATTGAAACGTAATTGAGTTCTTGAAGCTAAGTTTAATAAACCAAACCTGCTTTGTGTTTTGATCAAATATTCGACACTCCTATCACAACGGGTAACTTTTAAAGTCGATGTGTCAGATTAGGTCCGAACTAAAACAAAAAACTTGCCTTGTTATAACGTATTATTAATCAAATATGCTTCGGAGGTTTTCCATTCTCCACCAACCCAAAAACCCAGTTCATCCAACACCACCTTATATTTTTCAGGATCGTAATCCTTTGACATACTCCATTTCAAATCAAAACTAGACCAACAGCCATTAGAATCTTTAAAAGCTATTGACCAGTGGTCATTCTTACCGTTATTTGAGGCAAAAGTAAAAGGGCCTTTTGACTGATTATTTTTTAATTCTGTAATACACTCCACTTGCCCATATCTTGCAAAATCATCACCTTTTATGAAATGAGACAATCTAATGTCAGATATATCTCTACCAAGTTTATTGATAATCTTGAATTCTCCTGATCCATCTAAAGTCATAAGAAAACTCCTTTTAAAATACTGTGATTTTTAACCGCAAACGACTATATTCCGTTAACTGCATAAAAAAATTATCCGTATAACTAGTCTTCATATCCCACTAGTTAAATCATGAAGCACGGCATTTATAAAATAAATAATAATGCTTCAACTTGCCCGCTTATTAAAAAGTTTTATTGCAAATATTTATAGCTAAAAAACAGCTAGTATTCCTTAAACCTTTCCGGCAAATTATCCTTTAAAATCGCCACTATAGAGTCAGGTTCAGGCAAAGATGGATGACCAACTATACGCTGTAGTGCAGCATCAAAATTTTCATGCCAGACTGGTTCAATCACTTTATAGCCGTCTTCATTTAATTGTGAAATATTTCGACAAACAGCCGGCTTTTTCCACATCACGGCCCCCATTACTGGGAAAAATAATACGGTAAAATTTGCAGCCATAACAACGGTAGTTAGTCGGTTGCTCGCACCACCATTAGCGACTGTTGCAAGAGTATTAGCAGTAGCTGGTAATATCGCTAAAATATCATGGTCAGCCACTATTTTTGAGGGTTTATCGGTAGGCCAATCCTTTGGGCTTTCACCGCTAATGACGCGATCGGCATAAAGCGCTAAAGTTTCAGCAGGTAAAAATGACAAGGCACTTGGTGTCATTAATACCGTTAAGAAACAATCTATATTAGCCTTAATCGTTGTCAGAATTTTGGGTAAAAGAGTGATATCTACTGAGGCAGTCGCACCAATTAAGATTCGAGGTTTAGGGCTATTTTCTATTCCATTATTATTTGAAGTCACATTATATTCCGTTTATTTAAAAAAATGATATGCCCTACTAACAGGTACTATGCTGAGTTAGTAAAGCAATAAAAGTCTTCTGATATTTGTTATCAACGCCAAACCGACATTATTATCTTAACCTACTAGAGTTCTATAACTTTCCTGTTCAAGAATATTATCCAACGCTACAAGTCCCGGCGTTGTTGGCCTATTCCGCCATTCATTTGGTGAGCCTAATGAAACTTCTACATGCGCAATCCCATCAAAGTAATTGACTCCCGGTAAATGAAGATGCCCATAGACAACCATGCGTACCCCATAACGAGTAAGCCATTTTCGTGTTTTATCAGTACCACACCAAATAGAAAACTCACTATTTTTAAGTAACTTAGTTGGTTCTTGAATAAGCGGGTAGTGACTAACTAACACCAACTCATCATCATCAGATAATTCATTAAGGCGCTTCTCAGTATAAATAATACGTTCACTACACCAGTCAATAACACTGTTGTATGGATAGGTTTTCAAAAAAAGTTCATCTGAACTCATCACTCCTTGTCTACGAGCACGTTCTATTGCTTGAGTAGGGGTGTGGTCCATCGAACTTTTAAATGAATAATCAAACAAAGTGAATACCGGCGCCAGCACAACAGACGCTCCTTCTTCTGTTGTGTAGCGTAAAAACTTATCTTCAGGGGTAGCAACTTTGTAACGTCGACAAATATCGACTAACCTTTGATAGCAAAGTACTCCTGGTAATTTCACCTTATCTGCCGGAGTACACCAAAGATCATGGTTGCCCGGTGCCCACACAATACGTTCAAATCTATTTGCAAGGGTACTAATGACCCATTCAAACTCCGACTCCTGTTCAGCAACATCTCCTGCTAATAATAGCCAGTCATTTGCTGACTCAGGTCTGAGTGATCTAACGATTTCCCTGTTAGCCTCATGAGATACATGAAGATCACTAATTGCCCAAAGCATAAAAAAATAGTCCTATGGTGTACCCGGAGGAGCTACTCCCCAACCCCATTTAAGTATCGTTTCACGTGACGGGTCTTTCGCTTTAGGTTGAGAGTTATTAAGGGCTCGTCGTGAGCCAAACTCTATGTAGCCAGTAAAAGCGGCTCGAAACTCAGGATCAGATGGTATTCCAACCTCATCGGCGGTTTCCAACATCAACTCCACCCAACGTTCACGTTGTGCTGATTGAATAGCACGACCTTTATGGCGTTTATGCATATTTTTAAAACCGCCGCGTTCATCGGTATATAAAGTAGCTCCTCCTAAAACCTCTTCAAACCACATACCGACATGTTCATAATGATCTTTCGGCATATAACGAAAAAGCGGTTTTAGGAGCTCATCCTCTTCGACCTTCTCATAAAAAATTTTCAACATACCGTAAAGGGCTTCTTTTCCGCCCATCCATTCGAACAATGTAGGTGTATTATTTTCCATTTCATTTTCTCCTTTATGAATCTCCGTGTACAACAGCGCACATGGCAAATATATTTAACTATTGCATTTTGGCTTTTAAATTAATTTTCGCCGTTGCAGCAATAGCCCTTTGAGTAAAACTAAAAAACGTTATTAATTATTTATAAACCCATAGATTTACTGATAACTTCCATCAAAATTTCACTAGTACCGCCATAAATTTTCTGAATACGACTATTAACCCAATTTTTGCCAATTAATGAATCGCTCATATAAGCAGAGCCTCCATGTAGTTGCAGACAACGATCTGCAACTTTAACTTGCAATTCTGTTGTCCACAATTTAAGGCGGGCTGCATCATCTAAACTCAGTGCTTCGTCGTTAAAACGCTTAATAGCATCATCCAGATATATACGTGCAATTTTTACTTCGGTATCTAACTGAGCCAACATGAAACGGTTATATTGGAATGAGCCAATTGCTTGGCCAAATGCTTGTCTTTCTTTGACATAAGCCAAAGTGTCAGTTAATGCAGATTCTGCACTGGCAACCGCAACAGAGCTGATACTGATACGTTCACGTGTCATACCAGTCATAAAGTAAAAGCTACCCAAGTTTTCCCTGCCTATTAGGTTATTTTTAGGAATAAGACAATCTTTAAAACACAAAGCTGCAGTGTCGCTGGCATGCCAACCTAATTTATTCAGGGCTTCTCCTCGACTAAAACCAGGTGTATCCCGCTCTACTACGAGTAAACTAATACCTTGTCCCCGTTGACCTGCGTCCGTTTTCACCGCAATCACAATAATATCGGCATTAATACCGTTGGTAATATAAGCCTTACTGCCATTAAGCAGATAATGATCACCGCCTAGTTTTGCCGTTGTTTTTATTTCGGCTGAATCCGAACCACCACTTGGTTCTGTAATAGCTATTGCCGCAATTAACTTTCCGTTGCATAAATCAGGCAACCACCTTTGCTTTTGCTCTTCAGTGCCAAAGGTGGAAAGGTAACTGGCAATAACATCATTATGAGATATAATGATCGGTGCCGTCATCCCTACCCGAATTAACTCCTCCGTAAATATCGCAGGGTAACGAAAATCGGTTTTATTTTGCCCACCATATTCTGTACTTACCCCCATGCCAAGTAAGCCAGCCTCGCCAAGTTTTAGCCAGAATGAACGATCAACCAAACCCTGCTCTTCCCAAGATGATTGATAAGGCATTGCTTCTTGTTCAATAAATTTTCGGCAAGATAAGCGGAAATCTTCAAAAACACCTGTATTCATAGTCATATTCAATTACTCCATGATCATATGCTGCGAATCGCGCAGCAATTCCTGTTTAATAACATCCCAATGCTGATAGACCGCAAAATGATCCCCCTCAATTTCAATTAAAGAAGTTTGGCTAGAGGTATGGTTTTTCCAGGCGGTCATATTTTCACGAGATATATGTTGATCTGCTGACGCCGAAATCAAGGTCAGCGGCTGATCAACCTGCATCTTATTCAGAGTAACAAACTGACTTCTGACTATATAATCACTACGTAGTTGAGCAACAATTCGCTGTGCTAATGCGGGGATATTAAGAACTGCATCTGGTGTTGCCATGTCAGCTTTAACCTTTTCCAAAATTTGTTCATCCGTCCAGTTATGCAGTTCATCATATTCCTGAGCACAAGGAGCAATAGAACCCGAGACGACACTAAACTCGGGGGACATATCATGATGATGTGCAAGCTGCTTAGTTACAGCGACACTAAGAACACCACCAAAACTATGGCCAAAAGTAGCCCATTGTGTGATCCCCGCTAGCTTTTTTTGACGAAAGTCATGACTGATATTTTTCGCCAATTGCTCCACTAAGTTATCAAGTTGCTGAATTGAGGCCTCCTTAGCTAGAGAGCCTCGACCAGGTAGATCGATTGGAGAAAGCAAAGCGTTTCTCCCTTCATGCTTAGGATTAAGCCAAGGGCGATAAACAGATGCACTTGCTCCAGCATGAGGAAAAGCATAAATAACCCGATTACCATTAACTTTCATCTATGCCCCCTGCCAACAAAAAGCTAGCAATACGTTCAGCCATCATAATAGTGGTCAAATTTGTAGGCATAGATGGTATGGTCGGAAACAATGAGGCATCAGCGACGGTTACCCCCTCAACACCAAAAACTTTGCCATCTTCAGCTGCTGCTGTGTCGGGATCATCTTGCGCTCCCATTCTGACAGTCCCTGAGGCATGCCAACCTGGGTTGACTAGATTTTTAATTGCGCTATGCATGATCACATCATTGTTGATCATTGATTCTGACCAAAATTGGATACCATCGAGATATTTGTCTACCTCTGGGTGTTTAAGTACCTGCCAGATTTTTCTGATAGCACCTACCAACCTAGCGGTATCTTCTTCATGACCTCTGATCGGCAAATCAATCTCAGCAAGTGCTTCTGGATCTTTTGAGTTTATAAATACCCGACCACGTGCATCCGGCCTCATTAACATCGCCGATGCTCCCACTAACATTGGATAAGCAACACGGTCTTTAAATTTAGGCACTGTGCTACTATCAACATTATTGAGTAAACCTATTTGAACATCTACTTTTAAGTCATAACCGCTTGCTATACGTGCTGCCACTTGCCTCCAAGGTAATCCTTTTTGACAAACACCGGCCTTAGGCAGTGCCCATAGAACCAGTGATGTATGATCTAACAAGTTATTTCCCACCGCAGGAGAATCAGCTATAACCGGGATACCCAAGGCTTTTAAATGCTGTGCTTCACCAATACCAGAACGTTGTAATAATGCCGCTGAACCAATAGCGCCAGCGCATACAACAACATGGTCAGCACTATAATCTATAAATTTCCCCTGCTTACTTATACTGACGCCGATCGCTTTTGTCCCTTCAAAGCGAATCATCCCCACCACTTCATCACTAATTACTCGTAAATTTCCGCGTTCAACTGAAGGCGCCAAATAAGAACGATATACATCATACCTTTCTGCTTTTTCTCCAACATTAGCCGGAACTAATCCGACTCCAGCATCCTCACCAACATTTAGATCATTTGTGTAAGGAATATCGCAGGCTTGGCAAGCTTCTGAAAAGGCAGCATCAAGAGAATGAAGCTCTTCAGGTCTTGGTCTACGCAAACGCATAGGCCCATTATCACCATGAGTGTCGAACTCACCTAGATCCACATCAGTTTCCATATGACAGAACCAGGGCAGTACATTTTCCCAAGACCAATTAGGACAGCCCATAGTCGCCCATTGTTCAAAATCACTGGGAAACCCTCTTAAAGCAACAGCACCATTAACGGCCGAAGATCCACCTAGAACTTTGCCAACCCGATAACCAAATGGCTTTCGAGTTGAAGTGTTAGCGTCAACCTCTGCCCCTTGGCTACTGAATATTTGTGCAAATCGATCTTCCCCCTGAAGTCGCGCTTCATAATCCCAGTTATAACCTTCTAAAACTAAGCGAGAGGCATCTCGTAACGGGCTTGATGGTTCATCTACATCAGAGCTTGGGCCTGCTTCTATCAAGAGTACTGATTTAGTACCATCTTCAGATAAACGCGTAGCCATGACGCAACCAGCTGATCCCCCGCCAACAACGATATAATCGAATTTCTTTTCGTTAACCCTACTCCCTATAACATCGCTCATGCGCTGACCCTTTTATCTGTTTTTGTCATAGCCATGATAATTTGGGCAAAAGACTGAATATTAGCATTCATAAACAGACCTTCAACTAAATCCTGTTCCTGTACTGGGCCTATATTAAACTCCTCCCGCAGAGCACTTAACAGCGCAACTGCATGCAAAGAATCACCACCAATATCAAAGAAACCATTTGTAACACCGAAATCATCATGTTGAACTTGCGCACGCCAAAGCTTTAACAACTTCTTCTCGACATCATTTTTAGGTTCAACACTCTGTTCTGATTCACCTTCACTTTCAGCCCAGGGAGTAGGTAATGCATTTCTATTAATTTTACCGTTACTTGTCAAAGGCATATGTGAAAGTAATAAGTAATAGGTAGGTATCATGTAAGACGGCAACGTTTTTTGTACTACTGCTTTAAATTGCTCCTGAAGAACATCTTGCGCTATCTCGGAGAACTCCCCTTCAGGTACAACATAAGCGACCAAGTGTCTCTGTCCTGTTTTAGGGTGTTCGGGGGCATCAATAACCACATGACTGGCTAATTCATGAGTTAATATACAAGCCTCAACTTCCCCCAACTCAACGCGATAGCCATTAATTTTTACCTGATTGTCTTCACGCCCAAGAATTTCGATATTCCCATCAGATATATACTTACCGAGGTCGCCAGTTTTATATAATCGCTCTCCTGTGTGAGGGTGAAGAATAAACCGCTGTGATGTTTTTTCTTTATCACCCAGATACCCCTGTGCAACCCCTTGTCCGGCAATATACAGTTCGCCGGTAACCCATTTTGGACAAGGTGCGAACCAATCATTCAGTACGTGAAACTTTTGATTTGCTAAAGGCTTACCATAAGGAATACTACTCCATTTATTATTAACTTCTTTTATCGGATAAAAAATGGACCAGATAGAACCTTCAGTTGCACCGCCAAGACTAATGATTTCAACCTCAGGAAGTGCCTCCCTGATACTATTAGGCAAATCCACGGGTATCCAGTCACCACTCATTAATATTAACCTTAACTGAGTCTTAGCCAAATCAAGAGAAGATCTGTCAACAAGTGCCTTCACTGGTGCTGGTACACTATTCCAAATTGTAACTTTATGCTCAATCAGCGTTTCACACCAAACACGTGGATCATTTGCCGATTCAATTGCTTGAAAAACAATTCTACCGCCAACAGCAAGTAAGCCAAAATAGTCATAAACCGATAAATCAAACCCGGCTGGTGCCACAGAAAAAACAGCATCCTTAGCAGTTACATTAAATTTTCGATTAATATCAATAACAGTATTAGAGACATTATTATGCGAAATCATAACGCCTTTAGGCTCTCCTGTTGAACCTGAAGTAAAGATAACGTAAGCCAAATCATCAATCGTTTGAATGCTCGCTACAGGCGAATCACTGTACGCTAAGGTTTTATGATCATCGACATCAATCCGTAGTAAATCATTAAAGTATTCTGTGGTGTCATGAGTTTTTCTATTAGAGATAACCCCCTTAGCACCACATCTTTCTAACAGACTTTTTCTTCGCTGTTCGGGTAAAGTAGGATCAATAGCTACATAGGCTGCTCCTGATATTAGGACACCTAAAATACCAATAATAAGTTCTGGTCCCTGGGGCAAAGAGACAGCAACTATTTCTCCTGCATTAACGCCGATTTCTTCACAGATACGGTTAGCGACTTGATTCGATTTTTCCCTTAACTCTCGATAACTAACCTTTATACTTCCCTGACAAATAGCAACTTCATCGGGAAATCTTTCTGCAGATTCAAGAAACATTTCCTGCAATAGTTTATTGGCTAAGTCAATTTCAGTGCTATTTGCTAGCTGACGTTCAGTTGTGTCGACTATAGGTAACTTAATCACCGACCCTTTTTGTTCCAGAATACTGGCATCCTGAGCACAATCATTAAGTAAGTTAATATAAGTATCAAGCATAGTATCTACCATACCGTCAGGGAATAACTCATCAACATAATTCCAATTAACCCAAACGTCACCATTACTGGTAGTAATTTGATTTTCCAGCCAAACTTGCGGTGTTTGGTTACTACTATAAACTTGGGTAACACCATCAAACTTCACTGGATTTAAATTTTGTAAATCAGTATTCAGGGTATTACTAAAAACAATGGGGGCTGAAGCAGCGCGATTTTCATGTCTTCGGCTAGTCAATTCACGCAGAACCTGAATACCATTGTAAGAAGAATGTAATTTATTACTTAATAAATCGGTTTGTAATTGCACTAAACGTTTAGCCAAAGAAATATTTTCTGGGCTCCATACAGGGAGTAAAGTAGGTTGTAAAAAATTACCAACAACATTCGCAACATCACTGAAATGAGGACGGCGATCAAGTTGAGTCAAAGTAAGGGTAAAATTTTGCCGTTTAGACCACTGCCTTAACGTTTCTACATAAATGCCAAGAAACATCACTTCCAAAGTGATGCCATGAATTTCTGCATTACTTTTAAGCATATTGATTGTTTCTGCCGGGATCATTTTAGATGAACGTTTAATCGTAGGAACAGAAATTAATTCAGGAGCACACTTAGTCGGTAATTCCGGAGATAGAGGTAACTTTTCCAGCACCCCTTGCCAATACTGTTTATCTTTGATGCCCTGAGATTTCCCCTGCAATATCCGTTCAGCTTCAACATAAGCAGGAAATGTCGCCGCTGATGACAGCGTAACCAATGCTTTATTTTCGTAATTTAACAACCAGTCTCTCAATACAATATTAACGCTATTAATATCAATAAACATCAAATCAAAATACAAATGCAAACGAACAACTTCATCCTTAAGTACGGTTGCTCTAATATCAAAAGACGGTGTTTGATCCAATGGCAACATTACTTTTTCCATCTCTTGACGAAGTTTAAGCAAATGTTCACTTTGTTCTGAATCACTCCAGCTAGGGTCAGAATAAACAATTATTTCATAACCATTAACCTGATCTAATATACGCTGCTGTCCTCCTGTCACAGTAATTGCTCTTAGCATTGAATGTCGATTAACCGTTTGATTCAAAGCTCGATTGAGAGAAGATAAATCAGGATTATCTATATCAAACTCAAGATATAAACCACTGGCAAGCCCTCCTAGTTCCAAGCCTGAATTACGCCCGATAAGATAAGCATATTGAATATCAGTTAATGGGAAAGCGTTACCGATGAGTAATTCAGCAGCTACATCTTTGAGGGTCATAGCTTCAAGAGGCAATTTACCATTAATTAAATCTTTGATTTGTTGTCCATGACGAGATAACTCAGCCTTAGAAATACCATCAGTCGGATCAAATACAACCTCACCGCCTTTTATTAGGGTCTGTAAGCCAATTTTTTCTATTTCTAAATTTATACTTCTCATTAATAACTCCTTTTATTGAACAGGTAAATACCAAAATCACACTAAAGTGAGATGACAAAAGTAATAACAATCACATCCTGATATACCTCATTGAACAACAAAAATAACACCAAAAATTTAGGTCGTTGATGTGCTCTAAGTGGCATAAATGGGATTATTTTTCTGGACCCCACTAAAATTTAATTCCTTCGAAATACAACGGTTAATTTGATTAAAAAACAAATACAGTGCTTGGCTGTTACTTTGTTACATAGAACAACTTCTACTACGAACTTTCCGTTCACATGCTTATCAAATAACAACAAGATGTTAAGACAACTCACGTTCTGACTAAATTTTGGACAAAATAGTCCCCCACACCTAATTTAAGTGTGATTTTAAAATGGATTAAAAACAGGTTAGGTATTAAGGGTGAGCAATACTCATTTCACCAATACGACTAACTTTAACGCATACCTATTTCATGGCTAAAATATTGGTGCTGAAAGTAAAGCCGAAATATACAAACCGACACCAAAACTAGTGTGAGCCATCAAACTACGTAGTCTAGCTATATTGGGTGTAGGAGTCTTTGAAGCTGCAATCCCAGCTCCCATGCCAGGTTGCATCATAAAAAATGGTGCAATAACAGTGAATACCCCCACAATAATAGCTGGTAGCAAGGTAGGCAGACGTGCCCAGTCCAGACCCCATACAGCTAATAATGCAGCAGCAAATAAAATACCTATACCATAATGAACACTCCAACCAAGCATGGATTCACCAGGCACAGAGGATGACTGAGCTATATTTTTATGAAAAAATTTACCCCGAGGAAAATGTCCAATCCATCGACCAACCATCGCATAATTGAGAGAGGGTACTGAAAAAAATCGATTCAAAAAAATAGCCCATAAATCCATCACTACTGTGGCACCAACACCGACTATTACTGCACGTACAAAAAACTCTAAACCTTCAATCATTTTTCTATTCCTCTATTCATGATTTCTTTCTTTCATAGTTCACTGTGTTTGTTAACCATATTCGTGAACTAATCTCCTGTTATTTCGTTGAAAATACTTTACTACTGGAATATTTCAACAATATTACATATAATATCATTCAATTATTTCATTGAATAATAACATGTAAAAACCCGTCAAATGTTACACCAATGTTAAATAAAAGTTACAACGCCGTAATTTTCATTGAGTGTGTGACACTTTATTATTACATTCAATCATATCATTGAATGATAAGGTATAATTAATGATCAAGATAGAACAGTCAAATGGAATTTTCTCTGCGTTTGCCGGAGTTGCTCGTACACTAGCAAATGAACATAGGTTGATTCTCCTCGAGCATATTGCCCAAGGTGAGCGATCGGTTGATCGTCTAGCCGAGCTATCAGGCTTATCGGTCGCCAATGCTTCACAGCATTTACAGCATTTGAGACGCGAAAATTTCGTTGTGACAAGACGGGATGGCAAGCGAGTTTTATATAGATTAGGCAATGGGCCAATTGTCAATTTGCTCGATGCTTTAAGGCAATACGTCGAACATAATCATGCAGAAATACGTTCTCTCATTGATGACAGCCGAAACCAACAAGACAAACTCGACCTAATGTCACGTGAAGAACTACTAAAACAATTTAAAGAAGGATGTATTACTTTACTTGATGTACGACCCGCAGAAGAGTTTGCCTTGGGCCATTTACCTGGAGCTATCAATATTCCTTTTGAAGAAATGGATGAGCGTCTTGCTGAACTTCCCGCTAATCAAACCGTTGTGGCCTATTGCCGAGGCCCGTATTGCGTATTATCTTTCGATGCGGTGGAAGCTTTAAGAGCTAAAGGAATATCTGCACGTCGGCTAAAAGATGGTTTTCCAGAATGGAAAGCTGCAGGCTTGGGTGTAGAAACCAGCAATTAATTTCTGCTTTCTATGCCATAAACCGATACACGGGTCTATGGCATAGAAAGATAGCTGAGTCAGGCACCCAGCATTAACAATGATACCTTGCGAATATTTCCAACTAGACCATCATAGGAGAAAATAAATAAACTTATCTCTTTAATCCCTACTCAAGCTTTGAAAATAGCGCTGCTTTCATCTGACGATTAGGTTAACCTAACTCTAATGAAGTTAAAGCCCTGATTTTCCCTGACTGCGGCTGTGGCACCATGCCACGATAAAACCGATAGGTATCAAAAATTAGACTTAAACCACAACTTTTAATCAGTTCAATAAAAGCTTCCTGGCCTTCTTCAGGAACATCCAAAGTTAATTGTTCTCCCTTGGGAACCTCAGCCGCTGCCACTGAAAACAACTTATTAAGTTCAGATGAAGAGTTTGCGTATAATGGTCCTATTCGATAACCCGCAGATGAACGTCGGATACCCACCAAACCACTTATCCCATCGGCAGAACGCGTTATAAAACCAAAACGTTTATCTCCCTGAAACCAATTGTTAAGCAAATTGGATCTGAACAAGCCCGTACAGTCTCGATCAAAATTAATCACCTCATTAATGTTAACTGAGCTAATTTTTTCCATGGTAGCAGAACAAATTCCCTGTTGAGTTAATATTCCACTGTACCTCAATGTTCGAAAATAGGGCTTAAACCCCCACCGGCCATAATAAGGTGCCAGCGAAGACATACCATCCCCACCTAAAGATCTGTTACCTGCATGCTTTAGCGCTTCAATAAACAATTTCTTTCCCCATGGCTTACCTCTAAATGCGGGAAGCACAATATAGTGCCCTACATGAGCATAATCATCGGTGTGATTTACTACGGATAACGATGCTATGGGTTCACCATTAAGGAAGCCGACAAAAAAACCTTGCTCATCAACATTAAAAAAATGCGCATCATCTCCTTCACCAATATCCCAAGACTCAGCTTTCGCCCATGACAAAATTTTTTGCCATTCACTAAGAGATACTGATTCTACTTTCCATTTGTTTTCGTCAATTTCGCTCATAATACTATATCCATCCTTTAATATTGATTGCATTAAACACTGATAGTTTTCAAAAAATATCCCTTGTTTAACCTAGCTTTCGTTCATAATCTTCAGATTGAAAAGTACCTTGTGAAATCGATGCTTTATCTAGCCGTTTTACAAGTGTTTTTTCCGGAAAAATTTTACGCATTAAGACATAAAAAACAGGTGTCAAAATCAAACCAAAGAGCGTAACACCAATCATTCCTGAAAATACGGCAACCCCCATGGCTTGACGCATTTCTGCTCCAGCACCAGTAGCAAGTACCATAGGTAAGACGCCCATTATGAAGGCAATAGATGTCATTAAAATTGGCCGTAAACGCTGCCGACTAGCTTCAAGTACAGCCTCAATGGTCCCCAAGCCATTTAATTCTTTCTCACGGGCAAATTCCACAATGAGTATGGCATTTTTAGCCGCTAGTCCCACCAAGACAATAAAGCCAATTTGAGTGAAAATATTATTATCCCCCCCATAAATGATCACTCCCGAAATTGCCGACAGTAAGGTCATCGGCACGATGAGAATAATTGCCACAGGTAAACTAAAGCTCTCATATTGCGCCGCGAGTACCAAAAAAACTAATAAAACCACTAAGGGTAATACATAAACAGTGGCATTACCTGCAAGCTGCTGTTGATATGTTAATTCAGTCCACTCATAACCCATACCATTAGGTAATGTTTGTGCCAAAATACCTTCAATGACCTTCTGAGCCTGCCCACTGCTATAACCAGGGGCTGGTGAAACATTAACCTCTGCTGTGGTAAAACCATTATAATGCATAACCCTATCTGGACCAGATGAATGTCTGACCTTGATAAAGGAGGCCAATGGAATCATCTCACCGGTGGCACTACGTACTTTCAATTGACCAATTTGTTCAAGTTCCTGACGAAAATCATCCTGAGACTGAATATTGACTGGGTAATTACGGCCAAATTGATTAAGATCATTGATATACATTGAGCCTAAATAAATTTGCATCGTCGAAAATAGATCATTAATAGCCACCCCCTGCATCTTAGCTTTTTCCCGATTAACCTCGACATCAGTTTGTGGGGTATTCACTTGAAAACTAGTAAAAGCATTAATCAATTCAGGGGCTTGTCTAGCTTTTTGAATAACGTCTTCAGTAACTGCCGACAAAGCCTGATATCCTAGATTATCTTTATCCAGAATTTGTAATCGAAAACCACTAATATTCCCCATACCATTAACCGGAGGAGCCGGAAATATCGCAATAAAAGCATCTTGAACTGTAGAAAATTTTTGATTCAGGGATGAAACAATCGCATTACCCGATAGATTCGCCTCCTCCCTAAGCCCAAACGCCTCAAGAGTGACAAATAATACTCCAGAGCTGGAGCTATTAGTAAAACCATTGATATTTAATCCAGGGAAAGCAACCGCAGCATCGACTCCTGGATGATCTAATGCTATTTGTGACATTGTCCGCATGACTGCATCAGTTCGATCTAAAGAAGCGCCATTCGGTAATTGAGCAAAAGCAACTAAGTATTGTTTATCCTGAACCGGTACATAACCAGTTGGCGTTTCTGAAAACTGTTGCGCAGTTAAAGCCAATAATCCGAAATATAGTAGCATGACAATGGCTGTACCCCGAATTACCCGTTTGAGCCCTCGTTGATATATATTGCTACCCCAGCTAAAGAAATAATTAAATGGTTTAAATAACCAGCCAGAAAACAACTTATCTATAATATGACTAAAATTATCTTTAGTTGATTTTTTGTCTCGTAATAACAAAGCAGATAGAGCTGGGCTTAAAGTTAATGAATTTAAAGCTGAAATAAAAGTGGAAATAGTAATAGTTAACGCAAACTGACGATAAAACTGACCGGTGAGACCTGACATAAAAGCTGTTGGGATAAATACCGCAGCCAGCACGAGTGTAGTAGCGATTATCGGCCCAGTAACTTCTTTCATTGCTTGTTGAGTCGCATTTTGAGGGGACAAACCTTTTTCTATATTACGATCAACGTTTTCCACAACCACAATAGCATCATCAACGACAATACCTATAGCTAAAACTAGTCCAAATAACGACAAAGCATTTAGTGAGAACCCTAGCCCGTGCATGATGGCAAATGTGCCAATTAATGATACAGGTACCGCAGCCAAAGGAATAATAGCCGCGCGCCAGTTTTGTAAAAAAAGTACCACAACAAAAACGACCAATAACAGAGCTTCAAATAAGGCTTTTACTACGGCTTCTATAGAACCACGAACAAAGATGGTGGGATCATAAACAATTGCATACTCCACTCCGTCACTAAAGTCAGCCTCCAGCTCAGCCATTTTTTCCCGAACATCATTAGAAATATTAATGGCATTAGAACCAGGCCGTTGAAAAATAAGTATAGATACGCCTTGTTTGTTGTTTAGCAATGACCGAAGCGCATAATGACTTGCACCTAATTCGACTTTAGCGACATCTCTTAATCTAACAATTTGCCCTTGCTCTCCAACTTTAACAATAATATCGTTAAATTCGTCTTCTGAGCTCAAACGCCCTTTAAGATTAATTAACAGCTGAAAATCATTTTCTTGTGTTGGCTGAGCTCCTAAACTACCTGCTGCTACTTGCTGGTTCTGTTCTTCAATAGCTTTGACTACATCAAGTGCGGTCATATTCAACGCCGACACTTTTTCGGGATCTAACCAGATACGCATTGAGTACTCACCGGCACCCACCAATTGCACACTACCAACGCCAGACAGCCGAGCTAATTCATCCTTTACATTCAAATCAGCATAGTTAGATAAATACAACATATCATAACTATCATCAGGGGAAATTAAATGGACCACCATAGTCAAATCTGGCGAAGACTTCTCGGTAACAACTCCTAAGCGTTGTACCTCTATTGGTAGTCTTGGTAGTGCACGAGCTACCCGATTTTGTACTAAGACTTCTGCTTCATTAACATCTGTGCCTAATTCAAAAGTTACTGTTAGATTTAATTTACCGTCCGATGTTGCCTGAGAAGACATATATAACATGCCCTCAGTACCATTTATGGCCTTCTCTAATGGAGTAGCTACAGTATCCCCAATAACACTAGGATTAGCCCCAGGGTAACTCGCTAAAACTTTTACTGTTGGTGGTACAACTTCTGGATACTCAGTAATGGGTAACTGAAATAGCGCTATTCCTCCGGCAATCATGACCATTAATGAGATAACACAAGCAAAAATAGGACGGGTAATAAAAAATTGTGAAAACTTCATCCTTTGCTCCTAGCTACGTTCATCAGAACGATTAATACTTGTGGAAAGTATCAGTTCATCTGTCAACGAATCAAAGCGTTTTTGCTGATTTCTAAATTTAGCTATGGCTTGTTCATCTGCCATTATTTTTATGATTGGCTCAACAATGTCACCCGCCCTGATACGTTGTAAGCCATTGATTACAACCTTATCATCAGGAAATAAGCCTTCTTTAATTAATCTAAGGCCATTATATTTCTTTCCTAAAATAACCAAACGGTACTGCACCTTATTGTCGGGACCTAATACGAAAACAAATTTATTATTAAGATCTGTATTAACGGCCTTATCATCAATCAATATCCCGTTGAAACTGCTACTGCCAGCAACTTTCAACCGGCTAAATAGCCCAGGAGTAAAATTTCCTTTAATATTTTCAAAAATAGCTCTAGAGCGAATTGTCCCGGTTACACGATCAAGTTGATTGTCCATAAAATCAATATAACCTTCATAGGGGTAATCATGATCATCTGCTAACCCCATAAATACTGGAAATTTTTTATTTCGGGAATGGACGCTATATTCTTTTAACATGAGTCGGTTGTATCTTAAAAAAGTTTGTTCATCGACATCAAAATAAGCATAGAATTTATCAGTTGAGACTAAACTAGTTAACGAACTTTCCCCTGCGGTGACATAATTCCCTTTAGTGATTAACGCCCTAGAAACACGTCCTGATATAGGGGCTTTTACTTGGCTGTAACTCAAATTTAATTGTGCTTCTTCCAACGCTGCTGATTGTGATTTAACATTGGCATTAGCTTGTTGATTACGAGCAATTCTATTATCTAGTTCTTCCTGAGAGATAGCGTTTTTATCTTTAAGTTTTTTCCCTCGAACAAGTTCTAAATGAGTTAATTCAGCCTGACTTTCGGCATTAACTAATTCAGCTTTCAGGCGGTTTAATTGAGCATGAAATGGCTTTTCATCAATGAAAAATAGCACGTCACCTGCTTCAACCAAAGCACCCTCAGTAAAAGCGACGTGTTCAATATATCCAGAGACTCTAGGTATCAGTGTAACCATTTCAGGGGCCTCAAGACGACCCGTAAAATTATCCCAATCGGTAATTCGTTCATTAATTACTTCAGCGACATTGACCTTTACTGTTATGGATTGGCTATGATTATTTTGCTGCGTTAACTTTGGCTGACATGCCGATAGCAATATAATGGTGACCATGATTAATGCAAAATGATACAGGTTCAATTCAGCTTTCATTATTTACTCCAAAAAAATCGTATTTATAAGCTTGAATAATCGTCAATTCAGGTATTTCACGATTTGATTTTTTAAGCATTCTCTTAACTGAATTAAGGTAGCAACCCAAAAATATCGCCACCTTAAATTACTAAGTAGGAACTAAAAAAACCGTCAAGTAAATTTAGCTTTGTGATGGTTCAACTATGGTAGAGTTTGAACCGAAAATTATGACGCCAGATCCAATAGCCACGACGACACATATTACGCTGGCAGAGCCAAAAGCCCACGCATAACCAGTTACTGTATCCATCCTAGTTGCAGCTATCGACATCAATGAAGCCAAGCCAACAGTAGGCCCCAACTCCATTGCCGTATTCATTACACCACCCGCTAAACCAGCCTGTTGTATAGGAACATTTGCTGTAGATAAAACAGCTGAACCAGAAAAGATAAGAGATGCTCCAGCAGCCAACAGAACAAGTCCTGGTAACAAGTCAAATAGGTACCCACTTTCATAACCTATACCAGCTAACAGCCCAAGCCCAAGTGCGGCAATAAGTAAACCAGCAATAGTGACTCCACCGCCACCAAACCTGCCAACTAATGTTGCAGCGGCCTGACCAGAGGCAAGTAAAACAACAGCGAACGGCACAAATGCAGCTGCTGTTTCAATCGGTGACCAGCCTTTAACTTGTTGCAGATATAGTGAAAGTACAAAATTAACTAATCCTCCGGCTGCGGCTGCGGCAAGCATAATACCAACAAGCCCGACAATTCTACGACGTTCTAGTACAAAACCAGGTGGCAATAATGGATCACGAACACGTCGCTCAATCGCAAAAAAGATCACCAATAAGACTGTAGCTGCTAACAAAGGAACGTACACCTGATTTGAACTCCATGGAAGGTCACCACTTACAATCAAACCATAGCTCCCGATTGAAATACCTAAAGTCGCAAAGATAGCACCTAAAAGGTCAAGACTTGGACGTTTAATTGATAACTCATTATTATCGGATGGAAACAAACGCTGAGTTAGCAGTAATGCGACCGAAGCAACCACCACAGGCACAACAAACATCCACCTCCATGAAACCCAACTAGTCACTACACCAGATATAATGAAACCTAATGCAGACCCAAGTACAGAAACCCCTCCCCATGTAGCCATAGCTCTACCAAAATCAGCAGGATCTGGAAATAAAGATTTTAACACCGCCATTGCTGCAGGTGCCGCCATCGCAGCACCAATGCCCTGCATGACTCGAGCAGCAACTAAAGAATTGAAGCTCAGGGAAAATGCAGCCATCATAGAAGCAGCACAAAAAACAAACAAACCAATGACAAACATCTTACGTCCACCATATCTATCAGCTAACCTTCCTCCGAAAAGCAATAGACCACTAAAGGGAAGTCCATATGCTGCGCTCACTAACACCAAATTTGCCGAACTAAGAGTAAACTCCTTAGCAATTTGAGGTAGTGGTACAGCTATCATGGTGATAGTGAAAATTAGCATCGATTGAACAATAGCTAATACTAAAAAAGCCTTCCCCGAGCGGTCTTTGCCACTTTTATTAGATGCTACCTGATTTATAGCGCTATTTTCCGTAGCTGTTGACATAGTACATATCTCCTTATTTTATTAAATGATCCTGCCCAGTGCGCACAACTATTATTTGTACTTTCAACTGAACATTAAATACAAGCCTGTATTGATAAAAAACACATTGAGTGTGTATTACTTTTTCACTATTCACCTAAGATACAATCGCATTTATAGCTCAGGTGGGTTGAAAACATAGACATGTTTGTCGCCAACACACCTACAAACAATAAAACAATCAATCGATTTATTGAATGATATGTACGTAGCTCATCTAAGTCAATAGGGTAGCCTATATTAAAGGGGGATTAGATCGGATAACCTCAACATAAGAAAAACGTGACTCGCCTGACAACTCCCATTTATTAACGGAACAATACGCTCACGAAAGCTTACTTAGATCTTATTTACTTGATTACGCATTTGACTTAACCAGAAACGCTTGAATCTGTGTGTCATGATTGTTACAGCCCTCACTCCAACTAATTTACTGTTTTTTTTAGAGAATGAAACAATAGAAATGAAGGTGGTATTTGCCTTATGTAAAAATAAAAGCAGACAATATAGCTGTATAGGTATTAGCTAAAAAGGTGAGCTTTGGAAAGCCGTCTCATGATCGTTTACCAGATAAAGTCATACGAAAATACATATGCTCTTATTGGTATAGATATAATAATTTTTGATAAAAGCCTTATAAATGTTCGCCTTCTTGTTTCCAAGTAACGTCACTATTGACGCAGCTTGGACCATGCGCAGGGAAGATAAAATTGGCTCAATTGTCGCAGGTAAAAAGCAGACTTTGCTATTTTAGAGCAAGACCCATATCAAGTAGATCCTAAAAATCTTAAAGATATTAAAGATATTAAAGATATTAAAATTTTGGGGACTGTTTTTGAAGGAGAAAAGTTCCCTGTAAAGCAATAATGTGGTTATATTGCTAGTTTAAACAAGTTAAGGGTTTTAGTTACATAAGCTCTTAAATCTATTTATAACTCACTTTAACGTTCATAGCGTGATGTAAATAGTCAAAAAATAACTAACAGCAAATGGCCATGCAAAAATATAGAACTGTTCTGAAGTAAAAATAAAAAAAGGAGATAATTATGAGTGGTACAACGATGATAGTAATTATTGTCAGTATAGTCTTTGGGGTTTTATATAAGATGTATAATAAACATCTAGAGTTCAAAGCCAAAACTATTGCCCACAATCACGATACCGATGGTAAAAATGATGAACTTAGCAAAACCGTACAGGCTCTAAGTGAACGTGTGCAAGTTTTAGAAGCTATTGTGACTGATGAAGGTTATCAAGTACAAAAAGACATCAATAAATTATAAAGCTGCTTAAATGATTTATTCAAAAACGGAGTATTAACCGATGAAGCTAATTATGAAAACTGAGTTTGATAACCTTAGACTCAATAGTGAACATGATTACGACACTGACAGTAATGGTGATAAACAAATAGTTAAAATTTATTGCGGTGAGTTGTTGATTGCCAAAAAAGTCAAACAGCATAAATCCATTCGATTTTTTGGTATTTCAGGGTATGAGCAATACATTACCCAAGAAGATGTCCCCAAATAATCGCTTATTTTTTAACATCGACTTCAAATCCGCAAATGGATTATAAATAGCGGTACCTTGCTTGGTATCGCCCGCTTTGATTTCCTCATTATAAAACGATTAGTAAGATAACTAACCTGAATTCTTTTTAACTAAGAATAGAGCGTCTCGCATCGACCATTTTAAACCACAATCTAAAGCAAAAATTCATGGGTTTAGGCCCAGTAGATTGGATATTTTGACCTGCCTGTGTATTTTTTACTTGCTGTAATATTTTGTAATATTAAAGCTACACCGCTTAACATAGGATGGACTGATATTTCTAAAGGAGTTTGCCTAATTTCAGGAGAAAATCAAAGAATGATCCTGTGGTTGTTTTTTAAGCTTACTTATTAAAAATATACATTAAGAGAAACTTTCACTCCTCGCGGGTTAAGGTTTACTCATAACCACAAAAACGTGGGTTCGCCGATTATTACTAGGTACCACTTACAAAATAAAGGATATGTAATGAGAGCATCATTTAGGAAGTTAATGTTGACTAGTTTTTTGTCGTTATCAGTTATTCAACTTACCGCATGTAATATCTCGACTAACGCTTCGAGTAAGACAACATCGAAGAGTTCTGCTGGTCAGTCTGCAAATTATAACACAGGGGTTTCTTCAAACACTTATGATTGTCCGGCCGATCCGAAATGGATTACCAGCCCTTCATTGCCAATAGAAGTAAAAAAGAGCGCAGCTGATGGCTCTTCAAATTTTTGTGATTTTTATCAGTTTTCTACTCAAACTTATTTATATTTAATGTCGCCTTCGAGCGAAAATCCTGAATTGCGTAATTTTCAAGTGGATGCCAATTATCCGTTGCTTGAATTCAATAGCACCGGCACCCCTGCCAACTCTTGCGATAATGTAAGAGATGCGCAAACGTTACGAACGGCATTGCAACAATCAGGGAGCCCGTTAGGAACTGGTCAAGCTGGTGGTGGTTCTACTATTTATGACCAAAACGGCAATGTTGTGTATTACGATGTACGCTTTAATCAATCACTGTGTGATATGTCTGCTAGTGCCGTTGAGTTAGCAAAACGTAATATCACTAATTTCGAACCTGGCACCACAGAACTTAAATTTGCTTGGAAAGTACTATCTAATGATGAAATCCTGAACACCAGTTACGTCACGGTGCCGCAAAAAATTTCTGGTCAAGTTCAAATATTGGGTTTAGTGGGCATGCATATCGCCGTTGCCACTCATGATCATCCTGAATTTGTATGGGCAACATACGAGCACAATACTAATACCCCGACCTGTGATGCACAGGGTGAGCAATCAAATACCAATTGGTCTTTTGCTAGTGCTTCCTGTACAAATAAACTGCCATTAAGTGCCGATAAAGCAGATACTACATGTAAATTTAACCTACCACTGGTTAAAAACGGTCCACCGAAAGGCACTCCAACTAATATCTGTACTGTATATCCTTTCGGCACTTCATCTGGTGACCTTGATGCTGGTGAGAACTTAGCCAATATAGCCTCTCAAAATTCATCAATCTATCAAAATCTCAAAGTAACTAATGCTGCGCCATCCATGAAAGTTTTAAATAACTATTTTAATGTTGGTGCTATTTGGGTTAGTGATACTGATTTAAGCTCTGGTGGTATTGGGGTTCCAAATGAGCGTGGTTCATTACGTTTGGCTAATACGGTGGCAGAAACAGATTTTCAACATGTGAATTTAAATTACAAAGGTAGTTCAGACGAGTTTGCTAGCAATTGCTTTGGTTGTCATAACTTTACGGGGAAAAGTCAGCCGTTGAATAATAACATTACCACTCATAATTTGAGTCATAGTTTTATTGATGTCATTACAGGTCAAGGTAAAGCTGCGGATGTTAATGCCATTAACCAAATTGATTCGAACAGCCAAGCGCAGAAAGTTTGTGGTGGTGACCCTAGTGCCGAATCTGGTTCTTCAGCAAATATAGGCACCTGTAAAAACACCAGAGATTACTTAAGTTGGAATGGAGAGTGGACTAATATGAATACGTCTTCTGGCTCGGTTTGTGGTTGTGTATCTAACTAACCTTCTGTCAATACGCGAATCAAAACAAGCACTTTTCATATTTTCATAAACTTAGGTACCCATCAAGTATTTAGTAAAGTGGCAAATATGAAAGACCATCATGGTGCACAACCAACTTGATAAGATGAAAAAGACCGATAGCGTAAGCTAACGGTCTTTTAAATAGTTTAGCTAACAATATTCGCTAGCTAGGAATAGCGTATTAACGATAAAGCGATAGGATATTTTTATTCCATTTTTCTTCTTTATTAGGCTTAGCTATTTTTGAAACTCTTTCCCACTCAACATCTACGATTGTTTTCGCTTCAGGTGTATCAATATCAGCCAGCGCTTTTAAAGACATTGCCCTATCTTGCCAGATTTGAGCGCTTGTGAATATTTTATTCAAACGAGTTACTGCAGATTCAGCATCTAACAAACCTAATGATGATATTGCTGCTAACCTCACATAGTCATCTTCGTGGTCTAAGTAGCTTATTATATAAGGAATAGCTGATTTATTATTACTGAAACCAAGTTGATAAACTTTGAAGTAGCGCGTTGTATCATCTGTTTTATGGTTGTTTATTTCTTCGACTAAAGCCTTTACAGCTTGATCAGAGCTTTTATTATTATCTAATCGTTGTGTGATGCGAGTTGCGAGGTCTTGAACAACTATGCTGACCGGTTGGTTATAAGTATTCTCAACAATGCCTTCTTCGGTAATATACCAAATAGGCACTTTCGCACGTTTAACAAAACTTACAATTCGTTGCTTTTCTCCATTTACCCATAAATCGCCTGCAAACTGAGTCAGTGTAATTAAAGGTGAAAAGCCGTTTGAACGATGATTGATTATTTTAAAGTTAACCACATCAAGTTTATAGTTTTCTTGGGCGTCTGAAGTAAATTTAATATCAGAGCCGCGGCTTACTAACTCTTCAGCTAACGCTGTTTTTAACTCTTGAACTTCATTGATGTTTTTACCGTCAATAAGGATATTAAATTGTAGTGTACCTTCGCTGAATTTGGACTCTTTTATTCGTTTATCCAGCACAGAAAAAGAATGTGATTTACTTGATTTCTTTTCATACTTTAAACCTGACACTTCTGGTTTAGCTATTTCCATATCAAATGTAGGAGCCGCACAACTAGCAAGCATGCTAGCAGCAAAAAAGGCGAAGATAATTGTTCTTATTGTTTTACTCAGATTCATTCATTTATCCCTTTATGATGTTTATATTTAAAGTTATTTTAGATTTTAAAAAGCCAATAAGTGGAAAATTAAAGCTTTGGTCGCATAAAATAACTGCAAGAGAATACACAAAAGGCAATATATAACCAAGGGATTGTTTTAATTAATTTCTACAACGAAATTACATCGAGTTTTTATGAGGTACAGAGCTATATTCTATGGGGCTTTGTGCCCCATAGTGAGAAGAAACAATAACATATACCCGTACCTACTATTTATACCAATTTGAAGAAAGCGATCCATGTCTGGTTAGTTTTTAATTTTCAGCTTGTATTGCCAAAAAATAAAACGGGCTAAATCAATTTAACTATCCGACATTAAACCAATGAGCAAGATCTCACTCAAGAAGACATAGTAAAGTATCACGTATTTAAAGTGAGTGTTTCTTATGAGGAAGTAACTATAAATATCAGTACTGGCTACTTCTTTAACATCGACTTCAAATCCGCAAATGGATTATAAGTAGCGGTATCTTGGTTGGTATCGCCCGCTTTTACTTCCGTTTTATAATTAGCATGATCCGTATACTTGGCATGTTCATTATCATGGCAGTAAATACACAATAACTCCCAGTTACTGCCGTCATTTGGGTTATTAGTATGATCATGGTCAACATGATGTACTGTTAACTCTCTTAAATTAGAAAACTCAAACGCTCGAGCACAACGACCACATACCCAAGGGTATAGTTTTAATGCTCGGTCACGATAACCTTTTTCTTGTTGTTTGTAGTTGGCACTGGTGCCAAAGCGATCAGAGGACATAATATTTAGGACGATTAATAAGTAAATAATGGCAGTAGTGTATTGCTAAGCACCGGACTTAGCAACAGTGAAAAGCAGCAATACACACCGCTTAACAATAACTAAATTAACTGATTACTACATATTAAGGGTATTTATTTCGACTTTAGTTTGCTTTGCTAATGCTTCCAATGTTTTTCCATGGGGAATCGGTAAACGTGTTTTTGCATCTACTTGCACAAATACAATATCATCAGCTAAACAAATGGTTTTTTTAGTGGCTTTATTACGTACTAAGCAAGTAACCGTAATAGAAGTTCGACCAACCTTTTTAGTTTCTAAACCAAACTCAACCACGTCTCCTTGCATAGCTGCTGACTCAAAACTAATTTCACCAATATGTTTTGTCACTAAGCAGTTAGTCTCTAACTGGCAGATAGCATAAATGGCTGCCTCTTCATCAATCCATTCAAGGGCTCGACCACCAAATAAAGAGTTGGCGTAGTTTAAATCATTTGGCATCACAAGACGGCGAGAGAGAAAGCGCATAATAGACCTTTAGGTAACATATATATTAAACTGGTATGACCTATTATAGCACTATTTCCCAATAACTGAGCATTGACTCTAACATCTATTTTGGTTATTTGTTCAATAAACAGTGGTGATATTTACCTGTTTATAACACCAAAGAGTAACTGAAAGCGAAAAGTTATCCCGATTAACAATAAGTTATATAGTTATACCAATTCCATTAAGTTTGTGATCTTGTTGTGCGAAGGAAAAATAAATCAAGGTAAGGCGCTCGATTGAGCAATAGCTGGCTATTGGAATTGAGAGCAACGAATTCTTGGGGTATTTTAACCAGCACAAGTGGGCAATAATTTAATGGAATTGGTATTAACTGTATTGCCCAACCATTTGTATTTAATGTAAATTAATTATACGTTCTCTAGAAGAAATGAGTTATACACTTACATATACACCAATACAAAAATATTTAAAGAGATAATCTTGAACATTATTGAAACACAGCGATTAATAATTAGTGAGGCAACATATGAAGATGTTGATGCCCTGGCAACAGTATTATCTGATGCTAAAATAATGAAATACTCCATTGTAGGTATTCATACAAAAGAGCAAATCATTGATTTCATCAAAAATTGTCAACATAACTACCAAGAAAAAGGTTATGGTCAATGGGTTATTTACTCAAAAGAAAATCAATCATTTTTAGGCATATGTGGATTAAATTCACATAAGGTTGAAGAGGAAGAAATCTTACATGTAAATTACCGATTAGCTCATGCTCACCAAGGTAAAGGCTACGCTTGTGAGGCAACACGTGCATTACTTAGCTTTAGTAAAAAGCAACTAAACATAAAAACACTGTCAGCTCTAATAGATCCAGGTAACCTCCCCTCTATAAAAGTAGCCAAAACAGTGGGTTTTTCATTTAAGAAAACATCAAAACTTCAGGGTTATCACGTAGATATTTATCAAATCTCATTAGAAAATCAATAGAGAAAACACTTTAGCAGAGAACAAAAAATGCTATTCACCTGAATGCTTTATCACTGCTCGATATCACTGTGATATTTTTATAATGAATAAAACCCAAAATAAATTAATTTCTTTGTAATAAAAAGCAATCATTGGAGACTATTACATTAAAGGGAGAACCTTTCACTTTTTGGTAAATTAAATGATGATTAAGTGATAATTAAGGAATACTCAATATGAAAGTAGTTTATAGCAGCGAAAACAGTTTTCTTGTCAACAATGTAAAAAATCTCATGGAAGCTCAGAATATTAAAGTCTTTGTTAAAAATGAATTTGCACAGGGGGCGGTAGGTGAATTAGCGGTGCTAGATGCTTGGCCTGAACTTTGGGTAGTTAACGACGCCGATTTTGACCTTGCTATGGAAATTGTGGAATCATGCCAACAACATGATGATCATACTGATTGGAGTTGTAAACAATGCGCTGAAAAAAATGCGGCATCATTTGAAATATGCTGGAAATGCCAAACTGAAAAAACACAATAGCAAAGAAAACCGGTATAATAGATCGCTGTTAGGGTTAATTTTGCTCAGCTAAACATTTACTATCGCTCGTAAAACCTTATGAGGACATAATGACCGAGTTTTCATCTCTCCTTAACGAAATAAGACGTTGCACTCTTTGTGCCTCTTCATTACCAGAAGGGCCAAGACCTATAGTACAGGCCCATTCAAAGGCAACGATATTAATCGCTGGTCAGGCTCCTGGTCGAAAAGTACATAATTCAGGCGTGCCATTTGACGATGCCAGTGGTAATCGCTTGCGGGAATGGTTAGGACTAACTAAAGAAGAATTCTATGACCCACAAAAGGTAGCTATTTTACCTATGGGGTTTTGCTTTCCTGGCACAGGTAAAACGGGTGATTTCCCGCCGCGAAAGGAATGTGCTCCTGCTTGGAGAGATAAAATTCTGGCTCACCTTAAACAAGTAAAACTTACGATTGTACTTGGCAGATATGCGCAAAAATATCATTTTGATGACACAACTACTCCGGTGACAGAATTGGTGAAATCATGGGAGAGCTATTGGCCAAATATAATTCCGCTACCACACCCAAGTCCTAGAAATAATATCTGGCTTAAGAAAAACCCATGGTTTGAAATAGAGCTATTGCCAAAACTTAAATGTCGAGTGACTGAATTACTCAAAGAAAATAACTGCTAATAAATCAGCTAAACCTAAAGGTCGTGTGTATATGCGTATAGTTTTTGTATTGACCCTATTCTTCATTTCATTTTATGTAAATGCAGAAAATATTAAACCTTTCACATCAGACGGGTGTAGTTCATTTCCTGATGGTACATTTAAGCAAAAAAAGTTATGGCTATCTTGCTGTACCGCACATGATTACGCTTACTGGCAAGGGGGCACTTATCAGGAAAGACTGGTTGCTGATCAGCAGCTTCAGCAATGTGTTGCCAAAGTAGGAGAGCCTCACATCGCCAATCTTATGTTAGCAGGTGTTCGTGTTGGTGGCACTCCGTATTTACCAACATCATTTAGGTGGGGTTATGGCTGGCCATATCCTAGGTGGTATAAGGAATTATCAGATGCAGAGAAAAAGCAGATACAGCAAATAGAGACTATTGATGCAGGTAAATAACACACCTACAGTTGTCGCTATTAGCGGAATTTCGGGCGCAGGTAAAACTTCCGCAGGAAAATTATTAGCAAAGCAGTTTGATTGTCCCTATTTACTTTTTGATGATCATACCGAGCCCCAAACTTACCCTCAGGATATGAAACGTTGGCTTAATAATGGCGCTAATGTTTCCCTTATCCAAACACCAAAATTTGTTCGTGCATTACAAACACTAAGAGCAACTAATAACAATCACTACATTTTTATTGAAGAGCCTTTTGGCAGAGAGCGAGACGCAATGTCATTATTAATTGATTATGTTGTTTTGTTGGATCAACCTTTGGAGTTATGTCTAAGCCGTATTATTAAAAGGCATACAGATAATATTACTGGTAATAATTCAACTTCCTTACGTTCAATTGATAGTTTTCTGGATAAATACCATGATCATTTTAGAGACATTTATATCAAAACCGCGCTCAAGGTTAGCCGTAATTGTGATCTAATCATCAGAGGGAATGTTTCGATTAAGGATACTAATAATACTATTATTAACTGGTTGAAAAACCAATCAAGTAATCCTTAATATGTAACTCATAGAAAAGGGTTATTCATAAATATTAATAAATAAATTTAAGAGATTATATGTCATATGAAATACTGGTCGGTTTGCATGTCTTAGATGAGCCAAGATATGCAGATTACTGCAAAGCGATGAAACCCATTCTTGCTGATTATGAAGGCCATTTTAGCTATGATTTCAAAGTTTCTGTTGAGCTTCATAAATAATGATAATCTTGTTCAGGATTTTCTGGCTGTAGGCTAGATAGAGTTAAATCGATTGAAATATTTACGTCAAAAGTCGTGAGAAAACTATACAAAACGCCACAAAAAATAAGAAATTTAAAAAACTCCTAAGCTATGTACTGAATGGTCACTTATAGCCAATTGCGGACATTAAGCCTTTGCAAATTCAGGGCAATATTAGCCAAGATTTTCTGCTCACTTGTCAGACAGCTTTAAGCTCTCATTGGACTTCCCAGACTTCACTAGACAGTTTGCGCAGACTGTCATCAATCCGAAGACAAATGCGACTAACAATATAACTGCAATTACAATTGTGCCACTTGGGTTTTCTGAGCAATGAAGTTCAATTAGAGATATTCGTTCCTTGAAGGTGGATATCTCTTTATTGCGTAAAATTGCCCAAATATCCTTTACAAGGCGAGACATATTTATGGTCAATGTGGGATCAAATCTACTCATTCAATTTATCTTCTTTAGTAATTTTATACAGCATAAACATGAAAAAACATAACGCCTCATTAAGAGGCTAAAAAGAGTTGGTTAAAATAAGTGACGAAGGAACAAAAACCAACTGTTTTTTGTCCTGCTTTAATGACTTGTTATGCATTACCATTGATAAGCAATCTTCAGGGTTACACCACTTGTATTTTTTTCAAACCTATTTTCACTTTTTGAAGTGACTCCGCTATAGAGAGAGCCACCTAGAACAAATGAACTGTTATTAAACCCTGAAAAGTAATAATTATAAGTACCTGATAAACCGTGATATATAGCTACTTCACCATGAGCTATTTCTGCGGATACACTGCCTCCAAAAATACCTAATGTGTGGTTATCATTTCCTATTTTTCGATCCCAACCTACGCCATAACCAAGCCCTGTACCATCATTTCCATGTACGTGAACACCTAGAGAGGTATAATATTTTGACTCATTATTATTAAAAGAGTATTTACCGCCTAAACCACCGTGGTCGGTTCCTAAACCTAAAGAAAAATTTGAATCATCTGAAGCAAAACAAAATGAAGACACAGACATCGCTAACACAGGTATTATATATTTCATGGGGAATCTACTTCATGCATAACGAGCCTGTAGAATTACTCGTTTATTATATTGTTTTTTAATACAAATACCCTAACTGAGTTATTTTCTTTTAACAATCAAAAACGTTTACGTTTTTGCCGATTTTTATTTATTCACCATTGAACAAATAATATTGGCTAACTTTCTATCAAATATCTTCTTTTGAGACTATTTTTGAGGGGCAATAAGGGCTTTATCCTTAATGTAGGCTATTTCTTAACTTCTCGATATTATGAACTAAGCAATACAGTTGCCATTGGCTATTCACTTTTTCTTGTCCGCGCAAGGTGAATTTATTCATCCCTTTATTGACGGTGATATTGCCAAATACAGGTTCGATTGCACCCAGTCTTTTACTGTATTGTCGTCGACCTATTGGGCTGTCTATCTTTATTTTCATCTTGTCGGTGTATGAAAGACTTTTTAGCTGGCTGCTGTTTAGAAATTGAACTTGTCGCCCCGTTTTTGTTGGCGGTTTACGCATGCATTGCTTTTGCAGAGGGCAATACTTACAGTCCTTCAAATAACCAACAAATCGGGTATAAATACGCTTTCCGCTGTTAACATTGTCGCCACTACACCACATTTCATTACCCGCAGGGCAACGGCATTGTTGGTTATCTTTATCAAAATGAAAATCTGTTGAAGTAAATTGCCTAGGTGCACCTTTACTGCGCTTTAATCGTCGTTTTTCTTTTTCTGTATGATAGGTTTCACTACTTTTGAATAAAGGGTTTCGACTTCTAAATTGTGTATCAGCTATATAACTATCAAGCCCTGTGGTTGCCATATACTCAAGATTTGCTTCGCTGTGAAAACCACTGTCCGCCGTGAACTTGGCATGTTTCAACGCATCCGCTGTGCCTAAGTCGGTGAGCTGTGTTTCTAACTGCGCTATGGCAGGTTTTAAGGTTTGTTGCTCGCCAACACTGCCCCATACTTGGGCTTGAAGAATAATTTAGTGCTTGTCGTCATTAATCGCAATACCATTATAACCTTGAATGGTGCCTTTACTGGTGGTCATTTTAGCGCTGTCGGGGTCGGTTATATTGCTTTTAACTGGCTTGCCTTTACTGCCCAGTTTTTCTGTACTTACTTTTAAAAATGCTGCTATTTTATCGGCACTTTTATCAAGCTTAGCTTTTTGCTTTAAGTCATGTGCTACTTCTTCTTCCGGCATGCTATCTTGTGATTTATGACGTGCTAAAATACGTTCGCTGGCTTTTTCCAGTTTCGCTTGTTTTCGAGTCAGCTCTTCAAAAGTACCGCTCCACTCCTTGCTCGCATTCGATTTTATTTTACAGCCGTCGATAGCAAACATGCTTCGCCCAAGCAAACCTTCCTCGTCACAAATCATTAAAACTTGAGTAAACAAAGGCGCTATTTGCTCGCTCATCTTCGATACAAAAGCAGCAATAGAGGTAAAGTGTGGTTGGACATCGCCAGATAAGCTCATTAGGGTAATATTGGTTGCACAAGCTTCAGAAATACGTCGACTTGAGATCAGCCCACGTGAATAAGAAAACAAAATAATCTTCAACATAACGGAAGGTGGATACGCGGCTGCGCCGCGTGCATCATTGTGATACCAAGCATCAAAGCGAGTTAAATCAAGCTTATTATCAACAATGTGAGATAAAGCATATTCAAATGTACCTGGCACAATTTGCTGCGAGAAATTGATAGGAATGAACTTATTTTGGCAGGATAAATCCGGTTTGTAATTTGCCATGAAGTTTTACACTGAGTGAATAATATCTATTAGATCACATCAAAAATCGCCGTTCAAAATTAATATTCAAACAATCAATCAGAAACTAAAAAAGACACCAAATGTGTCTTTTTATATAAATCCTACAGCCTCAACGCCCAAATAATGGGCTAAGTAACGCTTGCTAAAATTGTGGAACGAAGAGGAACCGAGCAAGCGTTACGTGTGATCTACCCCCGATAAAACGGACACATTTTATTTTACGCTGCTAGGGCTTCATATTCTATTGGAGAACAATAGTTTATCCCTGAATGCATCCTCGAAACATTGTAGTATTTGTTAATGTAACTTC
>Ga0209396_1000100_pt1 | contig 121387 bp, 110 predicted proteins | sample GOMGulsemesocosm_6_FD_184638 | JGI IMG/M metagenome (GOLD analysis project Ga0209396, IMG submission 184638) | Methane-oxidizing microbial communities from mesocosms in the Gulf of Mexico - GOM8C Gulf of Mexico (SPAdes) (version 2) | ecosystem: Environmental > Aquatic > Marine > Cold seeps...
AGAATTTTTAACTGCTTTAGAATCTTCATTAACTTCTGAAATTAAATCTTTACTTGATAAAGATTCATATTTAGTAGTTTTTGATAAACCGAAAAATATTGCACTAAGCACAATTAATCCAGAAATTATTTTAATAATATTTGTTTTAGTAGTTTTATTTTTCATTTATCTTTACAACTTAATTATCTCACTTTTTACTAATTATTTACTAATTATTTACAAAAAAATAGGTGTTTTTTTGTTTAATAAAGATTAACAAAATTGAAAAAATAGTAATATTTATTACTATTAAAATACTTTTTTTAACATAAATAAAGGTATAATTATTATGTATGGAGTTTCTCCATTTATTTTAAATTTAGTTAAAATTAAGCAAAAGCAAAAAGAAAGGGCATTAAATAAATTATGGGTTGAGAAGACGAGATTAAAAATAAAATACAACACATTAAAGAAAATAGAGTAGAAATCATAAATGATTTTTTCACTTCTGAAAATTTTTGAAAATCAAAATATAGAAAAGAATGAGTAACTACTTTAGTTATTAGTATTTCTGGATTTGAAAATATTTTCGAAAAAGAAGATGAACAAGAAATTGCTTTAATACTTAGAACCTTCCATGAAGGTATCCTTTCTATTATGAAAAAGTATGGTTTAAAAAACATCAAAATGCAAGGTGATAGCATCTCTGGTGTTTCACATACACCTCGTCATAAATCGGAGGAATTTAAAAATGTTTTTCAATGTGCAATGGATATCAATGGATATTTAGATCATTTTTGAAAATATTCAGATTATCAAATAGCTTTAGAAATGAGTAAAGAATTAATGATATCTATTGGTAATGGTGAACAAAATGATATTGTTTTTGCTGAAGCACATTTAAATAAAAGTAAACAATTAATTCAACAAACAAATCAAAGTAATGTTATTTTATTAGGACCAAACGCTATTGAAAATAATACTATTTTCTTTAGTGAAATAAGAGATGGTAAAGATACTTATATAGATGGAGAAACTAAAGAAGGTATTGAATATAGTACATGACATTATGGTGTATGAGGAAATAAAATATAGATAATAAATCTATTTAAACTCATTCATAAACAAGATATAAATAATTTAAAGTATATACTCGCCCTTGGCGAGTATATACTTTTATAACTCAATAATAACGATATCTTAATACTTAAGATATAATAAATAAAATATTTATACTATATATGCAAAGGAAAATAAACAAACAATGACAAAGCTAAAAATATTAACTTTTTTTTTATTTGCTATTTTTATAGCAGCCTTAAACCTTTTGTCGATGAATACTGTTAAAAATACAATCGTTAGTGATAATAAAACATTTATGAATGATAATAATACATTTGTTGATGATCATAATAAACTTAAATCACCAACAGAAATTACATTTTCAATTTCTATAATTAAAATTGAACAAATAGGTCCTCATGAAGTCAAAAGTGTAATTAGTTTAGTTCCTGGAAAAGATTGGAATTTTTATTCATTAGATATTAGGGACGATTATGGCGATAAAAAATCAATAAATTTAAATAATAATGTAATTAGTTTTGGAACAAAAACACTTATATTTAAAAATATACCTTATGAAAGAAATCATTTTTATTTTTGGTTGAACTGTAAAAACACTAAGACTAAAAGCGTTCAAGGAATTTTTACGAGTCAAATAATATTTATTAAACATATGCACTGAAATAAACCTAAAAACTATACTGCTATAATAGTTCCTAGTGTTGTTGTACCGTTATTTTTAATTGGCGTATCTGGTGGTTTATATTCATATATAAATGTATATAAAAAAAACAAAAAAAAGCAACAAAAAACAGATATTGAAAAAATGACTATAAACAATTAGATATCCATATTTATATTAATATCTGTGAAGAAGAAAAAAAATAATTATGATCAAAGAAAATTGAAAGGAGAATAATGCAAAAATATTTAATGTCTAAAAAGATAATTATAATAATATTTTTATCACTTTTAGCAGTGGGAGCCTTACTTTTATTATCTGGTTTATATATGCCTTTAAAGTATGATAATAAAAGTTCAACAGATGATAAAAATATTGCAGAAATATTAAAAAATTCACATTATGATTTATTTACTTTGCCTAAAAGTATTTTCTTAGATGGTAATTATTCAACATTAATAAACACAGCTAGAACAGGAGCAATTTTATTAATTATTGATGTATTGGTACTTATATGATGATTTGTTGTATCTTTCAAAGATCATGATAAAAACTTAGATTTAATAGGAAATAATTAATAATTTATATCTAAATTTAAATATTAAAAAAACACCTTTTGGTGTTTTTTTAATTATTTTTTCTTTAATAAATAATAAACTTTTAACTATTTATCTTATATAATCTTTTATTTATAAATAAATGTAAAAATACTTATAAATATTAAGTATATACTTAATATAATTCATAAGAATAGGTATTAATATTAAATATATAATAAATTTAAGTTATGTATAATAATAAAAGAATTCTAAGTGCCTGGAGCTTGTATGAATAAAAATAATAATATAAATAACAAAAAAATCTCTTTATTATTTTTTCACTTTAAAAATAATATTTCAAAATATAAAAAAAATAGAACTAACGGATGATTTTTAATTAATAATAATAAAAATTTTAACTTTTTTATAAAAAAGTTTTTAGGTGATCAATACTGAAAAAATAACGAAAAAGAATTTAATTTACATCCCTACTTGTCTTCGCAAGTAATTTTAACTTTGGTTAATCCTAAAAAATCTAAAATTAGATTTTTTATTAATAAACAAGCATTAAATGAAAACTATGGTTGGATAAATAATTCATTTATATGGATAGATGATGATAAATTTGAAAGAAATTTTTTTGAAATTCATTCACCTGCTTTGTCTAAATTTGAAATTCGTGATGATAAAATATTTTCAAAATTTGAATGAATTATGAATGAAACAATATTTAAAGAAGGGGATTTAAATATTGCTAAAAAAATTAATGAAGAAAGTTTAGATGATGTTTCAAATGAAGGTGTTCTTGAAAAAATGTTATCTACTCTTAACAAAGATTTAAATAATGTGAAAAAAAAGGAAATAGATAATATTTTTCCATATTTAAAAGGAATAAATATTTTAAATCCTTTAACATTTGAGCAATTTTTTGTTTTCTTTTTAAACAAAAAAGAAAAAGAAAACAAAAAGATTTTAAATAATTACACTAGTATAAACTTTAAAAATAAGATAGATATAAACGATGAATCTAATGAAAATGTATTAAAAATATTTGATGAAATTTGTAAATACAAAAGTAATAATCACTTTTGAAATTTACCAGAATTTAAAGAAACACATAAAGTTTTTAAAACAATACTAGAAAAATATCCCAATTATAGTTGTAAGAAATCAGAACTTGAAAATCTAAAAGAAATAAAAAAAATCAGAAGGGATGGAAATAATATTATTCATGATTATATTTGATTAGCTAAATCAATTCCTGTTATAAAAAAAGAACAAGATCACTATTCTGTTGTTTGATTTTCAAGTTTAGGGCAAAAAAATACAGAAATAATGTTTAATGAATAACTAAATTATTTTTTAAAAAGTTTAATAATATTATCAATATGATGATCTTCAATTCCATTTGTTGTATCTACAAGATAATCAAACTCTATATCATCATCTCATTTTTCAATTATAAGATTTAAAAATTCTTTATTTGCATTCTTTCTTTTAGAGACTCTTTCTTTTAAAACATCTTTATCTGCTTTTACTAAGATTACCTTATCGTATTTAAATTTTATAGGAGAGTTTATAGCTATTGGTAATTCAGCAATATAATTATCTTTATCTTTAAGATGTTCTTTTATTAAAGGATGAATTAAGTAGCTAATTTTTATTAAATTATTATTTTTTTTAGCTCATAAAGAAAGAGCGTTTCTATCTACGCCATGTTCATTAACAAATTCTTTTCCTAATTTATCTTTTATTGTTTCAAAACCTTTATTACCTGGTTTATATATTTCTTTTATAAATAAATCAGCAGAAAAAACATCAACTCCTTTTTCTTTAAGTTTATTTAATAATGTTGTTTTTCCTGAAAGGGGAGATCCTACTATAATTAGTATCATTTGTATCATATAAATTATACTAATTTAAGTTAGCAGTAATTTTCTTTTTAGCTTCTTCTTGTTCAAAGTACATCATACTTCAATTGCTCATTCCACTTTGATTAAGAAATAAATAAAAGAAATTTACAATGAAATATGAAATGTAATTAGGAATACCTTGCCCAAAGGCCATATATCCATAAACTAAGAAGTAACCCATAATACAAGCAAACATTGTTCAATATGCGTTTACATATCTTTTAGTAAAGAAACCTCAAGCTGTTAAAAACATTACAAGAACAAAAGAATCTAAAAAAGGAAGAGGATCTACGCCTCTTTGGGCTCATCAAGGAGTTAAATTTTTATCTACAGTTCCATTTGCATTTACAATATAATGATTATTTATTCATGGATTTATAGAAAACTTCATAATAATTCCTAATCCAATAGAAATTAAAAAGGCAGTGACCATTATTATTCCATAAGAATTAATATCCATAAATTTAATTTCTGTTTCTTTTTTAGTTGCTTTTTTTCTTCCTCAATTCATTGTTGAAATAACAACTAAAATGAATGTTATTATTTGTTGGAACATTTCATAATAAAGCGCTCAAAAATAACATTGAATAAAATATATTATTATATAGATAAAATAAAATATTAAGGAAGCTTTACTTGCTCTGTCCATATATAAATCACCCATTACTCCAGTTATTGCAGCAACAAATGTTGCTGAAAACATTAAAGTTAACCCAAAAGTTCAACCACCATGAATAGATAAACCACCTCAAGCAGGTATTAAAGCTGCCATTGTAGTAAAAGAACTTATAAATAATATTGTGAAAATAATAAAATAACGAGAAAAAAGTATCGGTCTACTTTTTTTTCTTACGACTGACACATAACTGTAATATAACCCGTCTTTTTTTAAAGTTTTGTTTTTTTTCAAAATATCCTTTTAATAAAATTTATAGGATAAAAGTAAATAAATTCCAACGCTAGCATTATCTAGTTCTGGTACTTGGGTCGTTATATCTATAATAACCTCTCAGCAAAAGCTCCCCATTTATATCCTAAATAAATTATATAAAAAACCATAACGAATTATGGTTTTTTAAATTTATCTTTTACTAAATTGATTAATTTTTTTCGTTTGTTCTTATAACAACCATATCTGAATCAGACAATATTGTAGCCTGTTCATTAATTATTTGATTAGAAATTAAATTAGTTCCTTCTTTTATATTGTATTTTTTTTCTTCTAAATTTCATTCTAAACCAGAAGTTGTTATCGTTGAATCATCAAATAAAAACATACTTAAATATTTATATTTTTTATTAAATGTTGCTTTGGTATTAGCTTCAATTTTATTAACGATAACATTTTGACCAATCATTTTGCAACCATATTTATATATTACTCTGACCATATTTATAAAATGATCTGGTCTTCCACTTTCATCAACATATATGGTAATATCTTTTGGTTGAAATTTAAGTTCATTAATTGCAAAGATAATAGCTTCTTCTCCATCAGAAAAATCTTTTACTTTGTCATTAGTTTTTATGACATTTTTTTCATTTTCTAAAATAGTTTTTAACAAAGTATTATCGACTGAATCAAAATCAGAAATATAATATTTATTTTCTCAATTCTTGTGATTATAAACAATTTCTGAACCTGTTTCAACACCTATAGCAACAATATTGTTGCTATCGATATCGTTCTCTAATTTTGTTTTATTTGTTGTGAATATTAAGCATTTTTTCATTTTAAACTTTCATATTATAATTTACATATATATTTAAAGTATAATTATATCATTATAAAACGCTATAAGGAAATGAAGGATTTTTAATGCAAAAAAACGAAAATAAAAAAATAATAATATTTAATGTTGGCAGTTCAAGCTGTAAATTTCACTTCTTTTCTAAAGAGTTAGATCTCTTAGGAAAAGGACTAATAGAAAAAATAGGTATACCTGGCACATTAATAAAATTTGAAGATGCAAAAGGAAACAAAATTGAAGAATTAAAAGATTTTAAGTTTGAAAGCTTAGATACAGAATTAGTTGAGTTTTTAGAAGAAAGAGAAATTTTAAAATTTGAAGATGTTTACTTAATGGCACATAGAGTTGTTAATGGTGGTTCAGTATTTACTAATAATTTAATAGTAGATTCTGATGAAATTATGGATAAATTAATTTCGCTAAATCACTTAGCGCCTCTGCATAACACTTTTAATAATTCATTATTAAAAAGAATGAGAGATAAATATCCAAAATGTGTTCAAGTTGCAGTTTTTGATACTGCCTTTCACTCTACAATTCCAGAAATAAATTATACATATGCAATACCTGAAAAATTTAAAGTTGAAAATCAAATAAGAAAATATGGTGCACATGGTTCATCACATGGTTATATTACAGAAATTATGGAAGAACATTTAGGTAAAAAAGTTAATATAATTAATGCACACTTAGGAAATGGTTCTTCACTATGTGTGACAAATCAGTCAAAATCTATAAATACTTCTATGGGGTTCACTCCTTTAGATGGATTAATGATGGGAACAAGGAGTGGAGCAATTGATCCATCAGTGGTTTTAACAATGATACAAAACTTAGGACTATCTGCAGAAGAAGTTAATACAATATTAAATAAAAAATCAGGATTACTTGGTGTATCTGGTGTCTCTTCTGATATGAGAGAAGTTGGTAAGGCTGCTGACTCTGGAAATGAAAGAGCAAAATTTGCACTAGATTTATATGCCAAAAGAGTCTCTGATTATATCTCAATGTACTTGTCAGAAGTAGACTCAATAGATGCAATTACATTTACTGGTGGTATTGGTGAAAATGCTAAAGATTTTAGAGTTCAAATATTAGAAAATATTAAACAATTAAATATTAAAATTGATGAAAATGCTACTACTAAAGGGAAAGTTAGTTTGATATCTAAAAGTGACTCAGATATACCTGTATATGTAGTACCTACTAATGAAGAATTATATATGGCAAAAATTGCAAAAAGATTAAACAAAGAGGAAGTGTAACAATGGAAAAAATTAAATTAGAAAATTTAATATCAAAATTAAAAGAAAGTGGAGAAATAACTATCTTATCAACAGATATAGATCCTAGATTTGATGAAGCAAAACAAATATTAGAAACAAAAGTTCCTAATTTAAAATTCATCCACCCTGATGAATTAATCAGTGATGAAATAAAAGCAGAGTTATTAGATTTATATATCGAATTAAGAAAAGGAAAAGAAACACCAGAACAATTAAAAGAAAAAATTAAGGATAGTAATATATTATCTAATCTTTTAGTTAAAGCAGGTTATGCAGATGGAATTGTATCAGGAGCAACTTTCCCTACATCAGATATATTAAGACCAGCTTTTCAAATTATTAAACCTAAAAATAAAGGTGAAACTATTTCTTCATTAATGTGATTAAGTAAAAAGGAAGAAAGAGATTTATTCTTTGCTGATGTTTCAGTTCTTCCAGAACCAACAGAAGAACAATTAGCACAAATAGCAATTCAAACAGCAAGAACTGTAAAAGATGTATTTGGAGTTAAACCAGTAGTGGCAATGTTATCATTTTCAACTAATGGTTCCGGGGGTATGGCTTCCCCAGTTGAAAAAGTGAGAAACGCAACAAAAATAGCTAAAGAAGCAGGTATTGAAGTATATGGAGAAATTCAATGAGATGCAGCAACAAGAAGAGATGTTTTTGCATCAAAAATGAAAATAGACGCTCCAGAAATAATGCCTAATGTATTTATATTCCCAGATTTAAATACTGGAAATATTGGATACAAAATTGCATCTGGACTTGGTAATTATGAAGGGGTTGGACCAATTTTACAAAATATCTCTAAACCAGTCAATGACTTATCAAGAGGATGTACTGCAAAAGAAATTGCAGATTTAGTAATAATTACAGCTTTACAAGCTGTAACTCAAAAATAAAAATAAAAGGAAATAAAATTATGGCACAAGCAATTATTGTCCCAAAAATGGGAAACACAGTAGAAACAGTCGTTATCGCAGAAATCTTTGTTAAAGAAGGAGATAAGATAACAGTTGGACAAAAATTATATGAATACGAAACAGATAAAACATCAGTAGATTTCAATTCAGAAGTCGAAGGAACAATTTTAAAAGTACTTATCAACGAAGGGGACGAAGTAGATGTTTTAACAAATGCATTTATAGTAGGAGAACCTGGAGAAGATATTTCAGAATTTAATTAGGCAGGGATATCATGTCTGAAATTAATAGAAGAAAATATACACCTATGCGTAAAGCAATTTCAAACGCTATGAATAAATCAATTCATAGTGGAGCTCAATTAACATTAGGGCTTGCTTTTGACGCAACAAACTTATTAAAAGCAAGAAAAAAAATCAAACAAAGTGGAGCTGAAATTAGCCCAACTGTTAATGATATTGTTATTTTTGCTCTATCAAGAGCAATTAAACAAAATCCTGCATTAAATGGTATTATAGGAGAAGGTTATTTTGATGAATATAGTGTTGCTCATATTGCAGTAGCAGTTGATACACCAAAAGGTTTAATAACACCAGTTGTTAAAGATGCTTCTGAAAAATCATTAAATGAAATTGCTCAAGATACAAAAGCATTATTTAAAAAAGCAATGGATCAAAAATTAACATTAGAAGAAATTAAAAGTGGAACATTTACTATATCTAACTTAGGATTAAGTGGAGTTTCATTCTTTACACCAATTCTTAATCCCCCACAAGCTGCACTGCTTGGTGTTGGATCTCCAATCCCAACATTAAAAATGGTTGATGGTGAAGTTGTAGAATTTAAACAAATTACTTTATCATTGACAATGGACCATGGTCCAAATGATGGAGCTGCTGGAGCAAAATTCGTAAAAGAAATAGCAACAATTTTAGAAAATATCGATGAATATTTAAATGAATAACGCTAAACTAAACAAATAGAGAGGGAAAAAATATGTACGATATTATATTTTTAGGTGCCGGTCCTGGTGGCTACCACGCTTCAGAGTTAGCGGCATCACAAGGTAAAAAAGTTGCTGTTATTGAAGGGAATAAATTTGGAGGAGTTTGTCTAAATGTTGGTTGTATACCTACAAAAACTTTTCTTCATTTTTCTAATTCACTTGAAGTTTGAAATGAATCAATTGGTATTGGCATTAAAGGAGAAAACTTTTCTATCGACCAAGAAGAAATAGTTGATTATAAAGACGACAAAGTAAAATTTTTAGTTAAAGGTACTGAAATGGGCGTTAAAAAATCTGGTGCTCATATTTTTAAAGGTTGAGGAGAAATCTTACCTTCAGAAAAAGAAGGAGAATTTAGAGTTAAAGTTAATGATGAAATTTTAACAACAAATAATTTAGTCATTGCAACAGGTTCTTCACCTTTTGTACCTAACTTTATAAAAGGTGTTGATAAATATTATGAAAAAGGATCTGTAGATTCTAAAATAATTACTTCTAATGAAATCCTTTCATTAAAGAAAGTTCCAAAAGAATTAGTTATTGTTGGTGCAGGAGTTATTGGGTTAGAGTTAGGTTTACACTTTTTAAGAAGTGGTTCAAATGTAACTATGATAGATATCTCTGATAGAGTTGCCCCAGTAATCGATGCAACTATTGCAAAAAGTTTTCATGATACATTAATTTCACAAGGGATTAAATTTAAACTTAATACAAAAGTAACAGAAATAACAGATGAAGAAGTTATTTTTGAAAACGCTGATGGTGAAGTAAGTTCAATTAAATATGATAAAACTCTTTTAGCGATTGGTAGAAGACCAAACTTAAAAGGAATCGGTCTTGAAAATCTTGAATCATTAGAATATGATCAAAATAAAATAGTCACAAATAATAAACTTGAAACTAATATTCCAGGAGTTTTTGCTATTGGAGATGTTAATGGTAAAGTCATGTTAGCACATACTGCTTATAAAGAAGGAGAGGTAGTTGTATCTAATATTTTAGGTAAAGATGCCTCTATAAATTATGACTTAGTTCCATGAGTTATTTATGGAATGCCAGAAATAGCAGAAGTTGGAATTAATGAAGAAAGAGCTAAAGAGCTTGGGATTGATTATAAAATTAAACAAATGCCAATGTTGTATTCTGGAAGATTTGTTATTCAAAATCCTAAGTATCGTAATGAATTTATTAAAGTTATCCTTGATAAAAAAGATGAAAAGATCTTAGGAATTCAAATATATAGTGAATATGCATCTGAAATAATTGGGATAGCAACAGTTTTAATTCATGCTGAATATACTGTTGACAAAGTAAGAGATATTATATTTGCACATCCAACAATACATGAAATACTTAAAGATGTAATAATACATTAATATATTTATAATATAAGGAGGAAAAATGCCAAAAAACATGATTGTAAAACCAGAAGAGTTTTTAGCAGCTAAAGACATAGAGCTTGGAACTATTCCGGTTATGAAATATAAAAAGACTTTAAATGACGAATTAAAAGCTGGCAACTTAACAAAAGAAGATGCTATCGAAATTTATAGTCAAATGAGATGAATAAGACTTTTTGAAACATCTGTAGGCGACATTAAAATGAAAGCCGAATGAAACGGAATGCATTATTCATACAATGGCGCAGCCCACATGTGTATAGGGCAAGAAGCTGCTGTTGTTGGTCTATATTATCACCTTTCAAAAGATGATTTTTTATTTGGAACACATAGAAACCATGGAGAAGTTATCTCTAAAGGTCTTTCTGCGATAAATAAAATGTCTGATGATGAATTGACAAAGATTATGCAAGACTATCAAGGTGGAACAATTCTTAAAGCAGTAAAAAATTATGCAGGATTTGATTCCCTTCCAGTTAAAAAACAAGCAATATTTTACTTTATTTATGGAGTAGAAGCAGAATTATTTGTTAAAGAAACTGGAGTAAATAAAGGAATGTCAGGTTCAATGCACCTATTCTTTACACCATTTGGAATATATCCAAATAATGCTGTTGTAGGAGCATCAGGATCACTTGCATTTGGAACAGCTCTTTATAAACTTATTAATCAAAAACCAGGTATATCTATTTCTAACGTTGGTGACGGAGGAATTTCTACTGGTCCTGTATGAGAAACACTAAACTTTGCAGCAATGGACCAATATAAAGAATTATGAAGTGCACCTTATAATAAAAGACCACCTTATATGGTAAATGTTATGAATAACGCTTATGGAATGGGTGGACAAACTATTGGTGAAACAATGGGGAATAAAGGAACTGCAAGAATGGGTGCTGGAATTAATCCAGAAGCTTGCCATGCTGAAGTAGTAAATGGACAAAATGTTCTTGCAGTTATAGATTTAATTAAAAGAAAATATGATCTAGCCATTAATGGTGATGGGCCAATAATGAATGAAATAAGAACATATAGAATTAGTGGACATTCTTCAGCAGATGTTGAATCATATAGAAGTCCTGAAGAAATTGAAGCTTGAAAACATTTAGATCCTATTCCAATGTTTGTTAAGGAAATGAAAGAAGCAGACATTATCAATGATGAAGAAATTGAAAAAATTGATAATTCAATACTTTCAATGTTTACAGAAATTTTCAAATTAGCTATAGATGATGAAATTTCACCAGTATTAGGATTTGAAAAAGATGAAAATTATTTAGAAAAATACATGTATTCAAATTCTAAATTTGAAGTACATACTGATAAAAAACCAGAAGTGCTTCAAGAAGATCTTAGTCAAAATAAAAGAGTTAAAAGAATTTCAAGAAGAAACAGAGCAGGATATGACGAAGAAGGAAATCTTCTTTCACCAATGAAATCTGTTCAAATAAGAGATGCAATTTTTGAAGCTGTATTAGATAGATACTACAAAGAACCTTCTTTAATCTCATTCTCTGAAGAGATCAGAGATTGAGGAGGAGCTTATGGTGTTTATCAAGGATTAACAGAAGCGCTTCCTTACCACAGATTTTTTAATTCACCAATCGCTGAAGCTGCTATTGTTGGAACAGCCACTGGTTATGCTATGGCAGGAGGACAAGCAATAGTTGAACTAATGTATTTTGACTTCCTCTTTAGAGCTGGTGATGAATTATCATCACAACTTTCAAAATGAATCGCTATGTCTGGAGGAGAATTAAAACTTCCAGTGGTAGTTAGAACAAATATTGGTAATTCTTATGGTGTGCAACATTCACAAGATTACACTTCTGTTATAGCTTCTATTACAGGAATTAACATGGTATTACCAGCAACTCCTTATGATGCTAAAGGATTAATGAATACAGCACTATCTTCAAACGATCCAACATTTTTTGTAGAAACACAAAGAATTTATGACATGAATGAAAGATTTGTTAAGGATGGTGTTCCAAAAGAATATTACGAAATAGAGTTAGGAAAAGGAGCTAAAAGAACTGAAGGTAAAGACATTACTATTGTTACTTTAGGTTATGCGCTTTATGAAGGAATGAAAGCTTATGAGGAATTGAAAAAATTTGGCATTGAAGCTGAAGTCATTGATATGCGAACAGCAGTTCCTTTTGACTATGAAATTATTTTAGAATCGGTTAAAAAAACAGGAAGAGCAATTTATATGAATAATGGGTTTGAAAGATCAAACTTCATGAAACATGTTTCTCAAGTTGTTGTTGAACAAGCATTTGATTCATTTAAAGCTTCTCCAGTAGTTATTGGCGCAAGAAACTGAGTAGTGCCTGGGGCTGGGTTTGATAAATGAATTTATCCTCAAGCAGAAGATGTATTATCAGCTATTCATTATAAAATAATGGAAATACCTGGTTATACTCCAACAAGAAACCATTCTAAAGAAGAACAATTAAGAAGAAATAAACTTGGAGTTTAAGAAATATGAAATGGTATATTTCAACAAGTAATGATCCTTTTTTAAATTTAGCTATTGAAGAATATTTAACTAAAAATGAAAAAAAAGATCAAATTCTCTTCTTATATCAAAACTCTCCTTCAGTAATTATAGGTAAGAATCAAAATCCTTATACTGAAGTAGGTATCGAATATATAAAAGAACATGATATAAAATTAGTTAGAAGATTATCTGGTGGAGGAGCTGTTTATCATGATTTAGGCAATCTAAATTATGGGTTCATAATGCCAGGTGATGCTAATAACCTCTATAAATTTAAAGAATATTCACAACCTATTGTAGATGTATTAAATAATGAATTTGGTTTAGGTGTAGAGTTTTCAGGCAGAAATGATTTAATAATTGACGGAAGAAAAATATCTGGTTCTGCACAATATATTGCAAACAATACACTCTTACATCATGGCACACTCCTTTATGATGTAGATTTTACAAATGTCAGTCAAATATTACTACCTAACCAAGATAAATTAAAATCTAAAGGTGTAAAATCAGTACACTCTAGAGTTATTAATACGAAAGAATGTTTCAAAAATAACTCTAATGTTACTTTACAAGACCTTATTGATGCATTTATTAAAAATATTCCTACTGATGGTAAATATGAATTTACAGACTCGCAATGAAAAGAGATTGAAGCCATTGCTAATAATAATAAAAAAGCAATCATGTTCATTTTGGAAAATAAAAAAGAGTTTGCAAATCAAATGGTTGAATATATACCTGGATTTGGAACAATAGAGGTATATTCAAATGTAGAAGATGGAAAAATCAAAGATTTTGAAATTTTTGGAGAATACTTTTTTAAAGAGGGTTTAAACTCACTTAAAAAAAATATAATTGGCATTGAATATAACAAAAAAGCAATTAAAGAATTTATTGATAATATAGATAATTTTGAAGATTTATTTTATAGATTTTCAAAAGAAAAATTAATAGATTTAATAATTAGTGAATAATAAATGTAATTTTACATTAAAGAAAAAAAGACATCGCTGAAGGCGTTGTCTTTTTATTTTATTTGTTTAAAAAAATACCGTATTTATTACGGTATTTTAATTTAAATTAATATTAAAGAATTTTACTTAAAGCAGCTAATCCAGCTTTTGTGATAAAGTTATCTGGTTTATTAAAGTGTGGAAGGAAGAATAAATCTAGGGTTGCTAATTTATCTATTGTGTATCCTACTTCTAAAGCAAGAGAGAATGTATGAATAGCTAGAGTTATATCTTCTTCAGACATAATTTGTGCTCCTAAGATTTTAAGAGTTTTTTTATCTCAAAGAACTTTAATTTTAACTTTATTATTTGTTGGCATAAAATCAGGTCTAATGTTATCTTCGATAGTAACACTATCAACATCCATTCCTAAAGCTAAAGCAACTTCTTCAGTTATTCCTGTAGATGTCATTGCTAATCCTAAAATACTGATAGCATTTGATCCTTGAACACCTTTCATGTTTAATTTTGTTCCACCGATATTGTGACCAGCGATAATCCCAGTTCTAACAGCGTTTGTTGCCAATCCTATGTGTTGTCCTTTACCCATAACATTAGAAACTATTGTTGCACAGTCACCAACAGCGTATACATTAGGAATATTTGTTTCTTGACTCGCATTAACTTCAATTACTCCTCTTTCATTCATTTTTAATTCTGAATCTTTTAAGAATTTAGTGTTTGCATGAATACCAACAGAAATCATTGCTGCATCTGCTTCATATTCTCCTTTATCAGTAAATACTTTTTCAATTTTTCCTTTACCTTCAAATTTTTGAACTCTTTCATTTTCAACAACTTTAATTCCATTTGAAGTAAGTTTATTTCTCATTTCTTCAACAAATTCTTTGTCATAGTATTTATTTAAGATTTCGCCATCAGTAATAAGAGTTACATTTTTACCTTTTAAATGAAAGGCCTCAGCTAACTCTATACCGATATAACCAGCTCCAACAACTACAACATTATTAACGTTTTCTTGTTCGATAAGTTTGATTGCAGATTGAGCATCTTGGTATCTTTTAGTTAAAACAATATTTTTTAAATCCATTCCTTCAATTCTTGGAACTATTGGTCATGATCCAACAGCCAATATTAAATCATCATAATTATCTTCAAATTCTTTTCCTGTTTTTAAATCTTTAACTTTAATTGTTTTTTCTTTAAAATTTACATCAACAACTTGGTGTTCTGTGTGAATTTTAGAACCTAATTCTTCTAGTTTTTTAGGATTTGAATAAAATAACCCATCTGGTTGTTTAATCACACCACCAACTCAAAGTGCTATTCCACACCCTAAAAATGGAATGTTTGAGTTAGCATCGTATGCAGTTACTTCTACATTATCTTTATAATTGTCTAGCAATGTATATTGCGCATAAGTTCCTGCATGATTGGAACCTACTACTATTACTTTTTTCATATTTTCTATATATTCCTTTATAATTTCCTTTTTTAAATAATATTTATATTATACTTTAAATATTAGCATATCATATTTTTCCTTTAACGTATAAACCTTTATTTGTATATATCACTTTATTTTAAATATATTTTTTAAATATGTTATATGTTATTATTTGAAAATAAGAAAAGGAGCTCTATATATATAATGACAAAAGATACAATTATTAAGAAAACAAATACTAAAACTAAAAATAATTTTGATAATGATAACGCCAAAGAAAAATCACTTCTTTCTAAAAAAGGCTTATTATTATGAGCAATTGTTTTAATTGGATACTTATTATTTTGTTTTGATTGAATGGTGCTGGATAATATGAAAGGCGAAATTGGTAAGAGCGGATGATATGGATCATTTTTTGGGAAAGGGTATCATGGTGGTAAATTGCCAGGAATAATTGATCAAGCGCCAAACTGAACATTAACATTTATGCGTGGTGTTGGTGCATTTTTTGCTGGTTGAGTCTTAGTTAAAATTGGCCATAAATATTCAGTATTAATAGCGCTAGCATTATTATGTGTTGGTGTCGTAGCACCATGGGCTGGAGGAGCAATTGGTTCACATCCTGCTCCAGGACAAGCATATTACGGTTTATTTGCTTTATTTTTAATTTTAAGAATGGCAATGTCTGTCGGGGCAACAACACTAATTGTTTATACACAGCCAATTATCGCAACATATTTTAAACCTAAAGAAAAATCAACTCTTAATTTATTCAATTCAATAGCATTTAATTTAGGTTCAATGCTAGCGATGGTTGCATTAATTAGTGTGGCGCAAAAAAACTGAATATTATCTAATTGACAAGTATTTACTTCAGCATTTTCAGCAATATCAGTAGTACTATTAATACTTTGAATTATATTTTCAGAACCAATTGCAACTCCGCATGATCCGAATGATAAAACAACTTATTTAACAGTTATAAAAGAAAAAAGAACGATAGTTTATTCTATTATGTTTGCTTTTTGATTAACATGAGTTGTGCTGTACTTAACAATGGTCCCAAATTTCTTTATGGAAAGAATTAATGTAGGAATTACTAAATGAAGAATAGGTGGCCTATCTATAATCTTAATTTGAAAAATCTTATTCTTAGCAGGATTAATGGCTGCTATCCCAATCTATAAATGACTTTCTACAAAAGATTGGTCAAGAAAACCTATTGCTATTGGTTCTATTTTAATCGGGATAGTTTTAACAATCATAACTACTTTAATTGGAGCATATTGAGTAAAACCGTCTTCAGCATTTGCGATAATTATGTTCTTCTTAATTTCATTTATAGGTGGAATGTTTGCTTGGGGTGTTCAAGGTTATATGTTAGGAACAACATATTTTTATAAAGGTGCCACAGCTAAAAAACAAGGAATAATAATAGGTTCTTGTTGAGGTTTTGGATATATGGGCGAAACAGTTTTAACAATAATCTCATCACAAATAGATGATTTACTAGATAAAATGTCTTCAATTAGCCATACAACAACTGCATGAATATTTTTTATAATTTTTTTAGTATATTGTGTTTTTACAGCGATAATGTGAATATTTATACCAGAAACACACGGTAAAAACCCTTCCAAAGAATCAATAAATTATAAAAAAACTATCAACGCTTAATATATTATTATTAAAAAAACGCTTATAAGCGTTTTTTTATTTTTGCTATAATTAAATAATTTACGCTAAATATAGCTCAAATAACAAATATTTAATTTTTTGTATATTTAACAAAATATCTTTAATTTTAATTTATGCCATGATTAATATAATAAAAATATATTGAAATTATTTCAATATATAAAAAGGAATTAAATGAAAAAAAGTTTATGAAATAAAATATTATATATTTTATTAACAATGTGTATGATTTTGTTAGTTATGGGGCCTAGTGTATTTTTAAAAAATAATAGTTCAAATAGAAATTGCCAAACTAATATTTTTAATAAATTAGAAGTTAAAAATAATAACTATAACGTGCATTATCAACAAATCCATAAAACAATAAATAATTTTTTTAAAGATAAGAATGCAAAAAAATTAGAAGAACTTAGATTAAACTTAAAAGATGCTATTTCAACAAATGAAAATGGAATAAGAAGTATTAATGATAAGTTATTAAATAAAAACATATGAAACAATACAATGATTAATTATTTTATCTCAAATGATTTTAAAATAAATAGATCATATGTATATGAAAGTATTATAAAAGGTGATGAACCTATTAAAAATAATATAAGTTCAGAACATGTTGGTTATTGAGAAATAAGTGTAGTTCATCACTGAAATTGATTTAATTATTATAGAATATATTGAGGACATGGCTGAAATAAATTAATCCATGATTGATTAATGCAATATAGTACAAAAGAAATTACAGAAAAAATTTTAACTATATTTCCAAATTTAAAAACCATTTTTTACTTTACAGATCTTAATTATATATATCAAAATTTAATTTATTATTTAGATCATGATTATGGGATTTGAACTGGAATAATTATTCCAATTTGATTCACATATGATGAAGGATATTTTAAAAGTTAAATAGTTTAATAAAAAAACACCTTGCTGGTGTTTTTTTATTTAAATATAATATTTATTTATATTTAAACATAGATTAAAATTAAAATATTGAGTATATACTTATTTTGTTGCGCTAATAATAAAACTTACTTTACATATATAATAAACATACTTATTTATTTATCAAAAGGAGGAAAGCAATTTTTAAAATAAAAAAATTTAAAGATTAATTATTTTTTTATTTTAAATTTTTATATCAACAAATATTTTGAAATACTGCTGCAAATAACAATTGCAAAAAATAATAAAGTTATAAATCTAAAATAATGTTGTTTTTTCAAAAAAACAAAGAAAAAGTGTATACCAGTATTATCTTTTTTTGTTATATTTATATTAAAAGGCATTTAAGTAATTCTAAATATAATAAAAATTAATAAATGAAAGGAAAACAAATTTATGGGTAAAAAACAAGCTAACATTTTCATTAGTTATTCTAGAAAAGATGAAAAACAAGTCGAATTTCTTATAAAACATTTACTAAGTGAGTTCGGTTCTGAACAAGTTTTTTTTGATAAAAAAGATAAGCAATTAACAGATAATTATTGAAAAAATATTAATCTTGGAGTGAAAAGCGGGTCTACTTTTATATTTTTTAACTCTAAAAATTCTAAGGAATCTTATGCATGTAAAATTGACCAATTTTTAGCATTAGAACATGAAGATAAAATAAACATTATTGTTATAAATCTTGATGATGAAAAACCAACCACTGTCTTTAAAAGATATGTATATCATGATTTTGTAAATGAAAAAGAAACAGCTAAGAAAGTTATTAAAGCTATTAATGAAGAGGATTATAGTGGTTTCAAAAATAATATTTTTTTTGAAATACTATCAAGAAGTTATGATGAAGAAAAAGGATATTTTGATGTTAAAATAAAATTTTTAATTGATATAGAAGATCCCGTGACAATGTCATTAACAAATTCTGGCAAACATTTAAAACACATTTTATCTGATAGTTCAGTTTCCTTTGTATCAAAAGGAAAAATTGAAAGTGAATTATATGCAAGAAAAATAGATAATTTTGAAAATTCTGCTTCATCATTTGGCAAAAATTTAATCGCTTATACTAACACACATGAGGTTCCAATTGAAAAAGATTCGATTAGAACAGTAAGATTTTTTGGACCAGATTTTACAAAAAATAATATGTTTTTAATATATGACCCAAGATTAAATGGTAAAAAAAATGATATAGCTAATTTTTTAGGTGTTTTCTTAAAAAATGATGATGATATTTATGATATTTATCATTTTTCATAGTAATGTAAATCTTAAAATATAACAAAATAAATATATTATGATACTTTATTTAACAATAAACATTGTTAATATAAATGAAGTTTCATAATTTTTTTATATATTTAATAAACTTTTATATTAATTTAATTATTATATTTTTGTTTTCGTAAATACTATGAAAAAGAAAAACATTAATTAGAAGCAAACATTTTCTAAAATAAGTATTTAAAATATATAAATTTAAAGACTCTAAATAATTTATATTTATATATTAATTTATTAAGTATAATATGTATTAATGAAATATAAATGTCCTATATGTAAGAAAAGCTTTAATTATAAAAATCAGTTACTTTTTCATACTGAATGTGATTTTTCTTTCAATGAAAGAATCCATATTATTGAAGGATATTTATTAGAATTAAAAAATTTTATATAAAAATTTTATAATTATTTTTTTTAAAATATAAATTGTAAAATATTTTATAAAATTTTGTTAAATATTATCTAATTTGTATATAATAGTAATAACTGAAAAGGGAATTATCACAAAATGAAACATCTAAACAAAACAATGAAATATGTAATTGTATTTTTATTGTCAATAATAATAATTGCACTTAATTTTGGTTTTATAAACCAGACACATAGTTCAGATATTATTCCAAATAACGAAAGCAAAACTCAATTTATTGAAAAAAATAATACTATATATAAAAGTAAAGAAAGCAAAGATGATGGAATTTTAGAAACTAATTTGGTTTTAAACGAAACTGGATATAAAAGTTCAATAACTAAATTAAGAATAACTCAAGAATATAACCAACATTTACTACAGTTCCTTTTATACATGCAAGTAAGAAGCAAATCAATGTTAAGATTTTTAAGTGATGTTAAACCTTCAAAAAGAAGTGTTTCAGGAGAATAGATTTATTAAATAATTATTAATTTATCAAGCATTTTATTTAAGATAAAATGTTTTTTTATAAAAAAAGTTTCATACATATTTATACTAGCATTTATTGTTGGTTTTTTATTGCTAATAGATTTTATCTTGGTCATATTTGACTTGGGATCCTTAAGTTAATCATTTTTTGTGGTTTAGGTATTTTATTATATTGATTGAATTAGAGTTTTTATTAATATTATTGAAAAATATTAGTGTATTAAAGTTATTTTTATAAATATAATTATCAAATGTAAAAAATTAGAAATTAAGAACTATGATTAATTTAGGATGGATAAATAATGCCATTATTAAAACATGTAAATGTTATAATTCTATTAATTAAATGGAGGAGTTTAAATGGCCCAATTAGTAGATACGAGAAAAGAAGGTAATCCAGAAGGATTTGACCCTAATGTTGATAATTCAATAAAATATGCAAAAGCAGGAACACTTGCTAAAGTAGTTTGATATCTTTTGTTTATACTTATTATTCCTATAATTATAAATGTAGTTATAAGAAATAGTTTAAATCAAAAACAAACAAAAGTAAATGAACTTTCTGCAGGTATTGATGTTCAATTAAAAAAACGTAGAGATACATTAGTAAAGCTTTTAGATGCAACAAAATCTTATATGAAACATGAAAAAACAGTTTTAACTGATATAACTAAATTAAGAAAAATGAGTATTAATCCTGAAAATAGAAGCGCAGTTAATGCTAAAACAGATTCAATGCTTGGTCAATTGTTAGTTTCAGTTGAAAATTACCCTGATTTAAAAGCAGTTAAAGCAGTTACAGATCTTATGGATTCAGCATCATATCTTGAAAGAGAAATTGGTGCTTCAAGAAGACTTTATAATTCGTCTGTAAGACAATTTAATCAACAATTATTCATGTGACCATCATCAGTTGTTGCAACTTCAATGAAGTTAAATACATTACCTTATTTTGAAGCATCTAAATCTGATAAAGAAGATGTTGCAATGAATTTCGATTAAAATAGTTTAAGAAATGAAAAAAGTAGAACCAATTATTAGTTTTGAACAATATAAAGCAAAAAACGAAGAACCTATAAGAAAAGAAGTAACTAAAGCAATTACAGAGTCTTTTGAAGAAGTCCAAGCAATATCTAAAAACGTAACTAAACTATGATATAAAATAACAACTATTATTGCAATTGTTATTGCCATAATTTTTGTTGCGCTAGGTTTTTATTTTTTAACAAAATCAACTACACAAACCTCAACAATATTATTTGTTATTGGTGTAGTTTCGTTTTTAACTAGTGCTATTATGTTTTTTAATAGGGCTAGAATAATGAAAAAGATTCAAAAAATTTATGTTTCGCATATGGATAGGGAATTTATTTTTAAATCAGCTATAAGTAATTTACCAGAATTTGAATTAGTTAATTTTTCAGATACTAGATCAGATAAATTAGATTCTTATAGATATAATGTTCCAAGCGACGCAACAATTGTATCTTCATCTGATTTATTTGAAGGAGTATTTAAAAAGAAATATAAATTAGAGTTTCAAATGGCTAGATATCATTGAACAAGAGGTTCAGGAAAAGATAGACGTAGTTATTATAGAGAATCTGGTTTTATTGTTATCGATACTCCTAAAGAAGATGAAGGACATACTTTTGCAATGAAAATGCATAACTTTTTAAGTAGTCTTAAAAAGATTGAATTAGAAAATGATAAGTTTAATTCACTAACTAAATTTAGATCTAATGATCCGATAAAATCAAGAATGATGTTTACACCCTTAGCAATGGAAGAAATTGTTAAAATACAAAAAAATCGTCTAAAAACGCCTTGAAATTTACAAAAAAATGCAGACAAAGCAATATTTACATTTGCGGCAGTTTCACAACAATTTATTATCAATGCACAAAAAGCTAAAACAGATGCACAAACTATTCAACGTTTTATGGATGATGTATCAACAGATTTTTATTATTTGTATGAAGTTTTATCAGTGTTACTTATCCCACCATATTTTTAAAATTTAAATAATTTATAAAATACCGAAAGGTATTTTTTAATATAAAATTTTAATAAAAACACTTATTTTAATTAAATATACATATTATTCATTTGCATTAATTTATTAAACTAAAATACTATAATAAATTAAAGAATTAAAATGGATGATAATAAAAATAGTGTATTTGAATTAATAAAAAGAAGAATTTTATTTTGTAGAAGATTTACAGGTATTTTATTTTTAATTTTATTATTTTTAGGTTCTGTTCTTTTAATAGCAGGACTGTATACTCCTACACCGATTAGAGGAAATCCATTTCCATGATCAGGTCTTTCTCACCATTGAGGTTCAAGATTAACATTATCACAAATTTTAGGATACTATCATTTAAGTTTGTTTAATGCACCAAAATTTCATAACTCAACATATATGGCTATATTAGATATTGCTTTAACTGGTGCAGCATTATTAATTATTGATGTTTTTGTTTTTATTTGATGAGCATTAGTATTTTTCAAACATGATATTAAAAGATTTGTTGAAAAAAGAAACCCAAAAAATGACAACGATAATAAAAATACAAATATAAAAAATGAAGATATAAATAATAAAGAAAAAGAAAGTTCAAATAATACTTTTTCATATTAAATTTAATGACAAAAAAACACCTTTGGTGTTTTTAATGTTTTTATATTAGATTAAGTACATAAAAAACCTGATAAATTATTTTATTATTACTTCATATGTGGGTTATGTACTAAAACTAAAATTCCGCCGACTACTCAAGCAAATATTAATCCTAAAACACCTGCAGCTATTTGGTGTTCACCAGTTTTTAAAAATTTAAGATTAAAATTAATTGTAAAACTTGCCCCAACTATCATTGCGATTGAAAAGATTATAAGAAATATCCCATTGCTTGAAACTGAGCTTTACTATATTTATTAATTATATGGTCGTGTGTATTAGGGTTAAATGTCATCAAAAAAATACCCAAACACATGCTAGCAATTAAACCTGCAATGCCAATAGAGCTAAAGACTATATTTAAAATTGCTCCTGCGCTTCCAACTCCATCAGGTTTTTTGATTTTTTTAACCTCATTATTATTGCTATATTTATGAGAATCTTTTTTGTTTTCGTTTATATTTTTAAAATTATTATTTGCATTAGCAATTAAAATTTTTTCTAATTCTATTTTTGCCATGTTTGAAGAAAAATTTAAATTATTCTTTTCACATAATTTAATCAATTCTTCTTTAGTTAGTTTACTATAATCCATCAATTACTCCTTAATATTATTGTTATAAACTATATTAAAAATATCATATGTGTATAAAAATTTTGTATTATTTGGAAATATATAAATAAATCTATAAAATATTATATGAGAGTAATAAAATGAAAAATTTATTTATATTTGCACATCCGAATCTATCATCATCTAATATTAATGCTTCTTTAAAAGAATCTATTACGAATAATTTAGAAGAATATAATGCTGAGATTTTAGATTTGCATGAGGAGTACCCTGAATTTAAAATTGATGTGCAAAAAGAACAAAAAAGAATTTTGAGTGCCGATAATATTATTTTTGTTTTTCCAATTTATTGATATTCTTTAACACCCATTTTAAAACAATATTTAGATGTTGTTTTAAAATATGGTTTCGCATATGGTGATAAATTTTCTATAAAAGGTAAAGGTTGAATAGCATTAACTTCTTCTGGAAAAGATAAAGAAGGGTATGAGAACTTGGGTTATTCAATAGAAGAATTAATGATATTCTTTGAATTATCAATGAAATATATGAAACTAAATAAATTAGGTTGAATAAATAATTACGGCGCTAAAAAAGATAATATTGAAGATTCTTTAAATGATTTAAAAAAATACTTGAAATTATAGATTTGTTTTTAAATTTAAATAACTTTATTAATATTTTGTTCAATTAAAAAAATGAATATAAAAGTAAATTTAAAACATATTTTTTTATCATAAAATAATTTTAGAGCATACTAACAGGAAAATAATTTAATTAAAAAAACGCCACAAGGTGTTTTTTAATATATTTTTTTAGTTTGTAATTAAAAAATACTTGTATGTATATTTCTATATAAATTGTTTAAAATTACGATTTATGGTATAAAATAGTATTAAAGAGGTATTATTAGACAAAATGAGGCCTATATATTTAAAAGTGATAAAATGGTTCGTTAGTATGCTAATAGCATTAACAACCTTCACAGGTATTACATCATTAATTTTCGTTAGAACAAATAATTATAATTATTATTTTAATGGTCGACAAGAAAGATTATTGACGAATGAAAAAGATCTTAATGCAATTACATTAACTGCTGTTTCTAATACAACTTCAGCAGCAGTTATTCATGATAAAAAAGAAAATATAGATCATTTATATATGTGAGGGGCAAACGACTATGGTCAACAAGGAAATGGTTATCAAAATCCAAATATATTTATAGATCATCCTGAAGAAGTTTCTTATTTAACAATGGAGTTAGAAGCTGGAGATAAAATAGTTAAATTAGCATTGTCAGAATTCACATCTGCTGCTGTAGTTCATACTTCAAAAGATGATAGAGATCATTTGTATATGTGAGGAGCAAATAATACTGCTCAACAAGGAAATGGTCAGCAAGGCGAATCAAAAAGTATAACTCGTCCTATGGAAGTTGGAAATATAAATTATTTAATAAAAGGTGGTGGCCACATTACCAACATTTCTTTAACAGATATTGCGACAGCAGTATCAATTCATATTGATAAAAATGATGGAAAAGATCATTTATACATGTGAGGTTCAAATGCAAATGGAGTACAAGGTAATGGTGAAAATGATTCAACTACTTTTATTAAAACTCCATCTCCAGTTAATGGGATTAATCTTATCCAAGGAGATACAATTAAACAAATATCTATGTCAAAAACAACTTCATCTGCAGTCATACATACAAAATTAAATAATAAAGATATTTTGTATATGTGAGGAAGAAATAATCATGGTCAACAAGGTATTTCTCCTTCAGATATTTCAATTTTAAATCCTAAAGCAGTTGAAGCTTTAAATGATAAGTTACAAACTAATGACGTAATTAGAAAAATATCAATGAGCGAAAATAATTCATCTGCAATTATTGCTCATGCAGATTCCACAGTTATAGATTGTATTTATAATTGAGGAGTTGTTTTCAATAAGTCAGCTTCTATGATCACAGGTACACCTGTATTAGTGGAAGAATTTAGTTATATGTTAAGAAATGGCGAACATCTTAATCAAATTTCTGTTTCTAATAATACAAATGCTGCTCTTTTAAAAGGTGAAGCTAAAGATTATTTATATATGTGAGGATATAATGATAGCGGTCAACAAGGTAATGGTGAAAAAGGTTCAACTAGTATAAAAATACCCAAACAAGTTGTAAACTTAAGCAAAGAGATATTATCTGGCGAATACATAGAAAACGTAAATATATCAGAAAAAACATCTTCAGTCTTAATTAAAGATGTTGTAAAAGGAGATCGTTTATACATGTGGGGTGCAAATAATAAAGGTCAACAAGGTAAAGGAACAACAAATAGTACAGCATCTATAACAATTCCTACAATAGTATCTTTACCTACTCAACCTAATCCACCAACTCCTGGTCCTACTCCCCCAGCTCCTGTTGAAAAATCAAACATAAATTTTTATCTTATTATTGCTTTAGGTGTTTCTTTGTTTGCTATAGTTGCAGGAATCATCTTCTTAATATGATTCAATAAAAAAAACAAAAAAAATTCTAAACACAATTACCCTATACAATAAATCATTTTCTGGTTATGTTTTTTTTAATAGAATATAATTTTTATGAGAAATAATTGTAGATTTTATGTCTATAATTGGTTAAAGTTTAAAGTCATATTTAATATAAAGGAAAAATTATGACAAAGAATAGGTTCATTTCAAAAATCATCACCAACACGTTAGTAGTAGGTGCGACACTTTTTGGTGTATCTTCAATTTTTATGGTTAGCCCAAATGCTAACAAAAATTATAGAAATACTGAAAATAATGTATTACAAAATACAAAAATACAAAATAATTTACTTTCGAAAGGAAGAATATCGAGTGATTACAACGGAAAGCCAATGTTTGAGGTTACTGATTTAACAAGTGCTGCCGTTATTATTGGAACAGATAATTGTCAACACTTCTATATATGAGGTTCTGATAGTCTAGGACAACAAGGGAATGGCCCAGCGGCATCCACAATAGTAAAAACTCCAACAGAACTTTTATTTCCTTCGTTGACAAGTAGTAGTACATTATTAACTACAAAAGATTATCATATTAAATTTATGTCAATTTCTAAAACAACTAGTGCTGTTGTTTTAACTATGACTTCTGATAATAGAGATTATTTATATATGTGAGGAGGTAATACATTTGGTCAACAAGGTAATCAAACTACTGCAACAGCCAATACTGTACAACCTTCTGAATATTTCAATAATAATATATCAAGTGCAGATTTTTCAATAAAAAATATTCACTTATCTTGAACAACTACTGGTGTTGTTTTACATAATAAAACAACTAATAAAGATAGCTTATATATGTGAGGCTTAAATGATGATTATGAACAAGGAAACGGTAGCAGGGGTGGTAATGTTCTAACTCCTACAATTAATTCAACAATAAATACAATAATCGATAATAATCCTGGTGCACAAATTGCAGAATTAGAAACGGACAATAATGCTGGTGCAGCAGTTGTTAAATATAACGATGCTAATCAAAGTACTAAATTATTTATGTGAGGAAGAAATAATTTCAGACAACAAGGTTCTATAGGTAGTGACAAAGCATCTCCTACTGAAGTATCAACATTGACTAGTCAATTAGCTTCAGATGAACATATTATCCAAGTAACATTAGGAACAACTACAATAGCCGCACTAACTCAAATAGGAACTGATGGTGTAACTAAGTTATATATGTGAGGAGGAAATAGTAATGGACAACAAGGGAATGGAAATACTTCTACAGTAAATTCACCGACATTAGTCCAAAATTTATCTGATGAGTTAGCAACAGATGATAGAATAATTAAAATTTCTACTGATTCTGACGAATCAAGTAGTACAGTAGCTACAGGTGTATCTTCAGCATTAGTTTATAATCAAACAACACAAAAACATAGAATGTATATGTGAGGTCAAAATACAAGATACCAACAAGGAAAAGGTGATCCTAGAAGTAATCAATTAACTCCAATTTTAGTATCAGCATTAACTGATGAAGCAAATAACACAGGTAGAGATATCACAGATATAGATTTATCAAATGTTACATCTTCAGCAATTCTTACTAAAGATTCCAATGATTATTTATACATGTGAGGAGGAAATTCACACTTCCAACAAGCTGGAGAAGATACAAGTGATGTTCCTTTACCAATAAGAATTAGAAGTACAAATGTAAAAGAACCAGCTACTTTAAATGAAAGTATTGTGCAAATAGGTGAATCAAAATTAAAAATTAAATTTGATGTAGAGCAAGGAACAGAAAATGATAGTTACTTTAATGCATTTTTTAATGTACAAAAAAATGCACAAATAAAAAGAATTTTTATTCGAGATGAGAATGATGTTGAAATAGAAGATTTAAATATCACTTCATTTGGTTATCATGAAGTAGAATTATCAAGTTTTACAAATGTTGATGTATATAAAAATTATAAAATTGCTGTTGATTACAGTGATGCAAATTCAGCTGTATCACCAATTGAATATATATGTTGTAATCTATTAAGTGATTTTACAATTAACGGATTAAAAGATATTAAAGTAGATAATGTTAGTACTTCACAAGATGAAAGTGATTCCATTAATATTAAATTTGATTTAACTAAAATAGAAGGAATAGATGCTTTACATAATAGAGATGTTAGTATTACTGAATTATGAATTCAAAATAGTGCAGGTGAAAAAACAGCTATAAATAATTATGAACTTGGAAGCAGAACGGTATTATTAACTGGATTATCTGCAGGAACTTATGAAGGTTATACACTTCAAGGAACATACAATGATATTGAGCATCCAACCCAATTTACAACGAAATCAATAAATGCAGCTATTCCTACATTTAATGTAGAAAAAGTTTCTTGATGAAACTGAAGAAAAATAATTGGAGTAATTGCAATCATATTATTAGTATTAACAATTGCTGGAATTATCTTCTGAATGTTTTTCAAACGAAGAAAAAATAAAGAGGAAGAACCAGCATAAAAATTAAAAACACCGATAGGTGTTTTTTTATAACCATATACAACTTTATACAAAAGTAATTTAAGTGTTGTAAAATAATATAATTTCATTGAAACGACATTTCTTATAGAAAATGTATTTTCTATATTATAGTTAAAATTTTTAGTCATATTTTATATAAAGGAAAAGTATGACACACAATAGATCAATATGAAAAATTATTACTAATACCTTGATAGTGGGTGCAACCACTTTAGGTTTATCTTCCTTATTTATAGTTCAACAAGGAAATAATAATAATATTAACGAAAGAACTAACAATCATATTCTTAAAAGCGATGATTTAAATCAGCGCTCATTTTATGATAAATTACAAAAAAACAAATACAATTCATTAAATAATAAGTTTATGAATGGGACACAAACAGCAACTGATGTTTCTGGTAAACCTCTTATACATGTAAGTGAAGCAACTTCTGCAGCAGTTATTATTGGAATGGATGGAAATGAACATTTATATATGTGAGGAGATGATGAATATGGTCAACAATCTAATGGGCCAAATGAAACTGATGTTAATACTCCTACAGAAATTTTATTTCCTAAAATAGATGATCCCAATCAAAAATATGAACCACAAGAATATACAATTCAATTTATGGAAGTTACAAACAGAACATCTGGTGTGGTTTTACAATTAAAAAGTACAAATAAAAATTACTTCTATTTATGAGGAGATAACTCTGTAGGGCAACAGGGAGATGGAGCTGGTAGTGGTAAAGTTACAAGCGCTACATACGCAGCAACATTTAATAATAAATTAACTGACGATGGTGATTATATCAAAAATATTTCACTTAGTTGAGCAACAACTGCCGTTGTTATTCATAAAGTTTCAAGTAATATAGATGAATTATATATGTCTGGGCTTAATGATGAATATGAACAAGGTAATGGAAATAAAACTCAAGTTAATACTGCTTCTTTAAATTCAAAATTAAACACCGAATTAATTAATAATCCAAATGCTGAAATTACTCAAGTACTTTCAGATGATGATATTGGAGCAGTATTAATTAAATATGCAGATGGAAATACTAAGTTATGATCATGAGGTGGAAATAGTTTCCTTCAACAAGGGAAAGGTAATAATAGTAGTGCAAATATACGTCCTGAAGAAGTAACTTTATTAAATTCACAATTCGAAACTGATGAACATATTGTTAGTATAGCTGGAGGAACTTCAACAATGGCCGCATTAACACAAATAGGCGCAGATGGTACAACTAAGTTATACATGTGAGGAAATAATGCTGATGGACAAATAGGTAACTATGTTTCTCCAAACAGTAACATTGGAACACCACAATTAATTGATTATTTAAAAAATACTTTATCTAATCAAGATAGAATAACTGCTATGTCAATGGCATCAACAGATAATGGTTCTGCACGTTCTGTTGGTGGTGTATCTTCAGTATTAGTTTATAATACATCAAGTCAAAAACATAGAATGTATATGTGAGGAGAAGATGACCATGGTCAACAAGGAAATGGAAGTACTACTGGTAATATAACCAAACCAACTATTGTTGCCAAACTTTCTGAAGAGGCAGATGCAATTGGTGGAGATATAACTCAAATAGACCTTACAGATGATGTTACTTCTGCAATTATTTCTAAAGATGGCATTGATTATCTATATATGTGAGGAAGTAATTCTGATTTTGGACAAAGTGGAACATCAACAGCTGATGTTGATTTACCTAAAAGAATAGAAAGTCAAAATGTTAATGAACCTATGTGTAAAGATGTTATCAAAGAACAAGTTGGAACATCAACAATGAGATTATCATTTAAACTTGAACAAGGAAGTCCAACTAGTTACTTTAATGCATTCTTTAATGTAACTAAAGAAGCTGTAGTGGAAGGTGTAAAATTTTATGATGATTCAGATGCTGTTATTAAAGATCTTAATATTACAACATTTGGAGAATTTAGTGATGATATAGATGGATTTACAGATCTTAAACTTTATGAAAATTATCAATTAAAAATAACTTATAAATCAGCTGATTCTTCTACACCAAGTGTTGATAAAGTTTGTACATCAGTTTTAGGTGGATTTAAAATGGAAGGATTAATGAATGTTGAAGCTATGCATTTCCAACCAGAACAAACAAAAAATAGCGAAATAAACATTAACTTTGATATATCTAAAGTAATGGGTGCAACTGAAATGTATAACAGAGACATTGCAATTTCAGAAATGTGATTACAAGGTCCTGATGGTGATAAACATTACGCAAGTAATCTTGGATTTGGATTTAAAGAAATAACAATTACAAACTTAAGTAATGGAACATATGAAGGATATGTTTTACATGTAACTTATAAGGATGCAGAACATCCTAATGGATTTGAAACAAAACAATTCCAAACAAATATACCTATGTTTTCAGTTAGTCAAATAAATTGATGAAACTGAAGAAAAATACTTGGAGTTGTCATTGGTAGTTTATTATTGTTAACTATTATTGGTGCTGTTCTTTGATTCTTTTTAATTAGAAAAAAAGATAATGATAAAAAAACAATTAAAAACTAAAGGAGAAATATGAAACAATTTTTTAAGAATAGTAAAAATATAAATAAAGCAGGTATTGTTATACTTTCTTTAGTTTCTATTAGTTCATTAGGAGGTTTTTTAACACATAGCACACATCATGCAATTAAAACATCAACACCCAATATAACAAAAACAAATACACCTAAAGAAGATACTAGACCAGTTATATTAACAAAAAGTCTTAGCTGAGAAAACTTTAATTCAGATAATGTTTCAAAACCTTTGAATTGGGTTGTTGATATTCCTGGTAGTTCACAGCTTTTCCAAGATTCAACTGTATTTGCTGTTATTTATGATGCTAGATCTGGGGTCTTACCATATGGAACAAATCAAGGTGAGGCCACTGAACCGGTACCACAAGATGCGCTTTGAGATGCGATGTATTTTTATACTTCGTTACCATTGAATAGTGTACGTACTGATTATGAATTAACTTTTTGATATACATCAACTCTGTTTACAAATTATAAAACAATCGATTGAGATGAAAGAGACCAACTTCTTAAGGTAGGATTCTTATATCAAAATAGTGATGAAGGTTGAAATTGAGCTTTAAGTAATATTGACTTTAATTCTGGTAATTCTAAGCATGTTACATTTGCAGTTGCTGACCCAAATATACAACAAACATTGAGATATAACTATGAAGATTCAACCATTATTTTTCAAGATATAATATTGGAAGATAATAATGATTTTACATTTAAATATAATGTTACAAAAAATGAAAATGATGGTAGAGTAAAAATTACCGCTAACGGTTTAGATATATTTGATAATATTAGCGCTGACGGTGAACAAACATTTTCATGAACAGGTGCTGCATCAAATGTCTTATATACGTTTGCGATGTTTTTAGATGATAAAGAAGTAACAATCCCTGATGAGAAAGCAATACAAACAACATTTAATGCTCCTGTAACAATAGATAGTGTTACAGCATCTATTAATAAACCAAACTATACATCAGCTGAAAATAATAAAAATGTGCAAGACCATCCCAATGGAGTTGTTGGTGTAGATAGTGTAATAACTAACACTGATAATATGGTTCTTGATACAGATTCTATTAAGTTTACTTTAACAACCGTAACTAATGGAGAAACAACAGATCCCATAGTTAAAGCAGGAACAATAAATCCTGCAGGTAACGGTTATGAAGCTGCCTTTACTGATTTAGGACCAGGTACCTATAAAGTTACTATGACTCTAGATTATACAAATAACAGGGGCACTAAAGTTTCATTAACAAAAGAGTCTAATCCAATAACTATGGTCAGTGAAGCTATTCAAATGCCACAAATAACTCTTTATTCTTTAGCAATAGGAAAATTGCCATCAAGAGATGGAAATTGAACTAATGGTAATGCCGTTGTTAATGGTGTTGTAAATGTTGGAGATATTTCAAAAATAGATCCTAGTTCATTATCATTGAAAGTAGATTTATTCAAAAATACTATTGAAATAAATTCAGAAACAAAAACTAATAATTTAATGATTGGCTTTAATTTAGGTTATAGTGGTTTAACAAAAGGTGATTATTATATAGGTTATGATTTTAAATATAAATTAATTGGTGATACTAAATTTCATAATATTACAGGTTCAACCAATACAATTACATTAACTGATGATGTTATTGATTCTCCAACGATAATTTCTAATACATTAGTTTCGACAGATTATTATGGTGCATCTGGAGATGCAACACCAAAAAAATCAGTATTAAGTGGACAAATTAATGTAAAAGATCCTGAAGGAATCTCAAATAACACTCCTAAAGTAGTTGCAGTTGGTCCATATGGTGAAAAAATAGACATTAATTCAACATATAATTCAGATACTGGAATTATTACAATCGCAAATAATCAAAATTTAGATTACTATGGTAAATATGTTATTGACGTTGAATTTAAATTAGAATTAGACAGCACAAGTGATCCTTCTTCATATTCTTCAATTGGAAAAATTGAAAAAATGGTTGCAATTCATGAGTTTGAACAACCAGACATTTCTATTGCAGCATTGACTTACACAAATGATTATAGTCAAGATATTTTAGGAATAACTTTTACGGTCGTAGAAGATGATAGTAGTTCAAATCCATGAAAAGATGCTGTAGGAGCTTATGGTGATGTTGTTGTTAATTATAACGACGGAACTAGCGGAACAATAAATATTTCAGGTGTTCAAGTGGGTATTTTAGACCCTACATTCCCACAAGTAACATTTAATTTACCTGTAAAAAATACAGATGTTAAATCTGTAGGTATTGATTTTTATTTAACAGATGAATATAGTAATTCAACAAAAGCTAAATACTATGTTTATCAAGATACAAAAATTCCTATAGTTCCAGGGGCTACAGCCCCTGAAGAAACAAGTGGTTTAGGTCTTTATCAAATCACTACAATAGCTGTTGGAGCAGCTTTGGGAGTAACGTTAGTTTATACATTTAGCTCTTCAATAGCTAGAAGAAGAAAATTAAAAAGTTCTAAAAAAACAACTAAGAAAAAATAGATAAAAAAGAAGCCATGCTTCTTTTTTTAATAAATTGTTAAATATTAACTTGGATATAACACTTAATTAATTTTTATCATTATTTTATTTTTTGTTTTATAATTAAAAGGATTTGAAATTTAAAATTATTTTTTTATGAAAAAAATAAAAAAAATAAGAAACTTATTTTTTTAAAAAAGTGACAATAATAATTTATTAATAATGCTACGGGGACGCTATGGTGGAACAAATAGTATCTCATCGGTATGCAGTGGTGTAGTAAACCATAATACTCATAAAATTTTAATTATTTTGTAATTAAAAAAAGTTATTCATAATTTCGTACATTCAATGCCCATGGATCGCGTGGTTATAAAAAGAATAATCGGTCTTCATAAAATTTTTTCTTGTATTTTGGAGACTGTAGACACAAGGAACATAAGTAGGTATACTTAAAATACAACAATCTCGTCAAGACTTTAAATTTTAACTAATTAAACTGTAGATATATTGATGAGATAATATTTGTCTCAGGTTCGAATCCTGACGTCCCCATCGAACAATCCGTAAAAGGATTGTTTTGTTTTTAACATAATTATTTTGCTTTTTAAAGCAAACTTATTAAGAATAAGCAAAATAAGCTACTTTTATTTAATTAGGCGTATTATTATATCCCATTTTATTAAAAAACTATATATTTTTTAACTATTTTTTTATTTATGTCTAATTTAATACTAAAATAAACATTTTAATTACACTATTTTTTACAAAAAAAAGCGATTTATATATACAATACTTTTTTTAAAAGATTTATAAAAGCACAAAATGATATTATATTAAAGAATGAATAGTATGATGTTAAATCACATTATAATTTTGGTTTTTACAATCTTTTTATAATAAATAAAAAAGAAAGGTAGAAAAATATATGAATATTAAAAATAAGAATATTATAAAGTTCATAACAAGTTCTTTAGTTCTTTTTGGTTCAGTTTTTGGAGTTAGTGGACTAACAAGTTATTTTTCTAAAAATAATTCTTCTTTTCAAAATGTATCAACATTAAATAAAAATGAAGCTATTTCAAACACATCTAAGAGTCTTTCAAACAACTTCTTATCTTTAGTTATTCCACCAAAAATTGGTGAAATAAAAAATTTAAAACAAAGTACATTTAGTGGTATAACATTCGACTTCACTTTAAGTGAAGGTGAAAAAACAAGTGATCATACAGAAAAACCACAAATAACTTCTATAGAAGTTACAGAGGAACACGGGACAAAAAAAGTAGTTAAAATAAGCCCAGATATTACAACTTGAGGAACAAAAACTGCAGTAATTGAAACTGGAATAAAACCAGGTGAACATAATGGCTTTAAATTAGTTGTTAATTATCAAAAATTTGATGACAAAGATTCACCAATAGAACATATTAATAAAAGAATACCAGTATTCAAAATGACAGGACTTATGATACCAGTAGTCAGTGAAATTAAAAAAGTTGAACAATCTGGAACAAATCAAGCTAAATTCAATTTAGCCGTAGAACTTCCTGATCCTACACCAGATGTAAAATGAAAATCTCAAATAGATTCTATTTATATGACTTTTGATCAATCATCAGATGTTCCGATATCTATTAGTCCTAACGAAAAAGAATTTGGTAACAAAGTTATTACAATTAAAGGTCTGTCAGAAGGGAACCATAATAACTATATGCTACATATAGCATATACTCCTTCAGTTAGTCCACCTAATAAAGTAAAAGAGGCTCACCCGCTTGTTATAGATCGTATGCTACCACAATTTAAAATTATGGGAGTTATAAAACCAATAATAAAAACTATACCAGCCCCTCAACAAATTAGTGATAATGAAGCTAAATTTACATTTTCACTTGAAAAAGGGACAAAAACATCTTTTGAAGATGTTGTACCTAATATTACTGATATTTGAATTAGAAATGGAGCAAACGATAAAAAAGTTGAATCCACAATCGAACAAAGTAAAACAACATATGGTACTAAAACAGTTACTCTTAAAAATTTAGTTAAAAATAAATATGATCAACTGGAAGTTATTGTTCAATATCTAGATACTAGAGATTGAAAAACACCGCTAATTTTTGTAAAATATATACCAACTTTTGAAATTACAAATTGTGAAACTCCAAAAATTGATAATATATCAATTCCAAAACAAATAAGTGAAAATGGAGCTAAGTTTAGTTTTGATATTTTGCACACTGCAAAAGATAATCTTAATTTAAGACAAGCCAAAATAACAGACATTACTGTTGAAAGTCCTACTCAAAAAGATCTTAAAATTGAAATAACAAAAGATAAAACAACATTCGGTACTAAAAATGTTATCATGAAAAATATAACAGCTGGTAGACATGATGATTTCAAACTTAAAGTTTATTACAAAGATAGCGCTACTTGAAATACATCTGTTAAAAATGTGTCTGCTACAATTCAACCATTTGTAATAAGTAGTGTTATTAAACCTGTAATAAACCAAGTTACAAAAGAAGTTCAATTTAGTAATAATGCAGCAAAATTTACATTTAATTTGGCACAAGGACAACCAAGTGTCAAAAAAAATGTTAAAGCAAAAATTACTAACATTTGAGTCGAAAGCAAAAATGAACCAAATATAAAATTAGAATTAAAAGAAAATAAACTTATATTTGGAAGTAAACACGCAATATTAAAAAACCTTAAAATCGGTAAACATACAGGATTTATCCTAAATGTAAGTTATGAAGCAAATTACAATTCTTTAACAAATACATTGGAAGACACATTAGTAACCTATAACCTTCCTGAATTTGAAACAATTCAAATGACTCCTACGACATCTACATCAGTAGGTTGAGGTCAAATATTAATCATTGTAATCGTTTCACTAACATCCTTATTTATATCTTGATTACTTATTAAAATTCATAGATGAGATATACGTGCTAAAATATTTAAACATTAATGTGTAAATAAGAAAGAATAAAAAAGAACACTTTAGTGCTCTTTTTTTTGTGTAATTATTATTCTAACTGTGTAGTGGGTGCAAGAACAATTTCTCTTATATTTACAACTTGTGGTTGTTCTAACATATATATAGTCGCATTGGCGATATCTTCAGCAACCATGAATGCTTGCGAAGCGTCTCTTCAATCTTCATAACCTTTTTTAATTTCACTATTAGTTGTTCCTTTAAGTAAGTTTGTTTTAACAACACCTGGTGAAATTACTCCAACTCTAATTTTGTCTAATGCTACCTCAGATCTAACAGTTTCTGAATAACCTCTGACAGCAAATTTAGTTCCACAATATGCTGAATGGTAATTAAAACTCTTAATTCCAGCAACAGAAGAAATATTGATTATAGTTCCTTCGGTTTTATTTTTTTTCATTGATTTAATCGCTATTTGTGTTCCATAAATAACACCTTTAATATTTATATCGATTAATTTATCTATATCTTCTTTTGGCTGTATTTCAGGGCTTTCAAGAATCATAACTCCAGCATTATTAATAAAATTAACTACTGGCCCTAATTTTTTTTCACCTTCTGCAACACATTCTTGCATTTGTTCATAATTTGTAACATCTGCCTTTAAAAACATTACATTTTCTCCACTTAATTCTGATTCAATAATATCTGTATTTAAATCTAGTAATAATAACTTATAGCCTTTTTCAAATAATTTATGAGCCATAGCTCTTCCATTTCCTGAATTTGCTCCAGTTATAACTGTTAATCCTTTATTCATTTTTCCCCTTTGCTTCAATTATATAACTATTTTTTGGTACATACATGTAATCACTTATCAATCTTAAACTTAATATCTATAATATAATTAATTTAATGAACATTATAGAAATAAAAAATTTAAATAAATCATTCGGATCAAAAAAAGTTATTATTGATTTAAGTTTAAATATAGAAAAAGGTTCTAGAGTTGCTATAATGGGTCCTAACGGTTCAGGGAAGACAACCTTGGTAAATATGTGTCTGGGATTACAAAAACCCACTAGCGGGCAAATAACATACCCCTCACATAAAAATAAAATAAAAGATTTTACCCATGACGCTGGTATTCAATTTCAAAGTGGAAAATTTCCTGATAATTTTAAAGTTATTGAAATAATAAATATTATTTTTGAACAATCTACTGATTTTAATTATAAAAATTACAAAATTTGAAAAAAAGCTGCAGATACTAAAGTTAAAAAATATCTAGAAATTTTTAAGATAACAAAAATAGCTAATAGTAAAGTTTCTTCTATATCAGGTGGTGAATTTCAACGTTTAAATATTTTATTAGCTCTTATTTCTGAACCAAAAATTTTAATTTTAGATGAAATATCTTCAGGATTAGATATTGGTTCCCAAAAACAATTGATTAATTTTATAGATGACTTTGCAAAAAAGAAAAAAATAACTCTAATTATTGTTTCACATATTATTTATGAAATAGAACAGCTTGTAGATACTATCTATATGCTTGATCAAGGAAAAATAATATTTGAAAAACCAGTCAAGGAATTACAAACAAAATATGGTTCGTTGTCAAAGGCTATGGATAAATATTTTGTAAAAGGGGTGAAAAAACTTTAATTATGGTTTCTTTATTAAAAACAAACATTATAAAAATAATAAAATCATTCTCTTTTTGAGGGAATATAGGATTTATTTTATTCTTTATTGGTTTTGCACCAAACTCATTTGCTAAATCACCAACCACTAGAGGAGTTGATAATACACTAATTGCTATTCAAGTTGCCTTTGCAATTGCGATAACAGGATTATTAATAACTGTGGTGACAACTTTTGGAAGATCGTATGTTAAGGTTCAAAACTCTTTAATATATGTAAATGTTAACTTAAGTTCAAAACCAAGATATCAATTCTATTTAGCAACAGTCATTCCAGTTGCACTATTTTCTATCTTAGTTTTTATGCTTTCTATTATATTTATAGTTATTTTAGACTCGGTATCATTAATAGGAACAAGAAAAAATGTTATTGATTGAAATAATATTCAATATGGCTATGTATTTTTATCTTTAATTTTTTCAATTGTCTTAGGTATTTCACTAGCTTTATTAGCAGCAACATTTGTTAAAAAAGAAAATGCATATACAGCAATTATTTGACTATATTTATTTTTAATCTTTTTCTTTGGTGGCTCATCAGTACCTATATTTATTATAAGAGGACCAACTTCTTCAGATGTTTTTAGATATATCTCATTTTTTATTCCAAACATTTACACAAACTTTTTATTTATTAACGCAATAACTGATCAAATTAATTTTAAAGTATATACTGATATACTTGATTTAGTCATGCCTTTAGGTTTGGCATTGATTTTCTTTGGTCTTAAATATGGTATTACTAAAAGAAAATAAAAGGAGAAAAAAATATGCAATTTAAAAAAATAGATTTACCATTCGAATATGACGCTTTAGAACCTTACATCGATTCAAAAACAGTCGATATTCATTACAATAAACATCATACTGGTTATGAAACAAAATTTAATACAGAAGGTAAAGGGACTGAATTAGATAAATATGATTCAATAGAACAAGTTATGATTAATTATGATTCTATTTCTGATGAATATAAAAAATTAGTTAGAAATGCTGGAGGCGGATTAATAAATCATAACTTCTATTGATCACAGTTTGTAATAAATAGAGAATTAACTCCAGAAGAATTAGAAAACAACAATTTAATAAAAGAACAATTTGGTTCAATTCAAAATTTTAAAGATGAAGTTGAAAAAGAAGGTCTAAGTTTATTTGGGTCTGGTTGAGTTTGAGCTGTTAAAGAAAATAATAAGATAAAAATAATAAAAACAATCAATCAAGAAAACCCATGAATGTCTAAAATGTCTAATGTTATTTTAGGTATTGACGTTTGAGAACATGCATATTACTTAAAATATCAATCAAATAGAAAAGAATATATTAGTAATATATGACATTTATTACCTTTTAAATAGAATTTCAAAATACTTTATAATAAATAATAAAAAAACCGAATGCATTAATGCATTCGGATATCTTTATAAAAAGATATTTTAATTAATAATTTTGATTCAAACATACAATAGAATGAATTGCATATCATATGTTAAAAATATAACGCTTTTCTATTTTTCAACAGAAAGGAAACAATAAATTTAAAACCCTTTTGAAAATAAAACTCTAAAACTATATATAAAAGAAAAGGGTTTAATTTATTTGATTTGTTCTTTATCCGCAAATGATAAAGAACAACATTATTATATTACTTAAAAATTTTAAAAGTACTTATATATGCGTTTTTATATACAACTTAAAAAAAGCTTGAAAAACCTTGCTTTCATTTATAATTTTATATAAAAAAGATGAAATATAATTTTAAAATTCAAGCTGAAAAACAAAAAAAATTAGATCAATATATCAAAGATAAAATTAAAGAAATAGAACCTATTGATTATTGATCAAAAAGAATTATTGCTTTAAATGTTGAGATTAATGAATTGTCTAATGAAATAAGGTTTTTTAAATATTGATCTAAAAAACCTGCTTCTTCTAAAGAGGTTATTTTAGATGAGATGATTGATTGTCTTCACTTTTCTTTTTCATTAGGAAATACACTTAAAAATGAAAATTGAACATATAATATAAGCAATTCAAGACCTATAGGAGAGATCTATTTTGATTTGTCTAAAAAGGTTTTGCAATTACAAAAAAATAAAGATGTTAATTTATTTAGAGAAATGCTTGGTTGTTTGATAGAAATTGCTGTATTTATGAAATATTCAATGGATGATTTATCAAATGCATATGATATTAAAAATGAAATTAATTATAAAAGACAAAATACAGGATATTAAAAAAATAATCATTACGGATAATGATTATTTTTTTAGATACTGGTGCCCATAGTGGGAGTCGAACCCACACGACTTTCGTCAAGGGGACTTGAATCCCTCGTGTATACCAATTTCACCATATGGGCAAAACATATTTATTTATAAATAAGTGTCCAATACATTAATATTATATAATATTAATGAACATTTTTTCAGAAACAGTAAGTAATGAAATATAAATTAGTTTCTAAATTTAAACCATCTGGAGATCAACCAAAAGCTATTAAAGAAATAATGGCTTCTTTGAATGATGGCAATAAATATAATGTTTTGTTAGGAGCTACAGGTACAGGTAAAACTTTTACTATTGCCAATATCATTGAAAAATATAATAAACAAACATTGGTGTTAGCTCCAAATAAAACCTTAGCTAATCAATTATATTTAGAACTTAAAAGTTTATTTCCTAATAATAGAGTTGAATATTATATATCAAATTTTGATTTCTATCAACCAGAGGCATATAAACCAAATAGTGATACTTATATAGAAAAATCATCACAACAAAACTGACAATTAGAAATGATGAGAGTTGCAGCAACAACATCTATTTTAACAAGAAAAGATACAATAATTGTCGCATCAGTAGCAGCTATTTTTGGGCACAGACATCCTAAAGAATATGAAGGAACTTTTTTAGAATTAGCTAAAGATACTAATAATAAAAGAAAAAATATTTTTTATAATTTAATAAGATTAAATTATCAAAGAAAAGATTCCCTTTCTCCAGGTTCATTTACAGTAAAAGGGGATGTGATAGAAATCGCTCCCTCATGAACTGATCAATTTCATGTCCGTGTTGAATTATATGGTGATACGATAGAATACATCGCAGAGATAAATAATATTTCAAAAGATGTTATAAAACAACATGATCGATATACAATTTATCCAGCAACATTTCATGCTACAGAAGATGATAGTATTTTACCTATTGTAAAAGAAATTGAAAAAGATTTAAATATTCAATTAGAAGCTTTTAAAAAAGATAATAAATTATTAGAAGCACAACGTCTTGAACAAAAAGTTAAATTAGATATTGAACAATTAAAAGAATTTGGGATGGTATCAGGAATTGAAAATTATTCAGTTTATTTTGATAAACATAGATCAAGAGGAGAAACACCAAGTACATTATTAAGTTATTTTGAAGAAAATTATTTAATGATAATTGATGAATCTCATCTTTCTATACCCCAAGTAAGAGGGATGTTTCAAGGTGATAAATCAAGAAAAGAAACATTAGTAAAATATGGCTTTAGATTGCCAACAGCGCTTGATAATAGACCTTTAAAATTAGAAGAGTTTGAGGCAAGGACAGGAAAAGTTATCTTTCTATCAGCAACACCTGCTCAATATGAATTAGAAAAAACTAATGGTAAATACATTGAACAAATTATTAGACCTACAGGTTTATTAGATCCTATGATTGAGGTTAGAAAAGAAACACATCAATTAGATGATTTAATGGAAGAGATATTTAAAAGAAAAGAAGTTGATGAAAGAGTTTTTGTTAACACTACAACTAAAAAATTATCAGAAGATATTGCATCATTTATGAACGAAAAAGGAATTTCTATTGCTTATATTCATTCTGATCTTAAAACACTAGAAAGAGAAGAAATCTTAAGAAAATTAAGAATTGGTGTTTATGATGCAGTTGTAGGAATTAACCTTTTAAGAGAAGGTATCGATATTCCTGAGGTTTCCCTTGTTGCTATTTTAGATGCAGATAAAGCTGGCTTTATGAGAGGAACAAGTTCATTAATTCAATTAATTGGTCGTTCAGCAAGAAATGAAAACGGTAAAGTTATTATGTATGCTAACGATTACTCTCAAGCGATGGAAGAAGCAATTAATGTAACAAGAAGACGTAGAAAAATGCAAATGGAATTTAATAAAAAACATAATATAATTCCAAAAACAATTGTTAAACCAATTCCAAAACCAGTGCTTGAAGAATTTGAACAAAAACATAAAATTAAATTTTCATCACTAAAAACTCAAGAAAAAATTAAACAACTTGAAAAAGAAATGCAATTAGCTGCATCTAAACACGATTATGAAACAGCTATAAAACTTAGAGATATACTAACTGAAATTAAGGGAGATAAAAAATAAAATGGAGAAAAAATTCATTTCTGTAAAAGGAGCTAAAGAAAATAATTTAAAAAATATATCAGTTGATATCCCTAAAAATAAATTAGTTGTTATCACTGGAGTTTCTGGTTCTGGAAAATCATCTTTAGCTTTTGATGTTTTGTATAATGAAGGAAAGAGAAGATATATAGATTCTCTTTCTAATTATGCAAGACAATTTTTAGGTGGAACAACAAAACCTGATGTAGAAGCGATTGAAGGATTGTCTCCAGCAATTGCTATTGGTCAAAAAACAACTTCAAATAATCCAAGATCAACAGTTGGGACGGTTACAGAAATTTATGATTTTTATAGATTATTATTTTCAAGGATTGGAAAACCCTTTTGTCCTTATCACGATATTGAAATTTCTTCACAAACAATCACAGAAATTCTTGATCAAATTTATAAATATAAAGAAGGCACTGAAGTTCAAATTCTTGCTCCTAAGGTAATTGGAGAAAAAGGAACTCATAAAAAACTTTTAGATAATTTGAAAGGTGAAGGTTTTTTAAGAGTAAGAATTAATGATGTTGTTTATAGATTAGATAGTGAAATAAACTTAGAAAAAAATAAAAGGCATAATATCTCTATTATTATTGATAGGGTTATTATTAATAAAGAAAATAGAGAGAGATTGTTTGAAGCTATTCAATTAGCTTCTGAAGAAACTGAAGGCTTAATAAGAGTTAAAAACGTTAAAACAGAAGAAAGTGAATTATTTTCAACTAAATATGCATGTCCGCATGGAGACTTTTCTATTGGTAAATTAGAGCCAAGAATTTTTTCATTTAATTCCCCACAAGGAGCTTGTGACAAATGTAAAGGGCTTGGAATAATTGAGGAAGTAACTTGAGAAAAATTAGTTAATCCTATGTTGACAATTCTTGAAGGTGGTTTACTTTATTTTGGGGAAAAACTTAGCGGTGTAGAATGACAAGAGTTTGAAGTTTTACTTAGTCACTATGATATTTCAATTACTAAAAAACTGTCAACTTTCACAAAAGAAGAAAAAGATTTAATTCTTTATGGTTCAACAGAAGAAATCATTTACATGATAAAAACAGATAAAAGAAATGTTAGAAAAAATGATAGGATCGAAGGATTAGCTGATAAGATTTGAAGAAAATATGAATCAACAGATTCAGAAAAAAATAGAACATATTATTCTAAATTCCTAGGAAATAAAATCTGTGATATTTGTAATGGGCAAAGATTATCTAAAGCATCACTTGCTGTTAAAATAAATAATATGAATATTGCTGATTTAACTAAACTATCAATTAAAAATTCTTTAGATTGAATTAATACTTTAACATTAAATCAGCAAGAAAAAGAAATATCATCATTAATCGTTGATGAAATAACAAGTAGATTTAAATTTTTAATTAATGTTGGATTAAGTTATTTAACTTTAGATAGAATGGCAGGAACACTTTCTGGTGGTGAAGCACAAAGAATTAGGCTAGCATCACAATTAGGTTCTAGGTTGACTGGTATTCTTTATGTTTTAGATGAACCATCCATTGGTCTACATCAAAAAGATAATGAAAAATTAATCAAAACTTTAAAAGATATAAGAGATTTAGGAAACACAGTTTTAGTTGTAGAACACGATGAAGAAACTATGTACGAATCTGATTATATTATTGATATTGGTCCAAGTGCAGGAGCATACGGAGGAGAAATTTCTGCTTTAGGAACTCCAGATGAAGTTTCACAAAGCGATTCTTTAACAGGAAAATATTTATCTGGTCGAGAATATATTGAAGTTCCAAGAAGACGAAGAAAAGGCAATGGTAAAACTGTTAAAGTTATGGGAGCGAGTGAAAATAATTTAAAACACATTTCTGTAACAATCCCTTTAAACACCTTCACAGTTGTAACTGGGGTTTCTGGTTCTGGAAAATCAACATTAGTAAACGAAATTATCTATAAAGGTTTACATAACAAAGTAACTAAATTTGGGAACCAACTAAAAACAGGTAAATTTAACCGTATTGAAGGTGCAACCAATGTTGATAAAGTCATTAATATTTCCCAAGAAGCTATCGGGAGAACACCAAGATCAAACCCAGCCACATATACTGGTGTCTTTGATCACATTAGAGATCTTTTTGCAGAAACTAAAGAGTCTAAATTAAGAGGATATCAAAAAGGAAGATTCTCATTCAATGTTCCTGGCGGAAGATGTGATAAATGTAATGGAGATGGAATAATTAAAATTTCAATGCATTTTTTACCAGATGTTGAAGTTGTTTGTGGACAATGTAATGGTAAAAAATACAATGAAGGAACCTTACAAATAAAATATAAAGATAAAAATATTGCAGATATATTAGCGATGTCTGTTGATGAAGCATTAGAATTTTTTACAAATATTCCAAAGATAAAAAATAATTTACAATTTTTAAAAGATGTTGGCTTAGGTTATATACAGCTTGGTCATTCAGCTACGTTATTATCTGGTGGTGAAGCACAAAGAATTAAATTAGCAACTTATTTACAAAAAAAACCAACTGGAAAAACAATTTATTTCCTTGATGAACCAACAACTGGATTGCATGTACATGATGTTAAAGAATTGATTAAAGTTTTAAATAGAATCGTCAATGATGGTGATACTTTAATTATTATCGAACATAATTTAGATATAATAAAATCTGCTGATTATATTATTGATTTAGGCCCAGAAGGTGGAGAAAATGGTGGAACAGTTATTGCTTCAGGAACTCCTGAAGCGGTCTCTGGTTATGCAGATTCTGCCACTGGTGTTTATCTTAAACAGAAATTAAAACAATGGTCAAAATAAATTGAGAAAATATTCCAAATAATCCTGGTGTTTATCTTTGAAAAAATAAAGATAACGAAGTTATTTATGTAGGAAAAGCTAAGAATTTAAAAGTCAGAATGAAACAATATTTTGATAAGGAAGTTTCATTAAAAAATAAATTACTAGTTAAGCAAATTGAAAATTTTGATTTTCAAATTGCTGCTAATGAAATTGATGCTTTAGTTTTAGAGCAGACTTTAATAAATGAATATGAACCAAAATTTAATATTAAAATAAAAGGTGCAAAAGTATATCCATATATTGAATTATCTAAAAATAAAGTTGTTTCAGTAAAGGTTTCAATAAGACCAAATAAAAAAAATGTTAAATACTTTGGACCATACCCAGATGGTTTTTCTTCAAGAAAAATTGTTAAATTATTACAACATGCTCTTCCTATTGATAAATGTTATGGAATTAATAGCGGCAAAAAATGTATTAATTACAATATGAATAGATGTTTAGGATATTGTTTTAAAGAAGTCTCAGAGCATGAAAAAGAATTCTTTTATAAAAAAGCATCTGAATTTTTATCAGGAAAAACTACATATATAAAAAATAAATTAAAAGAGCAATTAGAACATTTTAATGAAACAATGCAATATGAAGAATCTGAAAAGATTTTTAACTATTTAGAGATAGTTAAAAAAATTGAAAATGAACAAAATAATAACTTTAATGATTCTTTACATCGTGATGTCTTTAATTTTTATGAAAAAGATGGCATTTTATCTATTTCAATTATTCATATTAGATTTGGAAATATTAGCTTTACAACTAACTTTATTACGGAAATAGAAAACCCTGAAGATAATGAAGAAATAATATCATTCATATTTAGATATTATTTAGATAAACCTGTTCCTGATGAAATAATAAGTCCATTTAAATTTGAATGAGAAGAATTTTTAAAATCAAAAGTTATTGTTCCACAAAAAGGTATGAAGAAAAAACTATTAGATTTAGCTTTTGAAAATGCAAAAGCTAAATATAATTCAAGCATTGACGCTCATTTAAATAAATTAAAAATAAACAGTCAAGCTAATTTATTCTTAAAAAAACAAATTGGTATAGATAAATTAAGTTTGATCGAAATGGTTGATATTTCTTCAACAATGGGTTCACAACAAGTTGGCGCTGTGGTTGCATTTAAAAGTGGTCAACCAGCAAAAAACTTATATAGAAAGTATATTATTGAAGACGTTCAAAAAATGGATGATTATTCTTCAATGATTGAAGTTGCAAGACGTCATTTTAACAGAAAAATAAAAGATAATTTACCAATGCCAGATCTTTTTATTGTTGATGGAAAATATCAATTAACAGGTGTTAAGGAAGTTTTTGAAGAATTAAATATTACAAAAACAAAACTGATTGGTTTGAAAAAAAATAGTCTGCATAAGACTGAATCTTTAATAAAAGAAGATTATGAAGAAATAAATATTAAAGATCAACAATCTGTTTATTTATTTTTAGCAAAAATTCAAGATGAAGTTCATAGGTTTGTTATTAATTTTCACAGATCTAGAAGAAATAAGGAAATAATTGAAAGTGAATTAGATAAATTTAAGTGTTTAAATGCAGATGATAAAAATAAATTATTTGCAGAATTTAAGTCAATAAGAAAAATTCTTATTGCTAGTGAAAAAGATCTAAGAAGAGTATTAACTCCTAAGAAAACAAAATTATTGTTAAAGGCTATTGCCGATCAAGAAAAATAATTAAATTTTATTTTTCTATATTAATGTTATTATTTACTTAATGAAAATAAAAAATATTGCAATTATAGCCCATGTCGATCATGGAAAAACAACACTTGTTGATCAATTATTAAAAAATTCAGGCCTATTTAGAGACAATGAACAAGTTGATGAACGGATGATGGATAGTAATGACCTCGAAAAAGAAAGAGGCATTACTATTTTCGCTAAGACAACAGCAGTAATTCACAATGGTTATCATATTAATATTTTAGATACACCAGGTCATGCTGATTTTTCTGGAGAAGTAGAAAGAATTTTATCAATGGTTGATGGTGTTTTACTATTGATAGATGCTTATGAAGGCGTTATGCCACAAACTAAATTTGTTTTAAAAAAAGCAATGGAGAAAAAATTACAACCCATTGTTGTCGTTAACAAAGTTGATAAACCTGAAAGTAGGGTTGATGAAGTTCTTGATGAAGTTTTAGAACTATTAATAGAATTAGGTTGTGATGATTCAATGTTAGAATTTCCAAGAGTTATGACATCCGCCATTAATGGTAAAAGTGGATATTCTATAGATGAACTAGAAGATAATATGGATGCTGTTTTTGATAGTATTTTAAATAATATTCCTGATCCAAATCATAGAGAAGATGATAAATTAGCTATTCAAATTTCTATGCTAGATTATGATAATTATCTAGGAAGAATTGGAATTGGAAGAATTTATGGGGGCAAAGTTTCTTTAGGACAAGAATTAGTTTCAGAATCTTCAGATGGAAAAATAGCAAAATTTAAAGTAACTAAATTATTTGGATATAAAGGTTTAAAACATATTGAGATAGAAGAAGCTTCAGCTGGACAAATAATTATGATTGCAGGAAATACAAATGTTCTTGTTTCAGATGTCTTTTATAAAGAAGGAGAAAGAGTTTCGCTTCCTGTATTAAGAGTAGATGAACCTACACTTAATATGGAATTTCTTGCTAATGATTCTCCATTTGCAGGTAGAGAAGGGACATTTGTAACTTCTTCAAAAATAGAAGAAAGACTGTTTCTTGAAGCAGAAACAGATGTTTCTTTAAAAGTTCAAAAAACTGAATTGCCAAATGTCTTTAATGTTTCTGGTAGAGGTGAACTTCACCTTTCAATCCTAGTTGAGAAATTAAGAAGAGAAGGATTCGAATTACAAGTAGGTAAGCCACATGTGATTGTTAAAGAAATCGATGGTAAAAAATATGAAGCTGTTGAAGAAGTTACTATTGATAGTCCTGAAGAATATGTTGGAAAAATTATTGAATCTCTTGGAGAAAGAAAAGCTGATTTTATTGATATGAAAACAATGTCTAATGGTTCAACAAGATTAACTTTTGTTTGTCCTTCAAGAACACTTATTGGGTATAACAATGAGTTTATGACAATTACTAAAGGTTTTGGTGTTTTTAATCACATCTTTTTAGAATATCGTCCAAGCAAACCAATAAACTTTATCGGAAGAAAAAATGGTGTGCTTGTTTCAATGGCTAATGGAAAAGCATCAAGTTATGCAATGATTAAACTTGAAGACAGAGGAGTTATGCTTATCGAACCTGGGACAGATGTTTATGAAGGAATGATTGTGGGAATTAATAACAATAGTGGAGATATAGCTGTTAATGTTACAAAAGCAAAACAACAAACTAATGTTAGGTCTGCAAATAAAGATAATACTGTTGTAATCAAAAAATCAAAAATATTTTCTTTAGAAGAAAGTATTCAATTTTTAGAAGATGATGAATATTGTGAAGTAACTCCAGAATCAATTAGATTAAGAAAAAAATTCTTAACTAAAAACGAAAGAGCAAGATTTAATAAAACAAAAAAGGAAGTTTAATTTTTTCTTAAAAATGCATGTGTTAAAAGATCATTTAAAATTAATGATTGTTTTTCTATAGTTCCTTCTTTAAAAACATAAATAAATTTAGTATTTGTAATAGCATCAGAAATTTTATTTCTTGGAAAACTATCTTCAATATGAATAATTTTTCCATCTCGATCAACTCATATTAAATCTAAATTTTCCGAAAGACCTAAACTACTAAAGTTTGGTTCATTATAAATAAAAAAACCTTTATCGTCAGTTAAAGAAGGAAGTCCAGCAATTAACATTCTATAATTATCTTTAAAACTTTTTAATCTTTTTACCCTAAAATCTAATATTTGTCCGTTCAAATATAACGCATATTCTCTGTTGTTTACAGTTTCTGTTAATTTTTTAAACATATTAACTTAATTATATATTGTTATAATTAACTTATGAAAAGCAATTCCAGAGAAAATTGTAAAGATTCAAATTCAAAATTAAAAAATAATTCATTAGATAAAAATTTAGAAACTTTAATTAAAATTTATAATAAAAATAAAGAAAAATTAGAGAACTTAAAAGCAATCCCTAGAAAAGAATATAAAAAGGATAAAAGTAAAATTAAATTATCTAAAAAGGATTATAAGAAAAAAATTAAGAAAAATATTATTGAGATTTCTAAAATTAGAAATGAAATTGATAAAATAAACAATGTATCAAAAAATAATTAAGAAAGATAGGAAAAAACATGTCAGGACATTCAAAATGAGCAAATATTAAACATAAAAAAGGAGCAAATGACGCTAAACGTCAAAAAATATTTACTAAAATATCTAAAGAAATAACTATTGCAGTACAAAGTGGTGGTAATGATCCTTCAGCAAATTCATCATTAAGACTTGCTATTGAAAAAGCAAAGTCTGCAAATATGCCTGCTGATAATATTAAAAGATTATTAGTTAAAACAGATAAAGGTGGAGATAATTGAAAAGAAATCACTTATGAAGGTTATGGACCTGAAGGAGTTGCAATTTTAATCACCGCGTTAACAGATAATACAAATAGAACGTCTGCTGTTGTAAAAGCTGCTTTTTCTCGTGGAGGCGGAAAATTAGGGACTGATGGTTCCGTTTCTTATTTATTTGAAACTAAAGGAATTATTGTTTTAGATTCTAAACTTTATTCTGCTGATAAGGTGATGGAGATTATTTTAGAAGCAAATATTTTAGATATGAAAGAAGAAGGCGATGTTATTATTATTGAAACCCTTCCTAAAGAACTTATTCCAACAAAAGAATTATTAGAAAAAAATGATATTACTGAGTTCTTAAGTTCAGAAGTTACAAAATTACCAACAAACAAGGTTTCTGTTAATGAAAGTGGTGCTAAAAAACTAGAACACTTGATTGATGTTTTAGAAGATCACGATGACATTCAAGAAGTTTACACAAATGTGGAATAATTTTTTAAAAATAATCAATTATAATTGTTTATATGAGATCTTTTTGAAATAAAGTTTATTTTTATATTAATGATGAACAGACAAACAAACCAAATTCTTATAAAAAATCTTGCAAGGATATTAAAAGGATTTTAAATTTTCTTGCATCAAAAGAAATTAAAAAAAATAGGGTAGCTGTTGGTGTTCATATTACAAATTCAAAACATATACAAATGTTAAATAAAGAACACCGTAACAAAGATTCAACTACGGATGTTTTATCTTTTCCTCATAACGAATATGATAGAAAGAACTATTATATAGGTGATATTTTTATTAATGCAGATATAATTGATTCACAAGCAAAAGAGATAGGTTCAGATCCAATCACAGAAATGACTTTCTTAACGATGCATGGAATGCTTCACCTTATTGGTTATGATCACCAAAACGAATTTGATGAAGAAGAAATGACTGGCAAACAAAGATTGATATTTAAGGAGTTGGGAATAAGAAATGATTAAATGATTTAATAAAATATTTAGAAAATTTATTAATGCTTTTAGAGGATTAATAATTATGGTTAAAGAAGAAAAATCTCTTTGAGTCCATTTATTTACAACAGTAGTTGTTGTTGTTGCTGGAGTTATCACAGGCTTGTCAATTTTAGAATGGGTAGCTGTAATTTTTGCAATTGCCTTAGTTATTTCTTTTGAAATTGTAAATACAGCAATTGAGTATTTAGTTGATATTGTTTCATTTGAATATAACGTTAAAGCTAAAAAAATAAAAGATGTTGCAGCAATGGCTACCTTGGTAGTTACTATTGCGGCAATAATAGTAGGAGGAATTGTATTTATTCATCATTGAATTGCAGTGTAAAAAAATATGTTTGAAGAACTAAAGTTATTAATTAAAAATGCAAAAGCAAAATATTCTAATTTTTGTGTTGCATCTATTATAGTAGATAAAGATAATAATAAATATAGTGGAGTAAATATTGAATATGATGTTCCTACAAATTCAATATGTGCTGAAAGAAATGCTATTGCTAATGCTTTTACAAATGGTATGCAACCAGGAGATTTAAAAGAAGTTCATGTTCTTGGGATGAACAAAACAAATTCAGATGAAAATATGTTTGTACCACCATGTGGAATTTGTCGTCAAGCTATTGTTGAAATTTCCAATTATGAAGCTGAAATTTTTTTATATAACCTAAAAGGCGAAAGTAAAAAGTACTCTATTATGGATTTGTTGCCAGAAGCATTTACAGGAAAAGAAATATAATATGTTTAAATCGGGATTTGTAACTATTGTTGGTAAACCAAATGCAGGTAAATCAACTTTACTAAATCAAATTATTGGACATAAAATTTCTATTGCAACTTCTAAACAAAATACAACAAGAAATCAAATCAGAGGAATTTATAACGATGAAAATTCACAAATAGTCTTTTTAGATACACCAGGTTTTTTAAATGCTAAAACTGCTTTAGATAAATCGATGCAACAAAGAATCATAGACTCTTTAAACGGTGTAGATATTATTTTATATCTTTTACCTTTTTGAAAAAAATTAGATGAAGAGTATTTAAAATTAATTAATTTTAATAAAGTGAATAATACAAAAAAATATCTACTTTTAACTAAAGTAGACAAAGCAACAAACAAAGCACAAGTTTATGAAGCTGCTGCTAAATTTAAAGAAAGTGATATCTTCGATGAAATTATTCCAATTTCTTCGCATAAAGAAATAAATATAAATAACTTATTAGACGTTATAAAAAAAGATTTAAAAAGTGATATTGCTTACTATGATAAAAATGATTCTCATAGTAACTCTGATAAATTTTATATTTCAGAAATAATAAGAGAAAAAGCTTTATTTAATTTACATGAAGAAATACCACATCATTTATTTGTATTTGTAGATGAATTAAAAATGCAAAAAGGACTTATTTCTATAAGAGCAGAAATTATCATAGATCGTGAAAATTTAAAAAGAATAATTATTGGAAAAGAAGGTTCTATGATAAAAATAATTGGTAAAAAAGCTAGAGAAGAACTTGAATCCTATTATGGAACAAAAGTATTTTTAGAGCTTTTTGTAAAAATTAGAAAAGATTGACAAAATAAAGATTCAGTCATTAAAAATATATAAATAAAAGGCCAAAAGGCCTTTTATTTATATATTTTTTTAATTATTCTTTTCGTATAAAACATTTCCGTTTGCAATTGTTTTTAAAATATTATAATTTTTATCTAATACTAAGATATCAGCAAAAAATCCTTCTTTAATTTCACCAAGTTTATCTAATTTAAGATATGTTGCTTGATTAGTAGATGTCATCATTGATGCTTCTTCTAAAGTAGCATTGGTGAATTTTAAAAAGTTAGTAAAACATAAATGCATATTTGCAATAGAACCTGCAAGGGATGACCCATCAGCAAGAACGATCTTATTTCCTATTTTTTTAATTTTTAATTCACCAAACTGATAAATACCATCAGGACAACCCTTAGCAGGTGCTGAATCACTAATGATTAATATCTTATTAGCCGGTTTACTTCTATACAAAAGATTTACTACTCTTGGATGAACATGAATTCCGTCAACAATTATTTCTGTATAGATTTCATCTTCAGTAAGTGCTGTAACTATTGCTGTTGGATTACGATGGTGGAATGTAGCCATAGCATTAAAAGTATGGGTAACTCCTCTTAAACCAGCTTTAAAATGTGTCATAACTTCTTCATCAGTAGCTATAGAGTGTGCTAAGGAAGGGGTAATTCCTTTTTCAACCAAATGTTTTGTTACTGATGGATCACAATTTTCTGCTGCATAGGAAAATAATTTTATATTATTTTCTGAAGATAACATATCAATATCTTTTATATTTAAAGGTTCTAATAAAGATTCTTTATGAGCACCTTTTTTTGCTTTGTTTAAATAATTACCTTCAATATTAATACCTAAATATCTAACTTCATCATTTTTAGGATGATCCATAACATATCTAGCTACTTTTATAGATTTCATTAAATTATCTTTAGGAGTTGTTATTGACGCATGTAATATAGAAGTAGTTCCTTCTTTTGATAAGTTTCTTAAATATTTTCTAGTTGCTTCTTCGCTTGCGTCAGTAAAATCTGTATTATATCCACCATGTGTATGTATATCTATAAATCCAGGAATTATATAATTAGATAATTTATTTTTTTCTTCTATAGGAAGAGGGGTAACTTTTGTAATTATATTTCCTTGAATTTCAACTTGAATTGGTTCTTCTTTTCTATTTAAACCTTTTAAAATCATTATCATTCCTTTTAGATAAACTAATAATCAGTCATATCTATTATATTATGTTTATCAAAATCTAATAATTTAGAAGCTGGTTCATCAATGATGAATGTAACATTGTTATGTTTTCTTAAAAATGAAGAAGGGATATCTGTTGTGATTGGTCCTTCTAACATTTTTTGAACAGGAACTGCTTTAGATTCTCCAACACAAACCATAACCATTTCTTTAAAATTTAAAATTGTTTGAATTCCTACAGTTATTGCTTGTGTAGGTGTTTCTTCAAGTGTTGCGAATTTTTTTTGTTCAATAAGAATATTTCTTGTAAATGGTGCTATATCTGTAACATGTGTTAATGAATCTGCAGGAGTGCCTGGTTCATTATAAGCCATATGTCCATTAGCACCGATTGAAATATATTGAAGATCAATCCCACCAGCTTCATTAATTAGCTTTTCATATTTTTCTGATTCAGCGACAGGGTCATCTGCTAATCCATCAGGAATAAAGATATTTTCTTTTTTTATATTAACACCAACAAACAAATTATTATTCATTTGTGATCTAAATGATTCTGGGTGTTCTACTGGAACTCCAATAAATTCATCTAAATTAAATGATTTAATATTTTCTCATGATGTACCATTTTTACAATATTCTTGTAATAATGCATATGTTTTAAGTGGTGAAACACCTGTTGCAAAACCTAAAACAGCGTTTGGATTATTTTGAATAAATTCATCAAAATATTTTGCTACTCAAGTTGCAGCTCTTTCTGAATTTTTAAATAAAATTATTTTGTTCATAATATATATTATTACCTTTCATATATTTTCAATTTATATAATAGATTAAAGAATTTAATTATTCCATCATTTTCTCTAATTCATTAGTTACATATTCAACATCAGTACCAACAACAAGTTGTAAAGCGGTTGTTCCAAGTCTTATAACACTATTAAAACCAGCAGCTTTTAACTTAGCGTCACTAATTTTTGTTTTATCATTATCTTTAACAGTAAGTCTTAATCTAGTGGTGCAATTTGTGATATCGACAAGATTATCTTTTCCTACTTCATCGATAACTGCTTTAGCCATAACAATGTATCTTTCTTTTTTATTTACTTTTATTTTTTTATTTGTAGTTTTTGAAAAAGCGTCTTTTGGTTTAGGGAATTCAGCACCCTTAAACACTTCTACATCCGCATTTTTTTCTCTTCCTGGTGTTTCTATATTCATTTTTATGATTATTGGATAGAAAGTCACCAGATATAGACCAAACATTGCTGCTGTCCATACCAAAATCATCAATGGATTTGCAAAGAATTTATATGTTGTTGTAGCAGCCACTCATACACCATTTACATCCATAAATCCAGACATTTGTCATCCTTGCGGAACTGAAATTAAGTAATCAATTAATCCTGCTGAAAATCCAAACCCTAAGGAAATATGAGATGCTGTCACCACCATTCCCATCAAAGCTGTAAATAAAGCATTAATAATGAATAGAACTGGGGCTATAAATATGAACGAGAACACTAATGGTTCATCAATACCAGTTAAAAATGCTACAAATGCCACCGATGCTAAAAATACGCCAATTTCTTTTCTATTTTTTTTAGGTGCAGCCAATGTCATGGCAAGTCCTGCAGCTGGAAGCCCACCCATATATAGAGGGAAGAATCCTGCTTGAAAAATACCAGAACCTTGGATACCTTTTGTGAAGGCAGTAATATCACCAAAGACTATTTCAGAGTTTGGTGGTGATGAATGAGGTTTAATCAAATCTGCAATATGGGGTCCTGAAATTGGGAATTGGAATCACAAGAATGTATTTATAATATGATGTAATCCCATTGGTTGTAATAACCTATTTAAAAAAGCATAAGCTCCAAATCCAAGAATTCTTGGAGTTTTTGCTGTAGCATCCGCGATTTTAGAACCAAATGAAATTAGTCCCATTTGTGCTCAAGGCCATATAGATGCAAAAATTAAGCCAACAATTCAAACAGATGCTATAGAGAGCATCGGAATAAATCTTCTTCCTCCGAAGAATGATAATGATTTAGGTATATTTACTTCTCTGTATCTGTTGTATAAAAACGCTGTTACAGCACCTGAAAATATACCACCAATAACACCAACATCTAAGAAGTAGTTTACAGTGGGAATTACAACATAGTGTCCATCAACGTCGGTAGGATGTAATATTCATCCATGAACCATTCATAACAATTGTGATTTACCCGCGAAGTAAGATGCTAGAGGATATGCTGTATGATATCCATCGTTATCCATCCAGCTTGTATATATCTTATAATCTGGCGATATATTATCAATGACATAACCAGATGGAAGGTTTTTTGTAATAGGGTTTAAAATGTTATTTAACCCACTAAGGCTTGTATTATAAGTCATTGTTTTTTTATAAAACACTGAGGCTAGTCCATCTTGTCCTGTCATCGCAACAAGCCCTAAAAAGCCTACCGTAGCTGCTAATGCAGCTTCACCTCTGTGGTCTTTGGCCATACCAAAACCAATGCCTAAAGCAAAGATAACAGATAAGTTATCAAAAACTATTGCACCAGGGATAGAAATAATTCTTCCTACTCATCAAATAACTTGGTATTTTTGAACGGCACCTGCAGTGAAACCAGTCATCATTAAGTTACCTATCCTGTTTAATAAAGCTGCGAAGGGCAAAACAGCGATAGGAACCATTAATGACTTTGCAATACGTGAAAGCAATGCCATACCGCCACCTCTGAAAAAACTTTTTTTAGGTTCTTCAGTAGTAAGGGTATCTACTACTTTGGTATTTTTTGTCGTTACCATTTATTTTATTTTCCTTTCAATTTTATATAGTATATACTTTTTTTATATCTTTATATGTTGCTATAATTCATAATTAACAGTTTGTAGTATATACACAAATTTTAAAAAGGATATATAAAAAACTTCATTTTAGATGTTTTATTTTTTAAATATTTTATCTTCGAATAAATTTTTAGGTTTAGTAATTAATAGTATCATTTTATTATTAGAGGTTTGAATAAATGACTAGATTGAGTTGAACAGGTATTTTTGGTAATATAATTACATTTTTTGGAGGGATAATTTTTGCAATTATTTTTTGGATGTTAATGACTGCACAAGGTCATTGATATTGAATAGTTTTATTTATAGGAACCTTCATTAGTTTATTTTTTACTTCTATTTTCATATCAACAGGTAGATGCAAGATTATCTCTGGATTATTAGGTTTATTTTATGGTGGTTTAATAGGTGGTTTATTAATTTTAATTTCTGAAGAAAAAAGAATTTCTAATATAAAACGAAATTAAGGCAAATAATTACTACTTATATATTCATTTATTTAAGAATATATAATTGTTTTAAAGAATATATAAATATGATTGAAAAAATAGTTGTTGGCATAATTTTAGATAAATTTCCTTTCGAAGATGAACACTTAATTAAGGTGCTTATCGAAGAAGGAAAAATACTAACTCTAAAAGCTAAAGGTCTTGATAGTTTAACATCAAAGAATAGAGTTTCTTTGAATCTTTTTAATATATGTGAAATAGAATATTTTACTTCTGGATTTGGCAATGGCGGAAGAATTAAAAGGTCCACTATTATTAAAGAATTTTTAAAAGACGATGAACTTTCATTTAATGTTTTACTTTTAGTACGAAATATCTTAGATATATCTAAAGCATATAAAAATATCAATTTTTTTGCAGTTAAACATATTTTAAAAAATGTCGATAATAATCAATATAAATTTCAAGATCTTCTCGCACTAATGATTATTATTTTAAAACAAGAAGGATACAAACCGATTGTTGATAGATGTTCTAAATGTGGAACAATAAAAAATATCAATGGATTTTCACTATATGAAAATGGATTGATTTGTGATAAACACTCTATAAGTAAAAAATATGAGATGAAGCCAAGTTTACTAAAAAAACTTATAGAAATAAATTCTGCTGTAAATCCGATGTTATGTAATGACTTGTTTTTAAACCCAACAGAAATATCAATTTTAAAATCTATGTATAAAATGTTTTTAGAAAATCAATTAGGTGCGAACTTATATTTAATCAATAAAATATAAGTTTTAACATGATAAAATTATATAAAGTGTTCGACAATTTGTTGTTCTTAAGGGGTACAAATGAAAGATATTAAAGAAATTATTTCTTATTTAAAAGATAAGGGTTTTATATATTCAGGCTCTTCTATCTATGGTGGGTTAGCTAATTCATGGGATTTTGGTCCTTTGGGTGCGATGTTAAAAGATAATATAAAAAATGAATGAAAGAAATTTTTTGTCGATAAGCAAGAAAATATTTTTCATTTAGATACAGGGATTATCTTAAATCCTAAAGTTTGAGAAGCTTCTGGTCATGTTGGAAAATTCAATGATCCAATGATAGATTGTAAAGAATGTAAAACTAGATTTAGAGCAGATCATTTAATTGAGCAAGAAAAAAACATTGATGCTGAAAACTGATCATTTGAAAAACAAACAGAGTTGATCCAAAAAGACATAAAATGTCCTGTATGTCAAAAACAAAATTGAACAGAAGCTAGAGCTTTTGAATTAATGTTTAAAACATCTGGTTCTAAAACTAGTGAAGAAGAAACATTATATCTTCGCCCAGAAACTGCACAAGGTGTTTTTATTAATTTTAAAAACGTTATTGATACAATGAACGCAAAAATACCTTTTGGAATTGGCCAAGTAGGTAAATCGTTTAGAAATGAAGTTACTCCTGGAAATTTTATTTTTAGAACGAAAGAATTTGAACAATTAGAATTAGAATTTTTCATTAAAGAAAATGACTCTCAAAAATATTTCAATTTATATCTTGATAAAATTAAATCTTTTTTACTTTCTCTTGGTTTAAATAAAGCAAATATTAAACAAGAAGAGGTAGATAAAGATTCTTTAGCACATTATTCTAAAAGGACTGTTGATTTTGAATATAATTTTCCATTTGGTTATGGAGAATTATTAGGGATAGCAGACAGAGGTTCTTTTGACTTATCAAATCATTCTAATTTTTCAAACGAATCTTTAGAATATCATGATCAAAAAAATAATGAAAAATATATTCCACATATCATCGAAACTTCAATGGGTGTTGAAAGGTTATTTTTAGCTATTATCAGTGAATTATTAAAAACGGAACAAGATGGCGAAACAGAAAGAGATGTTTTAAAACTTCCATATACATTAACTCCTTACAAGGCATCTATTATGCCGTTAACAAATAAATTAGAAGAAGAAGCAAACAATTTATTTAAAGATTTATTAACTAAAGACTTAGGGCCAATAAATTTTTTAAAAGGTGGTTCTATAGGAAAAAGATATAGAAAACAAGATGCTATAGGTACAATGTTTTGCATAACTTTTGATTTTGATTCTTTAGAGGATAAAAAAGTTACTATCAGAAATAGAGATACAATGATTCAAGAAAGAATTGATATTGCTAATATCAAAACATATATAGAACAAAATGCAGGGTAGTTTAAAAGACTTAATAAAATTAATCGAAGATAAAGTCAGAATTGTTGATGTAATTTCTGATTATATTACTTTAGAAAAGAAAGGTAATAGCTATGTTGGATTATGTCCCTTTCATTCAGATTCTAACCCATCATTATCTGTTTCTGAATCTAAAAAAATCTTTAAATGTTTTACTTGTGGTGCTGGTGGATCAGCTATTAGTTTTGTTCAAAATTTTGAAGGAATTTCTTTTATTGAAGCTATTAAAAAAGTTTCAGAAAAAAATAAAATTAATTGAAAAGATTATTTAAGTGTTAGAGAAATAAAAATTAACCCAGATAAAAGTAGAGGATGAGAAATTAATGAAGAAGCTATGCACTTTTATACTTATACATTAAAAAATGCAAGCAATGAAAAAGTGAATGCATATATAACTAAAAGAAATTTTGATGAAGCATCAATTAATAAATTTAAAATCGGATTTTCTGGTGAAGGGAAATCATTAAATACTTTTTTAATCAAAAAAGGATTTAGCCAAAATGAAATTATTAAATATGGATTAGGACATATGAATGAAAAGGGAATAGTTAATGATCTATTTATAAATAGATTAATGTTCCCAATCCAAGATATAAATGGAAATGTTATTGCCTTTAGCGGAAGAGTTATTGAAGAAAAAAGTAAATATTCTAAATATATGAATTCTCCAGAAACTATTATATTTAAAAAATCAGAAACTTTATATAATATATCAAACGCTAGAAGTCAAGCTAATTTACAAAAAGAAATGATAGTTGTTGAAGGATTTATGGATGTTATTTCTTTATCTAAGAAAGGAATTAATAATGTTATTGCAACAATGGGGACAGCATTTACAAAACAACACATTCAGATGTTAAAAAATATTACAACAAATATAACATTAGCCTTTGATTCAGATAATGCTGGAATAAATGCTGCTATTTCTTCAGGAAAAGCTTTAATCCAAGAAAAAATGAATGTTAAGGTTGTAAGTATTCCTAATGGTAAGGATTTTGATGAACTATTTAATTTACAACCAGAGCAAATAAAAGTAGTTTTAAATAATAAAAAATCATTCTTAGAATTTTATAAAGAAAAAATATATTTTGTTCTTGATAAAAATCCTAATGAAATAGATTTGAATAAATTAAGAGATTTATTAAAAGTTATAGCTATTTATGATGATAATATGTTGATTGATATTAATTTAAAAGAAATATCTAAAAAATATAATATCGATATCGATATTATAAAAAATGAATTTCAAAAAAATAAACAAATTAAAAATGTGGTAAAAGATTCTTATAAAAAAAACTATTTGCCCCCAAACATTTCTAAACAAAACAAAACTATTAGCAAACTAGATCAAAGAATATTAATTTATGAAGAGACTATATTAATTCATGCATATGAAAATAAAGAATTATTTAAATATGCCTTCGATTCCAAATTAACATTTAAAACAGAAAGATCTAATAATCTTTGAAATGAATTAAAATATTCTTTTGAAAATAACACACCGATAAAAAATGAATTTATTTTAAAACAACTTGATAGTTTAAAACAAAGATTAGATTATTCTGAAATACATAATTTAATTTCTTTTCAAGAGTATATCGAAAATTATCAAGGTATGTTAGAAATTCAAAAAAGAAATAAAATTTTTAATGCTATTAAAGAGGATAAAGACCCCAAACATCAAGCTATTAATTTCAAAGAGTTAAAAAAGATTTATAATCAGAAGGTATAATATTAGTTATGGATATTAAAAAATTAAATAATGAACAAAAAAATTTAAAAAGTAAAAATAAAGCCTTATTTTCAAGCATTAAAAAAGATTTTAATTCGAAAGGAAAACCTCTTTCTAAAGCAGAAACAAATAAAATTTTAAATAAAATAGGTTTTGTTGGAACTACAGATCCCAATTTAATTTTTGAAATAAGTAATATTAAAGGTTACACAAAAATTAAAATAAATGAAACAGAAAAAGACTCTAAAACAAATACTAAAAAATCTTCTAAAAAAGAAAAAATTTCAAAAGAAGAAATCAAAAATTCGACTAAAGATAAATTAGATAGTAATACATTACTTTATTCCAAATATAAAAAAATTATTTCAACATTAGAAACTAACTTAAAAAAGAAAAAAGTTGATTTTTTATCACAAGATGAAATTTTTTCATTTTTAAAAAAATTAAAAGTTACACTTGATGAAGATGAAGTTGATGATTTTCTTAGTCTTTTATCTTCAAGATCTATAATTAACATTCAAGAAGAAACTCCAGATATTGAGGAAGTTGAATTTGAAGATGATGAAGAATTTGACAAAATGGAATCTTTAAGAAATATGAGTGATACTGAATTAGATAATGATTTAGGAGAAGCCAAAGATCATATCAAATGATATATGAGACATGTTTATAGAAATGGACTTTTATTAACATCTGAAGAAGAAATTGATTTAGCTAAAAAATTTGCTAACGGTAGAAAAGAAAACGCTACAGAAGAAGAAAAAATTATTGGTGAAGATGCTAAAGAAGTTATGATTAAAAGAAATTTAAGATTAGTTGTTAATTTAGCTAAAAAATATAAATCAAGAGGACTGCCATTTCAAGATTTAATTTCTGAAGGTAATAATGGATTAATTAGAGCTGTTAATAAATATGATTATAAAAGAGGATTTAAAATTTCTACTTATGCTACTTGATGAATAAGACAAGCAATTACAAGAGCAATTGCTGATCAAGCAAGAACAGTAAGAATCCCTGTTCACATGGTAGAAACTATTAATAAATTATCTAAAGTAACAAGAGAACAAATGCAAGAGCTTGGTAGACAACCCACTGATGATGAACTAGCAAAAGCGATGGGCGAAGGTTTTACTGGTAAAAAAATTAATTTAATTAGATTAATTAATATTGATCCAACTTCATTAAATAGATCAACACATTCCGAAGGTGAATCATTTTTATATGACTTTATAGAAGATAAAAGAATTACTACACCAGATGATTTTGCAAGAAATCAAGAAATTATTTCAAAAATAAATGAAGTTTTACCTAAATACTTAAACGAAAGAGAAGTTGATATCATTCGTTTAAGAAATGGAATCCCTGAGGGAGCAAAAGAAATAGGAGAGTCAACTTCATTAGAAGCTATTGGTGAAATGTTTAATATCTCAAGAGAAAGAGTTAGACAAATAGAATCTAAGGCGATGAAAAAATTAAAAGAAAAAGCCAAAAAAGATCTTGATTATTTTACACACGAACAATAATGAGTAAAAAAAGATTAGAAGTTATTTCTTCATTAATTAAAAAAGATGAAAAAATTTTAGATGTTGGTACAGACCATGGTTTAGTACCAATTTTTTTATTAAAAAATAAAATAACTGACAAAATAACTGCAAGCGATATTAATGAAGGACCATTAAATTCTGCAAGAAAAAACTTAAGTAAAAATAATTTTTTAGATAAAGTCGAATTAATTTTAACCGATGGTTTTAAAAATTTAAACCCAAATGATTATGATGTAATAATCTTAGCAGGTATGGGCGGTCAAACAATTTGTAAAATAATTAAATCTAAAAAATTTAACGGAAGATTTATTATTCATACAACAACTTCTTTAGAAATGGTTAGAAAATGTATTTCTGATAATGAAATGATAATTATTAATGAGATAATAATAAAAGATAATAAAATTTTTAATATTATTATGGAAACTTCTGTTGGCAATCAAAAATTGTCAGAAAAAGAATTGTTTCTTGGCCCAATTTTATTAAAACAAAAAGCAAAAGAAACAAATGAATATTATAAATATTTATTTAAAACTTTTGAAAATAACGCTAAAAAAAGTAACAATCCAAATTTATATAAAAAAGAAAGAGATTGATTAAAGGAGATATTATGAAACTAGAACAATTATTAGATATTTTTGAAACAGAATTTCCAAGAATGGCTGCAATGCCAGAAGATTATATCGGTGAACAAGTCAAAATTAAAGAAGATGTAAAAACAGTTTTAGTTACATTAGATATAACATTGGATGTAATTTCTCAAGCAATTAAAGCTAATGCTGATTTAATCGTTTCTCATCACCCATTCTTTTTTGGCGATAAAGATGAATTATTAAAAAATGATTCTTTTTTAAAGGCAAAATTTGAATTATTAAAAAATAATAATATTGGTGTCTTTGCAATTCACACAAATGCTGACTTTAATTCAAACTCGATAGCTTTTGTTCAAGGGTTAGCACTGGATTTAGAAAATTTAGAACAAAATAATGAAAATTTATCAGTAACTGGTTATTTAAAAGATGAACAAGAATGACATTCATTTTTAAAACATATTAAAAAAGTTCTTGAATTAGAACAAGTTGAGTTTAGAGCAAATTTTAATACTAATGAATCTATATCTAAAATAATTATTGCTTCTGGAGCTGGTGGTGATCAAATAAAATATGACTCTAGTGATGCATTGTATATTATTGGCGAAGTTAAACATCATGAATGAGTTAAAGCTGCAGAAAGAAATATTAGAGTTTTAGAAATATCTCATTTTTCAGAAAAGATTTTTAAAGACATGATTGAACTTTTATTAAAAAATGAAGATATAGAAGTCATAAAATCAGAGGAAGAAAATGGATATAAAATCATTTAATTTAAAAGAAGAAATAAATAACTTTTTAAAATATAAAGATTTTAAAAAGTTTTTACCAGTCCAAAGCAAAGTTATTCCGTTACTTTTAAAACAAAATAATTTATTTATTGAAGCGCCTACCGGAACAGGAAAAACACTTTCTTTTTTAATCCCTATTTTAAATAATTTAGATTTATTAACAAAAAAAACTCAAGCAATTATTATTGCCCCATCAAAAGAACTTTCTATTCAAATACATGGTGTATTAAAAGAAATGAAAGAATTTTTTAAAACTGAAATAACAAGTTGTTTAGCTATCGGCGGAGAAGATTTCAATTCTCAAATAAGGAAAATAAATAATGGTTCACAAATTATAATTGGAACACTAGATCGAATTAATTCTTTAAGAAATGAAACAAAACATGATATAAGTAATTTAAAATTTTTAATTATGGATGAAGTTGATATGCTTTTAAATTTTGGTATTTTTGAAAATTTAGATTTATTAAAAAAAGATATTCCAAATGAAGCATTGCTTGGTTTTTTTTCAGCCTCTTTTCCAATTGAAACACAAAATTATTTAAAAAAAGAATTTAAAAAAGAGATAAAAAACATTATTATAAAAAGTGATTCTTCAGCAAATATTACTTCTAACTTTATAAAAGCTTTTGATAATAATAAAATAGAAACATTAATTAATTTATTAAAATCAGATGTTTTTAATCCATATTTTTGTTTGATATTTGCTAAAACAAATGAAGAAGTAAAAGAAATTTATAATGTTTTAAAAGAAGAAGGAATTAAAAATTTAGGATTTTTTAATAAAGATTTAGATCAAAGAGAGCGCAAAAGATTATTAAAATTAATCAACGATTCTAAATTAGTTTTTCTAGTTACAACAGATCTAATGGCAAGGGGGATGGATTTCCCAGGTGTAACACATATAATTAATTATTCATTGCCAGTAGATTTAACTTATTACAAACATAGAATAGGAAGAACTAATAGAAATGTTGTTAAAGGAAATATTTATGATATTTATGTAGAATCTGATCTTAAAAAGTATAATGATATATTGAAAAAGAATAAAAATATTGAATTTAAAAAAATGAAGGTAAAGTAAATGGAAAATAAAAAAGCATTATTAGGAGCACATGTTTCTTACAAAAAAGACACTCAATTATTAGGTGCGATAAAAGATTTAGTTTCAATCGGTGCAACATCTGGTGCTTTTTATGTTTCTAATTCAAGAGGATATAACAAACATATACTTGATGAAGAAAATGTTAAAGAAGCAAAAAAATTTGCCAAAGAAAATGGTTTTGATATAAAAAACATTATTGTTCATTCGCCCCTTGTCGGTAATCTTGCAAACATCGAAAAAGAAACTGGTATTTTTGAAAAAACTTTAGAATCATATTATAAAGACTTGATAACATTAAAAAAATCTGGATTAAAGTTGTATAACTTTCATCCAGGTTCAGCTAAAGATATTGAATTAGGTATTGCAAAAGTTGCTGAAGGTATTAATAAATTAATTGAAAAAACAAAGGGCGATGACACAATTTTAGTTATTGAAACAATGATGCCAAAAGGACATTATATTGGTAAAAATTTACAACAAATCGCAGACATAATTAAATTAGTTGATAATAAAAATAGGGTTGGAGTTTGCATAGATACATGCCATATATGAGATGCAGGTTATGATTTAAAAGATATTGATAAATTTTTAAAAGAATTTGATGATGTTATTGGAATCAAATATTTAAAAGCTTTACACATCAATGATTCTAAAAATGAATTAGGAAGTGCAAAAGATAGACATGAGGCTATTGGCGACGGTTATATTGGCCTTAAAACATTAAGAGAAATAGTTAATCATAAAGATTTAAAAGGACTTCCTAAAGCTTTAGAAACTCCTTATGGCAAAGATGATTTTACAAGATGAAAACATGAAATAGATTTATTAACTAATTTTTAACCTAACCTTAATAATATATAATAGAAATATGAAACAAATTGCATTCATTGATGAAGTATCCATTAAAGTTAAAGCCGGTCGTGGTGGAGATGGCAAAATGGGCTTTCACAAAGAAAAATATATTGAACGCGGTGGTCCATCTGGTGGAAATGGTGGAAATGGTGGTTCAATCTTTTTTATTGCAACAAACAATGAAAATACTCTTTTAAATTACAAAGGAAAATCTATTTACAAAGGAAATGATGGTTTAGCTGGCGGACTTAAAAATATGACAGGGGCTACAGGAGATGATATTTATCTTAAAGTTCCTGTTGGTACTGAAGTCTATGAAAATGACATTAAAGTTGCAGATCTACAATATGATGGACAAATATGATTGGCTTCGCAAGGCGGAAAAGGAGGCAGAGGTAATAAATCATTTAAATCTGCCAAAAATACTACACCAAAACTATTCGAATATGGTGAAAACCCCGAATGAAAAGAATTGAAATTAAGTTTAAAAGTTTTAGCAGATGTTGGATTATTAGGGTTTCCAAACGCCGGAAAATCAACTTTAATAAATAGCATCACGAATGCTAAATCTAAGGTATCTGATTATGCTTTTACAACCTTAACACCAAAACTTGGTGTTGTAAATAGATATGATAAAACTTTTGTTATCACAGACTTACCTGGTTTAATCGAAGGTGCATCTGATGGTAAAGGAATGGGGATTAAATTTTTAAAACATCTTTCAAGAGTTAGAATTATTATTCATCTAATAGACTCTTCATTAGATGATTTTGAAATAAAATACAAACAATTAAGAAATGAACTAGATAAGTTCTCTGATTTTTTAAGTGACAAAAAAGAAATTATTGTTTTTTCAAAAAGTGATTTAATAAAAGAAAATAAAAAAAATAACATTATAAAAACCTTTCCAAATAAAGAATTATATTTTATATCTTCAATAAATAAAGATGGTATAAACAAACTTTTAGATAAAGTTTTTTTAGAGTTAGACAAAATATATAAACTTGAAAAAGAGAGTTATGAAGATTTAATGAAAAATGATGATGATTATGTTGAAATAAATCTAACCGACGAAAGTGACCCTCTTATCATTGAAAAACAAGATAATATTTGAGTTATTTCTAATAGATTTACAAAGTTTTGAGGAAATAGAATACCTTTAACATCTCGTGAAAATACTTGAAGAATAATAAGCAAATTAAAATCTAAAGGTATTATTGACCAACTTTTAAAAGCTGGTATGAAAAAAAATGATATTATATCTATAAAAGATACATATTTTGTTATTAAATATGATTTTATGTAAAAAAATAGTATAAGATTAATAAAAATTTAGTATAATTATTCTACATGGACAAAATTAATTCTTATACTAATATAGAGTATTTATCTAAAAATACTTTAGAAAGTAGATTGGGCGAAGAATATAAACCTGAGATTTGAGCAAAAGTACTTGACTATCGGAAAAAATATGCGTTTAATTTACCTTTACTAAATTCAAAAGATAAAACCGTTAAAATAACACAAACACCTTGAATTCTTCAAAAAGAAATCAAGTTAATTTCGTTAATCAGCAATATTCAAGCTGATACAATTACTGAGCTTTTTAGTAAATATGATGCTCCTACACTTTTTAAAAACATTAAAGTTAAAGCTGATGTTGCTGACATTCAAATTTTATTAAAATTAGAAAATAAATCAATGTCAAGAAGTGTAATTGAAAATTTAATCGAACTTAACGATGAACCTTCTGACGAATCTGAAGAGTTAGTTTTATCAATTTATAATAAACTTAACAAACTTGGTGATAAAATTTATTCTCCAAGAGAAATTGCAAAAACATTTTTTAACTTTAAAACATTCCCTGAAGAAAACAAAGAAAAATTTGAAGAAATACATGCTTCATTAATGGATACTATTAAATCCCAAAAAATTCATTCTTTATCAACTAAAATCATTAGTATCATTTATGCAATTAAATCAAATAACTTATTTGGAGATGTTTCATCACATGTTTCACAATTAACTATTTACTCACTTTTAAGAAGTAGCTCAATGACATATATTTTGAATGGATTATCATTATTAAATATTTTTGATTATTATAAATATGAAATTGATGAAGCGATTGCAAATGCACAAAAAGATGATGGAGATGTTACATATTTAATAGATGTTATTGGAAAAATGCTTATCTATTGTGTTAATTACTCTAAAGAACAAATAGATAGATTTATTCAATTTTCAAAAAGATATGATAATTTATCTTTAAGAGAAAGAGCAGTTACTGGTAAATCTTTAATGCAAAGATGACCAAGTCTTTCAAAAAAACAAGCACAATTTTATGTTACTCATAATGACAAATTATTATCTTATTCTTTAAAAGATTTCCGTAAATATACTAATTGTTCTTATGAAACATCTAGATATTCTATGAATAATTTAGTTAGTCTCGGCTTTTATAAAAAAACAAAAGTCAGCAAAAAATATGTATTCAAACCAATTAAGTAAAAATAAATTTGTATCAAAAGAAAACACTCATAATTTTATGAGTTTTTGTTTTTTTTCGGTAATAACAATCGTTTCTTTTGTAGGATTGTTATTAGTTTCGCTAGATGATTTTAAACTATTAATAGTAGCTTTAAGTATCATCTTTATTTTAAGCCTTTTAAAATTAATAATGCAAATAAGATGAATTTTTATATTTATGATACTAGCAAAAAAAGTTGATAATGATAAAATTGTTTTTTACATCTCAAAATCATGGAACAGAAAAAGAGAAGCTAATTTTTGATTTATGTTATGTGCATTATTTTTAAATATAATTTTTATAATTTTTGCTGTATGTTTAATGAATTTCTTTAGTAAAAAAGAAAATTTTATTCATATTGTATTTTTACCTGCGCTTTTCTTTTTTATTTTATTAACAGGTTATAGTAATAATATTATTTTAGATGAATATTGAAAAATAGTTAGCAAAAAAATAAATACAAAAACAATTGAATGAATTCAAATCAAAAAAGAACAAAGGATTTTTTATAAAAATATATTTTTTTGATTTGTTTCAATTATTTTGGTTGTCCCTGCAGTACTGATGATCTTTCCATTTTATAGGAAATTTATTAAAAAAATTCTTTATTAAAATAAAATTAGCAAAAAATATTTTTTTCTGCTAATTTTGTATTATAATCAAGTTAGCAATAAAGTTTATTTTTTGCTAAAAGGAGAAATTATAGCTACAGAAAGACAATTAAACTTATTAAGTATTATTGTTGATATATATGTAAAAACAGGATCGCCAGTATCTTCTGGACAAGTTTTAAATTATCACCAAGATATAAATATTTCTTCAGCAACAATAAGATATGAAATGGTTTCATTAGAAGAAGAAGGTTATTTATATAAACAAGATATTTCGGCATCAAGAACATCTGCAAGGGTACCTACTAATAAGGCTTATGAATATTACCTAGAAAATTTAAAAACAAATCCATCTAGTATAAAATTAATTCAATCAAAATTAGATAGTATCTTTAAACAAAGAAAAGATAATATTGATTCACTTTTAAAAGAAGCTTTAGAAGTTATTAATGAATCAACAAATACATTGACAATATCTACAGATGAATATATTACTAATACTATAATAGATATTAAAACATATAAATTATCTGATAAAGCAGCAACAATTGTAATTATTACCTCAAATGGTGAAGTAGTAAATAAAGAAATTGATATAAGCAAAGTTGAATTTTCTGAATTTGAAACAGTTATAAACATTTTTTCTAAACGATTAATCAATACACCTATTAACGATATTAAAAACAATTCAATTTCTTTAAAAGAAATTTTAGAATTTAAAGTTAAAGGTTTAGAATATGAATTTCAAACCATTATTAATGAAATGTTTGCCCAAATTGTTCGTTTAAATACAAAATTTACCGGTATGAATAGTTTAATTTCAGCCGAAAATATCGATGCGCAAACCCAAATTAAAACAATATTCAAAATGATTGAAAATAATTCAATTTGAGCATTGCTTGAAAAAGAAAACCAAATTATATCTAAAGAATCTGGAATAACAGTTGATATTGATTCTATTGATGGTGTCTCATTAGTAAATAAAAAGATAAGTTATGAAGGACACAATAGAAACATAACAATATTTGGTGCAAGAAACCAAGATTATGAAAGATTATTTTCAATGCTTGAGTATTTAGAAACCATAATAAAAGGAGAGTAATGTGAGTGAACAAATTAAAAAAGATGATTCTTTAAAAAAAGAAAATGAAGATTCTTCAAAAACAGAAAATGAAAGTAAGGTCGAAGAAAATAAACATACAAAGAAAAAGGAAGTAGTAGACTTTAAATTAAAATATCTTGGATTATTAGCTGACCTTGAAAATATGAGGAAAAGAGCTGAACAAGAAAGGAATGAATTACTTAAATATCGTTCTGCTTCATTTATAAGAGAGATACTACCTGGATTAGATATGCTAGAAGCATCTATAAATGCTAAAAATGTATCTGATGAAGTTAAAAATTGACTAGTAGGATTTAAAATGATTATGGCAGAATTTAAAAAAGCACTTGAAAATGAAGGGGTCATTGAAATACAAGCTAATATCGGTGATGAATTTGATGCTAATTATCATTTAGCAATCGAGCAAGTAGAAACTAACGAAGTGGGCCCAGGCCATATTGTAAAAGTTAATTTAAAAGGATATTTATTAAACGATCGATTATTAAGACCAACTACAGTAGTAGTAGCGAAAGAAAAAGGAGAAAAAAATGAGTAAAATTATAGGTATAGATTTAGGAACAACAAACTCTGTTGTCTCAGTGATGGAAGGTTCTTCTACAAAAGTTATAGAGAACCCAGAAGGAAATAGAACAACTCCTTCAGTAGTTTCATTCAAAGGAGAAGAAATAATTGTTGGTGATGCTGCTAAAAGACAAGCGATCACAAACTTAGATACAGTCGTTTCAGTTAAGAGATTAATGGGAACAGAAAAAACAATTAAAGTAAATGGTAAAGATTATAAACCTGAACAAATTTCAGCAATGATATTAGGTTATATGAAAGATTTTGCTGAAGCTAAGTTAGGAGAAAAAATCACTAAAGCAGTTATTACAGTTCCAGCATACTTTAATGATGCAGAAAGAAATGCGACAAAAAATGCAGGTAAAATAGCTGGTTTAGAAGTTGAAAGAATTATTAACGAACCTACAGCAGCAGCTTTAGCTTATGGGATTGAAGATAAGAAAAAAGAAGAAAAAATTCTTGTTTATGACTTAGGTGGAGGAACATTTGATGTTTCAATCCTTGAATTAGATGAAGGAACATTTGAAGTTCTTGCAACATCTGGAAATAATAAACTTGGTGGTGATGACTTTGATGAAGTTATTATGAATCATATTTTATCTGAGTTTAAAAAAGTTAACGGATTCGATTTATCAACAGATAAAATGGCTATGCAAAGAGTTAAAGAAGCTTCTGAAAAAGCTAAAAAAGATCTTTCAGGTGTTTTAGAAACAACTATATCATTACCATTTATCTCTGCAGGGGCTGCTGGGCCAATTCATTTTGAAATGAAAATGACAAGAGCAGAATTTGAAAAAATGATCAAACCTTTACTAGACAAAACATTAGAACCAGTTAAAAAAGCTTTAGCAGATTCTAAATTATCTTCATCAGACTTAAATGAAATTTTATTAGTTGGTGGATCAACAAGAATCCCTGCTGTAAAAACAATGATTGAAAAAGAACTAAATAAAAAAGTTAACTCTTCAATAAACCCTGACGAAGTTGTTTCAATCGGGGCTGCAATTCAAGGTGGAGTTTTATCTGGTGATGTTAAAGATGTTTTATTATTAGATGTTACACCATTAACATTAGGAATTGAAACAATGGGTGAGGTTATGACACCATTAATCGAAAGAAATACAACAATTCCTACTTCAAAATCACAAGTATTCTCTACAGCTGTAGATAATCAACCACAAGTAGATATTAATATCTTACAAGGTGAAAGAACTATGGTTAAAGATAATAAATCATTGGGTAGATTTACATTAGATGGAATTGAATCAGCACCAAGAGGAATTCCACAAATTGAAGTTACATTCTCAATTGATGCTAACGGAATCGTATCTGTTTCAGCAAAAGACAAAAAAACTAATAAAGAACAATCAATCACAATTTCAAATTCAGGTTCAATTTCTGAAGACGATATTGAAAGAATGGTTAGAGAAGCTGAAGAAAATAAAGAAGCTGATCAAAAACTTAAAGAAGAAGTTGCAACAATTAATGAAGCTCAAGCAATTCTTGGCCAATTAGAATCTGGGCTTGAAGGTGAAGAAGGTAAAAAACTTGATAAAAAACAAAGAAAAGAAGTTGAAGACCAAATTGCTAAATTAAAAACATTAATTGAAAAAAGAGATGTTGCAGAATTAAAAACATATCTTGAAACTGTAAAAGCAGCAATGGCACAATATCAACAAGCACAAGCACAACAAAATCAACAAACAAATAACACTTCAGAAAACACTGAAGAAAAAGCTGATGATGAAAATGTTGTAGACGTAGAAGAAAGCGATGAGTAATAAGAATTACTACGAAGTAATCGGCGTTCCAAAAACAGCCAGCAAAGAAGAAATTAAAAAAGCATATCGAAAACTAGCTAAAAAATATCACCCCGATGTTAATCAATCTGATAAGAATAGCGAAGAAAAGTTTAAAGAAATAAACGAAGCTTATGAAGTTCTTTCAGATGATAACAAAAGAGCAAACTATGATCGGTTTGGTTCTGCCGGGCCTGGTATGGGAGGCGGACCACAAGGATTTGGTGGCCAAGGTGTAGATTTAGAAGATCTTTTTAGAGGCTTTAGCGGAGGCGGAGCTGGAGGATTTGGTTCTATATTTGAAGAAATGTTCACAGGACATTCAAATAGGCCAAGAAAAGGACAAGATGTTGTTTTAAGACTAGATCTTTCCTTAAAAGAAGCCTTTGAAGGAAAAAAGGTTTCTATACGATTACTATCTGGACAAAATAAAGATATTAAAATCCCTGCTGGTGTGTCAAATGGTATGGATTTAAGATTGCAAGGTGAAGGACAACCAGGAGTCAATGGTGGGCCAAATGGTGATTACTTTCTTAGAGTATTTATTAAACCCGAACCTAATTTAGAACGTCAAAATAATGATTTAATAAAAACAATAAAACTTAATGTTTTAGATGCATTATCAGGAATTAAATTAGATATAAAATTATTTGGTAATGAAAAAGTTAATGTTAGAATTCCTGAAAATGCTGATTTTAATACTCTTTTAAGAGTTAAAGGTAAAGGATTTAGTATTATGAATTCACCTGGAAAAAGAGGTAATTTATATATAAAAATAATTCCTGTTATGCCTAAAAAATTAAATAAAAAAGCAAAATCAATTTTAGAAACATTAAAGAAAAATATAAATTAATAGCATTTTAAAATGCTATTTTTTTTAGTTTTTTTAAGCTCTATTTCATATTTTTTCCTTATGAGTATATACAATAATCTATAAAAATTATGAATTAAAATCTCTAAGAACATAATTAAGATATATCGAACGGAAGGAGAAAAATGGATAATACTATAAACGTAAAATCTGAATATGGAAAACTTAAAAAAGTTTTAGTACATAGACCTGGTGAAGAAACTGAAAACCTTTCACCAACAACATGCGCAGAATTACTTTTTGAAGATTCTTATTATCTAAAAAAAGCTAGAGCAGAACATGACGAATTTGCTAAAGCTCTTACAGATCATGGTGTTGAAGTTGTTTATTTAGAAAAACTTGCAGCAGAAGTTATGTCAATAAATGATGAAATAAAAACAAAATTATTAACACAATTTATTGAAGAGGCCGAAATTAAACATGGAACTAAATTATTTGATGTTGTTATGAATTTCTTTAATAAAATTAGTGATAATCAAGAATTAGTAAATAAAATGATTGCTGGTCTTAGATATGACGAGTTAGAAGAAACTAAAGATAGTTCACTAGCAGAACTTGCTCACAATGAATTATTTGTTCTAAAACCTATGCCAAACACAATATTTACACGTGATCCATTCTCAACAATAGGAGAAGGTATTTCATTGCATAAAATGACATACGAAACACGTATACGTGAAACCATTTTTGCAGAATATATTTTTAAATATCATCCTGCATATCAAGGTGTTACAAAATATTACGATAGGTATGATATGAATCATATTGAAGGAGGAGATGTTATGATTCTAACAGAAGATACAATCGCTGTTGGAATATCACAAAGAACTGAACCTCAAGCAATTGAAGAATTAGCAAAAAATATTTTCAATGATTCAAATGCAAAAATTAAAACTATTTACGCATTCGATATTCCTAAAGGAAGATCATGAATGCATTTAGACACAGTATTTACACAAATAGATAAAAACAAATTTGCAATTTTTAGTGAATATAAATTTGATGTATTTAAACTTACAAAACATGATGGTGGCATGAATGTTGAAAAACTTCATAAAGAAGTAAAAGAAGTAATGAAAGATGTTTTCCATGAAGATATAATATTAATTGAAACTGGAAACGGGGACCCATTATTTTCTGAAAGAGAACAATGAAATGATGGATCAAATGTTTTAGCAATTGCACCAAATACAGTTATTACATATAATAGAAACTTCATTACAAATGAAGCTTTAAGAAAACATAACGTTAATGTTATTGAAATTAATTCAAGCGAACTATCAAGAGGAAGAGGTGGACCTAGATGTATGTCAATGCCTCTTTGAAGAGAGGAAATAGAATAAAATGGCATTTAATATGCACTCTAAATCACTACTTACAATTCGTGATTGAACAAACGAAGAAGTAAAATATGTTCTTGAATTATCAAGAACACTCAAAGAACAAAGATATACAGGAATTTCACAAGGAGTGGAAGGACATAAAAAAAATATCGTTGTTATAATGCAAAAAGATTCTACAAGAACAAGATCTGCATTTGAAGTTGCAGCATTCGATATGGGCATGAATGTTTCATACATTGGAGGAACTGGTTCTCAAATGGGTAAAAAAGAATCAATCGAAGACACTGCAAAAGTACTTGGTAGATTTTATGACGGAATTGCTTTTAGAGGAGCAGCACATTCAGATGTTGAAATGTTAGCAAAACATGCTGGTGTGCCAGTTTGAAATGCTTTAACAGATGAATTTCATCCAACACAAATGTTTGCAGATTACCTTACAATCTTAGAAGAATTTGATAGAACAAATGTTAACTTCTCATTCTTTGGAGATGCAAGGAGCAATATGGGTAACTCATTAATGTTGATGGCTGCACATATGGGAGCACACTTTAAAGGTGTTGCCCCACAATCATATTGGCCAGATAAAGAACTAATTAAATCTGCAGAAGAAATTGCTAAAGAAACTGGAGCAACAATAGAATTTACTGATGACCCAGTTGAAGGAGCAACAAATGCTGATGTTCTTTATACTGATGTTTGAGTGTCAATGGGAGAGCCTGATGAAGTTTGAACAGAAAGAATTAAAGATTTATCTAAATTCACTGTTACAAAAGAATTGATGGCTAAAGCTAATAAACATGCAATATTTATGCATTGCTTACCAGCATTCCATGATATAAATACTAAAATAGGTAAAGAAATATATGATAAATTTGGTATTGATCATATGGAAGTTACCGACGAAGTATTTAGATCAAAAAAATCTAGAGTAATGAAAGAAGCAGAAAATAGAATGCATACTATTAAAGCTATTATGCTTGCTACACTAGGTTATTAATCCCTTTATTATATATATTTAAATTATTAGATAAAACTAAATATGGAGAGTTGCTCCATTATTTTAATGAAAAGACGGGAGAAAAACATGGCTGATATAAAAACAAAATCAACCAAAAATAAAAAAGCAAAAGCCAAAGCAAAAAAATCATTTAAAATGCCTTCTGCCATTTTTATTTTGACTATCGTTATAGTTGTTTTAATTGTTGTTTCATGAATTATTTCATGAACAGGCGCCAAGTATTGAGTTGATGCTACATATAGTCCAACTACTGGAAAAATAATTGAGCCAAGACATTTAGAGAATGTAAAATCCATGGGTATTTTTGGGATAGGATCTGCAATTTCACATGGATTTGTATCAGGTTCGGATTTAATTATTTATTTATTTGTACTTGGTGCATTTATTGAAATAGCTGTTGTTTCTGGCGCAATGGAAAATGGGGTAGCTGCTCTAATTAGAGGTTTAAAAGGAAAAGAAATTGTTTTAATACCATTACTATTCTTTTTATTTTCTTCTGCTGGTACCATTTTTGGGATGTCAGAAGAACAAATAGCACTAATTTTAGTGGTAGTTCCAGCCTTGGCTATTGCAGGGTTTGATACAATGACTGGGATGTTAATCATTGTTTCTGGTTGTGCTACAGGGGTAACTCTTTCAACAGTTAACCCTTTCAGTTCAGGAATTGTATCTGAACAAATGAAACAAACTACAGATGGTAAATTTGATATTTTACCAGATGTCTTAGTATACAATGTTATTTGATGATTTGTAATGACTTCAATCATTGCAACTTGCTTGACTTTATATGCTTGAAAAGTGCATAAAAATCCAAATAAATCATTTAATATTAAACTACGTAAAGAAGCTGATGAATGAATTGATTCATTAAAAAACGATAATCAAGGAGAAAAAACTTTTGCAAGAAGACAAAAAATAGGTTTAACAATTATGATATCTACTTTTGCAGTTATGCTTTTAGTATTTATTCCTTGAAAAAAAATAATTGGAACTTATAGTACTGGAAATTATGATCCTGTTTTTGGATTGATAGCCACTTTAGGTAATTGAGGAATGCTAGAGCTGGCAATGATGTTTATAATTTCTGGATTTATTATGTCTTTAGTTTTAAAAATGCCTAAAGAAAAAACAATTAATGCAGCATGAACAGGTGCTAAAGGTATGTTTGGAGTTGTTATGGTTATTACAGTAGCTAGAGGAATTCCTTATATATTAAGCACAACAGGAATTAAACAATTTTTAATAAAAAGTATAACAGATTCAATTAAATCACCTAATCCAGTTGTATTTATTTATTTAATGTTCATTTTCTTATTATTTATGGCATTCTTTATTACCTCAACATCTGGATTAGCAGCTGCAGCAATTCCAATGATAACTACAACTGTTACATCACTATTTGGTGTTGATCCAAATGGCCAAGGCCAAAAAGTTTTAGGCGGAATATTAATAGCCTTCATTACAAGTGTGGGACTGGTGAATATGTTCACCCCAACAAATCCAGTTATTTTGGCATCGATGCAAGTTTCAAAAGTGGACTATAGGGACGCTCTTAAACTTATAATGCCATTCACCGGCATTGCCTTTACCTTAATTGTTGGTGTGATGATTCCAGTTTATTGTGCTATTAATGGATTAATATAAAAAGGAAATAATATGAGCAAAAAAATAGTATTAGCTTTAGGTGGTAATGCCCTTGGTAGTACACCTAAAGAACAAGCAGAAGCAGTTAAAATAACTGTTAAGTCTATTGTTGATTTAGTTCAACAAGGAAATAAAGTACTTGTAGTCCATGGAAATGGACCACAAGTCGGAATGATCTTTAACTCATTTGATGAAGCTTCAAAAGTAAATGAAAAAATTCCTAAATTATCTCTTGCGTTAGCAGGAGCTATGTCACAAGGATATATTGGTTTGCATCTACAACAAGCAATTAAAAATGAATTAAAACATAGAGACATGGAAAAAAGTGTAGCATCAATAATTACACAAACTAAAGTATCTTCGCAAGATGCTGCATTTAAAAATCCAACAAAACCAATTGGACCATTTATGTCTGAAGAAGAAGCTAAAGAAGTTCATACCAAAACCGGATCTTTTGTAGGTGAAGATGCAGGTAGAGGATGAAGAGTTAAAGTCCCTTCACCAAAACCTTCTTCAATCTATGAAAAAGATTTAATTCTTGACTTAGTAGATAAAGGCCATATTGTTATTGCTGGTGGAGGGGGTGGAATTCCCACTCTTGAAGATAACAATCATCTAATTGAAACAGATGCAGTTATCGACAAAGACTTCACAGCAGCTAAAATTGCTGAATTAATTGGAGCTGATTTATTTATGATTGTAACAGCTGTTGATGGAATTTGAAAAAACTATGGTAAAGATGATGCCTACATGATGACTGATTGTGACAAAGATCAATTACAAGCCTTAGTAGACGCAGGAGAATTCCCTGCAGGATCAATGAAACCAAAAGTTGAAGCAATTCTTGAATTCATTAATGTTAATGAAGGTAAAAGTGTTGAAGCATGCATAACATCATTAGAAAAAGCTGCTGATGCCCTTTTAGGAAAAGCTGGTTCATGATTAAAAACTTAATTATTTAGTTTATATAAAAAAGCAGGATTTATTCCTGCTTTTTTTAATTGTAATTATTTTATTCAATTCATAAAAACTTTATAATAAATATCATAAACCTTAATAAATTCATCTATAGTTATACGTTCATTAGGCTGATGTTCTGTAATTTCTGTTTCTTTTAATAAAGGACCAAACGCAATAACATTATCCATTGATCTTGCATAAGTTGCTCCACCAGTGGCAATTGCTTCGCTCATATCTCCTGTAACTTCTTGATAAGTTTGCATTAATTCTTTAATTAATTTTGAATCTTTATCAAAACTTACACCAGGAAGTGAATCATATCTTTCATAATTTAAGTTATATTCTTTACACACTTTTTTTAGATGTTCTTCAAATTCTTCTAAGCTAATTGTTGAAGGTAATCTACTATCAAAACTTAAAATAGCTTCATTTTCCTCGATATTCGCTTTTGACAATGTTATTGTCAAAGTAGAAGAATCATCTTTGATTAATTTTTCAAATAATGTTTCCCCATTTGATTCATAGTTAAGTTTTTCTTTAATAAATTTAATCAAAGGATGATTAGAGTTTAATTCTTTAACAGCATTATAAATTGCATTATCTCCATTTCATGGTTCCATCGCATGTGCTGTTTTACCTGAAAATATTTTTTCTTCTCCATCTACAATTAATTTAGCTGAATCAGGCACAGCATTATGTGCAACTCCTGCAGATAATTTAAAATCAGGAGTTTCTTTTGAAGTGATGTTATATTGTACTAAAGCTTTTTCTAAATAAGTTACTGGAAAGCAAGCATCTGGAGTAATTCCATAATCAATATGTTCTTGATTATCAGCTTTATATTTACTAATCCCTCTCCAAAGAACTTCCTCATCAGTTCCCATAATTAATCTAATTCTTTTATTTAATGTTTGTTCTTCATTTAATTGTTTCATTAAATAATAAGATAACATAACAGGACCTTTGTCATCTTGAACGCCTCTTCCAAATAGTTTTCCATCTTTTTCTGTTAAAACAAATGGATCACTATCTCATAAATTTTTATCTCCAGGAGGAACAACATCTAAATGGCCAAGAAAACCAATTAGTTCTTTGCCTTCACCAATTTCGATATATCCATAATATCCTTCAGGATCTACATATGATTTCATTCCATCTCTTTTGGCAAGTGAGGCCATATATTCTAAAGCTTCTTTATGTTCGCCAATCGGATAATCATTTGTTGATCTTAATCAAGATTGAATTTTAATTAATCCTGCTAAATCTTTTTTATATTCGTTTAAATTTTTTTCAAAATAGTTCATTTTTTACTCACTTTAATCTATATATATTATTTATATAACTAAATATTCCTTTTGTCTTGGTGGAATTTAATTATTTTAAGTTTTCGCTTCCTTTTAGACCTTTGCGCTTGTTCATTATTTAATTTTTTAATTCTTCTCGCTTCTTTTCTGTTCATATCTTTTGAATAATCAAACATATCAGCAATTTTTTTATCTTCTTTTTCTTGTTTTTTTGCAAGGCCGTTTTCTTTTTTTCTTTTTGCCTGTTCTTTTTTAGAATTAAGAACACGTTCTGCTATATTATTCGCCGCGACAAACCCAAACGCATTTGCAATTCCTCTTATATGATTGATTACTCCATCCATAGCATATACTACCATAAAGTAATCTGATGGAAGTCCAATTCCTGCTAAAACAGAAATAATAACCGCTGTATCTGCTCCAGGCACTCCTGTCATTCCTAAGTTAGTAATCATAATAACAACATACATAATCAAAATGAATGAGATAATTCCTCCTAGTCCAATAGAACTTAAAGTTTGCCCATTTTGGTGCATAATCATTGATTTTGTAACTAAAGCAATAAATGCTGGGTAAAAACCACCACAACATGATTGCCCCATTGAAGTTGACATCCCCGAAGTTAAATCTGCGACATGTTTACTTACACCAAGTTTTCTTGATTCTCTTATAGTATCTTCCATATGTACTGCAGCAGCATGTTTTATAAATGTAATTAAGACATAACGTTTAGTGAATCTAAAAAAATGTTTCATATCTTTATTTTTCATTGTTCCAATAATCATAAATCACTCTACAATAACAAGAATTCCTCATCCTGCCATAAATACACCAAAGAATACGGCAATACCACTAAACATATCTATTAAACTCTTAATATCAAATAATTCTGTTAACCTTGTTGCTATAACCATTGGTAGCATTCAAGAAATATAAAATATAAGCTGTGATATTCATTTTTGAGGTTTTGTAAAAATATCTACAATTATTTCAGCTTTTTTTGGATTCACTTTATAAAATGCAATTATTGATATTCCAACAAATAAAGCTAATATAACGACTCCTAAAATTCTTGTGTCTTTATAAAAAATATTTAACGCTTTAGGAATTGAATAATAAAATATATCTGGTAAAGTTGTGATTGAAGTGTCTACTGGGTTTTTATTGGGTATGAAATTAGGGATCAATTGAATCAAAGGAAACATAAGAATTGCAATAGTTATTGCGATAAAAGGCATTAACCAAATTGAGAAAAATGATTTAACTAAATGATTAACTGATGCCTTATTTTTTTTAGAATTTGTTAAAGTTCTTATTATAGTGAAAAATACAAAGAACGGAACAACCATTATCATTAAAAACATAAATGATATTGTAAGTGCCATCAACCAAAAGTTTCCTTCATTATAAATTGTTGTTACATCACCAGTTCTTCCATATACTGTTAAAAGAGCATATGCAACTCCACCCACCAATACAAACTCAAAAGATTTACGAATAATTTTAGGATCGTCTTTAGCTCTATGCCAACTTAAAAATACTGCAGCAACAAAAACATATCAAACAACCAATAAAGTTTGTCAATGAGAAATTTTGATATCTTTAAAAAATTTTATATTTTCTACATTTGGTAAAGAAAGAACTAATATAGAAATAACCACTAAAAAGGGTGCAACAATATAAGCAAATGATTTAATAATAAATAGTGATATAGGTGTTGTTATAAAATATTCTTGAATTTTTTTAACTCATTTAGCTAACATTTCTTTTTCCTTTCTGTTCGTTTACTTTTTATTTCATTAATTTTACAAACAATAATATAATGAATTATTCTGGCTCTCATAATTATTCAATCCCAAATTCAATTAGTAATTATAGAGATTGGTTTAACAATTAAACTGTATAAATAAATATCACTAATTAATGAAAATGATCCCAATACTAAAAGACTTGATTTATTTCCAGAAGTTTCTAAATATTGTTTAATATTGTTTTCCTCTATATCTTTATAATAAACAGCATAATTTATAAAAATCACTGCAATAAACATAAAAACAAACCCAATTGTTTCTCAGCTATATAAAGTATTATTAACATTTTTACTTAAAAATGAAACAGTAGTAATTATTAAAGGCATTAATACACTATTTATTAAAAATGCACTATTTTCTTTTTTATAGTTATCTTTTTTATTTATTAATTTTAAAATCCCCACACCTAATAATGAAACTAAAATAAATACTCCAATAAATATAAAAGTTGAAATTAAATTTTTATATGCGACTGTATCTTTAAAAAACATTAAAGGCATAATAGAAATAATAACCATAGGTAATATTCTAGATACTTTTAAAATTAAGAATTCAATTAACTCTATTATGCTTGAAAAAAAGTTTTGAGTTTTTTCTCCATTTAATACATGATATTTTATTTTTATACCTTTAAGAATAAATCCCATTATAATTGGTAAAACTATGATGCCACCAAAGACAGATAATCCATAATATCAATGATTTTTACTTCCCATTTTATCAGAAATAATTCAATTGAATAAACTAAAAAATGTATCTTTTTTACTATCTGAATAAACACTAAATTTAATAAAATTTAATAAAGGTAAAACAATTACAAAAATTAATATCATACCTAAAAAATTTATAGCGAAACTTTTGAAAACCTTTAAATTAAATTTTGAATTACTTTTAATATTTAAAATTAGATAAGTAATTTTAAATATTAAAAGTACAGGAGTTAGTAATAAAATAATGAAAAAGAATATTTCAGGAAATAAATTCAGCCAAATTTCTACTTCATTTTCTTTGTTTCCACCTTCCATATTAAGAAAATGAATGCCTATCGATCCTATTATTCCGATAATTAAAGATGATAAAAGCATCTTGTTAAAATTTACTTTTTTCTTTATTGACCATATAATGAAAATTGTAGATGCAATTAAATAAAGAACTACACCTAACATTTCATAACTTGAAATTTCGATTATTTTTAAAAACGGATTGTGAATCATAATTAGTTTATTTTTTAATTAACTAACTATAAAATGAATGTTAATTTATATTTATTATTTATATCTATTAGAGATCAAATTAAATTTAAAAAACATAATTTATAGTTAAATTTAAATTGTGTAAAAAATTATTAATATTAAATTTTTTGTTTAACATAAGTTTAGCTTACATTACAGAACAATTAGAACAATATCTAATATAGCAAATTTATTATATATTATTTATGTGTATTTTTTATATTATTTTAATAATTTCTTAATTTATTATTATTAATGAGAAAAATATATATAAATATTATTATATTTAAATAAAATAATCCATTATTTTCAAATTAAAGATTGTAAAATTTAGTTGAGGAGATAAATTATGGAAATAAATAAATATATTGATCACACTCTTTTAAAAAGAGATGCTGTTGTTTCTGAAGTAGATAAAATAATAGAAGAAGCAATTAAATATAATTTCAAAACAATTTGCATACATCCAATTTGAATTGAACATGCAAAAGAAAAATTAAATGGTACAGGTGTAGAAATTACTACTGTAATTGGGTTCCCATACGGAACACAAACAATTGAATCTAAAGTATTTGAAGCTAAAGATGCATTAGCTAAAGGCGCTGATGAACTTGATTTTGTTACAACTGTTTCAATGGTTCATGAACATGACACTAATTATTTAACAAGAGAGTTAAGCACAATTAGAGAGGCTACACAAGGTACAACAATTAAATTAATTTTAGAAACTGGCCTTTTATCTAAAGATGAAATAAAATATATTTCACAATTAGCAGTTGATGCTGGATGAAACTTCATCAAAACATCTACAGGAATTCAAGTTTCTGGTGCTAAAGTTGAAGATGTTGTTATTATGAAAGAAATCGCAGGAGATAAAGCTGAAGTTAAAGCATCTGGTGGCGTTAGAAACTACGAAGATGCTGTTAAAATGATTGAAGCAGGTGCAACAAGAATAGGTACTTCAAATGGAGTAGATATTATTGAAGGCAGAACTGCTGAATCAGATTACTAGTTATTCTATTTTATAAATATAAAATACCTTAATATAAAGTATATAATTTTTACATAGAATATAATTAAAGGAGATAATAAATGAAAAAAACAACAAATAAAATTGTTTTAATAGGTTCAGGTGCCGTAGGAACATCATTCTTGTACTCTGCATTATCACAAGGTATTGCGCAAGAGTATGGAATCATTGATATTAATCCAGATAGTGCATTTGGAAACAAATTGGATTTAGAAGATGCTGTTCCTTCATTAAAATATGAAGCCAAAATTACATCAGGTGGTTATGAATTAGTTAAAGATGCTGATCTAGTAATTATTACAGCTGGAAGACCACAATTAGAAGGCGAAACAAGATTAGATATGGTTGCTGGAAACGCAAAAATAATGAAAAATATCGCCAACGAAGTTAAAGCTAGTGGTTTTGATGGTGTGACTGTAATAGCTGCAAATCCTGTAGATGTTATGACAACTGTTTACCAAAAAATAACAGGTTTTGATGCAAATAAAGTTATTTCATCTTCATGTTCATTAGATACAGCAAGACTAAGAATTGAACTTGCTAATATATTTAATGTTTCAACAAAAGATATAACAGCATTTGTTTTAGGAGAACATGGAGACTCTTCTATCTCTACATTTACAAATGGTTCAATTTCTGGAGTTCCATTAGCTGATTTATATGAAAAACATGGATTAAACAAAGAAAAACTTGCTGAAATTCATGAAAAAGTATGAAAAAAAGCTTATGAAATTATTTCTAAAAAAAGAGCTACATTTTATGGAATTGGTGCAGCCCTTGCCGATATTTCAAGTGCAATTTTAAATGACGAGAAAAAAGTATTTGCAACAGGTGCATTATTAAGTGGAGAATATGGACAAGAAGGAGTTTATGCTGGTGTACCATCAGTTCTTGGAAAAGAAGGAATTATTAAAACATATGAATTCCCATTGTCAGAAGAAGAAAAAGCTCAGTTTATTAAATCTATAGAAATTTTAAAACATGCTTGAGAATCTGCTTTAGAAGCAATATCATAGTAAAGTATATTTTATATTTAGAAGTCGTGTTATACACGACTTCTTTTGTTATAATTAATATTATTATTATAAGTAAAAAAAAGTTACAGTTCGGGATAGATAAAAAAATAAAACAATTTAAAGAAAGAGGTATAAATATTCTTTCTGAAGATATCGAACATTTTTTATTTAATGTTTTATTTAAAGACAAAGAATGAAATAAAGAAGAATTTAATAAATTCATTGAAAGTGATAATCTTGAACTTATTGTTTCTTATTTAATGAAGAGAGCGATTGCAGAAACAAATTATGAATGAATCTAAAAAATTTTTAACAGAAAAGGTAAGAAAAATATTAACCTTCATAATAACATGCAGTATTTTTATAACTGCACTAATAGGTAGTGTATTTGGATTTATAAATTCCGCGCAAAATAAAGGTCCAACTACACAAAACAATAATCAAAAAGTTGTTTTACAAACAAGTTTAGGAAATACAGATCTTAAAACTGGTGTCAATTTTATAAAAAAAACTATTGACTTTGCCGGGTTAAAAGATGCGCAAGTAAGAAGTTTTGGTCAAAACTCAATTCAAGTAACAACCCCAGTTAATTCCTTTGTTGATGATAAAAATACGCAAAAAGGAACTTATGAAAATGTATATAAATTAAGTAATAATCAAAACTATGCAAAAGAGTTAGAAGGAATTATTATTTCACTTTTCTATACTGGAACAATTGAATTTAGAACAGCGGGAGGAACACCAATTTTTACTTATGATAAATCTTCAACAAAAGTATCTTACAACAAAGATGGTATTGCAAAAGAAAAATCAGGAAAAGCAACTGAAAAAATTGAACTTCAAGATCCTATTCCTATGTTTTCAACTGCATCCGTTAATCATTACAACGGTACCGCTTATTTAAATATTGATTTTAAAAATAGAAGTAAATCATTAATCGATAGTTATAAAAACGCTTTTAAAGAATGATATAATGCTAAACCAACTTTTACATATGCAGTTTGATTTGATTATGACAAACTTGAAACAAAAGCTAAAAACATTAATCCTGAATACAAAAAAACAACAGATGATAAACCAGGTTCTGGTCTTTATTATACATATGTAAAAGATAACAAAGTTACTGAAGACTGATTAAAACCATTTTTTATTACTTCAGGAACAAAAGCACCAATTTATAGTTTATTTGATAAATCTTTAAGTTTAAGAGAAGGTTTTGATGAAAAAACCGCTTCATATTTTAGTTCAAAAATTTCTAATGATATACAATTTGATTTAAGTGATGATTACAATAATGTAAAAATAAATTTAATCACAAATGTTGGTAATAACACAATTCTTTTTGTTATGGCAATTATATTTTTAATATTTATTGTTGCATCAATATTCTTCTTCTCATGATACTTTGGTTTACTTGGTGTTATATCATCAGCGTGCCTTTTATTATCTGCTACTTTTAGTGCTTTATTCTTTGCAAAATTAGGAATAACTATTACTGCACTAACACTATCTGGTGGTTTTATAGGTTATGTCGGTATTTTAGTTATGACATTTTTAATGTTAAAAATTTATAAAAAAAATAATGATAAATCAACAACAAATCTTAATAAATTTTTTGTTAACTTTAAAAACTTTTTTAATACGTTATTTTTACCATTAACATTAACAACAGTCATTTTATTTATTATTGGTTTATTTTTATCAACAACAATCTTAATTCCTCTTTACCTAATGTTATTATCAATTGCGATGGGATTTGCAGTTATTGTCTTTATTCTATTTCCAATTATATTTTTAATTGATAAATTAACTGGTTTTTCAACTTTAACTTGAACAAAAACTAAATGATTCTATCTTACAGGGGTAGTTAAAAATATGAATTTATCAAAAATAAATTATTTAACATTTGGTAAATCAAAAAACATCACTAAAGTAGCTTCTTTAACAACTATAGTAGTATTATTACTTTCTATTTTAAGTGGCGGACTTATAATGCACAAAACTGGATCATTAGTAAATTTAGCAGGTTCTCAAAATTCTTATTATCAATATCAAGTAGAATGAAGTGAAACACCTGCAATTGGTATTAAAGATGATATCATGAATAGTAATGATTCAAGTGAACCACTTGGAATTGCCAAAGCAGAAAAATGATTATCAGAAGCAAACATTAATAAAAATCAAGTTAAAAATGCTTTCAATAACAATAATATTAAAGTTAAAAAAATTAGTGTTATAAGAAACGAATATTTAAAATTTGATGAAGATAGTTCAACAACTAAAACAAATTTCTTACATGCAAACTTTGGTTACTTAGTTTATTCAAATAAAAAAATTACCACAGAACAAATAACTAAAATAAATACTTCTTTAAATGCTATTCCTGTTTTAGATAGAACTAATGGTTATCAAATTAGAGAAGGCGTTGGATCTATTCAAAATAATGGAATATTCCGTTCTATTAATGAAATATCAAAAATAAATATTAGAAGATCGTTTTATGCGTTTTTAATAATGTTGGCTATTACAACGATTAGTTTATTCATTTTATTTGGATGAGCAACAGGGTCTTCAACTTTAATGTCATTAATCATAGAATCTGTTTTCATTATAGCTCCTACATTTATGTTCTTTATCCCATATAGTCTAATCGTATGATTTGGCATTATTTTATTCTTAATTACCTCAATGATTTTAAAAGTAGTTGTTGCAAGGAAAGTAAAAAAAGCAGAAAACCCAGACCCCGAAACGGTTTGATTTAAAAATTCGACAAAAACTATATATGCAATTAGTGCGTTTGGAATTTTTATGATTCTTTTAGATATATTTTTAATCTTATCTTATGGTTTCTTTGCAACTTTAGCATTACTTGTTGTAACAATCATATCTCCTGTAGTTATTGGATTAGTGCAATACTTCATCTTCCCTTCAATATCAACATTTTTAAATAAAATAAGAATTCAAAATAAAGAAAACAAACAAAAAGATGATATTGTTCGTTCAAAAGATCCAAATATTATCTCAGAAGAATATATAGAAGGAATAAATAAATAATGCTCTATAAAAAAATTAAAGGAACAAGAGATTATTTTGGTAATGAACATAATAAATTAAACTATACTTTTAATCTACTAGAACAAATCGCTAAAAATTTTAATTTTAAAAAAATAATAACTCCAACCATTGAATATACAGAATTATTTTCAAGAAGTGTTGGTGAAGATACCGATGTAATAAATAAAGAGATGTATACATTTGTAGACCGTAAAAATAGAAGTTTATCTTTAAAACCAGAAGGGACTGCTTCGGTCGTAAGAGCAGCTATTGAAAATAATTTAATTGTTAATAACCAAAAACCATCCCTTTATTATATTTCTTCCATGTTTAGATATGAAAGACCACAAAAAGGAAGACAAAGAGAGTTCTTTCAATTTGGTGTCGAACATTTTGGTAATGATTCAGCCTTTAAAGATGTTGAAATTATTAATTTTGCCAAAAAGATATTAGATAATCTAAAGATTGATAAATATATTTTAGAAATTAATTCCATTGGTGGAGCTGACAGTAGAGCTAAATACAATGAAGCTTTAACACTTTTTTTAAAAAGTAAATCGGCTTCATTGTCTGAAAGTGCGAATGCAAAAATTAACAATAAGAATGTTTTTAGAGTTTTTGACACTAAAGATGATAATGATTTAAAAATTTTAAAAGAAGCACCTAAAATAAGCGAATTTATTTCTAACGATGAAAAAGAAAGATTTACTAAAATCAAAGAATTACTAGATTATCTAAAAATTAATTATGTTGAAAATTATAATTTAGTTAGAGGCTTAGATTATTATAATGATTTAGTCTTTGAATTTATTTCTACAGATGAAGAAAAATTAGGTGCTAAGTCTACTATAATCGGCGGCGGAAGGTATAATTTATTAGTAAACAAGATAGATTCTTCCAAAGATATACCAGCCATCGGATTTGCTATAGGTATTGAAAGATTAATATTAGCAGCAAATGATTTTTTAGAAACAATCAAAGTTAAAAGGATAGATTATTATATCTGCCCTATTGATAATGAATATTTTAAAGAAGCTTTAAAAATAGCTAATTTATTAAGAAATAAAAATTTTATAGTTGAAATTAATTTTGACAATAATAAATTAAGCAAGAAAATTGAAGTAGCAAATAAATTAAATGCTCAAAATATTATTATTGTCGGAGAAGAAACAAAAAACGGTTCTGTTTTAATTAAAAATTTAGAAACAGGCCAACAGATAGCCAAAACTATCAAGGAGATGTAAATAAAATGGAAATACAAAGAATTATAGGAAAAAAATCTTTAACAATCGTTGTTACAGGTGAAAAAGAACTTGCAGCACAAATTTTTGCTTATGAAAAATTTAAAGAAGTAAGACTTGACTTAGAAAACTGAGAAGTTAAAATTTTAATGGATTATGATGAAGCTTATTATAAAGTTTTCAAAATCGAACCATCTAAAGATGTAACAGTTGAAAAATGTAGAGAAATAATATTACAATTTTATAATAACTTATTAAATTCTGCAATGAGATTATCTGATGAAGAAATGCAAAACTTGCAAAACCAACATAAAGAAAATATGAAAAAAGCAGAAAAAGAGAAAGAAAAAGAAAAAAAATAATGTTTAACAATAGCTTTGAATTAAATAAAAATAATATTAATGACAAAGTTAAATTAAATGGTTGAGTCAAAAAATCAAGAAGAATGGGAGATCTTCTATTTTTTGATATGCGCAGCGGTGAAGAAATTGTTCAAGTTGTTGTAAAACCAAATTCTTCTGCTTTTGAAATAGCTAATAAATTACGTAGCGAATATGTTGTTAGTGTTGAGGGAATTGTTCTTTTAAGAAAAAATATTAATCCCAAATTAAAAACAGGGGAAATTGAAATTGAAGCTTCTAAGATCGTAATTATAAATAAAGCAAAACAATTACCCCTTATCGTTGATGATGAAACTGATGCCTTAGAAGCCAAAAGATTAGAATATAGATATTTAGATATTCGAAGACCAATCAACTATAAAAATTTGAAATATAGATCAAAGTTTAATAAATTAATTAGAGACTTTTTTTATGAAAATGATTTTATAGAAGTTGAAACTCCAATCATTACAAAGCCAACTATTGGCGGAGCAGGAGAATTTAAAGTTATTTCTAATAATCATAAAAATAAATTTTATTCTTTAGTTCAATCACCACAAATTTATAAACAACTATTAATGTATGGTGGAATAAATAAATACTTTCAAATTGCAAAATGTTTTAGAGATGAAGATTCAAGAGCAGATCGTCAATTAGAATTTACACAATTAGATTTAGAAATGTCTTTTACCACTAAAGAAATTATTTGCTCATTAATTGATGAATTGTTAATGAAAATTACCAACGACTTTAAAGAATATAAAATCAAGGAAATAAAACAAATAACTTATAAAGAAGCCATTGAAGAATATGGTTCAGACAAACCAGATTTAAGATTTGAAAATAAAATAGTAGATTTAACTGATATATTAAAAAATACTAATGTTGAATTTATTCAAAAAATCTTAGATAAAGATGTAGTTATTAAAGCTATATATTTTGAAAAAACACTTTCTAACTCTGCGCTCAAAAATATTAGTGAATTAATTAAGTCTCAAGGTGCTAAAAACTTTTTATGAGGAAAAATTAACGATGATGGAATTAATTCTAGTTTTAAAGATATTTCTCAAGAAGAATTATCACAAATTAAAAAAACAATGAATATTTCTTCTGAAGGGACTATTCTTGCCATTATTGACAAGAAACATTTAGCTCTTGAATACTTAGGAAGAATAAGAAACATCTTTGCTCAAGAAGCTGATATGATTCCCAAAGATATCTTGGCATTTGTTTGAGTTACTAATTTTCCATTGTTTGAATTAAGCGATGATCAAAAATTAATCTCTATGCATAATCCATTTACAGCACCATTAGAAAAAGATTTAGAAAGATTTAGAAACCAAGAATTATCAACAAAAGAATTATTAGAAATTGATTCTACAGCATATGATATAGTTTTAAATGGAAATGAAATCGGTGGAGGATCAATAAGAATTTCTAATAATGAAGATCAAGTTAAAGTTTTTAAAGCACTTGGTATGACAAATGAAGAAATAAAAGAAAGTTTTGGGTGAATGCTTGAAGCACAAGAATATGGAATTCCAACACACGGAGGCATTGCTTTAGGTTTGGATAGAATCTTATCTATATTATTAAAAACAGTTTCAATCAGAGATGTTATTGCTTTCCCTAAAACATCTGCTGGAACTGATGATATGATGAAAGCGCCAATAGAGGTAAAATAATGAGAAACATTTTTAAACAATCCCATAAATACAGAATATTATCTATTGATGGTGGAGGAGTAAAAGGTATCTTTACTGCTTATGCCCTTATGAAGTTAGAAGAAGACTATGGTGTTCATATATTAGATCATTTTGATATGGTTATCGGTACTTCTACTGGGGCATTAATTTCTGCAGCTTTAATTAAAGGTATATCTGCCAAAGAAATTTATCAAAATTATTTTGATAAAAATCTCTTTGGCCAAAGAAAAAAAATATCTGAACAAATCAAAGGTAATCTATTTCCTCAATATGATAGTGGACTCCTTGAAGAACAATTAAGAGTTTATTTTGGAGATATGACCTTAAAAAATTTATACGATTCTAAAAAAGACAAGGTAGATTTTGCTTTTTGTACCTCAAACTTTACCAAAGGTGAACCATTAATTTTTACCTCTCCAGAATTTAAAAATGTTTCTTTTACAGAAACTACCGCAACAGTTTTTGAAGCATTAAGAGCATCATGTGCTGCCCCAACTTATTTTGAACCAATGTTATTTAAAAAAACTGGTCATTATTTATTAGACGGAGGACTTTGAGCTAATAATCCATCTATGGCTGGATTAAATTTAGTTGTTGGGTCAACAGAAGTTAAATATAAACAGATTGAAATATTATCTTTTGGACAAACATATAACGAAATTGAATTTAATTTAAAAAGCCCAGCTCAGCTAATTAAAAACCCTTTAAAAAATCAATTATGAACACTAGCAAAATCTGCTTTTTCAATGAATCAAGATGTTCAAACATTAACAGCAGCAAGTATTTTAGAAGAAAGATACTTTAGATATGTTCCAGAAGAACCACAAGATGACACAAAAGTTGATGAATTTTCAACAAAGTTTGTTAACTATACAAAAATGTATTGAAGAAAAAATAAAGACGCCTTATTGGAATTTATTTCTTCAGGAATTAATACTAAATATAACAATGATAAAAAGGTATAATTAGTTTATTATTTGAATTTTTAATCAATTCAATGAAAGGAACACAAATTAATCTATGCCAAATTGAGCTTATTATCTAACATTAGCAATCTTTTTCTTTAGCGTTATATCATTTTCGATATGAGCAATGCTTTTTGCCAATTGATTAACTCTTGGCCCAAAATTCAAACATAAAGTCAAGCAAATTCTAAATAAAATTAAAGGTAAAGAAAAAGCTGAAGGTGTTTTAATCAATAAAGGAGAGGTATCAATTCAAGCTTCTTACTTAGATGATATTAATAAACAAATTGATAATGCACAATCTCCACAAGAGCTTTTAGAGCTTCAATTTAAAAAAGAACAAATAGAAAATGCTGCTAAAAAAGCTAAAGAAGATATTGCGAAAGCTGAAGCTGCTAAATTAGAAAAAATCAACTCTAAGAAAGAGAAAAAAGAAATTCAAAAAGAAGCAGATGAAATTGCTAAACAATTAAAAGAAGAAGAGAAACAAAAAAGAGCCGAAATTAAACAAGCTAAAAAGGAGAAAAAATAAAATGAGTAATAATTTAATGATGTCATTACATGCAACTTCAACATCTGGAGGACTTAGCGCAGGAGATGTTGCTGCTATTGTTTTAGGATGTTTAATTCCTTTTATTATCTTTTTAACTTTTTTTATAACAAGAAAGTTAATTGAAAAACAACTAAGAGAAAATCCTCCTATATCTGAGGCACAAATAAGAGCGATGTTTATGTCAATGGGTAGAAAACCATCTGAAGCGCAAATAAGAAATACAATGAATTCTATGAAAAATGCAAAATCAGGTAATGCTTATAAAAAACGTAAATAGAAATCTTAAATAACTCTGTTGTTAATTATGGATATTATAAATCAAAAACATATTAATAAAAAAGATTGGAAGTCATTTAAAAAGTGAAGTAATGACTCAGCTTTTTTATTTAATGATATAAATTTTTATTCAGGATTTTTTTCTATTAACAATAAATCAATCGAAGAAAATCTTATTGATTTTTTTATGTATAATCACTTTGTTTTAGAAGATAGATATGATTTTGATTGACCAAAATATCTTTTAAATATAAAAACTAATGATATTGACGAATTTATAAATCGTTTGTTTTTATATTTCTTTAAAGAAGAATATGAATATTTTAAAACATTAATAATATTTTTAAAACATATTCAAGAATACAAATCCGGTGAAATTACAGATTATGAAAAAGAATTTTCATTACTACAAGAATATTGAGATTTTATCGAAACAATAAGAAATCGAAAATATAAAAACTATAATGAATGAATTATATATATAAATAGTAAAATTTATAAAAAAAGGAAAGGCTTAAAATAATGGCTAAAGATAATATATACGATGCATCTTCAATCGAAGTTATTGAAAACCTTGAAGCTGTTCGTAAAAGACCAGGAATGTATATCGGTGATACAAATTTAACAGGTCTTCACCATCTTGTAAGAGAAATTGTCGATAATTCTATCGATGAACATTTAGCAGGATTTTCAAATAATATAACTATCATTTTAAATTCTGATAATTCTGTTTCTATCGAAGATGATGGAAGAGGAATCCCTATCGATATTCATAAAAAAACTAAAAAATCTGCTGTTGAAACTGTCTTTACAACTTTACATGCAGGTGGTAAATTTGGTGGTGAAAATTCAGGATATAAAGTTTCTGGGGGACTCCATGGTGTAGGTTCATCAGTTGTTAATGCACTATCTGAATATTTAGAAGTAACTGTTTGAAAAGATAAAAAAGAATATAGTATAAAATTTTCTAAAGGAGGTTCAATAACAACAGGATTAAAAACTGTTGGGCCAACAACAAAAAGAGGTACACTAGTTAAATTTAAACCAGATAATTCTGTTTTTAAATCAATTAATTTCCAAGGGAAACAAATTGCTGAAAGATTAATTCAACTTGCATACTTAAATCCAGGCATAAAAATTGTATTTATCGATAATAAAAACGAAACTAAACAAACATACTTTTATCCCGAAGGTATTTCAGCATATGTCGAAAAAATATCTGAAAATCAAAAAGAAGTTACAAAAGTATTTTCTTTTAGTGGAAAAAATGAAAAGATATCTTTTGATATTGCTTTAAAATATACAACAAGTTCTCAAGAAAATATTCACTCTTTTGTAAATAATATAATAACTCCTGAAGGTGGTTCTCATGAAACTGCCCTTAAATCTGCATTAACTAAATCAATTAATGATTATGCTGCAGAAAATAAATTAAATCAAGGCGGAAAATCACTAGAAGGATCTGATGTAAGAGAAGGCCTTTTTGTTGTTGTTTCTGTTTATCTTGTAGAAGATATTTTGCAATTTGAAGGGCAAACAAAAACTAAATTATCTTCAAATCCAGCAAAAGCTTATATTGAACAAGCTGCTTATGCGCAATTAAAACATTATTTAAACGCCAACAAAGCAGAAGCAACAGAAATAATAAAAAGAGCTTATGCTGCAAAAATGGCTAAAGAAGCAGCAAAAAGAGCAAGAGAAGTAACTAAAGAGTTAAAAAATTCAAAAACTAAATCTTTTGCTGGAAAATTAGTTACAGCGCAGTCTAAAAAAGCAGAAGAAAAAGAATTATTTATTGTTGAAGGTGATTCTGCTGGTGGGTCTGCAAAACTTGGCCGTGATAGAAAAACACAAGCTATCTTACCTTTGAAAGGTAAGATAGTTAACACTGAAAAAGCTAACTTAAAAACAATTTTAAATAATGATGAACTTGCAACAATGATTCACGCTATAGGTGGAGGTTTAGGTGAAGACTTTAAAAAAGAAAATGCTAATTATGGTAAAGTCATTATCATGACTGATGCCGATACTGATGGCGCACATATTCAAACATTATTATTAACTTTCTTTTATAGATTTATGAAAGAGCTTGTTGAAGCAGAAATGGTTTATATAGCTTTACCACCATTGTTTAAAATAACTAATAAATCTAATAAAAAAGATATTATTTATGCTTGATCTGATGAAGAGTTAAACAAAATTAAAAATGAGAAGAAAAACGTTGAAATTCAAAGATATAAAGGGTTAGGTGAAATGAACTACGAACAACTTTGAGAAACAACGATGAATCCAAAAACAAGAATGTTAGTCAAAGTTAATGCAAAAGATGCTGAATCTGCAAACAAAATGATTGAAACACTTATGGGTCAAGACCCCTCAATAAGAAGAGAGTGAATCGAAGAAAATATTGAGTTCTCTTTAGAAGACTTTTATTCAAATGAAGAAGATTTAAAAAATGTAAAGGAAGTGAATGATGATGAACAATAATGAAAAAATAATCACTGAAAAACTAGATAAACTTATCGGTGAAAAATTTGGTAATTATTCTAAATATATTATTCAAGAACGTGCACTCCCTGATTTAAGAGATGGTTTAAAACCAGTGCAAAGAAGAATTTTATTTGCGATGCATGATTTAAGACTAACTCATACTTCTGCTTATAAAAAATCTGCAAGAGTTGTTGGTGATGTTATTGGTAAATATCATCCCCACGGAGATACTTCTATATATGAAGCGATGGTTAGATTAGCTCAAGAATGAAAAGTTAATATGCCTTTAGTTGATATGCATGGTAATAAAGGTTCTGTAGATGGTGATGGTCCTGCTGCGATGAGATATACAGAAGCAAGACTTGGTAAAATATCTGCAGAATTATTATCAAACATTGATAAAAATTTAGTATATTTTGCTCCTAACTTTGATGATTCAGAGATTGAACCAACAGTTTTACCAGCTAAATATCCAAATCTTTTAGTTAATGGTGCTACAGGAATAGCTGCTGGTTATTCAACAAATATTCCTCCACATAATCTAAAAGAATTAATAAAAGCTATTATATTTATCTTTGAAAATGAATCAGTAACTTTATCTAACTTAACAAGATTTATTAAAGGTCCAGATTTTCCAACAGGAGGAACTGTTTCTTCATCCAAAGCAATTAAGGATGCATATAGAAGTGGAAAAGGTAAAGTTACTATTACTTCAAAATGAGCATATAATCAAAAAACTAAAGCTATAGAAATTAGTGAAATTCCATACGAAGTTAACAAATCTGATCTAATTAAGAAAATAGATGACTTAATAAGAAATAATAAAGTACCTAATATTAAAGAAGTTAGAGATGACACAGATAGACAAGGTTTACAAATTACTTTATTATGTAAACCAGATGTTGATGTTAATTTAGTTATGAATTATCTTTTTAAAACTACTGATTTAAGAAAAAACTTTTCATTTAACATGGTTTCTATAAAAGATAAAAAACCACAATTACTTGGTTTATTAGATATGCTAACTTATTTTGCAGATTTTCAAATAGAAATATATACAAAACTTTATACATTCGAATTGAAAAAACTTTCTAAAAGACTTGAAGTTGTTGAAGGTCTTATTCGAATGGTTGACATTATTGATAAAATTATTGTTCAAATTAGAAAATCTAAAAATAAAAATGAGGCAAGAACAAATGTTATGAACTCTTTTGGTTTCACAGAAAATCAAGCAGAAGCTATTGTAAGTTTAAGACTTTATAGATTAACATCAACAGATAGAGAAGAACTATTAAAAGAACAAAAATTATTAAATGCTAGTATAGCTCACTTTAAAAAAGGTTTAACAGATAAAACTTATCTTAAAAAAAATATCATCCAAGAATTAAATACTATTTCAGAAAATTATGGTGTTCCAAGAAAAACTTCTGTTGAAGAAGAAATTGAAGAAGTGGTCATCGATGAAAAAGATCTTTTACAAGAAGAACAAGTTTGAATTTCTGTAACTTATCAAGGTTATATTAAAAAGATCTCACAAAGATCAAAAGAATCTTCTGACCCAGAATCTTTTGGAAAAAGAGAAGATGATATTATCATCTCTTTATCTAATGATTCTAATCTTAAAAATTTGATCTTCTTCTCAGGTAATGGTAAATATTTTACAATTCCTATTTATAAATTACAAGAATCTAAATGAAAAGATATGGGTGAACATATTTCTAAATTTACTTCTTTAGATGCAATCGACAGAATTGTCGCTACAGGAATTACTGATGACTTTGAAAAATCTGGTGAATTAATTATTTCAACTAAAAAAGGAATGATTAAACGTTCTTCTATCAAAGAATTTAATATTTCCCAAACAAAAAGAGGTTCTAAATATATAAATCTAAAAGAAAATGATAAAGTTGTCTCTGTTGTTATTATGGAAGACAAAGATTCATTTGTAACCTCTGTAACTAAAAATGGTTATGCAGTTAAATACATTGCAGACAACCTTACAAATATTGGTCTTGGGGCTGCTGGTGTTAAAAATATGAATATAACAGATGGAGATAAAGTTGTCTCTACTGTTGTTAATACTATTAAGAATACTGATGATGGTGAAGCACAAGTTTTATTTGTTACAAACAATGGAAAAGCTAAAAGATTAAGAGTTAAAGATATTAAACCTGTTTCTAGAGGTTCTAAAGGTTCATTAATAGCATCACAAAGTAAATCAAATCCTTATAAAGTTATTAATACATTTAATGTTCATTTAACTGACCATATTTATATTCTTACAGATAATGATGAAATATTAAATTTAAAACCTAAAGGTGAAATATTAATTACTGATACTAAAAATGGTTTAACTAAACTAACAAAACAAGGCATTAGATTATCATTCAATGATTTAACTTTAAATTTTGATAAATTAGAAAAATATAGTGAAACAAAGAAAAATGAGAAAATTCAAAAATCTATTCAGTTAGATTTAGATAGCATTTTAGACGAATTTTAATCTTGATTATTGTATAATTATTTTACTTAAAACAATAGAAGGATATTACTATGAGAACAAAATTCGTATACAGATGTACACAATGTAAAGAAGAAAATTATATTGGTGACAGAAATAGAGCTAGTCACCCAGATAAATCTGAAGCACAAAAATTTTGCAAAAAATGCAACGCTAAAACTTTACACAAAGAAAAATCTAAATAGGCATCTATTTAGATTTATTTTATATTATGGCAAATAAATATGAACAGTTAAAAAATAATAAATATAGACAATCAAGTTCATTCTTGTTTGGTTTTTTTGTTAACTATTTAAAACCTTCAGCATACTTAACTTCTGTTGGTGAAATAGATTTAGACGGCCTTAAAAAACAAGGAATTAAATTAATTATTTGCGACTTAGATAATACATTAGTTCCCCATTTTACAAAATTTCCAACACAAAAATCAATCGATTTTGTAAATGAAGTTAGAAAAAGAGATATTAAATTTATGTTAATTTCTAATAACACAAAAAAAAGAGTATCTTTTTTTTCAGAAAAACTAGGATTAACAGAATATATTTCTAATGCTAAAAAACCTTTTTCTTTCGCAATTACAAAAACAATCAAAAAAATGGGCGTTAAACCACAAGAGACTGTTATCATTGGTGATATGATTATCACAGACACTTTAGCAGCTAATTTTGTGCATGCTGAATCTATCTTAGTACAACCATTAATTGACCCTAATAAAACATTTGATAGAATTTTACAATGGATTGAAAGATGAGTTTTTAAAAGACTTTCTAAAGAAAATTTAATTGTTAAATCCGAAACATTAAAAAAAGCAATTTATAGTGAGGATAATGAAATCTTATAATAAAAAGTGCAAAGGATGCGGGCTTAATTTGCAATCCGATAATATTGATTCTCCTGGTTATACTCCTAAGATGGATTTTTCTATATGCAAAAAATGTTTTCGTGCTAAAAACTATGGCGAGATAAGTAATCATTTAACTCAAATTGATCAAGAAAAACTTTTAAAAACTCTAAAAAATAAAAATGTTTTATTAATAATCGATATTACTAATCCTTATGAAACTATGCTTTCAAACATTAATGAATATGTTTCTAAGGATAATTTAACATTATTAATAAATAAAGTTGACTTATTACCAAAATCAATTAATGAAGAATCTATCTTAGAATGAATAGATGAAATTGCCATAAGTAGGGGTATAAGTTTTAAAAATGCATCATTAGTTTCTGCGCACAATAAACAAAATATTGATGCTGTAGCTGAATTTATTTTAGAAAATAATAAAGATACTTCGATCATTGGTTATTCTAACGTCGGAAAATCTTCGATCATAAAATCTTTATTAAATTCAATAATGATGGATAGCGAGAGCTTAATAACTAATGCAATCGGATCTACGAAAGATGTTCTTAAAATTGAATTTAAAGATAAAATTATCGAAGATTATCCAGGCTTCATTCTTTCAGGAAGTTATCAAAATATCATGACCTCAAACGATTTAAAAAAAACTAATTCTAGCAAAGAAATAAAAGTAGTTAATTATCAATTAAATGAAGGACAAACAATCAACATCGGAAATTATGCTTTTTTTAATGTTAAAAAAGCAAATGATAAAAAAGGATATCAATTTAGTTTCTCAAATTTAGTAAAATTAAGTAGAAGTAAATATTCGATTAAAGAAGAAATGATTTTATATGAATTAGATCATAACCAAGGAATTAGATATGACTTAATTATCTCTGGATTGGGTAAAATTACTTTTAAATCTGATTTGCAAAAATTAGAATTACAACTACCTAAAGGAGTGAAATATAACTTAATAAAAAGTTTATATCAATAAAATGAAAATAGGAATCTTTGGCGGTACATTTAATCCGATACATAATGGTCATATAAATATAGCAACACATGTTAAGGAAACACTAAAACTTGATGTTATTTATTTTGTTCCTTCTTATCAAACCCCAGATAAACAATTTTCAATTGAAAAAATTTCAGGTTTGCAAAGATACAATATGATCAAAAATACTATTAAAAGTTTAAAAAAAGACTGAATTAAAGTATCTGATTTTGAAATAAAAAACAAAGGTATTTCTTTTACATACAAAACTATCGAACATTTTAAAAATACATTCCCATCAAGTCAACTATATTTAATAATTGGTGAAGATAGATATTGAGGTCTAACTAATTGAAAAAAATATGATGAAATAATGTCTAACGCCAATATTGTTGTTTTTAGAAGATCTAAAAAAATAAATAAAAATATCGGTGAAGAAGTTATATATATTTCAGATACTTTTGTTCCCATTAGTTCAACAGAAATTTTAACTAAACTAACTTGAGAAAATATTCCTGAGGCTGCCCAAAAATATATAGCAAACAATAAACTTTATTTAAAAAGTATTGTATTTAATAATTTAAAAAGAGATCGTTATCAACACTCAGCAGCCGTTGCTTCTCATGCTAAAAGATTATCAGTTTATAATAAATACAAAGATAAAGATAAGGCTTATTTAGCAGGTCTTTTGCATGACTTATTTAAAAACAAAACTGACGAAGAATTAAATGATCTTTATAACAAATATGAGAAAAATAAAGAGGAAATACCAGCACCTGCTTTGCATGGTTTTGTTTGCGCTTTATGATTAGAAAATGTTTATAAAATAAAGGATACTAAATTTTTAAACGCAATTAAAAATCATACTTTATCAAATCCTAAACCATCGAAATTAGAAAAAATAATTTTTGTTGCAGATAAAATTTCTACAGATAGGAAGGGTGATAAAGTAGGAAAATTAAGGAAGCTAGCATATTCAAATCTTGACGAAACATATAATAAAATATTAAGAAACTTAATTTCTAAATTAACAAAACAAAACATCATGCCAGATAGAAGAACTTTAGAAGCTTATGAAGTAACTAAATGAAAAGGAGTAAATAATAATGAATACAATATTAGAAAAAATAAAAAAAGAATACAAAAATAAAAACATGATATTTTTAAATAAAAATGATGTTTATTTTATAACAAGAATAAAATCATCTAATTTAATTCTTTTATTAATCAACGGACACTGATACGCATTAACTGATTCTAGATATTATGAAAAAATAAAAAAAGAATTAGATATTAAAACTTTAAATATGACAAATAAAAATTGATTTGAAGACCTTAAAAAGAAGGAAAAATTTTCTATACTAAATGTAAATTCTAATGATATTACAGTGCAAAAATTTAAACATATTTCTAAAATGTTAAAAAAACACGAAATTAAACTTTTTGCTAAAAACTTCCCTTATTTAAGAAATTTATATTTACCAGAAGATACTTTTACTCTTAAACAATCATCTAAAATAAATGATGAAATCTTTAATGAAGTTTCTAAAAAAATTAAAGTAGGGATGACTGAAATAGAGGTTAAAAATATGATTTTAAAAGCTGTTATTGATTCAGATGCTGATGGTGTATCATTTGACCCAATCGTTGCTTCTGGAAAGTCTGGTGGCATTCCACACTGAGAAGCAACTAATAAAAAAATTAAAAAAAATGAAATGCTTACAATTGATATGGGTGTGTTTTACAAGGGTTTTGCTTCTGATATGACAAGAACATTTATTGTTAAAGGTAAAATCACTAAAGAAGAACACCAAATATGAAGCATTGTAAAAGAAGCCCTTGATGAATCCATCGCAATGATTAAAGAAGGTGTACCCATCAAAGAACTTCATCTTCGTGCACAAAGTATAATCGAAGCGAATGGATATGGGCAATACTTTAATCATGCTCTAGGACATGGTATTGGCGTTGAAATACATGATGAACCAATAATTAGTCCTTCAAATGAAGCAAAACTTGAAAAGGGTATGGTAATTACAATCGAACCAGGAATTTACATCCCAAATAAATATGGTGTTAGACTTGAACAAGCAGTCTTAGTCACAAAAGATGGCTACGAAGTTTTAAATAATACTAAAATTGATTTTTATTTATAAATTTTGATTTTTTTTAAAAAAAGTATAATAGTGTACAATATAATATAATGAAAAGAACTCTAAAACTAACAATCTATATATTTATGTCTATTGCTATATTCTTTGGATTAGCAACCTCTTTTATTTATAAAAAAGATAGTAAAAATATAAACGCTAACTTAAAATCTTTAACAAACGAAAATATTAAAAGTAAAACAAATGACCTTAAATCTTTTAAAGATGATGTTTTAAACGAAGAAACATATATTAAAGGAAGTCAAACTTCAATGTATTCAACTGTTATTTGGGCATACCATTTTGATAAAAGTGGCAAAGAAAAAGATTCTTTTTATTTAAAAGACATTACTAAAAATCACACTGAAATTAATTATTTTAATACAGAAGAAGGAAATCAAGGATATCGTAAGATAGATTTATCAAGTTTATTATCCGATGGTGAAGTCATTCAAAACTTTTCTTTTGCAGAGTATGAGTGATATAATGAAGAAATGAAAAGCGAAAGCCGTGCATCTATTGCTTTTTGAACAAAAACTTCAGATAATAAATATCATGTTTATACCGCAGGTTATTCTCGTGGACAATTAGGTCGTAATGAGGAGGAACATAAAGAAGAATATAAAACTTTTAAAAAAATTAAAAATCCAAGTTCAAAAAAATTAAATGATGAATATGCTTTTGATGAAATTAAAGAATTATCTTTAACATACTCTACATTAACTATATGAACAAAAGACAATAAGAATAATGATCATTTATATTTTAGTGGAACTAATTATGGGCAATTTGGTGATGGTGATGCTGAAGATTCTAAATATAAATTAAAGGAAACAACAAATACTATCAGAAGTGCTATTAAAAATGAAAAAATAAAAGATATTGCCTTCGATTTTGATGAAACTGGTTTTATTTTAACCAAAGAAAACAAACTTTATGCAGCAGGCAGAAACAATGATGGAGAAATCGGGGTTAGTGGCGAAGGAATCAATGTCACAACTTACCAAGAACTAGATACAAGTAATATTGGTAATATTAAGCAAATGTTTGTATCATACGACTACTCTTTACCTCAATTTGGAAGTAATTATGTTTCTAGGGCAGAAACTTTATTGCTTGTTACCGAAGATAATAAACTATGAGGATTAGGTAATAATAATAAACATAAAGAAGGTGGAAATAAGTTAGGAATAAAGGATGAGACTTCAAACATTTTAACAAAACTAACAAAAATTCCTTTAGAAATTCCTTCAACAGAAAATATTCTTTATGCAACAACAGTAGGAAGTCGTTTTTCAGATTATTCACTTTTAATTACAGAAAATAATAATGACAACAACATGCCAAAATATAAAATTTATATGGCTGGATATGGTGATAATGTTGGTCCAAATGTAGATGATTCAAACGAATGAAAATATAACAAAATATATACAGAAAAAATATTTGGAACAAATGATAGCAGTGGATATAATGTTGATTTAGATAGTATTAAAAATCTTGGTAATTCGCGTTATACTATACCTATTGTTTTAGCACCAACTACTATTTCATGAACAGGGATCATAAAAGAAAATAAAAAACAACACCAACAAGAATATATGTTTATTGGGAATGATAACAAATGAGAAAAATCCAAATGAAAAACAAAAGCAATCAAATGACCAAAAAAACCTACAATAAATCATCAATATTTTTTAAAAATAGGTTTACCTATAATAATCGTGTTCCTTTTGGCTACTACAATAGTAGGATATTATCTTTCTAAAAAAACTAAGTTTTTAAAAAGATTGAATAGCTATAGAAGACGCAGATATTAAAAAACATTTATTAAAAAAATTTAAAAAACACCATTAATTATGGTGTTTTTTATAAGGGCAGTCAATTGCAGCCCTGCAAATCAAGCTAAACTTGAAAAACCTATGGTAATTAAAAATCGAATAATGAATTTATATCCTAACTAAATATGTTGTTAAACTTAAACAAGCATTCCTAATTACAACACACAACTAGGAAGTTTTAAATAATACAAAAATTGATTTTTATTTTATTTTGTGTATATACAATAAAATAGATAAATATAACTATAAGAGAAAGTTAAGTTTATAATAATATTAATATTAGATACTATATTATATATAAATATTTTTAAAGATTTGAAAAGGAAAAAAATGAAAATAAAAACCAACTCAATCAGAAAAATAATGGCTGCCATTTTTATTGTTGGTGCAACATCTCTCGCTGTATCAACGCCAGCAATTACAACCCAATTAAACTCAATAAATAATGATCACTTAGAAAAAAATATATCAACAAAACATTCAAAAAATTTAAAAAATAATGACCTAAACTCTTTTAAAGCTAAGGTTTTAAACGAAGAAACACATATTAAAAGAAGTCAAACTTCAATGTATTCGACTGTTATTTGAGCATACCATTTTGATCAAAGTGGCAAAGAAAAAGATTCTTTTTATTTAAAAGACATTACTGAAAACCACACTGAATTTAGTTATTTTAAGACAGATGAGGGAAATCAGGGATATCGTAAGATAGATTTATCAAGCTTATTATCCTCTGGTGAGGTCATTCAAAACTTTTCTTTTGCAGAGTATGAGTGATATAACTCATCAGAAAGCATGACAAGCGAAAGCCGTGCATCCATTGCTTTTTGAACAAAAAGTACAAATAATAAATACTATGTATATACCGCAGGTTATTCTCGTGGGGAATTAGGCCGTAATGAGACGGGACATGAAGACAAATATAAAACTTTTGAAAAAATTAAAAATCCAGGCTCACAAAATTTAAATGATGAATATGCTTTTGATGAGATTAAAGAACTTTCTTTAACATACTCTACATTAACTATATGAACAAAAGACAATGAGAATAAAGATCATTTATATTTTGGTGGATATAATTATGGACAATTTGGTAATGGGAACACTGGTAGTACTGATGCTTTTGCAAAATTGATTGAAACAACAACAAGTATCGAAACAGCTATACATAATAAAGAAATAAAAGATATTGCCTTCGATTTTGATGAAACTGGTTTTATTTTAACCAAAGAAAACAAACTTTATGCAGCAGGCAGAAACAATGATGGAGAAATCGGGGTTAGTGGCGAAGAAATCAATGTCACAACTTACCAAGAACTAGATACAAGTAATATTGGTAATATTAAGCAAATGTTTGTATCATACGACTACTCTTTACCTCAATTTGGAGGTCATTATGATTCTAGGGCAGAAACTTTATTGCTTGTTACTGAAAATAATGAGCTATGAGGATTAGGCAATGATAATGCACATATTGATAAAGATTATAAGTTAGGAGTAAAGCCTGAAGATTTAGATAATAATATTTTAACAAAACTAACAAAAATTCCTTTAGAAATTCCTTCAACAGAAAATATTCTTTATGCAACAACAGTAGGAAGTCGTTTTTCAGATTATTCACTTTTAATTACAGAAAATAATAATGACAATAACATGCCAAAATATAAAATTTATATGGCTGGACATGGTGATAGTGTTGGTCCAAATGTAAATGATTCAAAAAAATGAAAATTTAATAAAACATATACAGAAAAAATATTTGGAACAAATGGTAATAATGGATATGATATTAATTTAGATGGTATTAAAAATCTTGGTAATTCGCGTTATACTATACCTATTGTTTTAGCACCAACTACTATTTCATGAACAGGCACTACAAAAGAAAATAAAAGACAATACCAACAAGAATATATGCTTATTGGGAACGATAGCAAATGAAAAAATTCCCAATGAAAAACAAAAGCATCCAACCGATGAGCAAAGCCTACAATTACGAAAATAGTTGGAAAACAAGTTGGTCATTCTTTGCAAGGAGAAATTGACTTTAACTTAAGTTATGAAAATATTCCTCACGAAACAAAACCACAAATTAATAGTATAGTTATTCAAAAAGGTGATGACAAAGTTGCAACTAAAAGTACTACTATAGACCCAACATTTGGACAACACGAAGTATTTTTGAAAAATAATTTAGTGTTAGGAAAAAATGATGGTTATACTATTGTAGTAAACTATGGTAAAGATAATCAAGAAGTTCGTTCAATTCCATTTTCTATACAGATAAATACTGCTAAAATGCCATCCATTAACATTGTTGAACAACCTAAGCAAACAAAATATAATAAAGCAACAATGCAAGTAATAATAAATTATGCAGAAAAACAAGAAAAACCTTATACTCTAGATATAAAACTTACTAAAGTAACAATACAAAATAAACAAGGTGATATCTTGGCAAAATTGAAAGATGAAGAATTAAAATTAAATAATGTTCCTAAAACAATTGAATTAAATGTTAAAGCAAAAGAATACAAAGATTATTATGTACATGTTGAATACACATATAAAAATAATAATCTAAAAGCGCTTAATCCAATAGACAAAAAAATCGATAATTTTGAAATAAAAAATGCAATGCCTAGTATTTCCAATATTGAACCAAAACAAATGGGAAATACATATAATGAAAAAATATCATTTGATATTATAAAAAATAAATTAAGTATAAATTCTAAAATTGTATCAATAAAAATTAAAGGAGATGGAAAAATAATCGATATTTCTAAACCTGATTTTGGTAAAACTAGTATTTTATTTAAAAATTTAAGTTCTGGTAAACATTATGGATATGAAATTATTATTTCATATTTAAATGATAAGTCCGGAAACCCTGAAAAACCTTTAAAAGAAATACAAAAAATCCCTACATTTGAAATAAAAATAAATCATCATTATTTTTTAAAAATAGGTTTACCTATAATAATAGTATTTCTTATTACCGCTGCAATAATAGGATATTATATTTCTAAAAAAACACAGTTTTTAAAAAGATTGAATTGATATAGATTTATTCATAGACATTAAAAAATATTTATCCAAAATTTAAAAAAACACCATAATATGGTGTTTTTTTAATAAAGAAGAATCAATAATTAATCCTATAAATTAAGCAAGGATCAAAAAATAAATCGTAATGCCATTAATAAATATGATTTTAGACTTAGACAAATAATCTTAGTTGTAAAAGATATTTAAAACGTTTAAAACACTATAAAAATTGATTTTATTTATAAATTTTGATTTAAAAAGAACTATTAATAGTTCTTTTTTTATATTATTTTTTATGTATATACAATAAAATAGATAAAATAATTTGAATATAAATTTAAGTTTATAATCATATTAAATTAGAGACTTTCAATTATGAATATAAATATTTTTTAAAGTTTTGAAAAGAGACGAAAATGAAATTAAAAACTAATTTAATCAGAAAAATAATTACTGGAATTTTTATCGTTAGTGCAACATCAATTGTTCTATCAACACCAGCAACTAAGCCCCAACCAAGCCCGATTAACAACACTAATTCATTAACGGAACAACTCAAAAATAATGACCTTAAATCTTTTAAAGATAATATTTCCAATGAGGAAACATATATCAAAAGAAGTCAAAACTCAATGTATTCAATTGTTATTTGAGCATACCATTTTGATCAAAATCATAAACGAAAAGATTCCTTTTATTTAAAAGGCATTGGTGATGATGGAATCGGCGAAATTGAATCATTTAACCACGAAGAAGGAAATCAAGGATATAGCAAGATAGATTTATCAAGTTTATTATCCGATGGTGAAGTCATTCAAAACTTTTCTTTTGCAGAACATGAGTCATATACTGATACAAGTCAGGCAGCTATTGCTTTTTGAACAAAAACTTCAGATAATAAATACCACATTTATACTGCAGGTTATTCTATTGGTGAATTAGGTCGTGAACATGGAGTTAAAGGATATAAAAATTTTGAAAAAATTAAGAATACGAGCTCAACAAATCCCAATAATGCATATGATTTTGATGAAATTAAAGAACTTTCTTTAACATACTCTACATTAACTATATGAACAAAAGACAATAAAGATAACGATCATTTATATTTTGGAGGATTAAATTCTGGACAATTTGGTAATGGTAATTCTAAAGCTTCTTTAAATAAGTTAACTGAAACAACAGATTCTATCAAACATGATATCAAAAATGAAAAAATAAAAGATATCGCCTTCGATTTTGATAAAGTTGGTTTTATTTTAACAGAAAATAACAAACTTTTTGCAGCAGGTAACAATGAAAATGGACAAATCGGACTTGAAATTAGAGATAAACAATTGATCACAAATTACGAACAAGTAAATAAAGAAGAGATTAAGAGTAATATTAAGCAAATGTTTGTTTCATACGACTACCATTTGGATTATCAACCCCATAAATATTTACCAACATCTGAAACTTTATTGCTTGTTACTGAAGATAATGAATTATGAGGATTAGGTAATGATAATGCACATGCTGATAACGCTTATAAGTTGGGAGTAAAGCCCAAAAATTTAAATAATAATGTTTTAAAAAAACTAACAAGAATTCCTTTAAAAGGTATTATTCATTCAAACGAAAATATTCTTTACGCAATAACAATGGGATCTCGTTTTTCAGATTATTCGCTTTTAATTACCGAAAAAAAAGATAGTAATGATAAACAAAAATATAAAATTTATATGGTTGGCTGTGATGACTATATGAACAAAAAATCAAACGATTGAAATCAATGGAAATATAATGAAGCATATACAAAAAAAATATTTGGAACAAATGATAGTAATGGATATGACATTGATTTTGATAATATTAAAAATCTTGGTAATTCACAATATACTATACCTATTATTTTAGCACCGACTACTATTTCATGAACAGGAACTATAAAAGAACAAAAAGAAAAATACCAACAAGAACATCTTTTCATTGGAGGAGATGAAACATGATTAAATTCCGAATGAAAAACAAAATCATTGGGCTGAGCAAAACCTACAATTAATGACATAAATGGGAAACAAATTGACAAATCTTTAAATGGAGAAATTTACTTTAAATTAGAAGATACAGCAGATCATAATAAAACAAAAAAACCAGTTATTAATAGTATAGTTATTCAACAAGATGGCGTAGATATCGAAACTCAAAATACTATAAAACCAACTTTTGGACAACACGAAGTAATTTTGAAAAATGATTTAAACACAGGAAAAAATGAAGGTTATACTATTGTAGTAAACTATGGTAGAAATGATAAAACAACTATTTCAAATACATTTTTTATAAAAATAGAAGCCCTTAAAACACCATATTTTTTAAAAATAGGTGTACCTGCAATAATAGTATTACTCATTATTGTTATTATAATATCATTATATTTTATTGCTAAAAAAACACAGTTTTTAAAAAGATTGAATTGGTATAGAAGAAATAGACGTTAAAAATAATTTATTAAAAAACACTATAATTAATAGTGTTTTTATTTATCTATATAAAATTTTTATATATTAATAACTCAGTTAAAACATCTAGTTAAAATGGTTTAATAATGGTTTAAGACATATTATTAGCGTTAAAAAGATAGTGAACAAGTCGTTAGTAATAACTCAGAATAAAAACGCTTAAAACGGAATTATAATTACCATAAAAATAGAAATTTATATCCAAAATAAGTATGTTATTAGAGTGGAGAAACTAGTCTTAATTATAAAAATTGGGTACGAAGTCTTAAACACTTTAAAAATTGATTTTTATTTATAAATTTTTCTATTTTTAACTACATAACTTGTAAAATTATTATTGTATGAAAGGTAATAAATATGGCAGAACAGTTTAATGTAAATGAATTGAAACCTGGTTTTAGTTTTTTGAAAGATAACGATGTTTATTTAGTCTTAGAAGCATCACATTCTAAGTCTGGTAGAGGGCAAGCTCACGTCAAATGCAAAGCAAAAAACTTAACCAATAATTCTATTAATATAATCACTTTTACAGGTGGTGAAAGAGTAGAAAAAGCATTTATTAAAAATCAAAAAATGCAATTCTTATATACAGATTCTGGAAAAGCAATCTTTATGAATAATGAGTCTTTCGAACAAATTGAAATTGACTTAAAACTTATAAATAACGAGCTTAAATACATTAAAGAAGGAGCAGATGCAACCATTATGTCTTACAATGGACAATTTTTAGGGATTGAATTAGCTAAAAATGTAGAACTAGTTGTTACATCTACTGTTGACGCTGTCAAAGGAGATACAGTTACAAATGCAACTAAAAAAGCAACATTAGAAACTGGTATTGAAGTTGATGTTCCTCAATTTATTGATGAAGGTCAAAAAATTATTATAAACACTACAACTGGAAAATACGGAGGAAAAGCATAAAAATGCATATTTTTATAACAATAATAATATGGTTATCAATATTTGCTTTGTATTTTTTAACCGAATTTATGATTTCCTTTTTTTTCACATATAAAATAGCAAATGTAGCAAAAGAAAAATATACCGCTGCAGCTTTTACTGGCGCAACTTCAACATTTTTTTTCATGTTCTCAACATTACTAGCTGCATATTTATCTAAAGGAAATTTTGTAAATAACTACTTTTTTTCAAGCTCCATCTTGTTTATAATTTGAACAGCGCTTGGGTTAACAGCTGGAAATTTTACAGGAACTATATTTATACCTTCATTTAACAAATTGACAAAAAAAATAAAAGAAAGAAGAAATAAATAACATGAGAATAGTAATTTCAGGGACTGTTGGAGTTGGAAAATCAACAGCAGCAGAAGCATTAGCTAAAAAAATCGAAGAAAAAGGATACACAGTAAACTTTTTAAAAGAAGGGACTGTTGATTCACCGTATTTAGGAGACTATTACGAAGAACCCGCAAAATGAGCATTTATTGCTCAAATGGATTTTCTTTTAGAAAGATTTAAGCAATGAATACTTGATGAAAATAAACGTAAAAAACAACATGAAGAAGGGAATGATAAAGTAGTTACTATTTATGATAGACACTTTTTAGATGATTATATATTTGCAGAATTACATTCTATAAAATCATCTATTTCACATTTAAACTCAATTGTTTATCAAGTGATTTATAAAGAGATGTTAGAAAAATTACATGATATTGATGCACAACCTGATTATTTCTTTTTATTAGAAGCTGAATTATCAACAATAACTAGCAGATTAAGTAAAAGAGGTAGAGTAGAAGAACAAGATACTGATGAAGAATATTGAAAAGATCTTTACAATAGTTATTATGTTAAACCTAAGTTTGTCTATCACTTTAAAAACAATGCTAAAAAAGTTGTTAATATAAATACAGAAAACATTTCTCCTGATGATGTGGTGTCTATGATTTTGAAGGAAATCAATTTAAAATAAAATGAAATTAATCATTTCAGGAACAACAGGGGTTGGAAAATCAACAACTATTAATATTTTAAAAAAACATTATCAAAGCATCGGGAAAAAAGTTGTTGTCCTTGGTGAATTAGTTGTTGATAATCCTTTCTTTGACCTTTACTTTGATGATTTACCAAAATGAGGGTTTTTAGCCCAAATTGATTTTTTAATGCAAAGATTTAAACAATGAATTATGTTAGAAAAAGAAGTTAATAATAAATATGGAGAAGAAACTATTATTCTTTATGACAGGCACTTTCTTGAAGATTTAATCTTTGCAGAATTAAAATATGTTAGAAATAGTACAACTAAATTCTTAACAATAACACACAAACTAATATATAATGAACTATTAAATAAAATTGTTGAATTTGAAAAACCTGATTTCTTTATTTTATTAAAAGCAACCTTTGATAGTGTTGCTGATAGGCAATTTAAACAAAGAGGAAGAGCTCAAGAAGAAAAATTTGACAATAAATATTGACAAGATTTATATTACAGATATTATGGAGCACAAAAATATAGAAAGATTTTTAAAGAATATAGTAAAAATTTTGTTGAAATAGATACTGAAGATGCAACACCTGAAGAAGTATTTAATAAAATAAATAAATATATCACTAAAAGAACTAAATAAAAATGAATATTGTAATTTCTGGTACAGTAGGGATTGGAAAATCAACCATCTCAAAAGAATTGACTAAACATCTTAAAGAACAAAAAAAGGATGTTTTTCTAGTTGAAGAACTACAAAAGGAAGATCCTTTTTTAGATAGATACTATGAAAATAGAGCAGCATGATCTTTTTTGATTCAAATAAATTTTGTTATGGATCGTTTTAATAAAGTACATGCTTATCGTAAATCACCAGGATATATTATCTTTGATCGTCATTTTCTTGACGACTATATCTTTTCTTCATTACCAATCATAAAAGATGATATGAATAATTTAACTTGAAGTGCTTATTCAGCTTTAAATCATGAATTAAAAAATCAGATAAATAATGAAGCTAAAGTTGATTACTTCTTTTTATTAAAAGCTGACTTTAAAGAAATTTTAAAAAGAATAGAAACAAGAGGAAGAGAGTCAGAAAAAGAAGTTGATTTAAATTATTGAAAAAAATTATATGAACACTATTACAACAATCAAGAAATAAGAGATTATATCTTAACTAGTGTTAAAAAATTTATTATTATCGATGCAAATACTACAAACATAAATTTAATAGTTGAAGACATTTTAAAATATTTAAAATAAATATAATAAAAAAGCACACTTTTGTGTGCTTTTTTATTAACTATTTATTTTACTACAAATGTTTTTCATCCGTAAAAAGGTGTTTCAAATATTGATCCAAATCTTAATACAAAATCAACCTTTTTACCTAAATATATTCCAGATGGAATATCATTTATTTCTATTAAATTTTCTCCTCAATGAAGATGATTAATAAATTTAAAATTATTAACATTTTTAGTAGAAGTAATATTAAGTCCAATACGTGCTTTTTTAATATCAATTTTATCTGAACCATTATATGTCAATTTAAATTTTAATAAAATTGTATTTGGTTTTATAGAAACAATTTTTTGTTCCTTAATAACCAATCCATCACAATTAATTTTAGAACTAATTGTATTTTTACTTAAATTTTCATTAGAATTCTCATTTGTCGCCAATAATGACTCAAGACCTAAAAACATTGTCGCACTTGTTAGAAACAAATATAGCATATTTTTAGATGTCATATTTTTTAAATACCCTTCTTAATAAAATTATTAATTTATCATCAAGTTTATTTTCAAATAAAATTATATTTTATTTTATTAAAAAAATAAGCATAATATAATTTTTTTTAATAAAATAGTACATTTAAAATATTTTTTTAAATAAGTTTCATATAATTATGTTAATTAATATGAAACTTATTTTTACAATTGATTTAGATGCATTTTTTACTTCTTGTGAAGAACTAAAACAACCTCATCTTAAAAATATACCTATAGTAACTGGAAATGACCTCAATGGAAGAGGAGTTGTTGCTACAGCTAATTATAAAGCAAGATCTTATGGTATCCATAGTGGATTACCATTATTTAAAGCTAAAAAAATGTATGATAATTTAGTTATTTTGCCAGTTGATATGCAATTCTATCATGAAAAATCTATTCAAGTCTTTTCTATCGTTGCACAATATAGTAATATTATGGAAATCGCTTCTGTTGATGAATGCTATGTTGATGTTACAACATTAGCTCAAAAAAGAAAACCCTTAGAAATAGCTTCCATAATTAAAGATAGAATAAAAAGAAAAACTGGCTTAACTACTTCTATAGGTATTAGTACAAATATCTTATTATCTAAGATAGCTTCAAATATGGATAAACCAGATGGGATTACAACTTTATACCCTCATGAAATAAAGGCTAAATTATGGCCATTAAAACTTAATAAAATGTATATGTTAGGTAAGTCATCAGAAAAACTATTTAATGAGTTTAATATCTACACTATCGGAGACTTAGCAAATTTAAATAAAGATAGTGTAGTTTATAATAACTTAAAACATTTAATGGGTATTAATTTAGATAAAAACATTAGCAAAGCTAATGGTTTAGATAATCGTGAATTACTAAGTAATTCACATATAGTTAAGTCAATAAGTAGAGAAAGAACACTAGGTGTTTCTCGTACAGATATTGATAGTGTAAGAGCAGAATTAAGAATTGTTTTTAATGAACTACATTCTAAATTAAAAAGAAAAAGATTTTCTGCAAGTACAATCTCTATTATTTTAAAAAAAGATAAAAATTTTAAAAAGATGACTATGCAAAAATCTTTTAAACAAACAGATGATAAAGCTGCTTTATGAAATGTGCTTGATTTTATGTTAGAAAAAGTCTTTAAAAGAGGATATTCAATTAAACAAGTAGGTTTAAGTTTTTCTAATTTAAAGAAAAAGGAAAAAACTTATGAACAATTAACCCTTGATAGTAAGGTTGAAACAAATAATCATGAATTATTAGAATTAATCAATGATATTGAAGAACATACAGATTCAAAAATATTAATAGGGAGAGAATTGAAGAAATAAATATGTCAATCTATCAAAAAATATTTATTTTATTATTTATATTCAATTTCATTAGGGTTAACAATAATACAATGGTTATCTTCAGTTTTTATTTGATTTAAATTTATTTTATTTAAAATATCATAGTTTGAATCTTTAATTTTTTTAAATATGTCTTCTTTCTTTAATAATATACTAAAAATAATTTTTTCTTTATAAATACCATTTTCTTTTTCTCAAGTAGCAGAAAATGATTTTTCACCATTTACAGAAAATAATTTTTCAATAGTTAATTCAAACTCTCCTTTTTGTGTTAGAAGAATATTTTTATCTAAATAATATTTAAAATCAACTTTTTTAACAAGTTCTCAAGTAGGACCAAAAGTATCTCAAAAATAAATTTTATCTAAATATGGAGTAAATAAACTTTTTTGATTTTTCAAGAACTCTTTAACTTTTAACTCCTCATCCTTAGTAATTTCTCTTTTCTTTTTATATCCTATATTTAAAAAAATCATAACATTTATTAAATTCATCACTTTTAATTCATCATTATGATTAGTATTAATAAATAATTCTTCAAATCTATCATTAGAAATAATAATATTTAAAGCTTTGGATCAATTTTTTTTATTTTTTTTTGATCAAAAAATTACTTTTATCATGCCGTATGTAAGTAAATAATTATCATTATTATCAAGCAATAAAAAATCATTTGCTCATTGGCTTAGCTTTTTAGATGGGTACTCTCCATTTTTTTCATTTGCGAAATTTACAAAATCTTTTGGGCGAAAAAAATATTTATTTAAAATATTTAAGTCAGTTTCAAAAAAATAATTATCAAATCATAAAATATTTAAATAGCTATATTTTATTTCGTCATTACTTTTAATTAAACATTTTCAAAATGTTTCTTTTTGGTTGACATCAAAATTAAGATATATTAATTCAAAATAAACCGGTTGTTTCTCAAGAACATTATTAATGTTTGATTCTGGTATAAAATAATTTTCATTAAGTTGTTGAATTAATTTAAAATATTTATTTAATTTATTATTATTTAATATTTTTTTATTTAAATAATAATCTGCTTGATATTTTCTTTTAATATTTCCATAAAATGATTCTTTTGAATCGGACTCCATTCATTCTGTTTCATTATTAAAATTCAATTCTATTTTTTCCTGTTTACCTAAATTATTATTTTTATTTAGAAAAAAAGTTTCTATTATATTACTATATTTATTGTTTTTTATTAATGGTATTAAACAAATACTAAAAAATAAATATTCATCAAAATTAATAACTAACTTTTTTTCATCATTAGTATCTTTTTCATAAAAGAATTTCTGAGCACTTGAATATAAAATTTTATACCTATTTATTTCTGTAATGATATTTCTAACATTAAATGAATATTTATCTAAAAATAAAATTAATATTTTTTCCTCTTCAAAGCGCATGTTATTTAAATTTGCTTTAATAATTTTAAAACAATCCGAATAATTATTTTCAAAAATTTTTATATGAGTAATAAATTTAGGATCTCATAAATCAGAAGATATATTTTCGTTAAACTCAAAAATTATATTTTTATCTTCAAACTCTTTAGCAAATTTTAAAACTATTTCATCTGGTCTAAATAGTTCATTTTCTTTTACTTTTAAACGATTTAAATTTGAAAAAATAATTATATTTTTATTTTTAAATTTAATGCTCATTCTAGCAATACATAATCAATATATAAACGGCACTAAAGCTAAAAGAAAAACAAAAAAAACATTTTTATTTTTAAGTCCGACAAATGGCAAAAAAATACTTATTAATGATATAAAAATGGTTAAAGTAGAAAGACATATTTTTCCCATTTTTTTCTTTCACTCTGGGCTATAACCCATCGCTTTTATTTTTATTTGGTTATAATCTTCTATTGCTTCAAAAGAAAAATCAATTTCTTTAATTTTTATTTTTTTTATTTTTTTTACTTTTGTTAAAAATTGTTCATTTATAAAAAAGTTTTTCCTATTCCATAATTACCAGAGAGTAACAACTTAACTTTTTCTTTCTTTTTTATTTCCTTAATTTTTAAATCTTTATTTTCTATTATTTCATTAATAATTTCCTGCTTAGATTGCCCCATCACTTTCCTTCTTTACATTTTGAATAATTATAATTAATGTTTTGTAAATTATTTATTTTGCTTCTAATTTGTATAGCTATAGAATAATAATCAAAAAATATAATTACATATCTATAAAATGATAAATGCATATATGTATATTAAATAAATACCCCACATTCAAAGAATATGGGGCATAATGATATAATTTTATTGATAATATTCTTATATTGCTATTGTATTATCTGCTAAAATGGCCTCTTACACGTGTACGAGTGCCATTTTTTGTTTTACGTAAATAGCTTTTTACATAATGCATAATTTTTAACCTCCTTTCTAAGAGTTTATTTTAATATTTTCATATCATTTTAATTGGTATCCAAAACAAGTTTCAGATTTATTTTTAGAATCTTCATTATTATCTTTATCCATCAAAGAAATTAAACTATTTATATGTGGATAATTAACATTTCCATTTTCTTTATTAAAAAAATATATAACTGCATCTACCACATCATTAAAAACATTTATTTGTTTACCACTGACGTCAAACATAACAACTTTTTTGTCAATTAAATTTTTACTTTTTAAAAAATTTTTTTAGCTTTTTCAGATACTAATATTGAGTTTTGTTTATCATCATTTTTTTTAAATTGTCAATAATATCCATATATTTTGCCCATTCTACCTTTAGCAGATGAAATTATATATGTTGAATATATTGTCTTCTTAGGGTTAGTTTCCTTTACAAAATTAACAGCTTCATTAATACCACTGAAAAAATTTTCTCACTTATTTTATCCTTCAATATTTAATTATTATCATTACACAATTCTACACAATATTAAATATATTTATATTTATCATGCTAACTATCATATAAGAATGCATATCCAATATATATCCACAAATAATATTAACTGGGTTAATAAACCATTAAATAAGTTTCTTTATAAAATATTTGTGAAGCTTTATAAAATAAAATATAAAAAACATTAAAATAAAAAATAAAAGCTCCTTAGGTGCTTTTATTTACTTTTTGTACAATATTACTTTTATCATTATCTTCAACTTTTTTTCTTCTTCTCAATAAGAATATTAATAATCATAATAAGAACAAGAATATTCATATACCAGTAACAATTAGAATAATTTCTCATGTTTTTAGTTTATTTTGATTAGATTCAGAAGAGGGGATTTCAGTTTTTGAATAATCTATATATTTTCCTTCAAATTTATTTCCATAAGCATCAAATAAATCAAAATTAACATATCTATTAGTTTTATATCTAATTAATGATTTTTATATTTATTATTATAAACATGTCAAGATAAATATTTAACTTATTAATAAATAACTATTTAAGTTTTGCTAAAGCTATGATATACAAATGATGCTTAAAAATAGTTAGTTATTAATAACTAACTATAATTATGCATATAAATAATAACAATATACAAAAGGAGAAAATATGTATAGAAATGGAATATATATTGCTTTTGATGGTGGAGGAAATACAGATCCAACAACCGGGGATATTAAATATTATAATTTAATGAAAGCTTGAAAAGCAAACAAAAATTATGGTTTTAATTTTATTGATTCACACGATAAAACAGGTAATGCAAAAGATACATCAAATCGAGAAACAATTGAATCACATTTGAGACAAAGAATATCAGACTCAAAATTAATGATAGTATTATTATCTAATAATACTCATTTTGATAATTATTATTTGAATTATGAAATTAACGAAGCAAAAAGAAAGGGTGTGGATATTTATGTAATAAAAATTGATAATGTTAGTCTTGATACAACTTTAAGATCTTTGAGAACATATAACATAAAAGATTATATAAATTGAAAACCCGAAGGCATCATGGAAGAAATATATTTAAATTGAATACTTTAATTTTTTATTATATTAAATAATATTTATTATAAATTAGTTAAATCAAATGATTTTTTCATTTGATTTTTTGTTTATTATATTCAATTTATGATTAAAAAATAATAATTTTTATATTAAGCATTATCTCCAGATTAAAATATATTGAATTAATATTTTTTGGCATATTTTCTCCTTTTGTATATTGTTATTATTTATATGCATAATTATAGTTATTTACTTATCTTGAGACTTCTATAAGAAAAAATGCAAAAAGATTAGTTAGATATAAAACTAATAAATATAACACACTCATCATTAATAGTGAGTATATACTTATTATCGTCATTTTCATAAGATCTTAATGCTTATAATATAATAAATTTAATATTTTTATACTATATAAGCAAAGGAAATATAAATAATAATGAAAAAGCTAAAAATATTAAGTATTTTTATAATAGCTATTTTAATAGGTATTATAAATTTTATATCTATAAGTAGCACTTCAAATGCATTTATAAATCATAATAAATATGCATTTAAAAAAGTGACAAAAACTCATGACTACTTAGTGGAAGAAAAAAAAGCAAAAATAATAGATACAATTAAACATAAAGTACAAATAGTGCTGTTTTTTCAAAAAAATCTTTTTGCTGATTATATTATTGTAAAAGATTTTAGGATTACATCTTTAGATAATATTAAACCAAAATATGATTTTAATGATTTATCTTGGGGACAAAAAACTATCACAATTTCAGGTTTAAAGTCAGGAATTAATCATCTGATTTATACAATATATTGGGGTGCTAAAATAGTTAAATCGGACAAAAAGCCGCAAACTATAAAAGAAAATATAACATTTCCACCCACTAAAAACTACACTCCCATTATAATTACTTCAGTTATTGTGCCTTTAGTTTTTATAGGAGTAGGTGTTGGTCTATATTACTATATAAATATATATAAAAAGAACAAAAAGAAGTTAGAAAAAACGGAAATAGAAGAAATGACCATCAACAATTAGATGTAAAGATTCATGTTTATATCCATGATAAAGATAATAAATAATATAAAAAAATCTTTAGGTATTTTATTTATCTCTCCATAATTATCTAATCTATAAAATAAAAATTATCTTCATCTAATATAACCTCTATATCTATAAATAAATATCCACCAATGCTTAATATATACTTATATATTTAATCAAAAATAAGGATTAATTTGATATATATAATAAACTTAAAATATCAATAGTTAGAAAGGAAAATGATATGAAGAAAATATGAAAATTATTAATAGATATAATCAAATATTATAATTTATCATCACTTATAACATCTATCACTATATTTACTCCTATTATAGTTTCAACCTTACTTTCTTGCACAGGAATGAATAAATATAATTTATTTTGATTACTTTGATTAATTATTCCATTGCTAATTTTAATTATATTTATTTATTGAAAATATAAAAAAATAATTTTTAAAATTAAAATGCAACAAACTAAAATAAATTGTATTTATGGTGACATATTAAAACAAAAATTTATGTATAAAAATAATTGAATTATAGTACCTATTGATTTACAATTTCATTGAAATGTTAATGATGAGGAAGTTAGTATTAACACAATTCATGGAAAAGTTTTAAATAAATTGCAAACATCATATAATTTTAAAACGAAAGAAGATTATTTTAAAAAAAATGCTATTTATAAAGATCCTTTCAACAATTATATTGACAAAAAATTCAAAATAATTTTTATTCCATTGACTACATTTGATAAAAATAATCAAGCACACTCATCTTCATATCAATATACAATTTGTTTAATAAATTTATTCGCTACAATGGATGCTTTACCATCTAATTCTGAATTTATTTTTAATTTACCAATTATAGGATCAAATTTTTCATATAGTAGAGGTATAAAAAAATCAAACGAAAAAGAATCGCTTGATTTAATTAAAGCTTATTTAATAAATTATTCATTTACATCTATATTAAATATAAATATAATAAAATATGACGCTAAATATAATTAGATATTAAGTCATTTAAACTTAATTTGATCCATTATACCTTCGCCTCAAACAGCATAATCTTTTACATCATATTGTGATAAAGATGCTAAAGTGCTTCCTAAATTAATATTATTAGATTCTTTAATAACATAAATATTAATAAATCTTTTCTTAGCTTCTTCTACTTCAAAATTTAAAAATTTATTATTATATCTAGTAGCATTAGATAAAATTAAAATCATCATTTTAGAGTGGCTAAGTCTTTCTCTTAAATGTGCTTTTATTGTTTCATCACTTGATGTGTCTCTTGCATTTCCTGTAAAGTCATGCGAATCAATGAAATCAAAATTTAGATCTTTATTTGCTTTTCAAGCTTGCATTAACCTATAAATATTTTTATCACCACTTTCAATATCTGTATTGCCACCCCCATCAAAAGCGATATATATTCCATTTCTATACATATGTTCTCCTCTTTTATATTTATATTATTTATATAACTGATTATAATTAACACTTTATCAATAACTTATTTTTAAACCTTATTTGTATATCATAGACAAATAAATATACCTCCCATAATTACCTCACCCCTAAATAACCATTATCCTAACCCCTTTATCTAATATAAGTATCTACTCATAGCGAGTATATACTTATATTCACTATAAATAATAGCTATTAATGTTATATATAATGCGTAATCTAGCAAACCTATATAAACCTTAACTAATACGACATATACAATTAATAGCTAAATTTAATAATAAAAAACATATTTAATATAATA
>Ga0209396_1000101_pt1 | contig 119178 bp, 97 predicted proteins | sample GOMGulsemesocosm_6_FD_184638 | JGI IMG/M metagenome (GOLD analysis project Ga0209396, IMG submission 184638) | Methane-oxidizing microbial communities from mesocosms in the Gulf of Mexico - GOM8C Gulf of Mexico (SPAdes) (version 2) | ecosystem: Environmental > Aquatic > Marine > Cold seeps...
CAATGAGCAATGAGTTACAAAAATTAGGTAGTTCAATATCTATCTATGCAGGTACTCAATACTTAAATGTTCATGTAAGCACTTTAACGAAGAACCTTGATGCAACCATGGCACTCGTTAACGAAAAATTGATGAAGCCAGCTTTTGCAGAATCAGAGTTTGCTCGTAACAAAAGTAATGCTATTCAAGGCGCGATTAACAGTAAGAAAGATGCCGGTTACTTAGCGTCTACTGCTTATCGTCAATTATTGCAAGCTGACAACATTGCTGCTATTTCAAGCCAAGGCACAGAAGAAAGCTTGAAAAATATTACCCTTGATGATGTGAAAGCTTTCTACCAACAACAAGTTAAGCCGGCAAATAGCCAGTTAATTGTAGTCTCAGACCTTAAAGAAGAAGCATTAGTTAAATCACTTAACGTATTTTCTGCATGGCAAGGTAAAGGCAAGAATTTAGTCTTATCACTTGCAAAAGCAGATGCAAAAGCAGGCGTTATATATTTAGTTAATAAAGATGGTGCAGCACAATCGGCAATACGAATTGGTAAGCGTTCTATCACCCAAGATATAACCGGTGAGTATTACAAGTCATACTTAATGAACTTCACCTTAGGCGGAGCATTTAACAGCCGTATTAACCTAAATCTTCGTGAAGATAAAGGTTATACCTACGGTGCGCGTACAGGTTTTAGTGCAGATAAATTCTCTGGTACTTTTACAGCCTCAGCTGAAGTTCGTGCCGATGTTACTGATAAGTCGATTATTGAGTTTGTTAACGAAATAAACGGCTATCATGATAAAGGTATTACGGCTGAAGAATTAAGTTTTATGCGTAATTCAATTAATCAAAGAGATGCATTGAAATATGAAACACCACGTGCAAAATTAGGCTTCTTAGCACAAATATTAGAACATGATTTAAAGCCAAGTTTTGTTAAAGAGCGTGCTGGAATTGTTGAAACAATCAGTGCAGACGAAATTAATAAGCTCGCGAAAAAGCACTTAAATTTAGCGGAAATGCTTATGGTTGTTGTTGGTGATGCGAAAACATTAAAACCACAACTTAAAGCACTTGGTTACGAAGTCGTTGATTACGAAATCTAATCCCATTATGTTTTAATCATATAATTGATAAAAAGCCTTAACTTTCTAGAGAGTTAAGGCTTTTTTATGTTCAGGATGAACGGTATGACGCGGTGCCATGGATGGCAAAGAGCGGCGAATGTTCAGGATGAGCGGTATGACAGCTCTAAGGCATCCATGCCTTCACTGCATTCGTGCTTTCATGCACGTCATTTTTGTTCCAGACACATCATAAGTACTTACTCCATGAAGGTAATTACGTGGTGCTGTGACTGCATGGTTGAGCTTTGCTTAAATGAATCGTTTTGAAAGAACACAGTAGCGGGTAATTAATTAGGACTGTATTCACTATATTCTTCAATATCACGGCATATTCATCTTTCTATTCCTGATATGATAACCAAGAATTCGCCGTGAAGTTCACTACTTATGTGAATGTTTACTTACAAAGTATTAAAGGAAACAAAAATGAAACTTGGCGATAAAATAAAGCATTTACGAAACGATGCAGGGTTAACTCAACCTGAATTAGCGGAAAAAGCTCAAATAGAACAGTCGTATTTATCAAAACTAGAAAATGAAAAAGGTACGCCTTCCTTCGAAGTGATTGAAAAAATTGCCAATGCATTTGATCTCACGGGGATGAATTTGATTGAAAGTTTAGAGATCAGTTATGTACAGCAACAGCTCACTCATATTCCGGAAATAGCGGTTCAAGCAGCAGAAAAAATTCGATTAAAAGAAGAAAAAATTAAAAAGTGGTATTTACAAGGGGTCATGTTAATCGTCTTTGGAATTGCCTTATATTTCATTGGTACCCGTGGCATATTTATTTCTAACAAACTCTTTGAATATTCTTCAGCCGGTGAGATAAACATAGGCGAGCCTTTAGAAAGATATAAGACCTCTCGTATTGGTATTATTAATGAAAATATCGAGGAGCGTGATATGCGTATTAAGGAGAATCGTAAACGTTTAGATGAAGTGCAATTGAAAGAAAGTTGGTATCGAGGCGAGAGCTTTATTGAATATAGTGGTGACCAAAGGCGTTATTTTGAATTAGAGGGGGATAGATTCAACAACAGGGTATACCCTAAATCCAATGATGTGATTTCTCTATTGGGTATTATGTCATTTTTTTCAGGATGGTTTTTAATGTTCTTTATTTATCGTTTTACCCGCAAGTAAAATTGATTTTAACCACGGTCATCTTTTATAGTCAGTGCAACTTAATCCTGTCACAATAAATATTCTGTTTATCCGTGTTTAAAAAATATGAAACGAAGTAATTACATTACCCGCGAAGGCTGGGATCGCTTAGATAAAGAATTGAAATATCTCTGGAAGGAAGAGCGTCCTCTTATAACTAAATCAGTCTCTGAAGCCGCCGCTCAAGGCGACCGAAGTGAAAATGCTGAATATATTTACGGTAAGAGGCGTTTACGTGAAATAGATCGTCGGGTGCGTTTTTTAGTTAAACGAACTGAAAATTTAACGATTGTTTATTATGATCCCAAACAAGAAGGCAAAGTATTTTTTGGTGCGTGGGTAACGCTCGTTAATGAAGATGATATCGAAGTTACGTATCGTGTCGTTGGCCCAGATGAATGGGATGTTAAAAAAGGTGAAATAAGCCTCGATTCACCCATGGCGAGAGCATTAATTGGTAAATGCGTTGATGACGAAGTGGTTGTGCAAACACCAGAAGGTGAACGCGTCTTTGATATCATTAAAATTTGGTATAAATAGTGTTAACCCAAAATCAGCTATATTGTATTTTTACGTTTTAACACTCAAGCTGAACCTAACTGACAAACCACCATTTTCACGATTGACTAAACGTAGTTGACCATCATGATTGCTAACAATTTCTTTAGATAACGCTAAACCGATACCGGTACCCGTTTGTTTGGTGGTGAAAAAGGGTAACAAAGCTTGCTGCTGTTGAATTTCTGTTAAACCTGAGCCTCTATCATCAACGGTAAAATTTAACATATGCGCTTGTTGTTTTAGTGTAAAGCTAACTTCTGATAAATCTGATCCTGATTCTTTGGCATTTTTAATTAAATTAATCACTACTTGCTCTATTTGTGCAGGGTCAAACTTGGCATTTTCTCTCACTACGTCTAGATGACAATTCACATCGGAAAGTGTTTTTATTTGCTTGAAAAATGATGATAGCTCAACGGTTTTTATGTGCGGTTTTGGTAAACGAGAAAACTTTGCATACTGACTAATAAAATCATGTAAATGATGTGTTCTATTGCCAATAGTTTCTAGGACTTCATCAAGCATATGAATATGTTCTGGCTGTTTCAGGATTTTTTGCGCAGAACGAGTTAATGATGAAATCGGCGCGAGAGAATTATTTAGTTCATGGCTAATTAAACGAATGACTTGTTTCCACATGTCACTTTCTTTACGGGACATTTCTTGAGTCATATCCTTGTAAAGATACAGATGATGTTCTCTGCCATTAAGTAAGAAATGACGACAATCGACATTATAAGTTATTGATTTATCATCACCAATGTCGGTGATTAACCCTGCTTTCTTTGATAATGTCGCTTGCTGTAATGCTGGCGATAAATTACCTTGGATTTGATGAAAATTTAACCCTTCAATTTTTTTATTTTGCTTTAATAATTGCTTTGCTGAAATATTACTATAAACAATACTGCCACTTTTATTGGTAAGAACCAAAGCGACAGGAGTGCTTTGAATCACAGTGTCGAGTAATAATTCACGTTGAAAAATATCCATTCTTTCGTTGCGCAAGGTCGTGGCAAGTTCGTTATAAATACAGACTAATTGTTCAATTTCAATATAGTGTTGATTATGAATAGTTAAGCTAAAGTCACTATCATTGAAAGCACTAATACCGTTTTCAATTGCTGCTAAAGACTTTTTTAAGGGGGCAAGTTGCCAGCTGAATATAAAGCCGAGTAATAAAAGTGCGATAGCCGTTAAGCCTAAGGCCAATATCGAAGGTAAATTATCTTGAGCCAACATCCAAGACAACACTAAACCATACAGTATAATAAGTGAACAAACACTGAGATATAAGCGTTTGAAGATAGATTTTTTTGCCATTAAGATGAAATCTCAAATTTTTTCATACGACGATAAAGCGCTGACCGACTGAGCCCTAGCTGTTTGGCAGCTTCAGAGATAACACCACTGGCATTACTGATAGCTGATTTTATATCATCCATCGAAACTTCTTCATGAGTTTTTGGCAACAGGGTTTGCGGTAACTCTACGTCTAACCCTAACACATCGCTATCAATTAGTTTGTTTGATGCTAACAATGAAGCCCTTTGCATAACATTTTTAAGCTCTCTAATATTCCCCGGCCAAGCATAATATTTGAGCGTTTGAGCTGCGGTTTCTGTTAGTTGGAATTCACTGCCTAGAAAGAATTCTGCTAACGGCAGAATATCTGCTTTTCTCTGGTTTAACGCCTTTAAAGGTAGTTCTATAACATTGAGTCGATAATATAGATCTTCACGGAAGTCGCCATTTGCAATGGCACTTTTTATATCCGCATTGGTTGCACTAATAATACGAACCCTTACTTTTAATGTTTCGCTGCCGCCAATACGTTCAAATTCACCTGATTCTAATACCCGTAATAATTTTGCTTGACCATCAAGTGACAAGTTGCCAATTTCATCTAAAAACAAAGTACCATTATTGGCTAATTCAAAGCGGCCAATACGTCGCTTAGTGATACCGGTATATGACCCCGCCTCAGCGCCAAATAATTCAGCAGCCATTAAGTCTTGTGATAAAGCGCCAACATTTACTTTGATAAAAGGACCTGTTTTACAACTTGAATTGGCTTGTACTATTTCGGCAATTTTTTCTTTACCTGCACCATTAGGGCCAGTAATGAGCACTGAAACATCTGCATGAGCTATTTGGGTCGTTATTTGCAATAACTGAAACATGGCATCGCTTTGAAATCGTAGCCCACACAAGTCATATTTTTCGGCTAATGCATGGCGCTCTTTATTGTGTTTAATGGCTGAACTTCGTTGTGCTTGCTGTAATTCACTGAGCTCTAGGAGGTTATTTACGGTAACAATTAGCTTGTCGTCATCCCAAGGTTTACCAATGTAATCACTTGCCCCTGATTTAACTAAGTCGACAGCCGTTTCTAAATGCGTCCATGCTGTCATTAAAATTATCGGTAAATCATCAAAACGCTGACGAATCTCATTGAATAGCTCAATACCTTCTTCACCTGACGTTGTGTCTTTGGTGAAATTCATATCTTGCATCACTAAGTCATAATGATGCTCAGATAATGCGGCTAACCCTAATTCAGGCGTTAGTTGGTGCTCACAATCGATATTATTGATCATAAATAATATCTTTAAAGCATGAGCGATGTCTGGGTTGTCATCAATAACGAGAATTCGAGCTTTCATTGAAATGATTTATCCTTAAATATGATATCAACTTAATAACCAAAGACTTTATTGCCAATGATTATTAAGCTGCTTTTTAGTGCGTCATCTATGCGCTACGAGTCACTATGGCAGGTTCAATATTTGCGGCACGTTTGGCTGGAAACCATACGGCTAAAATATTAACAACCCACATGACTAAACCTGTTAGCAATAATACACTAAGGTTCATGAAGTTTTGACTAGCTTGTTCAGATAATTCAAAAGTAATCATCAGCGTAACTAAAATACCAATCAATAAACCCAATAAGGTAATGATGCTATTTTCAGTTAAAAAATAACGCATAATGTCACTTTTCTTAGCACCTAATGCACGTCGAGTACCTATTTGCTTACGTTTTTGCGTCACTTGAAAGGCCGTTAATCCTGTCATACCTAAGCCAGTAATAATAAGTAATACAACACTGATCACTAACATTGTTAATGCACGACTTCCTCGTCCGTCATACATACGCTTTTGGGTACGTTTTAATAGTTCACTGTTTCTAATATAACGACCACGCTCTTGATAGAAAACATCAATTATATCTTCCATCATAGCCGTACCTTTACCTGATTCAACACGAATTAAGTAATGCGGTTGTTGGTTTTGAGCCCACTTTACCTGAGGTCGAATAATTGACTGATAAGACTTACCACGGCCATTAAGGCGCTCTCCAACCATAAAATTACTATATATACCCACTACTTGTACTGGGTCAGATTTTTTTGACAACCAAATCGTTTGACCTACAGCGGCTTGGTCAGCGAAAAGTGCTGTTGCCATGTCTTCACTGATCATAACCTTTGATGCATTTTCTGGTGTGGTACTGGCTTCACCTTTTATTACATCACTCGCTGTTAGCATTCGACCTTCTATCAGTGACAACTGTAAAACATCAAATATATTTTCATCTGAATGAAAAACAACCGTTTTATATTCTTGGGCGTCTTCCTCTGCTGCCAAGTAGACGTTAATCATATTCTCTGCGGTAAAAGGTACTGCATTTGAAGGAGCAACATTGATGACATTGGGCATGTTTTTTACACGCTCAATATCTTTTACTAAGGCTTGGCCAACATCTTGTGTTTCATCAAAAAACTCTGGTGAAATACGAACAATGTCTTCATGCGGAATACCTGATGGCATGCCCCATTCTCTTAGCGTATCCGTGGCAACTAATACTGAGCTACTTAATACACCCATGGTAAAAGCAATTTGAATAACCATTAATATCGCTAGAAATTTATTTTGTTTTAAGCTAAGAAAAATTGGTTTAATGTCCATGTTTTTCTCCTTATTGTGATTTTAATTGACTAGCTGGCGGTGTGTTGCAAAGACGCCAAATAGGATAAATACTAGTGATGAGTGTACAAAATATGCCGGTAAGAAAAGCGTTGGCGACCATGGCTAAATCTAAAGCGTATAGTGGCTGTAAATCTTCAACTCTTCGAGTGTAATCAGATGCATAAATTTGGATATTCATCATTCCTTGTAAGCCAAAATAAGCGACAACAATACCTAACAACCCGCCGAGTAAACCAATAATGACCACTTCAATAACATGCTGAGCAATAATCGTTTTCTTTTTCGCACCTAACGCTCTGCGTAAACTTACTTCTTTGGTTCTACGCATAAATTTAGCCAAAATAATACCAACAGCATTTAACAAACATACTGCAAAAAATAGTGTCGACATTAATGAGAAAACATTCATGAAATCATTGCGACCATTAATATAAGTAAACTGGTCGTTAAGGTTCGTTACATACGTTAAGATTTCACGTGGAAAGCGGCCTAACGCTTTTTGTCCTTCAATATAGTTATTCAGTTGTTGTTTATAGTTTTCTACTTGATCATCCGGAATTTCGGCCCAAAAAGTAACCCAAGCACACTCTGAATTTATTAAACGTTCAGTATTTTCGGTACGAAAACTTCTTGATATATCAGCATTACCTGCCCAACAGTCAAAGCCAGCACGACGGGGTAGATTATTTTCCATTGCAAAAGTATAAGGGATGAAAAAATTATCTGGGCGAGCAGTACTAAAGCTACGATCATAAAACTTACGGGTTAAATGCCATGTATCTAATACACCGATAATTTTAAGCGTATGGGTACCAATGCGAACATTTTCGCCAACACTGTTTTTACCGCCAAAAAGCTGGTCATTCATTAGCTTACTAATAACAATAACGCCTTCACCACTGGTTTCTACGCTTTTATCCCAACCATTACCAAAAATAAAAGGGGGCTCAAACATGGTAAAAAAATCACTACTGGTTACTGCGGCAAATGTTCTAAGTGGGTTTATGTTTTCATCTTCAACATTTAATATCCCGTAAGTTGACCAGTTAAACGTTTGCTTAACGCCGGGTAAATCCATCGCCATTAAGTTAAGCGTATCTTTATACGTGGTATCGACCAAACGTGATTGATGTGCGACTTCTTCAGCCGTTATTTCGCGGTTGTCCATTTGTACTAAAAAGATATTGTTACTTTTATGCGCTAAAGGCACTTGTCCGCCTTGGTAGCTCATCGTTTTAACTGTAGTGTAAAACCCTAAACCAATGGCAATTGTTAAAATGGTTAAGAAAGTCAGAGAAGGTCTGTCTTTCAAACTCTTTAACGCAAGCTGAAAATTATAGTTAAACATGTTTAGCTCCTATGCGCTGCGCATAACGTCATTAGCAACGGCTTTTTCAATATCGCTAACTTGGCCATCAAATATTTGAATGTTACGATGTGCGCGACGAGCCAATTGGTCGTCATGCGTTACCATAATAATGGTGGTGCCTTTACTGTTGATGTCTTCAAGTAATTCCATTACTTGTTGTGCCATTAATGAATCTAAGTTACCAGTAGGTTCATCGGCTAATAAAAACTTAGGGCTACCTGCTATAGCACGAGCAATAGCGACACGTTGTTGTTGACCACCTGATAACTGTGTTGGCAAGTGTTTCATACGAGAGGCTAAACCAACCGTTTCAAGGGCATGCTCTATACGTTCTTTACGTTCTTTTGAGCTCATGCCCCGATAGCGTAACGGAACATCAACATTGTCAAAAAGGGGTAAATCAGGCAAAAGATTAAAGCTTTGAAAAATAAATCCGATTTTTTCATTTCTAATTTCTGAGAGTCTATCATCACTTAATCCTTTTACATTTTGACCATCAAGAAAGTAATCACCTTCTTCGAATGTTTCTAACGCACCTGCTAAGTTTAGAAACGTTGTTTTCCCTGAGCCCGAAGGGCCTGTTACGGAAACGAATTCACCACTTTTTATATGTAAATTAACGTTACGAAGTGCATGAGTTTCTACTAATTCTGTACGGTATATCTTGCTGACATTTTCCATTCTTAACATAATATTTCCCCTAGTTGGTCAGATAAATTTGTTCACGATTATTAAAGATATCAATGCTTGATATCACTATTTGGTCTCCGGCTTTTAATCCTGATACCACTTCAATTTCTCCAATGCTACGTGCGCCTAGTGTTACCTTTTTACGCAATGCGTTGTCATTGTTAACGATATAAACAATACGTCCGCCGCCGCTTTCAACAAAAGCACCACGGCGAATTTTCAAAACGTTTTCTTTAGATTCTATTAATATACGGGCACTAACACGTTGGTTTTGGCGTAGGTTGGCAACGATATCGTCATTGAAACGTAAGCGACCGACCACTTGGCCATTGTTCACTTCCGGTGAAATCGCAATAATTTGTCCTTGATGAGTTTCACCGTTGAAGCTAATCTCACTCGCAAGGCCAACACCTAAGTCATCAGCGAAGCTTTCTGGAATATTAACTTCAACTTCAAAAGCACTTAAGTCGATAACGGTAATGAGTGATGTATTTGCCGGAACACTGTCTTTTTCGCGAATATTAACGCTACCAATAATGCCATCGGTTGGTGCCATAAGTACCAATTCACTGACTTGACGATTTAAATCGTCAACAACAAATTGTTGTCTGCCTAATTGAGACTTTCTACTTTTAAGTTCAAATTCCATGCTTTCTTTTTGTAAATCAAAATTCTGTTTAGCATGTTGATGAGATAAATAAGCGCGTTTATATTCAGCTACTTTCTCTTCATGTTCTTTTTTGCTAATGAGTGCGTTTTTAATACTGGTATCAGCACGGTCTTTATTCACTTTTGCTGCTTCTAAATTTACCGCCGACATTTCAATAACTTGTTGGGTATTTAATTGCGTGCTTTTAATTTCGATTTTATGTCGACCAACAGCCAGCTCTAGCTGCTCTAGCGTCGCTAACTCTTGTTCATAACGGTTTTTTAGCTGTGGGCTATTCACCTCAGCAAGTATTTGACCTTGTGTTACTTGGTCACCTGCCTTGATAAATAAACTGACAATGCCTGGGGCTGTGGCGTAAAGTGTTGGGCTATTGGCGGCAACGACTTTACCTTGCACACCAATATCGCGTTGAAGGTTACCTTGTAACACGGTAGCAAAACGTAAGCGCTCTTTCGACACGGTTAAATCTGACGAGAACATACTATTAAATTTTGGCAGTACAAAAAGAATAAAAGCGCCAATTACAGCCAGTGTAATTAATATTTTGATAATGAGTGATTTCTTCACACCACTTTGTTCTATTTGAGTGTCTTGTCCTGAGGTATCTCTTAACATGTCTGCTTCCTGTGCTGAGTTTCCACTTTAAATATTGTAAAACTCGAATATATTAACGTTGTAATTACACACTAGTAAGCTAAAAGCATGCCAACAATTACTTCGTTGTTTTTGTTGGTTATTTTTGTTTTTGGGTGATGGCCGAACACCAATGTGTTCGCTTGAGGTTTGTGCGAACAAGACCTATATTAACGATAATGAAGTTGCGTTTATTTTCACTTAACAAAGCAGGTACTATGTCAAAAGTTTCACTCTTATCTTTAATTATTATGCTAAGCAGTTTTTCTGCTTTCGGACAAAATATTAATCCTAATTATGACGCGAAATTAGCTGAAAAGTTGGGTGCTGATGAATATGGTATGAAAAGCTATATTCTGGTCATATTGAAAACAGGCAGTAATAAAGTTACAGACAAAGCGGTTAAAAGTGAGCTATTTAGAGGTCATATGGAAAACATCCATAAGTTAGTCGATGATAAAAAACTTATTGTTGCAGGACCCTTAGGAAAAAATGAAAAATACTATCGTGGGATTTTTATTTTAGATGTCGCTTCTATTGAAGAAGCGACATCTCTATTGCAAACAGACCCTGCGATTAAAGCAAATCTTTTCGATGTTGAAATGTATAAATGGCATGGTTCGGCAGCTTTAGCAATGTACCTTGAGGCATCAGATAAAATATGGAAAATTAGTCCATAAATAAATGTAGCCATATAGAGCTAACTTTCGAGTTAAACAAACGCTTCAGTTAGCTTTACTGATGAGTTGAATACATGACTTTTATTTAGCGATACGACTTGAAACCGGTGTTTGACACACATCTAATACCGGTGGCGGTTTTTTGTAGAAAAAGGCATTTTCACGTTTTTTACGTTTATCAATCTTTACACGATATGCTGGATGCTCAGTATTATTCACTTCTATTAAAATCCGTTTATCTTCAGGTACATCACTCATCATTTGCATGCTGAGCATTGGAGTGTGATCTTTCTTATCTACGGGTGTATCACCTTCAATAACTGAAGTTCTCTTGATCGCTTGAATGTTATTCATGCCATACACTACTCGACCAAATACTGTCATTATTCGATCTAAATATCGAGTGGCTTGACCATTTACAATGTAAAAATGGCTTGATCCTGAATCTGGTTCATTACCGCGAGCCATGGCAATAACACCTGGACAGTGCGTTAACCAGGCTTTTTTCTCACTGGGGTTATGTGCTAAAGAAAAGCCGTCTTTAAAACCGGTTTGTTCGGCGAACAAGTCATTATCTTGAACTTTAGTAAACTGCCAATTCGCATCGGTAGCAAAGTCACCTTCCATCTTTAATAAAGGCACTGATTTGTCTTTAGGGCTATCATTTTCAGGACCGCCTTGAGCAACAAAACCGTCAATCACTCGATAGAATTTATTGCCGTCATAATGACCTGATTTAGTGAGTTTTATAAATTGTTCTACATGTTTTGGAGAAAACTGAGGGGCAAGTTCGATAACCACTTTACCGTGTGGCAAAGTAAGTAATACGGTGGTATCTATATCTAAAGCGCGCCATTCATTGTCTTCTTTGGTACTGTCGGCAAAAGCAGTAAAACCAGCAAACAATGTACTGAGAGCTAAAATAACCTTAAGTTTCATGGAGTATCCTTAATTTTTATGAGTAATTTGCGTTCTACTATACAGTAAAATACTTGGCGCAAAACCATGCAGTTGCTAACATAGTCAGATAAGCATTTAGGCTTAACTTTTGAGGTACTCAGTGAACAAAAGCTTTATTACTAATTTCATTGCCTTACTTGCCACTTTGGCAGGTTATTTTTTCGATCAATCCTTACTCTTCACCGTTGGCTTATTTGCTTTGTCGGGAGCTTTTACTAACTGGATTGCGATACATATGCTTTTCGAAAAAGTGCCATTCTTATATGGTTCTGGGGTTATTCCTGCCCGCTTTGAAGATTTTAAAAAAGCAATAAAAGAGTTAATGATGGACCAGTTTTTTACCGAAGAGAATATTGACCGATTTTTATCGGGTGGCTCAGGTGGCGTGGCCTCTTTGGATTTAATGCCAGTGATTGAAAAGATAGATTTAAACCCCGCTTTTGATGACTTAGTCGATGTGATTGAAAAATCATCGTTTGGCAGTATGTTAGCTATGGTTGGAGGCAGTGAAGCCTTGCAGCCTTTACGTGAACCTTTTATTGAAAAAATGAAAGTTACGGTGGGCAATATTTCACAAAGTGAAGAATTTAATCACATTCTTAGAGATGAACTAGAGCAGCCAAATGTGATGGCTGACATGCGAGAAAAAGTTAGTGAGATCATTGATCAAAGATTAAATGAATTAACGCCGCAACTTGTAAAGGAAATTATCCAAGCAATGATCCGTAAACACTTGGGTTGGCTCGTAGTCTGGGGCGGCGTATTTGGTGGTGTTATAGGCTTTATCGCTGCAGTAACTAATAATTTCTAAGATTTTATCCCCAACTTTTTGCAGCGAATTCTGTATAGAATTCGTTGCGGAACTTTTCATCGCAAACAACAATATTCGTCTAGTTATTCCTTAGTTCCTTTTGTGCTATTAGTTCAGGTAACTTTTTAGTTTAAACGCTTTAAGTTTCCCCCTATTGGGGCTATGCTTGCCCTTTAAACATAGGGATTTATTCTTCTTATTGAGCGAAGTCGTCCAATTAAGAAAATTCCGTCATTGAATAAGGTAACCGTAGACATGTTTGGTAGCTTAAAGGCTTTGCCTGCCGATCCTATATTAGGCTTATTGGCTAAATATCGTGGAGATTCAAACCCACATAAAATCGATTTGGGTGTTGGTGTATATAAAAATGAAGCGGGTCACACTGCAATTCTAGATTGTGTGAAAGCGGCGGAAAAATATCGTAACGATCACGAAGATACCAAAGTTTATATTGGCCCTACCGGTTCTCCAATATTCAATGATGAAATGAGCAAATTAATTTTTGGCCATCATAAAGTACTGATTGAAAATAGAGCGCGTACTGTTTCTACTCCTGGAGGCACTGGGGCATTACGTGTTGCAGCTGAATTTATTAAATCATGTAAAGCTGGCGCTACTATTTGGGTAAGTAACCCAACTTGGGCGAATCATACGGGATTATTTGAAGCTGCGGGTCTAACTGTTAAAACTTACCCTTATTATGATCACGAAAACAAATCTCTTGATTTCGAAGGCATGTTAGCCGCATTAAAAGAAGTTAGCAGTGATGATGCAGTGCTATTGCATGCCTGTTGCCATAACCCAAGTGGTATGGACTTAGACAATGAACAATGGCAGCAAGTAGTTGAAGTGGCTAAAGATGTTGGCTTTTTACCTGTTGTTGATATGGCATATCAAGGTTTCGGTGTCGGGTTAGACGAAGATGCTTACGGTTTGCGTCTAATGGCTGAACATGCGAAAGAAATGATTGTATGTAGTTCATGTTCTAAAAACTTTGGTTTATACCGTGAACGAATTGGTGGTTGTACTATTATTGGTGAATCATCTGCAGCTGTAGATGTTGCCCAATCAGTATTACTTTACGTGATCCGTGTTATTTACTCTATGCCTCCTGCTCATGGTGCGGCATTAGTTGAGACTATTTTAAGCTCTGATGAATTACGTACCCAGTGGCATGCAGAATTAAAAGTCATGCGAGATCGCATTAATGGTAACCGTCAACTATTGGTTGATAAGTTAGTAGAAAACGGCGTTACACGTGACTTTAGTTTTATAACTCGTCAAATGGGTATGTTCTCATTCTTAGGTATTACTCCTGAGCAAGTGCAGCAACTACAAGACGAGTACAGCATATACATGGTGGGCTCAAGCCGTATGAGTATTGCCGGTATTGCTGATAGTAATGTTGATTACTTAGCAAAATCTATCGCGAAAGTATTATAGACTTGTACTACTGCATGATGTAAATCGTGTATAAATATAAAAAGCCAAAACATGTCATGTGTTTTGGCTTTTTATGTTCAGGATGAACGGTCATGATTTTTGTTCCAGACAAATCATAAGTACCTACATCCATGTAGGCAATGTCACGATGCCATGGATGGCAAGGAGTGACGAATGTTCAGGATGAACGGTCATGATTATTATTCCCGACAAATCAGAAGTACATATTTCTCTTTAGGCTACATTGTCATTAGCATTTATTTGTATGCAACTTTGGGGAAATGATCTATTGTTTTCTTCCTTGCTCTCTTGGTTAAAAATAAGACCAAGCTGTTGTAACAAAGTGGTTAATGAAAGAACGATATCAGCCAACATTGAAGAAGAATACACCTTGTTTTTTAATGATAACTCACAAGTATTGCAAAGTTTTACCAACTCAAAAGCACCAATATAAGCGGCATTTGATTTTAAAGTGTGAGTAGTTCGGTAGAGTAAATCATAATCAATCAATTCATGCTCGGCGTCTAAGTCAGCAATTGTTTGTTCTTGTCCCATATGAAAACTTTTCACTAAACTAATATATAATTTTGTCCGTCCGCCCATCTTCTTTAACGCAAGGCTCGGTGTTAACTCTTCAATTTTTTGAAGCTGAGAAATTATTTCATCATTATCATTTTCTGGCTGATAATGATTTTCAGCCTTGTTGTTAATACAGTCCATGTACCTTCTCCATATATAGTATTTTTATGTTTTTGTTAAAAGACCTTGAGCTCATCTTTAAACGCTACTTCGGGCAAAAATCGACTTAGCATTGCAAATAAATCATTTGGATTTATAGGTTTAATAATGTGTTCGTTCATGCCCACTGCTTGACCATCTTCGATGTCTTTTTTCATCGCGTGTGCTGTCATAGCAATAACAGGTAACTTAACTAATTCTAGATCAATTCTAATTTTTTGACAGGCTGTTAATCCATCCATTTCAGGCATTTGTATATCCATAAGTACCAAGTCGTAATTTTGTTGCTTAATTTTTTCTATGGCTTGTAAGCCATTATGAGCAATATCTACATGAACACCTGTATCAGCTAGGAACGTTTTGGCCACCAATACATTCATTTCATTGTCTTCAACTAATAAAATTCGTGAGCTGGAAAAGTTAGGAATTTTAGAAGGCGCTTTAATGTGCACTTCTTTAACCTTGCTTTGCGTGGTCTGGGTCAATAATGTATTTTGCAATGCTGTGACTAATGTTGTTTTATTGATCGGTTTCTCAATGAATTGAGTAATATTTACTTGCTCGGTGAGTGCAGCATGTCTTGCTGCATCTTTGTCATAAGCAGAGACCATTAAAACTTGAGGAATTCGGGGGAACAGTGTTCCTGTGGTTAATTGATTTATTTGTTTACAGGTTTCAATGCCGTCCATCTCGGGCATACGCCAATCTATAAAAACTAAATCGTAGGGTTGGTTATTTTTTTGTGCTTCACTAACTAAGTGAATAGCGTGTTTGCCGTTGCCGGTTTGACTGGCTTGAATTCCACATTCTGCTAAAGCAGAAATTAATACGGTTCTCGCCAGAGGAATATCGTCAACAACTAATACTTTTAGTGATGAAAAGTCGGTGCTTAAACAAGGCGACCCAAACAATGGATTTTCAGCTTTTCCAACTTGAGTGGTGAAATAAAAGGTACTACCTTGTTGAGGTTGACTATCTAGCCATATTTTTCCGCCCATCAGTTCGGTGAGTTGCTTTGCTATGGCTAAACCTAAACCTGTACCGCCATATTTTCGAGTGATCGAATCATCACCTTGGTTGAATGACTGAAATAGATTCTCTTGCTGCTGAATATTCATCCCTATACCTGTATCACTCACTGAACATTGCAATAGGGCGGACTCTACACTTTTATGGTCAATGGTTACCTTAAGGTAAATTGAACCGTTTTCGGTGAACTTAACGGCATTGTTAAGCAAGTTCACTAACACTTGTTGAAGTCTAAAAGGGTCGCCAAGTAATACCGTTGGAACGTTATCATCGATTTGGGTAATTAACTCTAACCCTTTGGCATGAGCGCCCATTGCCGTTAAATTAATCGAACGAATGACTAATTCATGAAAATTAAAAGGTGTGTGTTCAACATTTAGCTTTCCTGCTTCTATCTTTGAAAAATCTAAAATATCGTTAAGCAAATTAAGCAATGATTCACCAGAACTAAGAATTTTATTCAAATAATCTTCTTGTTGATGATTGAGCTCTGTTTTTAAAGTTAAGTGACTTAAGCCAATAACGGCATTCATTGGAGTGCGGATCTCATGGCTCATGCGTGCAAGAAAATCTGACTTTGCCGCAGTGGCTTTTTCAGCGTTGTTTTTTGCGATGCGTAATTCATTTTCTGCCGCAACACGGTCGGTTACGTCTCGGCAAATCCCAAGTAAACCAATGAGATTACCTTGTTTGTCATAAAAGGGAGATTTAAGTGTGTCGAGTAATACTTTACGACCGTCAGGATAAGTTGCCCATTCTTCTAATCGTATTGTTTTATGGGTGGACAGTAGTGTTGAATCAGCTTCTCTAACGCGTTTTGCTTGTTCTGAGTCGTTAAAAAGGTCTTTGTCAGTAAAGCCGAGTATATTCTCAGGTGTACGTTCAATCAGTTCGCCAAAAGCATTATTACAGGCTATATATTTGAAAGACGTGTCTTTCGCAAAAATGAGATCAGGTGATGCATTCAAAATACCTTTTAAGAGTGAAATCAATTCTTCATTTTTGCTCAGCATCATAAAACCCTTTTTATATGTGAAAATTGCCATTCTCGGTCAGAGATATTTTTTCTACTTTGGTGACCGCATTAATATTTAATGGACCGTAGATATGTGGATATAAACCTCCGGTGGCTGGCTCCCATTTGACCTGGGCTAAAATCAGATTTTTATCGGCCATTAAAATGAGTGGAGACGATTTTTCTTTATAATATTTATTCGCAATACGGTTTAATTGACTTTTAGGAGAAGCATGAATAAAACCTTCTTTTTCCAGCGAGTCACGTACCAAAGTGCCATCATCAAGTGCTTGTTGGTATTCAGCTTGTGATGACAATAGATAAATATAAGGATCATTTAATCCTGCATACATTCGCACAAAAATATGACTGAGCGCTTGTTGTTCATCACCTTGGTAAACATAGTCAACACGAAAAGATCCTTTCAGGATCTGGTTTTCGAGTGTTTGGCTGACTATGCTAATTTCAGCACGCGCGGTCCAGTCAGTATTGGTTAGCCACACAGGAATATTATCGAAAAATACTCGGCTGCCTTGTTTTTCAAAGGTGTATATCTTTCCACGCACTAATTCTGGGTAACTGTCTGAGCGTAAAATTGAATTGATTCCTATTTTGAAACCCATCGTTTTTCCTTTAAGATTCTTGGTTTGAACTCGATGAAAGGTCAACTTTCCTAAAGGAAAGACCTTTCATGTTACGGCCGTTTTCTATTATTTTATTGTAAGTTGTGTCGAAGTATTTAAGTAGTATACCTTCTTAGTTACGTCGACTTATTGATAGCTGGCAACAGTCACTTCTGCCATAGTGAATCCTTGTTTTGCTAAATATCCTTAATAAAGCAGATTAAATCATATTCTGGTAGTTTGTCTATTTTTGTTAACAAAAAGTTATATCTTTAGAAGTGGTATTGGCCAACAATAACCTGCTTATGACGTTCAAATTTATGCTACATTAACGGCGCAAATCATTAGGAAAATAAAAATGACAGAACAAACAAATTTTAAACATATGCAATTAGCCACATTGCATGAAGGTTTACCTGAAAAAAAATACGTGGTTGTTGATATTCGTGACGAAGCTTCCTTTAAAGCAAACCATATTCCAGGTGCTATTCATTTGAGTAATGAAAACTTTGGCGATTTCATTCGTGAAGCTGACTTAGATGAACCTGTTGTTGTTTGTTGTTATCACGGGATTTCTAGCCAACAGGCTGCACAGTTTCTTATCAGCCAAGACTTTACTGATGTGTATTCTCTTGACGGTGGCTTTACTGATTGGCAACTACAGTTTCCTGCTGACACAGAACATTAGATGGCTGAGCATAATGTCAGAAAATAATGAAACGGACGATTTAAGCCCGTTAATACAAGTATCACAACATAATATTGCTTTACTCTTTGCAAATTATTTAACGAGTTTAAATATTCATGCCAAGGTAGAAAAGCATAATAGTGATTATATTATTTACTGCCAAACGAGCAATATTGATCAAGCAAAAGATATTTTTACAGAATTCATTGCCGACCCTTATCAGCAAAAATATCAACAAGCTGCATGGCAAAATAGTGAAGTTACTCAAGTAACAGACAACTCACCTTCATTGATAACAAGCTTTAAAGAGCAATTTTTTGCTCATGCTGGTTGGGTTACCTTAATTGTCTTTGCACTTTGTTGGTTAGTTTTTATCACGAGTTTATTAGGCTTTGCTCGACCAACTTTTGCGTTATTACAATTTTATCCTTTGCTCACTATTGATGCTTTTCTTGATTCGCCATTACGATTATTAGGGCCAGCTTTATTTCATTTTTCATGGTTACACATTGTTTTTAATACCATGTGGTGGTGGCAACTCGGTGGCAGTGTTGAGCGTATTCTCGGGAAAGGCGCGTTAATAAATTTATTTTTGATCACCGCTCTAGTATCTAACCTTGGGCAATTTATTGTGTCGGGGCCTAATTTTGGTGGTTTATCGGGCGTTGTTTATGGCTTGGTGGGTTATGTTTGGTGGTATGGCTGGCTCGCACCTGAGAAAGGGTTAATGATTTCAAAACCGATAATTGGCTTTTTACTTTTTTGGCTTTTACTTGGGTATGCTGATGTATTACCCGTAAATATGGCAAATACTGCGCATTTGTTAGGCTTAGTGAGTGGTTGTTTATTGGCGGTGGTAAATGTGTTGTTGTTGAAACGCAATTAGTTTTTTATGGATATTTATAGGTCGAGATAAGACTCGACCTACGGATAGGGCTTATATCTTATTCATACTTTTGTTAATTATCTAACCACTGAGTAAAGAGTAATTTTTTAATTAACGGTTTACCTGTTTCTTTAGTCAAAAGATTTTTAACTTTTTCTTCGCATAATCGTTGAATTTCATGGCGACCATTGATGGATTTTACTTTCGCTTCAGCTTGTTGACCAATAATCGTAATAATAGCATCGCGTAATAATGGTGCATGATGCTCAACAGTGTCATAGTTAGACGATTCTTCAATCATCAGCTCAACCGTTAAACGAACGTAACCCATCTTCTTTTTTACAGAGACATAGTTAGTGATAATCGAGGGCTCAAAGCCGAAGTACGCGTAATCTGCTGCTTTAACTGAAGACAAAGGCATAGAAAATGACAACAATGCCGATAATATTAATAAGGTTTTTTTCATTTTTCCGCTCTATTTAACAGGTGAATCGAAAATAGTATCGACTATATTACAATGAATCTTTAGTTTTTATTAGCAAATTTATTAGCTTTATTTATTTTGTGCTCTTAAAGATGTTCAGTAGCACTTGCTCAATATTCCTTTTATTCCATTCTCAGAGTTTTTATATTAATAAATAGCCGACTATTCAAAAACGTTTTGCTTTAAAAATAAAATAAAATGGAACATTGAAAGTACATATAATTATTTCAACCTATTGTGGTTATTATTAAATTATATAAGTTATTGATTTAGCTTGAACATCAAGTGCTAATTGTCCAAAATCCAGCTTGAATATATTACAAAATTACCAGCGGCATAAACTCAACAATACTGATATGATATGCAGGTTGTTATTCAATAAAAATAGTCATGAATTAGTTGTTATGAATCAGTCGCATCTGTTATTTCCCGTTACTATGAACACCACATGGCAATCTCCTGCTGGAGTCTCGCTAAATGAGAGCCTTCTAAATTGGTTACTCGACCCTAGCTCTTTGACTACTCGTTTACGTAAGTACTGTCATCAGTTTCGTGTTGAAGTTTTAGGTCAACAAATTCAATCATGCTCAATCGAAGAATCAACAACCGATATTAAGGTTGGAGAGCAGGTTCTCGTGCGTGAGGTTCTCTTATATTGCGATGATGTACCACAGGTCTTTGCACGTAGTTTATTACCTTTAAAAAGCTTAACAGGTGAAGAGCAGCAATTGGCGCATTTAGGTAATCAGTCGTTAGGACAAGTACTGTTTAGTAAAAAAGGTTTAATCCGTAAATGTATTGAAATTTCTGCTTTTTCAAAAGGAACTGCCGTTTCTAAATTAGCGCAACAACTTGAACTGCCAAACCAAACTGAGCTTTGGGGGCGACGTTCAACGTTTATGTTACATGACAAACCTTTAATGGTTGCAGAGATATTTTTACCAAATGCTTTTGCTTATCAATCACTTTGTTCACAAAATTCACAGGAAAAATCATGACAAACTCTGTTGTAAATAAATGGCAGGGTATTGTGCAAATTACTCGTGCCGATAAACCAATCGGGACCTACTTATTGTTATGGCCAACTTACTGGGCATTATGGATTGCTGGTGATGGCTTTCCAACATTGCATTGGCTAGTCGTATTTAGCCTCGGTGTTTTTGTCATGAGAAGTGCCGGTTGTGTAATTAATGACTGGGCAGATCGAGAAGTAGACGGGCAAGTCAAGCGTACCGAGAGCAGACCATTAGTGACAGGTTTACTCTCTCCTAGTGACGCGCTTTCACTCTTTGGTCTACTTCTTGGTATTGCGCTCGGTTTAGTTTTAACCTTGAGTTGGTACACCATTCAGTTATCAGTTATTGCTGTTATATTAGCGGCAAGTTACCCCTTTATGAAACGTTATACTCAATTACCACAAGTGGTGTTAGGGGCTGCGTTCAGTTGGGGAATGATCATGGCGTTTGCCGAAGGAATGGGCGAAATACCCACTGTGGCATGGTTACTTTTTAGCGCTAATTTATTATGGACTGTGGCTTACGATACTATGTACGCTATGGTTGACCGAGATGATGATTTAAAAATAGGCGTTAAATCTACGGCCATTTTATTTGGTCGCCATGACAAACGGATTATTCTCTTATTGCAGTTGGCCACTTTAGCGTTATTAATGAGTGTGGGCGAAACACTTGCCTTTGGTTGGCCGTATCAGTTAAGTCTTGTTATTGCGGCAGGGTTCTTTTGTTATCAGCAAATTTTAATTGTTAATAGAGATCGTGAGAAGTGCTTTAAAGCCTTTTTGAATAACCATTTTGTCGGTTTGGTGGTGTTTATTGGTATTTCTTTAGAGTATTTTTAGAAAGCAATTAAATTAAGTCACGAATACGCTTTATGTTCCGTTATCCTGAATATTAATCAGAATAACGGAGTAAAGAATAAGCGTATACCCTAACGAATAATACTCTGTAAAACTTCAATATCTATCAGCTGAGTAACCGATGACTTCAGCAGACCTAACGTACTACTATCAACGAGTTTACCATCTTCATCTTTATTGATATAACCTTGCTCAGTCATCGCAGTAATTAAAATTCCTTGCGCTTTTTTATCGACAAATTCAGGGGCATTAATATCATTCAATACCGATAAACGCTTAGCAATAGCAACGACTTTGTCTTCGAGGTCGTTTTTAGAAATGGGAGAAAAACGATTTATTAATGAACAAATAATAGTAAAACGTTGTACGGTTTCGTTAACACATTCGCCAATTAATCGAATGTGGCTGTTATGTTCAACATTATTTATAACACTGAAAAATCCCGCTTTACTTTGTGCTATAAGGCCTTCACTTTGTAAAAATGCGATGACTTGTTCCGTTTGTTGCACAACTTCACTTTCGTTTTGCCATAAAAACAAATCAACCTTTACTAAACTAACGATACGTTGAACCTGTTCTAACAAGGTCTCTAAATTAATTTTGCTATAGCGATCTAATAAACGACAAATAAGCGCAGGTAAAATATAGCTATGTAGAATGTTATTACGGTAATAACGCATTTCTAACGTCGCTTTTTCAGACAACGAAATGATATCGCCGTAACTGTCGTGATTAACGGTGATTTTATTTAAAGAAATCACATCATCGAGAAGTTGTTGACCATTCTCACTGGGGATCGTTAATTGCTTACTATAGGGCGCGTTGCGTTGGAGATTTAAAAACAAATCTAGCTGATTGATCAATTCAGTTTTAGCGAGCGCTTTATTTTTACAGGCATGAAGAATAAGTGCGACTAAAGCTGTGCCGTTAAGGGCTGCACTTTTATTGATATTCACCATTACTTGGTCAGCCAATACATTTACACTGGGCGTTAACCATGTTGGTTTCTGTGGATCTATCGGGTCAATGTCTTTTTTCCAATCTGGTTCCTGTTTAGTTAAGAACTGATTAATATTGATAGGCTCACCAAAGTTTACGTAACCATTGCCGTAGTTTCGTAAATTTTTAATCGCTTTTAGCACACCGAAGATGGACTCGTTTTTCTTTTTACTACCACTTAATTCTTTATGGTAAGTACCAACTTCCATTATGTGTTCATAACCTAAATACACAGGCACTAAGGTTAATGGACGATCAATACCACGAAGTAAGCTTTGGATGGTCATTGCAAGCATACCCGTTTTTGGGGGTAATAAACGGCCAGTTCTACTACGGCCACCCTCAGAATAATATTTAACAGAGTACCCGCGTTCAAATAACAAGCCTAAATATTCACGAAAAATGGTCGAATATAAACGATTACCTTTGAAGCTTCGACGGATAAAAAATGCACCAGCTTTACGAAATATCGAACCTGCTGGCCAAAAGTTTAAGTTAATGCCTGCCGCAATTCTTGGCGTAACTAGGCCTTCTTGGAAGATCACATAGGTAAGTAGCAGGTAGTCCATATGGCTACGATGACAAGGTACGTAAATAATTTCATGTCCCTCTTGAGCGAGATCACGCAGCACTTTGGCATTATTAATATTGATACCGCGGTATAAGCGATTCCACAGCCACGTTAATATGCGCGCGCCTAAACGAACCATGGAGTCGCGGTAATCACCGGCAATTTCATCCATAATAACAAGGGCCTGTTTTTTCACCTCAGCTTCACTTATCCCTTTGCTTTTTGCTTCGTCACTGATTAAGCGTTTAATTGAAGGGTTCGTTAAAAGTGTGGCGAACATTTGCTGGCGGTGCATTAGTCTTGGGCCAGTTGTTGCAATGGTTTGACGGTAGAAATGGAAACGAGCAATACGCATTAATTTTTGTGCACTCGCTTGGGTCGTGCCGTGCTTGTCTGCCATTAAACGAAACGAAATTGCTTCACTAAAACGTACTATCGAGCAGCGTCCTAAGAATAAAACAATAAAAAACTTACGTAACCAAGATGGTGATTCTTGATCGGCTAAAACAGTACCCATATTGGCATTATTATGTTCTTTTGTTGGCGTTCGTCCCCAAATAACATGCGCAGGAATTAGCTGTGCATTTAATGCTTCGTCTTTGCTGTGCTGTTTTAATAATTCAAATCCTTGCGTAATTGCTTCGGTATTACCCGCTTTTCGCCAACGAAATAAAGGTGTGGGTTTTTCCAAACATAATAAGCGTGAAAAGCTTTGCCCGTTAATTGTTACAGGGCTAAGTGGATCTGGAAGTTTCAAGCTCTTACAGGCTTTTCGTAATGATAAAATATCACTGGCTGATTGATGACGAATCACATAGAACTGTGGCTGCTCAGGGTTTACTTCTTCCGACTCTAAATAATTGTCAGGCACAATTTTGCTGTGAACAAGGAGCTTAATAGGAAGACGTAATAAGAAATAGAATAATGAACGTATGACTGACATGGTGTGCTTTTCTCTGAATTATTATACTTTTATACCTTAGCTCTGAAACTGCATATTGAGGTATGATGGGTAAAGTCATGTTTTTAACAGTAACTTTATTGTAGCATGTTGCATCAGCTTTGTCGTAATGGCAGCCGTATTGCACTTTTTCATGCTTAATGAGTAACAAAATGACCACCGAACAAAACCGAATTGCTATATTTGTCGATGTACAAAATATTTATTACACCACCAGAGACACCTTTCAAAGGCCGTTTAATTATCGTAAATTTTGGCAGCAAATTAACGAGCAAGGCGATATTGTTATCGCGAATGCTTATGCAATTCAGCGTAGTGACGATGCTCAGCATAAATTTCAAAAAGCGTTAAAGCATATTGGTTTTGATGTAAAACTAAAGCCCTTTATTCAACGCCGAGACGGTTCTGCAAAAGGTGATTGGGACGTAGGTATTACTATTGATGTGATGGAAAGTGCAGCCGATGTCGATACCGTTATTTTATTATCTGGTGATGGCGACTTTGACTTGTTGCTGAGAAAAGTTAAAGAGCGTTATGGCGTAAACACGCATGTTTATGGTGTTTCGGCATTGACCGCTAATTCATTAATCAATGCAGCAAATGACTTTTTCCCCATTGATGATTGGTTGCTTTTATAAACGTCAATGACCAAATTTAACGATTACTCAGAGAAAGGTTAACTAATAAATCAGCATTCATTTTATGCGATTCCTCATAATACCCAACCATTCTTATATTCATAAAACGAACTTATCGGCTATTTTAATAATAGCCCGATAATAAATAAAGCCTTTAAAATAACTGCCTGTTAATGTAATAGATTGATATATAACTAAAATAAAATATTTTCGTTTCAGGTGTAATAATCTTAAATGCTTAGCCACTAACTAAGCATAATAAATTAATTGAGGACAGAATTCAGATGGGAAGTGATTTTTACCAGTTGTCGATACTACCTTTTGCTGGAATTATTATTAAAATCTGCCGAGCTTACACGAACAGTCAGGAAGATTTTGAAGATTATTACCAAGAGGTCTGTTTACAAATTTGGCGAAGTAAAGATAATTTTAATCAAGAAAGTGAATGGTCAACATGGATATACCGCATTTCACTTAACGTGTGCTTAACCTATTTGAAGCGACGCAAAACTGGCGATAAAGAGATAGTTTCAGACACTTTACCAGAGGAAGCGATAGATGATAGCAAAGCATTTTCCAGTGATGACATTAATGAATTATACAGTGCAATTAAGCACCTTTCTGAAACAGACCGAGCGGTAATTTTGCTTTATCTCGAAGAAAAAACATACGAAGAAATTGCTGACATTATTGGTAGTAACTCAAACAATATTGGTGTTCGAATAAAACGAATAAAAGACAGACTCAATAAAATTATTAATCAAAAGGATTAACTGATGACAAAATCTATAGAAACAATGTGGAAAGATGGCTTTGTTAACGAAACAAGCTTAACAGCCCCAAAAGTTAATGATTTATATAACCGTAAATCACAAAATATTGTTGATAAGCTGAAAAACATGTTCGATATTAATATAAAAGCCATCATGATTGGCAGTGTCATTATGCTGGCGATGATGAGTCTTATTGGCGCGCCGTTTTTAGGTTTATACATTTTTTGTTTGCTATTACCACTGATCATTATCAGTAAAAAAGAGTTGAAAAAAACGGTGAACTTGTCGAAGGGACAAAGCAGCTACGATTACATTATGAGTTTTAATAACTGGCTGAAAAGTTCAATTGACACCTATTCCGGTTATTACAAAATCTTCTATCCATTGTTCTTTCTAGGCATGGCTGTTCAAGGAATTGTTAGTAAAGCCGGTGGTAAGGTGATCGCGCTATTAGTTGAAAAACTGCCGACTGATATCATAATATTGGGTCTGCCTTATTACTTGGTAGTGGCTGTCATTGTCGTTACGCTATTTTTTATACGCTACGCAGAGACTATTTATCATTGGGATCTAAATATCGTTTATGGTCGCCAGTTCAAAAAGCTAGACGAACTTATTGCCGACATGGAAGAATTGAGAAAATAAGACTAATTCCTATTTCAATCAACTTAACCTCGTTGAGCAGGAATTCACTTAATGGAATTGGTATAGAATTGTTGGCGCTTAACTGTATGGTTGAGCGCTAGCGAACAATTTAAAATGACTATATCCTTCCGTTTTTCCTCAAAGGTGTGAGATAGTGCCTTCATTATAAAAAAAAGAATGAATACACAATGAAAATTTTGACTTTACTGATGCTTTCTTTATTAGCTACGGCCTGTAGCCAACAAGAAGTATATAACTCTACAGCGATTAGTAATAATAACCAGAGCAAATCTCCCATAGAAGCCAGCGCATTGTCAGATGATGGGCAGTTAACTGTCGTCGTTAATACTGATGCTGTTTGTCTTTGGCAAAACAAGCAACAAACTAGTACGCCTAGATGTTTGTCAGCCGCCCACGCACAACACATTGAAATCGCTTTTATCAGTAAGAACAATCAGTTCATGTTTCTTTCTAATCGAGTTTCGGTAAAAAAGTACGCAATCAGTAATTTTAAAATAGTTGGAGAATGGCAAGTCGCTGATAATATTATCAATGATCTATCGACTTCATCGAATGGCCAATTGCTGTTATTAGGGTTTCGAAGTGGTAAAGCGAGTATTGTTAATACTAAAACTAATAAAGTGACCACTTATCAAAAACACCTTTTAGATATAAACGCAGTGAGCTTGTCTGAAGATGGTCAAGTTGCTTTTACTGGCTCTAGCGATAAGAAGGCTCAGTTATGGAATACCGCTACGGGTGAAACACTGTTTGAGTTTAGTCATGCTACCCGAGTAAATCATGTTGATATAAGCGCCGATGGCTTGGTTGGCTTTAGTATCGATGCTGTTAAAGATCGCAAGTTCTGGAATTTAGCAACGGGTGAACTTATCGCTGATCTAGACACCTATTTAAAATTTATAGAAGTTAATGATTCTGTTTTCTCGGCAGATAAACGTTTATTTTTAACGGGCTCTCCAAGACGAGTTTTACAATTATGGCGGGTTGCCGACGGTGCATTGTTAGCGCAATGGGAATCTTTAGCGGTATACGGTAGAGCTTCAGTATTAAGTGTGGCAATGAATGAAGGGAGTAGCGATAACGTTGCACAAGCCAACAGCGTAAAGGCGATTACCTCCAGTAATAGTGATGGAGTTTTAGAGCAATGGGGTTTTCCTGTTCATTAGTTTTGAACGTTATAATGAGTGTTTAATGCTAATGGTTTAGCTTATTTTGCATAAAGTGGTTGTTAAAAGTGTCTACTCATCTGTAGCTACTTCCCATTTGAAATTACCCATGTATTTGTCGATTATTTTTTTGAACTCGCCTGTTCTTTTTAGCCTTGCAACCGAAGCTTTAAGGCGGTTCATTATGTTGATATCTGAGTTTTTTTTGGAGAAATGCAGAATAAAATCTTTGGAGTTTAATAATAATGGAGTACTGAACTTATCCTGGGTAATACCAAGCTTTTTAGCGTTGTAATACAGTCCAACATTTGAACCTATAACACCATCAAGGCGCTTATTTGTTAGCATTTGGAGCATCTGAGAGTAATTATTAACGCTAACTTTATTAATGGTGGTATTACTGTCGAAATTAACATCGAATTTACCACCTCGTACTACCCCCACAGATTTACCTGATAGACTTTCTAGGTTTTTAAAAGGATGACCAGCATTGAACAGTAAAATGTTTTGCATGGAAACGATCGGTACCAGGGGTATAGCAACGGCAGGCAGTTTGCTATTACTGAAACGTAAAACAAAATCGGATTTACCCGATGTAAGGTGAACTATAGTGCGAGCATATGGCACAATTTTGTTGGTGTATTCGAACCCTGCTTCCTCTGCAATTTTATTACTTATTTCGAACATCATACCCGTTGGTTTACCATCGGTTCCTATAAAACCGAAGGGAGGTACACTAATCGTTTCAATGTTAATGGTTTGGCTTTGCAATGGAGAAGAGAAAACCATCAAAACCAAGAGCAATAAGCAAATTATATTTCTGGTTTGAATCAAACGTTCCTCCTCTGTGTTCTTTAAATTTTTTTCGCCATTAGCATTATGTCTACCATCATTAACTCTAGCATTCATTCTGAATTATAGAGCCAAAGCCGCCAAACATATTTATTTATAAAATCATTTAACCCCTTTTTCTTTATGCAAACGTTTTATCAATACAAGTATCAACTTTGCTGCTTGAATTGGTTTATTTTATTAAATAAAGGAATACATATGGCTAAATTATTATCTTACATCTGCTTGGCAGTTATCATCACTTTTGGTTTATTTGCTTTTATGGCGTCTTTAATCAGTAGTGACAATGCACATATTGAAAAGCCTTTACCGCCTATTATTGTCGAGGTAGCGCAACTGCAGGAAGACTCAGCGGTAAAGGTTATCGAAAAGGTAAAGCTTGATCCTCCACAGCCACCGGTGGCAATGCCAAAAAACATTGTTACTCCAGATGCTTCAAACGAGGCGCCGATTTTTAACTATGAACCAACACCGCTGACATTATCAGGGCAAGGCACCAGTTTTAAACAGTATGAAGGTGTGAACGATAGCGACGCTCGTCCCATTGTGCGCGTGAACCCTAAGTACCCATCAGACGCGATAAGAAAAGGTATTCAAGGCTGGGTAAAATTAGCCTTTGATATAAACAAAGTGGGGAAAGTGGTAAATGTTTCTATTATCGACGCACAACCTAAGCGCATTTTTAATAAAGCGGCGAGAGATGCTTTAAGAAAATGGAAATATCAGGCAAAATCAGTTGATGGACAACCGGTGTATCAAAAAGATCGTACCGTGCAATTAGATTTTACAATGGAACAACAAAGTTAGGATGCGCCTTTGAAGTTACCCTCAATGATCAAAGGCTGGTTTAATCCGCAGATCAGCCCTGAAATATTATTAACGCGTTATATTGCCACCAGCAAAGATAAGTATCTTACTTTGCTGGTGCAGCAACTTAATCAACCCATTTATCATTATTTGTTGAGCCAGTCTGACAAAGAAACGGCTGAAGATATTATTCAGTCAATGTGGCTAAAAGTAATGAAAACTAAAGAGTCGCAACAAGCACACAGAAATGTGAAAAGCTGGTTGTTTACCATCGCCAGGAATACGTTAATAGATGAATTGAGAAGACAGAATCGTTGGCAAACACAATCTCTTGACGAATCCGATACTTCGACAACGGTATTATTGTTAGCTCAGACAACTCATCATTCATTAGAGCAAGAATCAGAAAATAGCGATAGACTGGCCATTTTTAACCAAGCGATTGCCTTATTGCCCTTTCATCAACGTGAAGCTTTTATTTTTCAACAGGAAGGATTTTCGGTGTTACAAATTGCTGAACTAACCCATGAAAGTTTTGAGACGATTAAAAGCCGTTTACGTTACGCCAGAACTCATATTAAAAGTTTATTGGAAAATAAATCATGAAATACCCAGATAGTGATAAAGAACTCGCTGCACTTTATCAACAAAGAAAACAGCAAATAGAAGCACCAGAGATCCATTTACCCTCTCTGCAAAAAAATAAAAGACCTCGTTATTCTATCGTCCAATTGCTGAGTATCTTATTTTTTGGTGGCGCAGCATCATTTGGTATTCTCGCTGTTATTAGCCATTTTTCAGGTCAATCGACTATACCTGCTTATCAAACACTAGAGACTAAGCTGAGTGTTGTTGAACTTGACTATGAACAGGTAAAACCTAACGATAAAGTTATAGCTATTGTCATACCGCCATTAGTCCCTAAAAAGCCTTATATTGCGCCTGCTTCCTCTAAAAATGAAAACGTGCTTGGAGTGGAAAGCCTACCTATTGACTCAACATTTTCGCTGCCTGTTGATGTAGTGACAGTTTCAAAGACGCCAACAGTTAAATTACCCCAATTATTATTGGTGCCTATCTATCAAGAGCAACCAAAATATTCTAATAAAGCGGTTAGAGCAAAACAATCAGGAATCGTAAAACTGGCTTATAACATTTCGCCACAAGGTAAGGTATTAAACATCATTACGGTCGAGTCGAGCCAACATCGAGAGCTTAATGTTTCAGCTAAAAAAGCATTGGCAAAATGGCGCTACCGTGCCGGCACCTACAATCAAGAGGGCTACGAAATCGTTTTTGATTTTACCTTGAATCCCAAAAAGTAAATATTCAATTTTAGCGGTAGATAACGAATGCTTGATGTTTAAGTAACATCAACAGATTGAAATGATTACATACACTATCAATGCTGGTAATGGGAGGGGGATAGGGCATGTTAAACCAGTGTAATTTATCCATAATTCAAGTTATTTAAAAAGTAATTTGAACTTATCGGTTAACTCGTGCTCTTAATATACGAGAGTTTATTCCCTTAGTGTTTCATGTTTTTATATAGCGTTTCTTGGTTTCAAGAAACGCCTTTTTTTTGCTTTTTTTTCAGTGTCCCTTTTAGAAGATAAGTAGGTTTAACATCGAGTGTAAATCTGCTCTGTATTTATTTACTACTGTTTATATATTGACGAGTAATTAAAAATATTTGAACTATAGTTAATTATTACTGATGGTTGTATTTGATGAGATAATGGAAGGGTTTGATATAAGAACATTGGCCATTACCAATTTGATGCTTGGTGTATTGTTAAGTATTGGTTCGGTAGTTTTTGCTAAAGTACATTCTTCATTTCGTGGCTTTTACCAATTAGGTATGGGTTATTTTCTATTTGCCTTAGGGTATATATTACTCGCGTTAAGACAGCATATTAATGATTTTTTTTCGATAGTCTTAGCGAACTTATTCATTGTTACCGGTATAACTATTGTCATTATTGGCATTCTAAACTACCTAAATTATCCCAAAGGAAAATTTATTATAATATCGGGTTTTTTGCTCGTTATTCTCGCCGTTCTTTTTTTCTACTACACCTTTTTTCAAAACAATATTAATATTCGCATTATTATTGTAAGCAGCTTTATTTGTGGTATTTCCTTTTTTTCTGCTTACAAAACGTATTGCCATAAGAGTTCAGTCAATCGTATCTTTATTCAATTCTTAGCATCATCGTGTTTGTTTTGTGGGGTGGCTTTTTTACTTCGTATTATTATTACCTCTTACTCTGCACCTCTAGAAAATTTTATGAATGCGGGCTATATAGACGCCGTTTCGTTGATAACATTACAGCTTTTCGTTGTTACTTCATGTTTATCGCTGTCTTGGAGTGCGAGTCAGCAATTAGCGCAAAAATTGAAAATACAGGCGACCATCGATTCATTAACGACTTTATATAATCGTCGGGCTTTTGAAGAGTTCGCAGAAAAAGAAGTCAATCGTGCAGAACGACAGCACACTTTTATTTCTGTTGTTTTGATGGATATCGATTTGTTTAAAATGGTGAATGACACGCATGGTCATCAAATAGGTGATAAGGTGCTGCAAGAGTTTAGTATCCGTTTGAAAGACAGCTTACGGCCGTATGATATATTAGCGCGCTATGGTGGTGAAGAGTTTATGTTGTTGTTACCTGATACCAATATAGATACTGCTTTGACTATAGCGGAGAAACTGCGAGTCACTATTTCTCAACCGCTATTTTGTGTCGAAAATTCACTGAAGCTAGAAGTTAGTGCAAGTTTTGGGGTCGCCAGTATTTGTGGAAAAGCCATTAATTGGCCTGCCTTAGTAGAAGAAGCTGATCGTGCTTTATACCTTGCGAAAAAGAATGGTCGTAATCGGGTACATTGTTTGTAATTAATAGAGAATTAAAGTTTATGTATATAGGGAAATGCCTGTGTGAGGCGGTAACTATTCAAGTTACCGGTCATATAAGCGATATTATTCATTGCCATTGTTCGTTATGTCGGAAGAATAGTGGTAGCGCATACGCGACAAATGGTTTTATCAATAAGGCTGATTTTGAAATCACTTCAGGTGAAGATTGTTTAACTACTTTTTCCTTTAAGCCCGGACGAAATCGTCATTTTTGTACGCAATGCGGTTCGCCTGTTTTTAGCTCAAATGACCAAGACCCAATGAGGCTTAGACTTCGTTTAGGTATAATCGATTCTGATATTTCTGAAAGACCTACCTCACATAACTTCATTACTTCAAAGGCTAATTGGGAAGATCTTGATGAAAGTCTACCAAGGTATGAGGCTTTTGAACCAAGCAGAAAATAACGACTGCCGGTGAATAGAAAAGTGTTGGGCGATAAACACGTGTTATCGCTCAACACCTTAGCTTTTAAATACTTATTTGTTAAGTAATGAACGTGTATTCCAAATTACCACTTGTCCGTCAGCTCCTGAACTGACCAAAGTCTGACTATCAGACGTTAGGTTTATATTGCTCACGTCGTTTTTATGGCCATTAAGTCGCTGTATTACCTTGCCTGTTTTTACATCCCAAATTCGTACAGTTATGTCATTTTCATCACTTTCATATTGCCATTGATATTGAAGAAACTCGCCAAGTAAACCTTTATCTCGGCCACCACTCACTAAAAAGGAATCATCATGGCTAAAGGTTAAGTCATAGATAGAATATGAGTCATCTTCCAATGTATTCACTACTTGCCAATTCGTGGTATCCCATACCTTTATGGTGTAGTCATCCCCACCTGAAGCTAAAAACTTACCGTTGTGGCTAAAGGCTAAATCTAGTACTGCGCCAGAATGGTCAGTTAATGCTTTGATATGTTCACCCGTTAAGGCATCCCATATATTAATAATATTATCTTCGCCGCCGGTTAACAAAAACTTACCGTCACGACTAAAAGCAACTCCCCATACATCACCTTCATGAGCGACTAAGGAGATCGACTTGCCTGTAGTTAAATCCCATAGTCGAGCGGTGTCATCAGCACTGACACTCGCTAACCTTTTTCCGTCGAGGCTAAATGCTAATTTAACTACCATGCCTTTATGGCCAATAAAGGTTTTAAGCAATTCTCCATTGGCCACCTGCCAAATTCTCACGTTATTGTCGTAGCTGCCTGTAGCGAGTAATTTACCGTCATGACTGAACTTTACACTGGGAACTCCCTCCGGATGTACAAGGGTTTGTAATACTTGACCGTTATGTCGTTGCCAAACCTCAACATTTGAACCTGAGCTACCACTAGCAATGAGTTGATTGTTAGGATGCAAGTCGGTTTTACAAATACTATTTTTATGAACGACACATTTAGCGTATTGATTCACTTTTACGCTGGTTAAGTTTTTAGCTGAAGTATTGCTACTACACCCAATAACAAGCGTTATTCCGACGATAGACATCGATATCTTTTTTAAAGTTGTTAACATAATAGTTCTTAAGTTGTACGAATTTGTTGGAAGGTTACCCAGCTTTTTTCAATCATTAAATGAGAGAGTGATGAAGGGAGTATTAATCGTGACCAGCGCTGTATAATTCCCTTTGTCATTAAAAAAGTGACTTTGGTCATTAGTGCCATGACAATAACTGCTAATAAGGGCAATATGGGTAAATGAGCTACCTCACACAACAAGTATCGAGTTATTTAAACCGTAAAGACGAATGGATATTTATTGCATTGGCCTTTGGCCATAGCCTTTGGCAATTAACGGATAATGCTTGGTTTTCTTATCTACATCTTGTTTTAATAAACGTTTTATATTTATTGCCGATAATTTCGTTTAAATCGCTTCAGCCTACATTGAAGGTTCTATTGAGTGGCGTTCTTTATCGCTTGGTATGGTTTTTAGTTTTCCTCGTTTACCCTTTTATCTTGTTTGATGCAAAGGGATATTTGCTGATAATTGCCATGGCTCTTGAGCTCTTACTCATTGCAAATTATAGCTTAAAACATATAGAGCCCATTAAAATTGGCTTAAATAAAATTGGTTTAGATGGCGCTATTATTGCTTTTTTAGTGTTTATTTCTATTTATATCGGTTTATTAATTACCTCAGACTTACCTGGGTGGATTCAAGCGAATGCTATTCCATCAACAATTAACTTCGCTCTTGTCGCTCAGAATTTCCTCACCTTTCTCAGTGTTTCAATACAAATGTTTTGTTTGTTTTTTTGTGGTTTTATCTTTTACTGGCTCAATCGACATATTCTTGTTAATAAAGTCTTAGCGCAACGAGGTATGGTTATTTACTTGTTAGCTTTAGTTGCTGCTTTAATTCTATTATATCCAGTTATAACGACAATATTCTTATGGTTACCGATTAATGAGATGGGTGAACCTTTAACACCTTCGGTAACGGCTAACCCTTTTGATTGGCATAATGGGCGTGTTGTTTTAGCTGTTATGGTATTAAGTTTCCCCGTGATTTTAATGACACAGTGGCACCAAAAAAATAGCCAATTGATCCAACTAGAAAAAGAAAATATTCAAACAGAATTGAACTTGTTGAAGCAGCAAATAGATCCGCACTTTTTATTTAATACTTTAAATAATTTATATGCATTGTGTCGAAAAAAGTCAGATCTTGCACCTGACGTAGTTTTACAACTTGCAGAGTTAATGCGTTATGTTGTGTACAGAGGCAAGGAAAGTTATGTTTTATGCAGCGAAGAGGCAAAGTATTTTGAAGATTATATTAACCTGCAAAGTATTCGGCTACATAATCATTTGGCGGTAGACGTACACATTAATATTGAAGACCCGCAAGCAAAAATTTCACCGTTATTACTGATCATATTAGTTGAGAATGCTTTTAAACATGGTATTGAACCCGCGGCAGAAGATTGTTTTCTAAAAATAAACTTACATGTGACAACCGAAGCATTAATTTTTAGCTGTGAAAATTCAGTTGAAATTGACGACAAAGACGTTGATAGAACCGAAAGCGTAAAAATACAATTCGGTGTTGGCCTCGAAAACCTTCAGCGTCGTTTAAACTTGTTATATTTAAACAATCATCAGTTAACTTTACAGCCAACGGGCAACCGCTTTACGGCTAAATTGAAAATATCACTATGATCATACTTAAAGCCATTATTGTTGATGATGAACCATTAGCGCACGAAATAATTCTAGATTATCTAGCAGATATTCCCTTTGTTGAAGTCGTCGCGCAGTGCTATTTAGCAACAGAGGCGCTTAATTATATGAGTGAAAACCAAGTTGATTTGTTATTTTTAGATGTCAATATGCCAAAGCTCTCAGGCATAGAACTTCTGAAGGTCTTAACAAATAAACCTCAGGTGATTATTACCTCTGCTTATCAAGAATATGCCTTGGAAAGTTTTGAACTAGATGTATGTGATTATTTGTTGAAACCTTATCGCTACGATCGATTTTTAAAAGCGATTAATAAGGCACATGAACAAGTGAAGCTGCAAGAGCTGAGTGCCGAGCCCAGCACGGAAGTTGATGACGAAGAGCAAACCATCTTCATAAAAGTAGATAAAAAGCTTATTCAGTTGACCCTAGCAGAGATTGTTTTTTTTGAAGCATACGGCAATTATGTGAAAGTATGGTTGAACGATACGGTGTACCTAACACCAAGAACGTTAAGTTCGTTTGAAGAACAACTAGCAGATAACCAGGCGTTTATTCGTGTTCATAAGTCTTTCATTATTCAAAAGTCAAAGATTGATTTTATTGAAGCAAATGTAATCACCATGAATAACCACCAGCATGTGGCAATTGGGAAAAACTACAAACATATAACTAAAACATTAATGTAAAGCCTGCGGCAAGCAGGCTTTACTTAATGAAGTCTAAATAGAGTTGAATCGCAGTGAGTTACTTCACTAAATTACTGTCTAACCAGCTCACCATATAACTCGCTAATTGTGTATCACTATCAAGTAAAGGGTAGCCATGCGCTGCTCCCTTATAAGCAATAAATTTGCTACTCGTATTGGTAGAGGCAGTAAATAACTTTTTCGCGCTCTCATAGGTGCCGGTATCTTTTTCTGAGGCAATGATCAGCGTGGGCTTGTCAGCGAGAGTTTTTGTATAACGAGTAATGTTTTCATCACGCTGGCCTGATGAGAAAAAGCCAATAACATTCACCGGATTTTTTTCCGCTAAGGTAATCGCTTGAGAACCACCGCAGCTTGCGCCAACTACACCTACTATGCCTTTATCCGACATTTTACTTTTCAAATGATTATAAGCAAGTTGAACATCGCTAGGCCAATACTTAGACATTTTTTGCCAAGCGACTCTTCGCTCTGCTCTTGGCAGAGCTTGAAGTTTTTCTGCGTTAAATTCTTCATTAGCACTTTCACCAAAACCTCTAAAATCGAGACTTAATGCATGAATACCGTTATCTGACAATTGCTGTCCAATATCGTTATACATGGTTCTATTGTAATTACATTGATGTAATAGCAATACTGCGCGGTCACTTGTTTTATTACTTTGGTAATAACTCGCTTTTAATTCAAAACCTTTGTCGGTTTTTAATGTTAGACCGCTTGCTTGAGTTGATGCGGTAAGTGTTAATAATGCTGCAGATATGATTTTTAGAAATGGCTTCATAAATTTCTCTGTTGATTTGGTTTAGCACATTAATTAATGCGTTAGCTATAAATTAGCGAATGAAGTGTTTCATTAAAACAGTAAAGCGCTGACTTGTCGAAAAATCAGGCTTAAATGCCTTATCATTACTTCTTGAAATATTAGCTAACAAAATGGAAAGCAGGGGTATTTACTAATGTCGATTAAACAATTCTCTGCTGTTAGGCGTTGGCATTAATGATGTTTAGTATTATTATTCGAACAATATTTAAAACTTCCTCAAGTGAATAGTCATGGCTATTGGTAGTCTCATTTTATTAATGTTTAGCGGACTCGGTGCCTTAAACGGTATTTTTCTTTCACTTTATTTTTTTACGGCTAAACCTAAAACGCTATCAAACAAATTTTTGGCGGCGATGCTGTTGATGATCAGTATTCGTATTTTAAAGTCGATTCTCCTTTATTTCAGTGCTGACGTTGCTCATATAATATTGCAAATTGGCTTATCTGCTTGTTTTCTTATTGGTCCTTTGCTGTATTTATATTGTGTTAGTAAAGTAGGGGGGATAGAAAAACAATGGCTTAAATGGCAGTGGCATCTTGCTGGGTTATTTATTGTTATTGCTGGCGTTGGTGTGATTTATCCATATCAAGATCATTCAGAATTATGGGGCAGTGTCTTTTATAAAGTGATTAATTATACTTGGCTGTTCTATCTTATAATGTCTGCCTACGTGCTTTTTCCTATGGCTAAAAAATTCAATGTCCAAGCGTTAAGTTTAACTGGTGATAATACTTGGTTGGTGAGTGTTTTTATGGGGAATGCGATTATTTGGCTAGCCTATTTTACCGCTTCATACACTTCCTACATTGTTGGTGCATTGTCATTTTCATTCATCTTTTTGTTGATGTTGTTGGTCTTTATAAAGTCACGAGAAAGTCAAAATAAACAGCATATAAAATATGAGAATAAAAAGATTGTTGATACTGAGGCTGACAGTTTAATTGAACAATTAGCTCAAATGATGCAAGTAAATGAACTTTACAAAAATGCTAATATTACCATGCCTCAAGTCGCTAAACTTCTTGGTATATCAACGCCGTATTTATCACAATTACTCAATGACAATTGCGGTAAATCATTTTCATTGTTTATTAATGAATACAGAATCGAAACGGCAAAAGCACTACTCATAGAAGAAAAACAAATAAGCATGGAAGTTATATCCGAGCGATGCGGTTTTAATTCCCAATCAACATTTTACAGTACTTTCAAAAAGATCGTAGCAGCGACGCCAGCAAAATATCGAAAGGAAAATAAGGGAATTATTTCTCCTGAATTATAATTCCGTAGTTCGAATTTATAAGTTACTGATGTAATTCATCACTTTAGAAATTAGAGTCACTCCAAATAAACAAAATAACTTTTTGGAGAACCAATGAACACTAATTTCATCAGTACTATTATTTCACTCACTATATTTACTTTAATTTTTTCCTTCACGAGTGTCTCTGCCTATGGACAAACCAATGAGCAGGAAATTCGTCAAACATTAACAAACTATATTCAAGGTACGTCTTATAATCGAGCGACACAAATCGAAAAGGCTTTTCACCCAGAGACAAATTTACTCTTAGAGAAGAAAGATAATCCGTTATGGCGAGTGCCGGTTAAGCAATACATTTCATGGTTTGAAAGTGGAGAAGTAGGGAAGTTTACCGGTCGAATAGGTGAAATCATCAGTATTGATATTGCTGGCAATGTGGCCACGGCAAAAGCTGAAATTATTTTTCCTGCAAAAAAATTACGTTACACCGATTTTTTCTTATTAAAAAAACTCAATGATAATTGGCAGATAATCAGTAAAACTGCCAGTAGTGGGCCTTCGGTAAACCATGGTAATCGTATTTTATTTATTGTCTCTAATGCGCACTTTCATGGTGAACTCGAAAAAGCCGCAGGCGCAAGCTTTTCTGAAATCGTCAATGCCTATCATACTTTTAAACAAGCGGGATATACCGTTGATTTTGTTAGTCCTGAAGGCGGAGCAATACCATTGGCTTACATCAACACTTCAAATAAGCTCGATAAAAAATATCTATATAATAGCGATTTTATGTATGCCCTTGAACATACTCGTTCGCCTCAACAAATTACACCTGAACATTATAAAGCGGTGCATTATATTGGTGGGAGTAGTGCGATGTATGGTGTGGCTGACAATAAAGCGATTCAAGCGATTTCAATGGAAATTTACGAAAAGCATAGCGGAATTATTTCTTCTGTTTGCCATGGCACAGCAGGTATTGCCCATTTAAAAACAAGCGATGGTAAGTATCTCGTCGCAGGAAAGCGTATAAGTGGATACCCAGATGCCTATGAAAACCAGTCAGCCGCTTATTTTCAACAATTTCCCTTTAAAATTCAGCAAACGATTGAGCAAAGAGCAGGGATGTTTAAATACGGTGCACGAAATACAGCTCATGTTGAGGTTGATGGTCGAATTATCACCGGACAAAACTATTTATCTTCTGCGCTAGTCGCGGAAGAAATAATTGAGTTACTTGCTGCTGATGCAGAATAACGATAATTGGCCTAGTGAATCTTACAAAGGAGCTTACTTAATCTTCTTTGTAAATCGGTAAGTAAACATTGAATTTACTGCCTTTATCGATAATTGAACTTACATCAATACGGCCGTTATGGTCATCAATAATCGATCTCACAATATGAAGCCCTAAACCTGTACCTTTGCCTATGGGTTTAGTGGTGAAAAAAGGGTCAAAAATATTTTTTAAATGTGCCTGACTTATGCCTGAACCATTATCTTCAAAACTAATATTTACTTCGTCATGCTCAATGTATGAACGAATAGAGATATGGCCGTTACAGGTAATGGCATGAGATGCATTAACTAACATATTAATAAATACTTGCAGTAATTTTTGCGGAAAGCCCATAACGTCAACGTTAGCGTCTAGACATTTATCGATACTGACTTTGTATTTTAGTTCATTGGCAGCCAGAGTTAAGCTTTGCTCTATTAACTTATCAATAGAGATCAACTCAGGTTCTTCATTACCGACATGAGCATAATTACCCAAATCTTTGATTATTTTACTGATCCTTATTGTGCCTTCTAATGAAGATGCGATTAAAGGCTCAATATCATTAATAATATAATCTAAATCCTTCTCATGGTAGAAGGCTGCAGCCGACTTCTTTTGTTCAGCGGTGTTGACGATAGCGATATAAGAAATTAATGGCTTAATATAGTCTGCAAGCATATCAAGATTGCTACGGATATACCCCACAGGGTTGTTTATTTCATGGGCAATACCTGCTGATAATTGACCTATGGAAGCGAGTTTTTCAGCATTGACCAACTGCTGATTTAGTGCAGACAATGCTTTTTGGCTATGCTTTCTTTCATTAATATCGGTAATCGTTAATAAGTAGCTGACAGATTCTTTTAAAGCAATTTTTCGCCCGGAAAATTCTATATAGGGGTTTTTAAAGTTTGGCGCGAGTAATGATTCTTCCATACTTTTTAATGCGGTTTCTGTGTCAAATTCACCGTCTAAGTTGGCAAGAGCAGGCAAAAAAACAGCAATGTTTTCATTAATAATTTCATCTTTGTGTTTTGAGAATAACTTACTCGCTTCAGGAGTACACTCTTGTATTATGCCTTGCTCATTCAATAGTAGTAGTGAACAAGGTATCGTATTCATGATCGTTATTATCTGTTTATTTATTTTGATGACATTAAGCCGCTCTTGTTCTGCTTTTTGTCTCTCGATGGTTATACGCTGAGTAAATGACTGCATAGCAGAAGACAACGCAATAATTTCGGCCGGAGCATTTTTTTGTCTAAACTCCACACCTTGCATTTCGTTATTAGACTGTTGGGCCACTGCGGTTATATTTTCTATGGGTTTAACAATGTATTTGCTAAACCAAGTGATAATAAAAAAAATCAGAACAAGGTACAGCAAGACTGTTATCCAAGTCATACTTTTTAAGTGACTGTTGGCAAGTAATAACTCATTGTAAATTAAATCGTTTGTTTGCAATGTTTGCGATAGTAATTGCTCTAAAATCGCGACGTAATTAGTTGTTAATGCATCAGATTCAGCAATAGTGGTTTGCCAAGCTTTATTATTTTGCATTGATAAGTGAGAAAACGAATCGATAATCGCTTTATTGTTTTTTATCGTGCTGACAAGTTGTTCAATTAAATCAGTGAAATTATTGTTTTCATCTTTAATATCAATAGCTAGCAATGTTTGTGTGAGCTGGTCTGATTGTGCGTTAATGCCATTGGCCAAATAGGTTTGTTTACCTGAAAAAAGTAGGTCTTGTGTGGTTAACCAAACTTGTGACATGGTTGAAAGGTGTTCAACGGTTTGTACCCGCAGTTGCGACTCAAAATGGGCTCGTGAGATACTTTCTACTTTTTGATATTGACTCCAAAGCGTCGCGAAAATAATCATTCCCGAGAAAAGAGTCGAAACTGCTAATAACTGATTATAATTAGAAATTTTCATTAATTAATGACCATTTGCAAAGAGCACTTAATAAGTTAACCACTACGGATTAAATTTTTTCAGTTCTTCACCCCACAATATATCGGTGATTAAAAGTGTTTTTAGTGCACACCTAAGTACGACACTCGCAAGTTCAGGCGCATCTTCAGCTTTATTTAGCAGCATACTATTAGCCGTTATTCCGTCACTACTGAGAAGGGTCTTGAGTTCTTCAAAGTTTTTTCCAATGAAAACATTTTTAAAATCTTCATTATCAATGACCTTTTTTTTGGGGCTTCGACAACGCTGAAAGGTGAAGTCTTTTATTTGTAAATTTTTGTCTAATGCCCAAATTATTTCAACCAATCCCCATTTACTTTGCTCTGATCTCACATGTACATAGCCTAATGCTTCGGTATCCTTCATAGCAACGTACAAGGTGTGTTGACCTAATTCACTGAAATGGAGGTCATTACTAGGCAACGCTAGTTTTACCTGACGTCGAGTATGGGCATCAACAGTTTTTACAATGGACAGTTGATTCGTTTTTTGTGGGTAGAGTTGTTTTATTTGAGCGACAGGGTCTCGCAGTGAGCAGTATGCATCAGCGTAGGCCATTGGCGATAAAAAAACGACCAGTGCTAACATTATGAATATTTTCATATCAGTACCTATACCTTAATTGAAGCCTAAAGAGATTTTGTTTCTTACCTGACTCAGGTGTATTGACCTGCTGACGACTCGATAGACTTAGCTCTAATTTAGCATTAATTTGATAACTCACACCGACATTAATTACTTGCTGGTTTTTACTGTCACCTTCGCGATCGGTAAAAATATATTGTCCATAGAATTTGAACTGCTCGTTAAGCGACGTTTTATGTAATTCTAATAGACTATATGTTTCTTCTTGCCATTCTTTTTGAAACTTATCGTCTTTCCCAAACGCTACTTCTCCCAAAAAACCCCAGGTATGCCAATAATATTGCCAATCAATAGCTATCCTCTTTCTTTGAATATTATCTACTTTTGCGTCTAAAAAGGATAAACCAAGAATAAAGTCATAGTGGCTAAGTGAGCCAATGCGACCAGATAATATATAGGAATTATCAATCTGTTTAGGTTCATTTTTACCCCCCATCGTATAACTAAATTCGTATTCAACGTGAGATAGCACTTTATTGAAACCTAGTCCCCAATCGAGTTTTGTGCCTAAATTTTTACCGTGATAATAGTCAAGTAAACGTCCATTGGTATCTATACTTGCTTCAAGGCCAAAGGGCAAAGTGAAATGTCCCACACGAATATTGGGAAGCCATTCAGGGCCGGAAGTGTGATTTAGATGCGCTTCACGGATAACATATTGTTTATCATCTGGAGAATTGAACAGCGAAGAGAAAGGTGTTTGGTTTGATAGTTTAGTTAAATATAATTGACCTACCATGTAGCCAATGTCGCCATTGCCAGAAGTGAATACTTTATGAGTATCTATCCCCAAGGCATAAATACGGCTGGTATTGCTTGCTGCTATGTTGTTATTTAAACGAGCACTGCCATCTAGACTAACTCTGAGGTTATCAGAAAAATCTCCATAACTGGGCACCGAAATCAATATGAATAAAGTGACAAGTAAGCGCATTGTTTTGCTCCAAAGTACTTTGACTTTTCCCATTAATGAATAGCCTTTCTGTTTACCGTAATATCTCCGGTACGTACAGATTCCTTTAACGAAGACTCTGCATTTACGGCTAGGTTGTCTGTTAAGGTATCTTCTAAATTAGCTATGCCCACGCAAACTTGTAGAAAGTCGGGACTATTATCTACACGAGAAATAATATGTTTTGCAATTAACGTTGCATCATCTGCTGTGGTTTCTGTCAGTAAAATAGCAAAAATGTTCTCTCCCCATTGAATGACCTTATCTGAAACTCGACGATTTAATAACGTTAAAATAAACTCATCATTTTGTTTGTTTTCTCTTGTTGTATCTTTCGGCGAAATTTTAAGTAATAACAAACTTAATGGATGATGAAAACGTTTCGCTCTAGCAACTTCATAGTTTAAGAAAATATCAAAAAAGCACTCTTTTGATATTAGACCATTTAAATACGCCGGGGCAGTTTTATTTATTGATCTAGGTGGAAATAACCCTTGTTCAATGAGTGTGAGCAAAGCGTTTGTATCAAAAGATTTGAGAATATATTCGTCAGCTCCGGATAGCCAACCTTCACTTTCTTCGGCGATCCCACAGGTTAATATAATAATTTTAGTCGCAGCAAATTTTGTGTCTTTTCTTAAAACCCGACAAGCCTTTAAACCATCCATAATAGGCATTCGAACGTCCATTAATATTAAATCTGGAGGACAAATATTCGCCATTTTTATGGCTTCTTGACCATTACCTGCTTCACTAATGGAGACAAGCTGATTCGTTTTATTAAACTTTCGCTGAATCCCCCTAATAAGAGAATGTCTAACACCAATTTCATCGTCTACTATCAGTAATTTTTTTGCATTTTTCATGGCATACCTTTAGTTATCGTTGTGTATTGCATGGTTATTTCTATTGAGGTTGCAATTGATATACCAAAGAGAAGGTACTGCTGTGAATTGCAGATATGGCGGGCTGTTGGGCTTTTGTCATACCTTTCTAATATGGTGTTTTTTACAAAATTGCAAAATGTATCTTTGCAAAACAAAAAATTTTAATCGAATTTGAATCCAAATGAACTTGAGCTGCGTTCTTTAATATAGCAATTGCAAAAATTTAAAGAACTCAACCTAACATTAAGTGAATTGGAATCAAGATGGCTATAGATATAAACATATTTAATAAAATAAAACTTAGGCAATTGCTCAGTAGTTGTGTGTTAAAAGCGTTGCTAAGCACAAGCATAATACTCAGTACTTTCTCAAGTTATGGGCAAAATAGTGTTGAAGCATTAATGGCACTATATGCAGAAGAAGGGCAACACAATCGAATTGAAAGCCCGTTTAATGGCGTGATGCTGGTGAGCAAGAATGGCGAAGTATTGCTTAAAAAAGCTTACGGTTTTTCCGACAAAGAAAAAAATATAAACTTAACCACCGATTCTCGCTTTTTAATTGGCTCAGTCACTAAGCAATTTACAGCTATGCTTATTATGCAGCAAGTTGAAGATGGCACTATCGCTTTAGATAAAACGATTAATGACTACTTGCCTTACTTCCCGAAAGGAAAGGGCAAAGAACTCACTATTCATCGTTTGCTTTCTCACACCTCAGGTCTGCCTCATTATGAAGGATTACGACGATTAAATATTCCATTAGACAAGTTTAGAGAAGAGGCAATTACGGCAAAGTCTTATGCTCAACTCATTGCTAAGATGAAGTTAATTAATAAGCCGGGTACGCAATTTTACTACTCAAGTATGAACTACGTTTTATTAGGCGCAATTCTAGAGCAGGTGTCTGGTCAGTCTTTCAGTCAACTTATTGAAGAGAAAATCGCGCAACCTTTAAAGCTAAAGAATACCGGCTTTGCTGATAACGAGTATGTTGATAGTCATATTGCTAAAGGTTACACCTTCAAAGAAGGAGGTTTTTTCGAAGCACTCTTTTTTGATAAAAAAGGGGAGTACAAAGCAAGTAAGTTTCGTCACCAATCTACTGCTTTTTCAACCGGAGGCATGCATTCAACTATTGACGACCTTTACCTGTGGAGTCAGGCGGTTAAACAACATAAGATATTGTCAAAAGAAATGACCGATAAAATGTTTACGCCTAATTTAGGGGGCTACGGGTATGGTTGGTTTGTTAACCATGAAAACATGATCCGCTTTAATCCATCGATACAATTGCTCAGCCATGGTGGTTCATTAGCCGGTTATTCAAGTAATCTCGCGATGTATAAAGATGGCACAACGGTGATTTATTTAGCCAATGTTGCACCTGTGGGGAGTATAAGACTAACCATGAATATGCATTTGGCTGCGCAAAACATAGCAATAGACGAATTTGTGCGCGACATCAAACTGCCGAATGTAAATGATGGCTTAACGGGGTTTATAAAGGAAGGAGGTCTTCCGGCATTACGAGCCTATTATAAAGAACTTTCCTCGCGAGCAGGTTATCAATTATTGTTATCTGAATGGGGTTACCAAGAGTTAATTAAGCTCTATTTAGTCACTGATGATTTAGCCACGGCAGAGCAACTGTTTAATGAAATGCTCAGCCATTATAATACGCCGAATAAACGCTGGTTAAATACCATAGCATACGATTTTCTCGAAGAAGACGCTTTTGAATTAGCGATAAAAAGCTTTAAGATAAATAAGCTAAACCATCAATATTCAGCGAGTGCATTCGATGGTTTAGGTGACGCTTATCGCGAAAGTGGTCAATTCACCTTAGCTAAACAAAACTATCAGCAAGCGATTAAGTTGGCAAAGAGTAACCAGAGTAAACATGTTAGCTATTACCAAGAACAACTAGCGTCAGTGATAACACTCGCTGATAAATAAATTGCAGAAGGAGGCTGCTACAGCCTTCTCCTATAACGAACTCTATTTCAATTAAGGAAATAAAATGAACGACTTAGCTTATTACGACTTTGTTATGCACATTACCGCCGGTGTCTGTGTAACCCTTATTATTATCGCTGTACTGTTTTTTATTAATCGCACTAAAATAGCGAAACAAAAAACCCTGCAATCACTGGTTGAAACGGGCAAAGAGATCACACCAGAATTACTTGAATCATTAGGCTTAAAAGTAAAGAAGCTACCGCAAGATGATTTTAGAAAAGGCACTTTGTTATTTGTTACCGGCATGATATTGACATTGATTTTGAAAATGATTGGTGGCCTTGCTTGGATATTTGGTCTTTTGCCAATCATTATTGGGCTTGTTTATATTGTTTTTTCTCGACTCAATTCAGCAAAAATATAACTGATGGAATCGACACTTGTTGAACGTGTTCAACGAGATAATGATCATCATGCTTTTGAGCAACTGATGCGACAGAACCAATCGCCTATTCGGCAGTTTTTAAGACGATTGACCCTGCAAAACCAAGCCATTGCCGATGAGTTAGCGCAAGACACTTTTTTAAAAGCCTTTGTGCATATAAAGACTTATCGAGGTGAAGGTAAGTTTTTATCTTGGCTGTTTAAAATTGCCTACCAGCAATTTGTGAGTAGCACACGCAAGAAAGTGGAGCAGAGTAATACTGAGCTTGCAGACCAAGCTGACGATGGCAAATTTGAACATCGTCTTGTTGCTGAAAAAACCGCAAAAGATTTATTGAAAAACCTTAAGCCTGATGAACGAGCAATCTTGTTGTTGCATTTTAGCCATGATTTAACCCATCAGGATATTGCGATGGTTATGCAAATTCCATTAGGATCGGTTAAAACACAGATCAGGCGGAGTCGCTTGAAATTAAAATCTTTAGCTGAAGATAATAAAAGTGAGAAAACAAATGAAAAATGACTTTCTTGATGACGACTGGCTCAAAGAAGCATTGTCAGATGACTATATTCATGATGATGATTTTTCTTTGTCGGTGATGAAAAAAGTACGGCATAACGAAGGAAAGAGCGAAAGTAAGAACAAAAGAAATTTTTACCTCATGCTCACTGCTATAGTGGGCATCCTCGGCTTTTTATTCATTCCTGATTTAATGACGCTGTCTTTAGAAAGTGTAGAAAGTGTAGAAAGTGCTGAAGGTGCAGGGTTGTTTTCACTTTTTGATTCAGTGAACGTACAGCAAAAATCATCTTTTATGTTAATGGAATTCATCGGTTTGGCTGTTGTTTGTCTTAGCTTTATTTTAATTTGGTCGTGCGAAGATTTTGATTTAATTTAATATTTTAAGCTTTGTCTATCTATTGCCGCAAGAATGTTTTATTTTGACTTGTATATAAAAGCGTCAGGTAAATTTTTGTATTGCTCGCTTTTACACGCAAAAACAAAAGGGACAATAAATGCGACACACATTTAGCCTTCAACCATGGATAGGTTCGGTATTAATCACTGTATTAGCAGTGTGCAGTACGGTTATTTCAAGTACCGCCTCCAGCACTGAAATGATAACGGTGCGGGTGAGTGTATCTACTGACAATAAACAAGCGTTAGATACAGACACTGAGAACTTCCTTGCTCGACCTGATATTTCTGATGCTGGCCGTTGGGTTGTTTTTGAATCAGTAGGATATACATTGGTTGAGAACGATACCAATGGTAAAAGTGATATCTTTTTACGTGACCGAGAACTTCAAACGACAGTAAGAATTAGTCAAGGAATGAATGGTGAAGAAGCCAATGGCGATAGTTTTTCACCTCGTATAACCGGCGATGGCCGTTATATTGTATTCTCCTCAGATGCTTCTAATTTAGTTGAAGGCGACGTCAAAAACGCAGAAGATGTTTTTGTTTACGACACGACCAATAAACAAACTGAAATGATATCTATTGCTGAAAACGGTGAGTATTTTAACAGAAGTAGTATGTTCCCTGATATTTCTGCTGATGGTCGATATATTATCTTTCAAACATTAGCTACAAACTGGGGAAATAATGACTCTAACAATAGCTGGGATGCGCTTTTATATGATAGGGAAACTAAAAAGATTATCAATACCAATGTATCAAGTGAAGGAGCTCAAGGTCACTCAGATGCTACCTCGCCAAGAATTTCAGCTGATGGTTTATTTGTTTGCTTTACCTCTTTAGCTTTTAATTTAGTGGTGGGTGATACGAATGAATATGATATTTTTTTATATGATGTGCTAAACGAAGAAACTTCACGGGTGAGTGTTGCCTCTGATGGCTCACAAACAACTGGTTTTGTTGATTCAGAAGGCATTGAAGTGAAAGGTGACAGTCATTCATGCTCACTATCAGCAGATGGGCGCTATATTGCTTTTCAGTCACCTGCCAATAACCTAGTTCAAGATGATTTTAATGAAATGAATGATGTTTTTGTTCATGATAGCGTATTACAAACAACAGAACGTGTCAGCCTGTCAAGTACTAACGAAGAAGGGAATGGTCACACGGGAGTTTCTTCAATCTCAAGCAATGGTCGGTTTATTGCTTTTCAGTCAGGTTCGACTAATTTTGGTGACAATAACAAGCAAAATAAAAATCAGTTCATCAAAGATAGAGAGTTAGGTGATCTAAAGTTGGTAAACTATGCTACAGACGGCACTACAAGAATTAGTGATGATTCTTTCTACATGAAATCTAATATTTCAGGAAATGGGCAACATATAGCCTTTCAAAGTTCACAAAGTAATTTAACATTAGGCGATACAAACGAAACATGGGACACCTTCGTAAATGGACCCGCAATTTTTCAATTAGAGGTGCCTAAAGAAGAAGTTGTTGAAGTTGAAACTAAAAAAACAAGTTCTGGTGGTGGTATATCTTTTGTATTCATTATAATGCTGGCATTAACAAATATAAGCAGACGTATTGCTTCCAAAGCTATGCTAGGAAAGGGTTAGGAGTGTTCATACCAATTTGCTAAGTCTTGCTGGGTATCAATGTCTCGCTCAGCATGAGCAATAGTGACCGTTTCAAGGTTTTCTTTATTGGCATACAAAATTGGTTTAGCGCCTTTATCACCTTTTAATGCCATGAGCTCGCTAAAATAAGCCGCAGGAAAAATAGCGGGAGGCATTATTTCTTGCCCTGCTTTTGCACAAACCAACTTAGTTGGTAACGCTAAAGACTGTTTGATTAAGGCGAGATAATCATTAGCATTCAAGGCGACTTGATCAGCCAGTGCGATCATAATATGGCTAATGTTTTTGTTTTGGCGGGTTATATTATTCACTGCTTGTGAAATTGTATGACCAAGCCCTAAATCAGCGTCTTTGCAAAAATCAAAGGCATACGTTTCAGCAACGGTTGCGCTTATTTCTGCATGGTAACGGCCGGTAGCAACATGAATGTTTTTTGCATTGATATTTACCGAATTAAGCGCTGTAGATAGTTGTGTTAAAGCATGTTCAATTAAAGTAACAGAGGTGTTTTTCGACGATACCTTCGCTAATAGTTTAACACCGTTAAATCGTTCACTTTTTCCTGCGGCTAGCAAGATGACTTTTAAATGATACGTTTTATTGGTCATCACTTAGTTTTCTAGTGGTTGTTTCGTTAATACGCGGCTAATCGACTGAGCACTTTTATTGAACAAACTGGCGTGGCACTCTGCCAGAATCGACAAGGCAATGCTTTCGGGTAAAGTTCCACCAATCTCAATACCTGCGGGCCCTGCGAAGGTAAACGATAAAGACTGCTCTTCAACCCCAGCCTGATTAATAACCTGCTGTTTTCGATTATTTGGTCCTAGTAAGGCCAAATATTGAATGTTTGTATGTGCTAAAGCCTTTAATGCCTGTGCATCAATTTTTACACTATGGCTCATCAAAATTGCTACGTTAACATCTTTCTCGATGGCAAAGGTGCTGAGCACATTGGCTTCGCCTTTTATAATATGATCAACACTTGAAAAATACTCTTTTCGAGCATTGGCTGGGCGTGGGTCCCATAATGATACTTTCCAGCCCAGTTGTTCAGCCATGTTCACTAATGGCCGAGCATCAATGCCGCCACCAACAACAAGCAAATGAGGTTCGGGTACAACGGGGGTTGCTAACCAGTTAGCTTCATTATTGATCGTTTTTGCCCGTGGTGAAGGAACAAGTGCAGCTGTTGCCGCAATATCACAGATCCTTTCTGGTTGAAAATATGCTGCAGCATCAGTTTCTTTGCCGATAACCGCTTGATAATAAAAGCCTGAAACTCGTTGCTGAAGTGCTTGATACACTTGAGTTAATGCTAAATAGTCATTTTTTAAACTTATTTGCTGCAACATAATATAGATAGTGCCGCCGCAACCAATGCCGAGATGAAACGATAAATCATCTTCGTCTGAGCCGTCATAACAAACTAACATTGGCTTGCCAGTTTGCATGACTTTTCGCGCATTAACGCCAATGTCTGACTCTAAACAGCCGCCACTTAACATGCCTAATTGCTGGCCTTGGCTGCTAAATAACATCATCGCGCCTGACTTGCGATAACAAGGGCCTTGAGTTTTATAAATAGTCGCGAGCACCCAGTCGCAATTATCGCGGTCTGGGTACCATTGAGATAACAAGCAGTTTAAATGATTACTCATTGAACATTAAACAGCTAAGGGTTTGAAAGGTAAATCTCTATAACGCTTACCTGAAGCGGCGAAAACCGCATTACTTAACGCTGGCGCAAAAGGTGCAACGCCCGGTTCACCTAATCCGGTAGGGCTTTCGTCAGAATCAGGAATATGCACGCGAACATTTGGCATGTCGGTAATGCGCATAACAGGGTAGTCATGAAAGTTTGAATTAACCACCGCGCCTTCTTTAAAGGTAATTTCGGTACTTAAGGCTAACGACATGCCCATAACAACTGCGCCTTCCATTTGTGCTGTTGCGCCATCAAGGTTGAGGACTTGGCCACAATCAATCGCACAGTCAACATTCAATACTTTAATATCGTCACCGTTAACTTCAACATGTACAGCCATCGCCACAAAACTTTGGAAGCTATAATGTACCGCTAAACCAATGCCTTGGCCTTTGGGCAATTTATCTCGGTTTGCCCAGCCTGATTTTTCGGCTGCGATGGCTAAAATATCTTTTGCCCGTTTGACCTGTGCTTGTTGTTCTGTGTTTTTATTGTTGTCAAACAATTGATTGGTAAAAGCAAGCGTATCTTTACCTGCTTTATAGGCTAATTCGTCGGCAAAGGTACCAAAAGCAAAACCATAGAAAATAGCGTAAACCGCGCGGTACCAACCAATGCGGGTATGTGCTTTTGCGTCACCTGACTCAACACGCATGTTTTCCACGCCAAATAAATGATTGCTCACATCGCCTAAACTTCTCGCTGGCGTTCTCACCATTGAGGGATCAAACAACGTGCCTATGGAAGGAAATGCAGCGCGATGTAACCAACCGGTAACGTTACCTTGGTCGTCCATCGAGGCTTCAATATGTTGTGCACTGATGGAATGGTAATAGCCTGTGCGCATATCTTCTTCACGTGTCCAAATCAGCTGTATAGGCGAGCCGGTTTTTTCTGAGATAACCGCCGCTTCATGGACATAATCACACTTAAACTTGCGGCCAAAAGCGCCACCAGCCATAGCAACATGTACCACAATATCTTTTGGCTCACGCTTTAAGTATTGTCCTAATACTTTTTGAATATCTGCTGGGCTTTGTGTTGAAGCCCAAACTTCACATGAATCTTTTTGTACCCAAACGACACTGGCGTTAGGCTCCATGGGAGCATGTGAAAGATGACCGCCAGTATAAGTGGCTGACATTTTATGTTTTGCTGTGCTGAAAGCTTTGTTGATATCGCCCCGTTCTGAAGCTAACGTGGCTGGTTTTTCAACATTGGCGACTAATTGTTGTTTGTATGCTTTAGTGTCGTAAACGGTGTTTTCGCCTAAGTTCCATTCGATTTTTAGCTTTTTAACCGCTTGTTGTGCTGTCCAGCTATTGTCTGCCACCACGGCAACACCACCAATTGAGCCAAAAGGAATGTCAAAACGTGGAATTTCAACTACGTCACTAACCCCTTTCATTTTAAGTGCATCGGTTTTATCAACACTTTTTAGCGAGCCACCTAAAACAGGGCAATGAACAATGGCGGCGTATTTTAAGCCGGGTAGTTTAGTGTCTACGCCATAAGTTCGTTTACCCACAACCACTGCATTTTGATCATGGCGAGGTAATTTTTTACCGATATAGTTAAACTCACTTTTCTTTTTAAGTTGTGGTTTTTCAGGAACGGGCATATTGGCGGCGATACTGGCGAGCTCACCGTATGATAATTTTTGTTGATTGGTTTTATTGATCACGAAATGTGATTTTGCGAAACAATTCTCAGGAGAGGTTTTCCAAACCTTTGCTGCAGCGGCAATGAGCATGGCTTTGGCAGTGGCTCCGGCTTCACGCATTGGTTGGAACATTACTCTTATACTGGCCGAGCCACCTGTAGCTTGTGGACCATATTTTTCATCGCCGTCACCTTGTTTTACCGTAACGCGCTGCCAGTCAGCTTCCATTTCATCAGCTACGGCAGAAGGCAGGGCAGTACTTATGCCTTGTCCCATTTCACAGCGACCACAGTAGATAATGGTATCGCCATTGTCGGCAATTTCAATAAAAGCGTTAAGCGCTTCACCGCTGTCTTCCATTATGCCTTTTTCAGCTAAGGCGTTCATCGGTAAAGTGACACTTATCACTAGTCCACCGGTGGCAACACCGGCGGTTTTCAAGAAGCTTCTACGGCTTATATTTGAAATACTCATGCTAAACCTCCTTGCTTAACGTGTCAGCGGCTTCAGAAATCGCTTTTTTAATGCGTTGATAAGTACCACATCGGCAGATATTACCTTGCATGGCAGTGTCTATTTCTTCATCGCTCGGTGAGGCATTTACGGCTAATAAGCTCGCGGCATTCATGATTTGCCCTGCCTGACAGTAACCGCACTGTGGCACATTATTATTTAACCAGGCTTTTTGTAGCGGATGATCACCATTTTCGGATAGCCCTTCAATGGTGGTTATTTTTTTATCAACCAAGGTACTGACGGGAGTAACACATGAGCGTATAGCTTGGCCATTAACGTGAACCGTACAGGCGCCACATAAGCCACTGCCACAACCAAATTTGGTGCCAGTAAATTCTAAATTGTCGCGAAGAAACCATAATAGAGGCATGTCGCCATCTACATCAATTTCATGTTCTGTTCCGTTGATAATCATTGATTGTTTCATAAGTGCTATCCCATTTTAGTATCATCATAGACTAGCTTTATATTTTGCATTACACAAAAGTAAAATCGGTAAACAATCAATTATTTAGGACCAAAGGCAGGTTGAGCTAATTCAAGGGGGAGAAATAGGGGATTTCACATATTTTAAGTGAGTCAAATAACTAACATTTTATTAAATCGTTATATTAAAACTTTGGAAAGATTTGATTTCTGCCAGAGCTTTTAGCTTGATAGAGAAGTTTGTCTGCATTGTTGATGATTTCATCAATGGTTTGATTATCTTTTACCTGCTCGATGCCCATACTAATACGAACGCTAATTTTTTCATTCTTATAATTAACGAAATGATTCTGCAGCTTTTTTTGGATTTTTTCTGCGAAGACGTTGGCACTTTCGGCTATGGTTTGTGGCAAAATAAATAAAAATTCTTCTCCGCCCCAGCGCGCAACACAATCTTGCTCTCGAATGCTTTTGGTAAATATATCTGCAAGCTCTACTAAAACTGCATCGCCAGCATTGTGACCATATTGGTCATTAATCTTCTTAAAATAATCAATGTCACATAAAATGACAGATAACGGTTCTTTAGTGCGTATTCTACGGGCCTTTTCTCGTTTCAAAACACCGAGTGCATCACGACGGTTTGATAATTGTGTTAATGGGTCTAAATGTGCGAGCTTTTGATATTTTTCACTTAAGTCTAGCGCTTGTTTATATGATTTTTCTCTTGAGTACTCATATAATGCGGAAAGGAAAGTAACGGTTAAAAAAGAGGATAATAAACGTAGTTTAAACTCGGTGCTGTAAACTGCATGGGCAATTATATCTGTTGGCATAAACATAATGCCGCTGATAATTACAACGAATATGGCAATATCAAGTAGTCCGCGCTTTAACCCTTGAATAAATACTGAAACAGGCGCGACAATAAAAACCCATAAAGGGCCGGTGTTCTCTACTCCTCCTGTGTATATTAGGTAAAACATTAATAAGTAAAGTGAATAGAGTACAATTGCCGAGCTTAATTTTAAATTATTGAATTTTTTATAGACGTAATAACCACTAAAAAAAATAAAGCTTGTGACGAACAAAGATATGGCTAAACTCCAGTCTTTGTTAAGCAGCCCTACAACCGCCATCACTGCGGTAATTGACATGCCCACTAGTGAAAATAAAGAAACCACATGAGATTGGCTGAACTCTTTGTTTTCGAGGTTCTCTGTTTTAGGTTCTATTGGCAAAAAACATTCCTTTTTAAAAAGGTGACCAGAGGTTAGTCTGACAGTTCACCTTAACAGTTTTTTTATTCATCTTGCACTCAAAACTGCATGTATAGATTGAAAGTCAAGCAACAGACAATGTTACGTTATTAAACTCTGTAAGCTTTTAGTGAGTTCAACCACATTAATAGGCTTAGTGAAATGTTTATCAAAACCTAACGCTTGGGCTCTTTCTTTACTTTTTGAATCGGCGTCAGCTGTTAACGCAAAAATAGGTAAGTCTTTAAATTTTGGCATTGACCTAATTTGCTTTGTGGCTTCATAGCCATCTAGTATCGGCATTTGGCAATCCATCAATACCACATCAAAATGTTCTTTTTGTACATAATCAACGGCGAGTTGACCATTTTCAACAATAACGGCATGAATACCAAGATTTTTTAAAATAGTATCTATTAACTTTTGATTGATTCTATTATCTTCAGCCACGAGTATTTTCAGTGTAGAAATATCCCTTATTTGTTCCCCTACAATTTGAGGTGCTTTCGGTATATGTGCTGAAATGGGCAAACGGCAAGTAAAGGTAAACGTTGAGCCATTGCCAGGCGTGCTTTGCACAGAAATGTTACCGTTCATCAATACACTGAGTTTTTTAGCAATTGCTAAACCAAGTCCGGTACCTCCGAAATCTCGTGAAGTTGAGGTATCAGCTTGGGTAAAAGGGCTAAATAAGCTTGGAATTTTATCATTTAAAATGCCAATACCCGTATCTTTTATGTGGATCTGAATTTGAGCATCATCGCCATCTATTGGTTCTAATAGTTCAGCGGTTAAAGTCACACTGCCTTGTTCGGTAAACTTAATGGCATTACCGCACAAGTTTATTAACACTTGTTCAAAACGAGTTTGATCGCCTTTAACGAACATTGGCTCTGGAATGTTATCAAATAAGTGCCAGTTTAATTGCTTTTTAGCGGCTTCAGCTTCGAATAAACTATGTATTCGTTTTAATGGCAAATGAAGATCAAAAACATCATGATTTAGCACTAACTTTTCAGATTCAATTTTTGATATATCAAGAATGTCATTGACTATATGTAACAACAAATCTGATGATATTGCGATATTGTCAAGGTAAGACTTAATCTCTTCGATATTTGTTGAATCTTGGGCCAATTGAGCAAAGCCGACTACCGAATTCATTGGAGTACGAATTTCATGACTCATATTTGCTAGAAATTGACTCTTTGCTTTGTTCGCATAATTTGCTTCTTTCATTGCCTTTTTCAACGATTCTGTTCGTTGGTTAACAAGCATACCTAAAGCAAATTGACGATTATTTAATAATAATAAGGAGGTAATAATTGCAATAACAATAACGACAAGTAGTAGATATAAATCTAAAAACTCTTCTTTTTGTTGATGAGTAACATAGCTTTGATTAGGCAGTAAGTTGAAATTCCACTGTTGACCTGCCACATAAAAAGCATCTGAAAAATGCCCCAACTTTTTATGCAAGGTTAATGTTGAGTTCTCACTGTTTTTAACATTAGAAAAAAATGATGTCTGGCTGCCTTGTTCATAAAACTCAAAATTAAATAACGCTTTTTGATGTTCGGTGAATGCACTTGCTAATATTTTTTCCAGCAAAAAAACGGCCGTAGCAAAGCCTTTCAAACTTTTATCAGTTTCTTCATCAGAGTGAAGTAATTCAAACACGGGGAAAAATAACAAAAAGGCCGGTTCAGGTTGGTCCGATTGCACTAACTGAATAATTGGTGTGGCTTTGGGGTGGTAACTTTCTATGGCACTTTTAAGCGTTTTTTTGCGTGAAAGGTTCGAATATACATTAAAACCAATCGCTTTTTCGTTGCCTTTTTCTGGGTTTATCAGTTTTACATAAACGATAGGATCTTTAATCGCTATTGACTCTCCCTTTATAGACACATCTTTTGAGTAAATACTTACCAGCTCTTTTTCATGACTTTCTTTTTGGTTGATATGAATTATCGGGTTCCACGACATGGCTTTAATCGCTACGTTGTCTTCGCTAATACTTTCAACAAAATGATGGAATTCATCACTTGTCATTGCCGGATTATCTTGGATGAAACTGGCTAAATCCCTTAATTGACTGACACTGCGATTAAGGCGACGATGTATGCTATTTTCTATAGTCTCGGCTTCTTTTTTCACTAATTTAAGCGAATTGGTGTTTGAAGAGGTAATAAAAAACTGCGTGATTAACATGGTGATAATAAATAGCACCGTTATTGAACTGAGAATCGTCAACCTTGTTTTCTTTTGATGTATTTTTAGATGCTTGTAATTCAATAAACTAAAGAAAAATGGAACAACCAGTAATATGCCTAAGGAGTCGCCGAGCCACCAATAAACGACATTTAATAGATAATCTTCAATACGATACGATGCATTAAACAGGCTTAATGAGTAGATCCCAATATTTGAAGAAATAAGACTCACTAAAATACCTGCAACAAATATAAAGTAAATTGTTTTGATGTTCTCAGATTGTTCAAAAGGGTTTCCTAACCAATATCGCAATATGCTTGCGCCAACAATGCCTTGTAACGTAGCACCACATGCAATTAAACCGTTTTGCAGAGCAGCAGCAGAAAAGAGCAGGTCGAATTCAAATTGAGGGTTAATAGAAAAGTTGAATGTAAGTGAAGCTAAAAAAAGAAAAGGAAAGAATCGCCACCAAAATAGATAGCAGCCAATAAGGCCGATCCCTGCTGGTAACCAGATTGACACAACATGGCTTTGAAAAGAAATACTGGCAAGAAAATGGCCCAAAAGCACATAACTTAACAATAAAGCTATACACCATTGCCAGACATTTTTAATTGAATGATTAATCTAAATACACCCTATGCTTAAATGTTTACATTTTACTATAGTTGAGTGGATTAGTTACATCAATCAAAAAAGAGCAACGATATCGCATGGTAACGTTTTAATAATGTGTCTATTTCGCTATGACGGTTGCGTTCAGTTATTGTAAACTCAACAGTCAATAGCGCGGCTAACTATTATCCTAAAGTTAGTTGGCTCTTTATTTGTGTTTTTAATTAAAAAATGTCAGGGTACGTTGACTTGTTTTCCTGCAATATCAATGCAATCGCGTAGTTTTTATGGCACATTCTTTTCAAATTGGTGATTTTATCTTGGTTCCATCATTGAACCAATTGCACCATGTCGACCAAGTATATACTTTAGAGCCTAAAGTCATTGACCTCTTATTATTCTTTGCTCACCAACCAAATATCATTGCTTCTAGAGAAGATATTCGCAGTGCCATTTGGGGAAGTATTGCCGTATCTGATCATGCAATAAATCGTCTTATTAGCCAATTACGTAAAGCCTTATGTGATAATAAACAGCCATATCAATATATTGAAACGGTTGCCAAGCGAGGGTATCGTTTGGTGGCGAAGGTTAGTTTAAGGCAAGAAAAACCATTAACGAAATCGATTAAGCCTCTTAAAAATAAAAGAGCTGTATTATTTGGATTAATAGCGGCCATTGTGATGCTTTGTTTTTTACTGTTTAAAGATCCGTTAAATAATAAAGAAAGGTCATTTAAAATCAATGGCGGTACTATCAAACAAATTTCCGCTATGCCAGGGCGAGAGTGGCAACCTAAATATAGTTCGAATGGCCAATGGCTCACTTTTTTGCATTTCGATAAAGTGACAATGAAATATCATATTATGCTGAAAAGTGATCAGCAAACATCAGCTACGCTCGCTTTTACTACCGACAAACAAATTACGGATTATTATTGGCTTCCGCAGCAAGATAGATTACTGATTGCTACTTTTGATGGCAAAAACTGCGCTATTGAACAACTAGAATTTGCTGTGCAGCATGGTCAGTTAGTAAAAACTCCCTTATCAATTCCTTGTGGCCAACATTCGACAAGGGCTGTAACTTGGAGCCCAATAGATGAAAAGCTATATTGGATAACAAACCAAGGTGAACTGTATCGACAAAAGCTAAACAGCCAGTCGCTGGCATTGTCAATTCAAGAGAACAGCTTAGTTGAGAAAGTGTTGGCGGTGGAAAATATCTATCAATTTTCGCTTTCCCTAACGGGTGAGTTCCTTGCTCTCTTAACACATGATAAATGGGAGCGAAGCGATATAGACGTTTATAATATTAAAAATAATTCACTAAAAACATTAAAAATAGGCGAAAAGTTGATACATGCCATCAGCTGGAATAATGCGCGAGAAGAATTACTGTTTGTTGAAGAAAATGAAGTTAATACCATAGACATGAACGGAACGGTTACCAAAGCGGGCTTTAACAGCGAAAGTGACATTTACAATATGAGTTATTCAGATGAAAAATCACAATTATTGTATGCCGCGACAAACGCTAAGTATCAATTAGTACAATTAACTAAAGACGTTAACGGGGGCTATCGTAAGCATTCTCCTCAGTGGGGCTCTCAAGTCAATGAACGTAACCCTGTTTATTCCCACGATGGTAAAAGTATTGCCTTTATTTCGCAGAGAAGCGGCCAATACGGTATCGCAATTAAAACGGGTAGTGGTGAAATTCGTCAACTTGAATTGCACGGATTAGACCTTAGTCAGACGCTCATTCGCTGGTCTCCAGATGATAAATCGTTACTTTTTCATAGCAAAAACTCTTTATTTGTCTATTCCTTAGCCACAGATGAATATCAACAGCTGACCGAAGATAACATCTATGCTGATGTTACCGCTTGGTCTTATCGCGAACCAGAGAATATTTATTTTCGCTCAGATGTTGATGGCCAAATGAATATTTGGTTAATAAATATAGGTACAGGAAATATAAAAAAAATAACGGAAAATGGTGGTTTTAGCGGACATGAGTCTCAAGATGGAAAATATTTCTATTTTACCAAAGAGCTTGATGATGGTTTGTGGCGGCTCGATTTGACTACCCAAGAGAAAATTTTGTTTATAAAGGGGTTCTCAAGAAAGAATGAGTTGAGTTGGTATTTAACCCCGCAAGGGATCTACTATTTATATTCAAACCAGCAAAAACCTAGTGTCTATTATTATTCCTTTAGTCATAAAACCGAGCAGTTACTCTGGAGTTATGGGGCGTGGTTGCATGGTGGTTTTACCGTCTCTCCTGATCAGAACCATATATACCTAGGTTTGAAAGAGCAAATCGAATGGAACATCATGAGTATTAATACACAATAAAAGCATTTTTAACTTGTTGTTTTTAAAGTGGTCATTAAAACATCATTTGAATATCAGCTAATCATCAGCTTTTTCTTTGAGTGTTTTTTTATATACAAGTAGATTGTTATTCACTAATTCGTTCCCTTAAAAATTTACAATGGCTTTGTAAAGCTAGGAGCACAAATGATTAACTTTCAGCAAGCTAACAGAAAAAACATCTCAAATATTTCACCCTCATGGTTATCTACGTTAATGGCGATATTGTTGATGATATTTGTGAGTGCCTGCAATTCTGACAGTAGCAGTAAACCAACCGAACAACCTGTGAGTTTTTTAACGAAGCTCACCGAAATTGATGGCGTTCAAGCAAGTTTGATTTCTTCTCCTGTTGAGGGGTATCGTTTGTATGACTTGTTAATAGAGCAACCTACAGATCATAATCAACAGCAATCAGCTGTTTTTCATCAACGGGTTCGAATTCTCCTTCAAAATGAACAAAGTCCAGTCGTGCTAAATACATTAGGCTATGGCATGCGAGATCCTGAATCAGCAGCATTGAATGAAGTCACTCAATTGGTTAATGGCACTCAAGTAGAAATAGAGCATCGATTTTTTAAAGGCTCAGTGCCTGAGAATATTGACTGGTCTTTGATGACTATTGAGCAAGCGGCGGCGGATCATCATCGTGTTATTAACCTTTTAAAACCTTTGTTAAGTCCACATTGGATTGCTACTGGTAAAAGTAAAGGCGGCATGACTGCAACATATTTAAAGCGCTTCTATCCGGAAGACATTCGTGGCGTGGTTGCTTATGTTGCACCAATATCATTAAGTATGTGGGACGAGAAATTCAGCGATTATACTCAACAAGTGGTTTCAAATAAATGTCAGAGCAAATTCAAAAGTTATCAAATTGAAGCTTTATTGAGAATTGATGAATTGGTGGTAATGATTGATGCTTGGGCAATTGAAAAAAACGCTACGGTTAATTCAAATGGTTATGATTTACAGCAAAGATTGCAGGCAGACATCGCATTGTCTTGGATAAATCTAGGTTCATATTATCCTGAGCTGTTATGTGAATATTTACCGATACCATCGGATGACACTGAAACCTTTTTCGAATTTATGTATGAATCTTCAGGTTTTGAATTTATTGCTGATGAAGGTCTTATTGGTTGGTTGCCATACCATGAACAAGCGGCACTTGAGTTAGGGAATTTTGCGGTACCCATTAGCCACCTAGAAGGTCTATTAACGTTCGATGTAAAAGACTTTGCCATTAACATGTTAGGTAACCCTTTACCTGAATTTCAACCAGAAGTTATGCAAGACATCTATGAATGGGCAGAGTTTGAAGCCAGCCAGATGATTTTTATTTACGGGGAACAAGATATTTTTACCGGAGGGGCATATCCTATTACTATTGATGAGAGTAGAGATAACCAAATATACATAGAGCCAGGGTTACACAGCATAAAAATAGCCGATTTAAAGGATAGCTCCCAACAAAAAATTAATGCGGCATTACTGCGTTGGAGTCAATAATCTACTTTAATATTATGTCGAACTAAGCGCTTAATATTCAGGTATTGTTTATGGATATATAGAAGGTCACAATGGTGAAAGTCTCTGCTGAAGATAATGCTCAGCAGGCTTTTATCCGTATTAACTATGTGAATACGGATGGGAATTAGCCATTTATATGTTCATTTTCTGCTTGGAAATATTCAGTCTAATCAGGGGGTTGTAAATGTTTTTATGGTATAGGTAACTTTTTTATTGAGTTTTAAAGAACGACATTTCACTTTCTAATTCTGATGCTAATCGAGCAAGTTCAACACTAGATTCAGCAATATTGTCAGTTGCTTGGCTTGTCTCGGTTACGCCTGAGTTTAGTGTTTCTACATTTTGTAGTATTTCTTCAACGACGACCGATTGCTCTTCTGCGGCAGTGGCTATCTGCGTGCTTAAATCATTGATGTTTTGCATTTCACCGGCAATAACTCGGTTTAATTCAGTGGCTTCTTTAGCATGTTCTCTAACTCCGTTTGCTTGAGTGACACTATTTGCCATGACTTCAACTGAGGAATTTGCGCCAGCGGTGATGTTAGAAATCATGTCATCAATTTGTTGAGTGGATTCTTGGGTTCGTTTTGCAAGTTGTCGAACTTCGTCAGCAACTACAGCAAAGCCTCGGCCTTGTTCACCTGCTCTAGCAGCTTCAATAGCGGCATTTAATGCCAATAAATTTGTTTGATCAGCAATGCTTTTTATCACCTCTAATACATTGGCAACTTGTACAAAATCTGCTCTTACTTTTTGAACACTTTGCTCTGACTGTTGAATTTGGTCTGACATAGTAATAATGGAGTTATAGGTATTTTCTAATTTCTCTGATCCGTCACCTACCATTGCTTGCACGTCTTCTACGGCAGATGCCGTGTTTGTTGTATTCTGAGCGACTTCAGTAATCGTTGCACCCATCTCTTGCATGGCGGTGGCTAATTGTTCTGATACAGCTTGCTGTTCAGTTACTGTGGTGCTTGTTTGTGTTGTTATTGTAGCGAGTTCTTCCGATGTAGCTGCTTGTTGTATGGCAACATTTGAAATGTTTTTCACCATATTATTAAGGTTCGATATCATTTGTTTAATGGCTAATTGCAACTTACCGACTTCATCATGAGATGTTTGCCTTATTTCAATATCAAGATCGCCATCAGCAACGAGTTTGGCGACATTGGCAATTTCAATAATAGGTGAGGCGGTTCTCTTTGCAACAAATAACCCAATGGATGCAACAATAATCGTAAGGACAATCATTAAAATAACCATAAAATAGGTGTTACTGCGTATTGAGGCAAAAGCTTCAGGTTCATCGATTTCAGATATTACAGCCCATTTGAAGTGGCCAAAGTCGATATAATCGAAAGAGGATAAAACCGGATTATTGTTATAGTCGATAATAATTTCAGTATTTTTTTCTTTGGCTAAAGCACGTTTTACCGCATCGGTATCGACGCCATTCTTTTCTACTGAGCCGGCAAAACTTGCTTGTACAGTATGCCCAACAGGGTCAAGAAATGAGTTGCTACGCATTTTCAAATCTTCACCAACCAAATAGCTTTCACCGGTTTCGCCCATACCTTCGCGTATGCCCATAATTTTTTGTATGCCCTCAAGAGGGAGTTGTAGTGCAATATACATGGCCGCTTGGTTTTGATTATTCATTAGTGGTTGAGCAATAAAAGCAGCAGGATCATTATTACTTGGCGCATATGGAGAAAAATCAGCAAAGCCGTAACTCTTACTATTTTTTATCTCTTTAATAACACTACCTAAGTTTGAACCTGAATAAGTGCCAGTGAGAATATTGGTATTGAAGTCAGCTTCTTTGGTTACGGTATAGAATATATGCCCGTCGGGATTAATCAGAAACAAGTCATAATAACCATACTTTTCAATATAACTTTTATAAAATTCTTGTCCATCTGACGTGATAGGGTTTAGCGCTTCAGCTACATCAATTTCTGAAATAATCGCCCATTTTACATGTTCGCCTACCTGAATATAATCCCAACTACTGATGACCGGGTTATTATTGTAGTCTTGAATTATCGCTGTTCCTTTATTGTTTTGAAGCGCATTTTGCGTCGCTATTGTGTTGACTTTATTGCCATTAGCAAAAGAAGCTTTAACGGAATAATTAACCGGATCTAAAAAGGAATCAGAACGCATTAGGTTATCTGAGCCAACCAAATAGGATTCTCCTGAATTTCCTAATCCTATTCTATTACCCAAAATAGCATTGATTTTTTCAAGGGGTTGCTGGTAAGCAATATATCCAATACGTTTATTATTTGATGTGACCGCTTTTACAGAAAATGCTGCAGGTTCGTTATTACTAGGAGCATAAGGAAGAAAATCAGCAAAGGTAACTTCATCAGATGATGATGATTTTGCTCTTGAAAACGCTCGATTAAATGATGTATTGCTAAGGTCATTAACGACATTTTGCCCTAAATCACTTTCCCGCGTAACAGAGTAAATGATATCGCCTTTATTGTTTAATATGAAAAAGTCGTACCAACCAAAGTAAGTGAGTAGTGATTTATAGGATTTATCGTTTTGGTTTAATGATTTTTTCCACTTTGATTTATTTGAAAATTTTTTATTGAGTGACATTAGCGAGTTATGTAGTGAAGGATTCGCCGCGAGTATATTCAACTGATTATTACTATTGTTCAAATAGTCTTGCAGTTGAGATTTCTTTAGGGCGTTAACACCGTCAAGTTTGTCGAATGCTTGTGTTTTTAATGTATCAGCAATATTAACCAACACACCCATGTCACCTTGACGTTCTTCAAAGTAAGTAATAATGGCTTGTTTTTTAATTTGATTTATTGCGGTTAATTGACTGTAAACTTTATTGGTAACGTCATCAGAACTGTTAGAAGTAGATATCATCGAGATAAGAATTGCTGGGATAAGTCCAATTAAGATGAATAACAGAGTGAATTTTACTTTTAAATTTAAATTCTTTATGACGTTCATATTTATAACCAGATATTTAAAATAAGCGAGAAGTCCTTTATCTCATCAAAGTGTAATTTATTGGTTCAAAGTTCAAAAATTAGTAGGTTGGGCTTAATTTATTAACCCGCTCTTTTTTTAGCTAAGGCTCCCAATGTTGCAGAAGTTGAGGTTAATTCGTCAATGAGTAAGCGTAATGTTTTTTTAGGGAGTTTTTTAATAATCATTTCGCCAACTTTGTTTGAATTTCGTTTTGCAGCAAAAATGAGTAGGTTTTGGCCGTTACAAGTTACATCGCCAAATATGGATCGTAATTTCATGCGTTGGGTTTTTAATATAGAACGAAGTCGTTTTTTATCATCAGCGGCCACATATTCGCAAATGTTCTTTGCCACATTATTGGCTGATGACTTGGGAGAGTATAATTGCGCAATTAATAGTAATATGACTATTGAAGTAATGCCGGCTATGTTATTTTTCAAAATTCAGTCCTCTCAAAAAATTCATTCGCTAATTTCATTTGCTCTATTATTATAAGTGTAGCTGTTAATTTTAAAATTTCATTTTTAGTCTTTAATTTTACTTATCAGTCTAGTCTAATCATTGTTTTGAGTTTCGTTCGTTATTAAAAATCAAAAATTAACAACACGCGAGGTACTTATTGACTGTCCTTTTCTTTTGGTAAAGTGCTTTTTAGTAAGCATTCTTCGCTATCAGTTGTTTGGGGTTGGTTTGCTACAGACTCTTTTTTAAGTATTTTAATAAGATAACGGTCAATTGCCGATTTTGCTGAGGCAGTGACCCCTCCTTGCTTATGTTGCTCTTTTAATAAGTTTTCTAACTTTTCAAATATTTGGTCAACATTGTATTCAGATAAATCAGTTTCTTGGTTATTTCTAAGGTTTTTCCTTGCACCTTGTGTGGGGTGTTTGGGTAATGTAGCGCCACCTTTGGGTGAAAATAAGTTAAGCCAAAGATCAGACTTGTACCCCAAGCGCATTAATTTATAGAAATAACTTTGCTCGGCAGAACTTCCTTTAATCAAATCTATCACGGCACAAACAATTGAAACTGGGCTTAATAATAAATCGCGTAACGCGTCAATGCCGAGCTTAAGCTGAAAGATAATGGTGTCACGTATTAATGGCCAAGAGGGCGCTTTAGACATAGAAATTCTCATGTGATATTTGATATATATTGATAATTTAGTACGTTATCAATATAGGTGTGTATTATCAAACTATGGGCAAGTTCCTTAAGTAAATAAACAAAGTGTTTAGTTTGTTTTTACAAAACTAGCGGCTTGACTTCGTGCGTTGGCATCAAGTGTTTTGATTGCTATCGAATCTATTGGAGTTGTTATTAAATAGTAAGATGAAAAGATATATTCCAGCCATGTCGGCTAAAATATCCAACACATCAAAGGTTCTAGTTGATAAAAATAACTGAGTCATTTCTTCCGCAATCGCTAATACTAAAACAATGATCGCACCAATAGGTATTCTATAATTTCTAACTAACCAACACTTATGGTTGAGTGCGATATCAGTTAACACACTCAACAAACCATATAAAATGAAATGGCCTAGTTTATCTCCGTAGGGAATGTAAAGGACAAGGTCGAAAAATAGACTGCTTCTGCCATTATTTGCCTGCACAATGATCCAGCCAATAAAGCCAAAGACAAGTAATGCAGGCAGTATAGGTAATATTTTCATTTACTCTTCGCTAGCCGCTTGAAGTTCGTCTTGCTGATCATTGAGCTGTTCGCCTACTTTATACCAATCTATATTTCTGGTGGTATACATAACGATAGCGAGTGAAGTGAATGTTAAGAAAGCACCCATTACCAAGGCTAAATCTTCAGCACTAATAATGACATAAAGCACCGTATATAAAATAAGTAGCAATCCTGAAAAACCTAATGCTTGTTTATAACCCGCCAGCACAAAACGTAAATACGACAACAGTAGGCTTGTGCAACAAATTGAAGCAATAAAGTAAGCCAGTAAAAAATTAATGTGTTCTGATAATGAAATAAGCAATAAATAAAAAATCGCAATGGCAAACCCTACTAGGGTGTATTGTATTGGATGTATGGGTAGCTTCATTATTACTTCAAAGATAAAAAAGGTTATAAAGCTTAATCCTATAAATAACATTGCGTATTTTACTGACCGTTCAGACTGTAAATAAACATCTACTGCTTCAATATGTTTTACGCCAAAGTGGCTGTTAAAAAGTGAGTCGCATGAACCGTTTTCACACTTGATTATTTTATCGGAAATATTGCTAGCAAATGATGTTATCTTCCAAACTGCTTGGTATCCCTCTTTACTGATCTCTCTGCTTACCGGTAAAAATGAGCCAATAAACTGTGGGTGAGGCCATGTAGAAGAGGCACTTATTTCAGCTTCTTTACCTACAGGTATAAAAGAAATAGCCTCCATTCCCCGTAGTTCCAACTGAAACTCAAATGTTACTGGTTCTGAAATATTCATATCTAAGCTGGGCAAGTAAGCATGTAAGCCGTTGTTATTTTGTTGCAGTTTGCTGCCGGGTTGAAAAGAAATTTGTTGGTCTTGCCACTGTAAAGTAGGAATGCTGTTAATCCCTCTAGGATCAGAAACCGTCGTAGTAAGGTAGGGCTTACCAATAATGCCACCATTAGCTTCTTGTGCAATGTCTTTGAGTGCTTCTTGTAAAGAGCTTAGTAAGATTTTGCCACTTATTTCAAGATTAGTGGTGTACACAGGAACTTTATAGATACCTTTTAGGCGAACATCATTTGCTATGGTTGAAGCGATGTTTATTTTGTCGGGAATAATAAATTTTTGTTTGGACACTTTACTGATGTGCAGTGTTTTCTCTTTCGTTAGTTTGTTTTCTACGGTAACTTTTTGATTAACTTCGTATGGAATGACAATAAATGCGCTCATAACAGTTTGGCTACCCGTCCAGCTTTGGCTAACACTTCTTTTCGCCTCTGCTAAGAATTGAGATCTCTCGATTATTTTCCCTGAAATCATATTCAACGGAATAAGTAAAAATACAGTAACAAAGGCAATAATTGCCAGTTTAATGGTTAAGTTCTTTTGCATGACGCACTCCTCGCGATAATTTTTATTAAGGATATGCATGTTTTGTGAGCTGAGTATGTGTTTTGTGTGAAGAGGGAAATTAGTTTTAATTAATAATGTGAATTCTTAGATTTTAGCAATTAGGGCTAATCGCGCAATTACCCCACCATTATTGCTATTTTCAATGGTTATAGAGCCATGGTGTAATTCAGCTATTTGTTTAACAAAACAAAGGCCTAGTCCTGAGCTTTTCTTTTGAGTAAAGGGCCGAGCTAAAGAATAGAAGCGATCAAATACCTTACTAATAGCATAATCAGGAATGCCACTGCCTTGATCATGAATAACGATGTTAGTTTGCGATTCAGCGTTAATCTCTATACTGATAAGGCCTTTGTTGGGGCTAAAATCTATGGCATTTTGAATTAAATTGTCAATCGCTTGTGCTAATAGAAAACGGTCGCCTGAGATGTTGAGAACTGACGGAATAGTTGTTTCGATAATAAGTAAGTGTTTAGAAAGTTGGAGCTGCTTGCTATTTAATACCTCTTCTAAAACGGCTATTAAATCAAAGCGGGTAACATTTTCTAATTGATTCTGATTTTCAACGGTAACTAGCCTTAATAACCGGTTTATCATGTCATCAATACGTTCTACTTCGTGTTGTATGTTACTGATGAATTTTTCTTGATCATTAGCTGGCATTGCTGAAGTAAGAATTTCACTTGCCCCTTTAATGGCCGATACTGGACTTTTAAGTTCATGCGTTAGTGCATAGACATATCGTTCCACATAGTCTTTGCCCTCTAATTCGCGGCGCATGTTGTCCATAGCGGCAGCCAATTTTGCCAATTCTGTTTCTGACAAATGAGGAACAGCAAGCTGTTGTCCTCGACTTATTCCGCTCGCATAGTTCACCAATTTACGTATGGAACGTGTTAGCCAAAAAGAAAGTGTTAATGCGGCAATTAAAGAAAGAACCACTAACCATAACCCCCTAATTTGAATGTTGGTTTTGGCCATATCAATAAAAGGTTGCACAGAAAAGTTAGGTTTTGCGACAGTTAAAACGCCAATAATGTTTTTATCGTGGATTATTGGTGCGGCTACATGCATAACGGTACTCAATTCATTATCGGGATCAGATTTTGTACTTCTGGCCCCATATTGCCCTCTTAGTGTTAGATAAACATCATTCCATCGTGAATAATCTTTACCGACATCATTATTGGCTGAGTCATAACGAACAATGCCTGTGGCGTCAGTGATATATATTCTGATGCTACTGGCTTGTTTATCAATAGAAGATATTTTAGCTTTATGAAATCGTTGCAAAAATCTATTCATGTCGACGGTGAAATTGTTCAAGTCATCGGGATCAGCGATAAATTCTCGAGTTACCACTTCAGCGAGTAAATTAGACATATCAACTAAGGTATCTTCAGTAGATTGACGCATACCTGGTTTTAACTCCGACATAAAGACATTGAGTAGTAGATACGTAGCCACACCGACAATGAGAAAGTAAGCGAGAAATATGCGTAAATTGAGGCTCATTTTATATCGGCTCTAGGTTAATTTAATGCTGTAACCAACGCCTCTGTGCGTGGTTAATAAGTTGTTTTGTGGGGCAATAGCACGAAGTTTTGCGCGAATTGTTTTGATATGGGTATCTACTGCTCGATCAAAGCTTTCTTCTGGGCTCGACCAAACGGCGCTCATCAGTTGCTCTCTGGTGAATACGCGTTCTGGAGAAGTGAGTAATAGTGTTAAAATACCGTATTCATAAGTGGTTAGTTCAAGGCTAACATCACAATATTTAATATGTCTTTTTTCTTCATCTACGGTGAAAATTTGCTGAAAAGGAGCATTGTTCGCATGACTAATTGATATACGCTTTAGAATAACTTTTACTCTAGCAACCAGCTCTCGTGGGCTAAACGGTTTAACCACATAGTCATCACCGCCTATTTCAAGCCCAACAACACGGTCTATTTCTTCACCACGAGCCGTTAGAAAAATAATGGGCACATCTGAGCTCTTTCTAATTATTTTACACATTTCAAAGCCATTGATATCAGGTAATCCCACGTCAAGAATAACAAGGTCAACATTTTTGGCTTTTAATACCTCTAAACCTTCAGAACCAATTCCAGCCCAAGTACAAGTAAAGCCTTCGGCAGTAAGGGCGTAAGTAATGTTATCGGCAATACTTGATTCGTCTTCAATTACTAGAATATGTTTCTTGGTCACTTAGTGCTTCTCATTATTAAAAATAATATGGCTTTACTGGTAGCTATTTGATTTTCAAGGGTACAACACCAGCATGAAATCGTAAACTGACTTCGATAAAGTCAATCGCACTTCATAGTCGTTGCTTATTTCAGAGGCATTGGGTTTTCCCCGTTAGTGTTGAATGCTAAGAAGTGCATATTGTTGACGTAATGAACTGAAAAGCTTAATGTCTTTTTAGAGGAAAAAGCAGTCTTCTGCTTTGTTTAAAATATCACAGGGAATGAAACGATGATTAGATTGATATCAATACTAATACTAGTGATAACTTTAGTTGGGTGTAACCAAGAAGAGAAGAAAACCGATGAGTCAGTTGCTTTAACCGATGTATGCCAAAGTGAAAAACTCTGCGAAGAATATATAAACATTTGGTTTACTGAATTTACAAATAGAAATTCAATGAGTGAGAGTGAGTTTTTACAACATATAAGCATCGATGAAGCATACTTGGAACAAAATACTGGAGAATTATTCCATATTAAATATACCGTTATATTAGATTGGGCTCGTATAGAAAATAATGACCAATTCGCTGTATTTATCGATTCATCTGACGAACGCTTCCCTACCTTGAGTATTCCAAGAAACCAATACTTATCTGCAGCTGAAATAACTATTGTATTGAATAATGACGCATTTTATTCTTCGATAACTCCGGTTATATTTGCGGAAGAAATAATATTTGAAAATTCTGACGAAGCATTACAGACACTACAAAATGATGCTGGTGTTGAAAATATGCAGCTTTCACGTTTATCATTTTATGTTCCAGGTAACATCCCTCGCGAAAATGGATACCCCTATTTGTTTGGCATAGACAATACTAACGAATCGATTAATGAATGTATCTCAGGAGAAATAAACCTTGTGACAGGAGAAACTCATTTTGTAACTGACGTATGTTACATTATCAATTAATAAACGTTTATCATGGGTCGGGTACTAGCAGAGCGACAGCTTATGGCATAAACAGTTCTTTCGAAACATTTTTTACTTAAAACTTAATTCAGAAGATTTATTGGCGCTTTCAAGATAAAATACTCACTAGATAATTTCTATCTTAACCTTAACAAGAGTTCAGCTATTGATGTTAAAACGCATAACATTTACCGCCTTATTTCTATTCTTTACTCAAACAGTATCTGCAGAGTGGTTTCGTCATAGTTTTGAAGTGATGGGTACGCAAGCACATTTTGAATTTTGGTTAGATGACTCGGAAAAAGCCAACGGTACAGCAGAGCAGATGATTCAATTAGTGCAAGTGGAAATGCACCGCATTGACCACGCAATGAGCCCGTATAAAAAAAGCAGTGAGTTGAGCTTAGTAAATAACAAAGCGGGCACTGAAGCTGTTGTGATAACGAGTGAGTTGTTTGAGTTATTAACCGTGTCAGAAAAAATATCTGAGTTGAGTGATGGCGCGTTTGACATCACTTATGCATCGGTAGGTTATCAGTACGACTATCGTAAAAAACAAAAACCCGATCAAGCATCCATTGAAAGTGCATTAAAAGCCATTGATTATCATGCTGTTATTTTAGAACCCGCAAAATCGACGGTTCGCTTTAGCCAGCCTAATGTGAAAATAGACCTAGGCGGTATTGCCAAAGGTTATGCCGTGAAAAAGTGTCTCGAACTGTTGAAAGCAGCAGGAATAAAACATGCGCTAGTGAGTGCGGGTGGCGATACCGGTTTACTCGGCGATCGCCGTGGCAGATCTTGGTATGTGGGGATTAAACATCCGAGGGCGGCAGATAAAACCGCGGTTAAGTTACCATTGAGCAATGAATCAATTTCTACATCGGGTGATTACGAACGTTACTTTATTGAAGAAGGTGTTCGGTACCACCATATTATTAATCCTAAAACGGGTGACTCAGCAAGAAAAGTCGTGAGTGTTTCTATTATCGGTAAAGACGCGACTTATGTTGATGCACTATCAACCACAGTGTTTGTTAAAGGCTTACAGGCAGGTATGGCTTTTATTGAACAGCTGCCTGAATATGAGGCGATTATTATTGATAATAAGCAGACTTTGCATGTATCAACAGGGTTACAGCAGCAATAAAGTTAACTTATTATGATTGATCTGGGCTAGGAAAAGCACCTAATCACACAATTGGCTGAAATGCCGTAAGCGAGTCTAACATTGCTGCATTACCTAAACCTTGTTGTGGAGCAACCGTTGAGAATGCATCTTGTTCGCCATGTAATGCCATATAGTTAAGTAGTACAGTTTCCACGAGTAAGTTAACATTATTTGCTGACGGGGCTGACGCGGTATCTACTGATGCATCGGGGCGCATAAAGCCAATTTGCTGTTGTCTTGCCATTTGATCGCTATTGCCTCCAGTTAGTTCAGGTTTACCCGATGGATTGAATACTAAGAAGAATGACGCTCCCGTTGATGAGTTATCGCCGGTCCATTCTCCTTTGCCTCGTCCTTCAATGGAGTCATCAATACTACCATTACTGGAAACAGAGCCATCACTAAACACATACATCATTAGTGGCATATTACGACGTGCAGCATATTCTAAACACGCTCCCATACAACGGCCAGCACGTAGATCACGTAGTTCGCCAGTACCACGCTCGCCGGTATGATAATCAAAACCGCCCATGGTTACTGTGCCAGCGCCAGAGAAACCATTTACTACTAACTTCATGATAGAAGCGGTTTTTTGAAACTCTGCTTCTGCATCAAATTCACTTATGGTGAATATTCCTCCTGGGCCAACAATGTCTGGGTCTAAAAGTGGATTCAGCGTTGATGGATCGCCAAAGCGATCAGCTAAATCAGCACTTTGCACATAACCACAATTTACCAAGTCTTTAATAACATCATCACGTGTTACTTGACTGTTAACTGAGGCCATCTTTTGCGCGCTTATACGTTGAATGCTTTCCATGACGGTGACGGCATCTTTTTGCGAAAGCAAATTAAACAGCTCACCCACATCCACTAAACCCGTTACATCGGTCGGGCGATCAATCTTAGTGGGGCGCTTACTTAAATCGATAAAGTTTGCCGCCGACATTGAATTACCGCCGGAGTCACTATTACGTGAACCAATTAATGGCATTAGTGAACCATCAGCCCCAGCAGCCGCAATAGCATACATAGGATTGTGAGGATTATTGCTGGTATCGTTATCTGAGCGACTTGGCAGCACAGCACCATTAATGCGTGCTCTGGTTTCTGTCGAGGTTTTCTCTAAAATACCCCGTAAAAATTGCGAATCAGAATGAAAGGCGAGGCCGAGATCGGTATTGATAAAGTCTGATAAACCACTTAAAGGATTAGCAATCGACGGAGCCATATCACCAGGTAAGCCAAGTTTGCTATATCCAGCGGTCGAGAGAAAATCTTGTTGCCCTCCTGCACCACCAACCAATACATTAGATCCCGCAATATTAGCCCCACCTGCTAAGTCAAAACTAATAAAAGGAATTTTTCCCGCACCTGCGACGTTAATACCACAAGACTCTCGCAAAGCTTCCAAGTCTGGAGAAAGCGTTGCATTAGCTTTATTGGGGTTAGCGAATAGACTGAATAAGGATAAACCAGCAACCGCATGACCGCCCGTGCGCAAGCCCGTTGAAATAAAGTCACGTCGCGTCATCGGTTTCTGATGATCCGGAAATAATAAAGGGCTGTTTGGGTGTAAGTGCTTAGGTTTGATCATTTTATTGTCCCTTTATTCGTATCGAACATGCCTGTAAAGCCATTTTGTCTTAACATTTTCAACCTCCTATTGTACTAGCATTACAGCACTGGCAAGCACTGCGGTACAACTCGCTTTCGCAATGGTACGTGTTCGTACTTGCGTACAAGTGCCGTCACACTCAGAGAGACGTGTTATTAAACTATCAAGTTCGCTATATACCAAAGTTTTGTTAGGCTGGGTTGCTACATTAAGTGGGATTAACTGCGCTAATAGTGGTGTTAATAATTTTGTTCGCTCACTACTACTTAGAGCGATGCTGGGTGGCTGCGTGAAGTCAACATCGGGAAACCAAGTGCTACGCAAGCTATCGTTTTCAATGGCGCTATCGCAATATGCAATAGCTAATTGAGTAATGCCCATTTGCTGAGCGGAAATAAATGTTTCGATGTTTTCAATACTCGGCAATTGGCGCTTAACCAATTGGAAGGTATTAAAAACCTTTGTCGATTCTTGACTAATACCCGTTAACTCACTCATATTATGATGAATTTCAGCGAAGTTTCTCATGCCGATTCTGGCTGTTTCTGACGTTGCCGGTACTTCATCCGGTGTAGTAAATACACCAGGAATAGTGACGTTAGTATGTTCACCAATTTTTTCAAACGTTAAGAAAAATTCGTCTTGGTTAGCGCCTTTTTCAAGGCCGATAATCGTACCCAATGCTGATATGCTCAATGGTTCGGTTAAATCTTGCCCACTAGAGATTGAAAGTTCAACATTACTATATGCTTGCCCTTGGGCACTTTCTTTCCCATTTAAACCAATGCGTAATCTTTCAATATCGAACGCTGTAGCTACCGGTGTGCCATCAATGTTGACGATGGCAGCACCGTTGAATAAGTAGCTGTAGTTATCAAATTGGCTTACTTCAAACATCACATAAGTATTCGCCAAATCGATGAGGTCGCTAATTGAAAATAACAAAAAGAATTTCTCACCGACGCCAACATCATAATTCTGTGCAATTTGTTCTTGTGTTAACACTCGATTATAAATCGCCAGTAAGCGAATATCGCCTTGCCAAACATGTTGATTGGACGCTTCTTTGCCCAAAATAAGTGCGAAACTATCGTCCCAAGACGCCAGAGGTGCAATATTTTCATCGGCAATTTCAATTAAATTGCCATTCACATAGATGCGTCGACCTGTTGTGGCATTATAAGTAATAACAACATGTTGCAAAGTTGCTTGCAGTATTTCGTCTGCATCTGGTGTACTTATCGCGGGATCACCATTAGCGTTTGAACGCTCGGTGCGTAATGAAAAGTCATAGTTGTATTGTGTTTGGCCGAGCATGAAATTTCGGTCATTATCTCCAGCTGAATAAGTAATGATACGGGCCGGACCTTCTTGCACCACATTGCTGGGGGTTAGCCATGCTTCCACAGAAAACTCACCAGTAGAGGTAATTAAATCATGCAATTTTTTACTATTTGCCGTACTTGCTTGTGCTTTACCGTTGTTAAACTTTACCCCCCAGCTGCCTAGCCATTCAATATCGCCATTCAAGGCTAGGTTTGCCGCAGGAGAAATACCGGAGGTGTCATAAGCAATATTGCCTGCGCCAGTCTTGAATTGGTAAAGGGCGATTATGTCTGATTCAAATCGGCCACCACTCGATGCTGTTATACCGTCAGTTAACCGTAATGATTTAGATACTACCATTTCAGCTGAAATTTCATCCACACTAATGGCATCACTTAATGAGGTAATGGCAGTTAACATGGTTAGGTTGTTTTCTTGGCAATCACTCCAACAATTATGAAATTCACTGCCTAAGCGTATAACGAGTCTTGATTGTGATGGGGTGTCTAAATTGATCAATTGCTTAGCTGACTCATAAGCTTGCTCAAGATCATTGCTGGCAAAGAACGGTGATTGAGCAAAATTTGATGACTCACTATGACAACCGACACAATATTGATTAACAATGGGATAAACATGTTCGCTGAATAGGGTGCTTTGTGCTGGAAAATTTTTGCTGGCGCCAGGCTCTCGAATTACAGGTGCGGTTAGCTCAATAGTATTGGCAGTGACCACTCGATCATCTGCCCATAACTTGATCCATTGCTCCATGTTTTCACCACAAGCACTGTCACTCGCTAACCAACAATTATGACCACCCGCTACTTTTGCGACTAAGCGAGATGAAGCGGGGGTCGCTAAATTAACCAGTGAGCTGGTCGCTGCATAGGCGTCATTAACATTGTTACGACTGGCAAAATAAGGCGCCTGTTCACCTTCGGTATGGCAGGTGCCACATTTGTCTGCTGTTGAAATATTGTCCCAGAGAAAGGTTTTATATTTTTGAATATCTTCAGTAGTAGGAGCTGGTCCGGTATATTCCGTTGACTGAGGGTCTTGCTGTGCAGGAGGATTCGACTTCACTTCGCCTCCGCCACAAGCCACTAAACTTAATACTAATACCAAAGTTGCTAAGTATTTTGTTAAATAATTTTTCCGGTGTTTATCTATTAAAGGCATCCTCATTACTCTCCCATACAGTATTCGCCAACTTCAGCAAATACCCGCTTAAGCTGATAATCGTTTTGCTTGAACGATTCGGTGGTAGAGCTGATTTGTGCTAAGTCATCGGCACTTTCAGCGTTTCGAAGACAAACGGTATTAAATACTTTTTTTACTTGGCATTGTGCGAATGCTTGGCTGTTGGCAAACTCTTCGCCAAAAGATTTAGCGCCAATACCTTTACCACTTAAGCTTTCATCCCAGCCTAGCTTTTGATTAACACCTTCACGCCAATAGTTGTGCCACTGGTCGTCTTGAGTGACAAAACCGAAGGGGAAGGTGGTGGAATTATTATGATATTTACTTTGCACGCGCGTACCTGTTGTTGCGTCAACACTCCCTTGTTGATTGTATGAAAGTGCACCGGCCTCACCACTTGGGTCCGTTTCACTGTCAAAATCATATTCATAATAGGCAAATGCTTGAGCAAGAGGGTCCATACCACTATGACAACCAAGGCAGTTATTAAGGAACAATCGACTGTCGCCGCCGGGGCTTCGACTGACATCTTGACGAATACGATCGGGAGATCTTGTGGTGTCTTTTAACGGTTCTAAGTCAGTACATAAGTGATTCATTAAAGTAAATCTGACCATTGCTCTATTCGTTCCCAAATAGAAAAACTCTTTTGCTGCTGCTCTACTGGTTAATATGCCGGCAGTTGCAGCAGCAGGCAATCCATTCAAGCTTGATTGAGTAGTGCGCTCTAAACCGGTTGATAAATCAATAAACTGATCTTCCAATGCTTGATAATGACTATTGTTATTCACGTTATAGGCAGGTAAAGCTAAACTGCTTTTACCGACATAGAGGATATCGGCTTGTAAAATTTCTCTAAAATCAACATCATCTCTGACTAAACCAATTAAGGTTGCACTATAGTCATTTAACGGTGCAAAAATGTCTTGGTCGGTATTGGTTGCCGGCGTGGAAAATAATTTCAAGGTTGTAGAATAGAAGGCAGGTGTTTCCATGGCTTTATAGGCAGCTTCAATCGGTTTATTGTCATCGAGTAATGCCACCATTTCTAACAAAGTGATTTCTGAGGCTGAAACACCGGTTAATCTGTCGTGTAATTGTTTGGCTTGTTCTAAGGTTCCCGCATAGCTGTTGGGTATAGGACTGGCTGCAATGAATATTGCCAAGTAAGCCAAAAAACAGCAGATAAAAGTTTTAACTTTTAGTCTGTTTTTAGACGAATTTAATTGTCTATTCTTGCAGAGTTGCATTTGATAGATCTCCTTGAATTTTTTTTAGCCAAAACTAATAAAAAATTTAATCGATTAACATTTAGCCGATTACCGTTTAAACAAAGACATATACTTGTTTGATTCATTAACCGATCTTTTTAATGGCTAAAACTAATAACGACTTAATAAATTTTATGTCTGGTATTTATCTGTTTTATCTCATGAAAAACAGACCACTTTATTACTCAAATGGGTATATAAAATCAGTATTTCATCAACTTTTTTGGGCGATATCTAACCAATAAAGAACATCGATTGGTTAAATTTAAAGCAATAAAAGTATTGAAAGATTGAAACTAAGCGGTAATAATGTCAAGAAATTTTACACTTTTGAGTGAAAAAAGTTAAATTACATGATTTTTTTATCAATAACATCAATATATTTTATTTTTTTCAGTGACAGGTCTTAAAAAGTCAATAATAACAGGGAAAGTGTCGGTATTTTTTACAGTTTTAGCTTTTATTCTTGAAAGTTTGAAATTATATGGTAATAATGTCAGAAAATTTTTTGCACTTTTTAGCGATAGTGTAGCGGTTAAAATTTTTCGTAAAGGGAACTAAATGAAGCCGAAACTGGGCTATAATCTATTACTTATTTCTGTCGTTTTGTTGTTTTCGGCTTGTAATACCGAAACAGCAATTAAAGACGAAGAGCCAGATCCTGTGCTGGTTGAGTACCCTGTTGTCTATATCGAACGCACCCTTGCCATCCAAGCAGATGAAAACAATGTTACGTCTATACGTTTCAACCCTCGCGAACCTACAATCTTTAATGCGGGCGCTAACTTATTAATTAAAAAAAATGCCTTTGCTGACTCCCCCGTTACTAATTTAACGGCATTATTGTTTGGCGAAGATCAGCAAATTGATATTCGAGATTTAAGTGTCTCTGATGATGGCCAAGCAATGCTGCTTTCAATTAGAGCACCTGCAATAGAAGATGCTGATGATGAAGACCAGCCTAGATGGAATATTTGGCGTTATCAGTTATCGACACAAACCCTAGATCGCATTATTACAAGTGACACCCTCGCCGAGCAAGGTGACGATTTAATGCCATCGTTTTTACCTGATGGCCGTATTATCTTTGCCTCAACTCGTCAACGTTTGTCACGGGCAATATTACTCGACGAGGGTAAGCCGCAATATACCGCTTTAGATGAACGTAGAGACAACCCATCCTTCAATATTCACATTATGAACCCTGATGGCACATCAATAGAGCAACTGACTTTTAATCTAAGCCATGATTTTTACCCTTTGGTTTTACAAAGTGGCAAAATTCTATATAGCCGCTGGGACGCTATGGGTGGTGAACACGGCATTAATCTCTATAGCATGAACCCAGATGGTACCGACAATGCCCTAGTTTTTGGTTGGCACTCACATCAACTAATGTTTGATGAGCAAAGTGAGCGGGTCGAGTTTATCCAACCGCAGCAAATGCCAAATGGCGATATTTTAATGTTATTAGGTTCGGAAGATGAAACGGTTTATCAAAAAAGGCCGGTACTGATAAACATTAACGACTACATTGATAACGAACAAGCGACTGCTGAGTCGGGGGCCACAGCAAACGGTGTAACTGATTTAGCGTTAAGCGATAGTTTTACATTTAATTTTTCATCCGCTTTTGCTGAGTCAGGTCGACTACATCAACTTTACCCATTGCCTGATAATAGTAACCGTTTTCTAATGAGTTGGGATGTTTGCCGTGTTGTTATCGATGATGTGATTAAAGCCTGTGGTCAATTAAGCGCAGCAGAACGGGCTGATGAAGCGATAGAGCTTGCTGAGCCATTGTTTGAAATATGGCTATTGAATAATGTGGATAATACTCAACAACTTGTTGCGACAACACAAGCAGGTAAAATATTAACTCAAGCGGTTGTGATGAGACCATCCGAGCAAGGAAAAACATTTATTGCTGACAAGATCATTGGCAATGAACTCGATGCCCAGCTAAGTAGCGAACTTTCTGCTGCTATTCATATTCGTAGTGTTTACGATGTCGATGGGCTAGATGTCACTATTCAGAATAATAACCCACAAGGTATTGCGCGGTTAAGCGACCCTTCGCTGACGCCTGCCGCTAATTTACCGGCACGATTTTTACGCATAATTCGCGGTGTGCCAATGCCACCAGACGAAGTAAGAGATATTGCCAATACTGACTTTGGCCGTAGTAATAACCAATTAATGCGAGAAATTATCGGGTATACGCCAATTCAGCCTGATGGCTCGGTGAAAGTGAAAGTACCCGCTAATACCCCTTTTGCTATTAGCGTTTTAGATCAAAATGGGCAGCGCATAAATGGTCGACATCGCCAGTGGATCACCTTAAAGCCCGGTGAAGTTCTCCAGTGTAATGGCTGCCATACCGCCGATAGTAACCAGCCACACGGTAGATTAGATGCTCAAGCTGCAAGTGTTAATACTGGCGCAGTTGGTGGTGTTGCTTATCCTAATGCCACGCAAGCCATAATTCCTATGCAAGGGCAAACCATGGCGCAGGCTGATGAAATGGTAAATGGTTTGGCGGAACTTAACGAAAACATTCTCTACCAAGACCGCTGGACTGACCCTAGTATTTCACCGGTTAATCCTGACATAACTTATTCTTATGAAAACTTATCAACTGTACCGCCAACGGGTGTAGAGTGCTTCGAAAATTGGACAGCTTTTTGCCGAATTCAAATTAATTACCCAGAACACATTCAGCCGTTATGGGATTTACCTCGTGAACTGCTTGATGAAAATACCCAAGAGTTGCTAAAAAACCAAACGTGTACAAGTTGCCATAATGTCGCTGATATCGATGGGTTTTCGCAAGTACCCGCGGGGCAATTAGATTTATCTGCGAAAGGATCAAGCGATCAACCCGCGCATTTAACCAGCTACCGTGAGCTATTTTTTAATGATGTTGAACAAGAAGTCGTAGAAGGTATTTTAATTGATAAATTAATCGCAGTACTTGATGAAAACGGTAATGTAGTATTCGAAGTCGATAACGAAGGCGAACTTATTTTGGATGCAGAAGGTAATCCTATTCCGGTATTAACCACGATTAGCGTGCAGCGAATACTTTCAACAAATAGTGCCTCGACAAGTGAGCGTTTCTTTGACGTTATTAATAATGTTACTCATCAAAATATGATGACTAAAGATGAACTGAAATTATTGAGTGAATGGCTAGACATTGGTGGTCAATACTACAACACACCATTTTATTCGCAGGACTAAATTTAGAGTGTTCAACAAATAGGAAGTTATGTTTAATTACGTATCAAAAATACTTTTGCTTTTGGTTGTTATATCAATAAGCCCAACGACATTAGCTGAGTCTATTCCAGCCAATACCTTGCATATTGATGTGCCGTTTGTTGAATTGCATTCTGGCCCTAGTGCGGGTTATCCCGTGGTGCACATTGTTGAAAAAAATGAAAATGTTGTCGTGCTCATTAAGCGCACGTCTTGGCTTAAAGTAAAAGATAAGCGTGGTATTGAAGGTTGGCTTCATGAAGATGACTTATTTGGCCTTAGTCAAAACGGCGAAGCAATCATCAAAGAAGAAAACACTCAGCTGGGTTTTCAAAACCGTGTTGTTGAAGGTGGTGTAATGTATGGCGACTTAGAAGGCGCAAATTTTTATAACGTTTATTTAGGTTACTCGTTTACACCTGTTTTTAGTGCAGAAATTTCGCTGGGTAAGGCGTTGGGCAATATATCTGATAGTAATTTGTATGAAGCCATGCTTATCACTCAGCCAGTTACTGATTGGCTAGTAACACCCTATTTAGGTATTGGTGGTGGTTTTATCGATACTCAACCTCATAGTGTTTTAGTGGATTCAGAAAGTCGACAAAGTACTTTAATGAGTGCCGCCACAGGCATTAAATATCACCTTGCTCGCAATTTTATTTTACGAGCAGAATATAAATTCTCGTTAGCATTAACTGACCGAGATATAAATGAAGAGATTCACACATGGAAAATAGGTTTCAGCGTATTTTTTTAACGCCATTTGTTACGGCAAGTACCTTGTTGATCGTTGCTTTATCTTGCGCTTATTCAGCTAATGCTGCAGAGCAAGCAACAGATTCGCCAATACAAGTTAAAGCCGATGTTGAGCGACGTCAGATCTTAGACGATGTGCTTGATACTGAAAACTTTGAAATAGGAATTCAAGGGGGCATTATTTCCATTGAAGACTTCGAAAGTAGTGGCTGGCTCAGTGCACATATTGGTTATCATATTACTGAAAATTTCTATTTAAAGGCACGTTATGGTCAAGCAAAAGGAGGCGAAACGAGTTTTGAAAAGCTGGTAAGTTCCGCACCATTGCTAACAGATGAGCAACGAGAGTTAAGCCACTACGGCTTAAGTCTTGGTTATAATTTACTACCGGGCGAGATATTTTTTAGTAAAGATTTAGTACTCAATAGCCTTTTTTCAATTGAACTTGGTGCAGGAAGTACTGAATTTGCTGGTGATGAAAAGTTTACCGTTAATGTGAGCGCGAATTACCGAGTGTTTATTAATGATTGGGTGGCATGGGATATTGGCATGAGTGATTATATTTTTGACACACAAGTCACCGGTGAGTCTAAAACAACACACAACCTTAATTTCGTGACTGGAATATCAGTATATTTTTAATATCAAAGCATTGAATTTAAGCATTAAATATAAAGGAAAATACATGTTGTTAAATAAGTACTGGCATAGAAGTTTATCGGTAGTTTTTGCCTTTTTTATTTCAATGAACGCATACGGGGTAACTATAGGAAAACCCGCACCTGACTTTACCTTAAAGAATATGCAAGGTCAGAATATTAATTTGACCGAGCAACGTGGCAGCATTATTTTAATCAACTTTTGGGCGTCTTGGTGCGGTCCATGTCGTAAAGAAATGCCGGTGTTGCAAACGTTACAAGATAAATATCAAGACTTAGGGGTGCAAGTGTGGGGCATAAACGTTGAGCAAGAAAATCAAGCAGGCAGAGATTTTCTTGCTAATTTAGATTTAAGTTTTTCAATTTTTTTCGACGAAACCAATAAGCTTTCTCAGACATACCAAGTAGAAGCGATGCCAACAACCGTTATCGTCGACCGTGATGGTGTCGTGAGATATGTCTTTCGAGGCTTTAAAGACGGTTATGGAAAAAAATACGCGAAAGCCATTAAAAAGCTGATCAGAGAATGATTAAAGAACGTAAAACTCGTCAAAGAAGGAATTATCTGTGATCAAATATACTGTCAAGGCTGCCATTTTACTTGCCCTTATTAATTTAACCGGTTGCTCAAGCTTATCAATTAAGCCATGGGTAAAGCCCTATGAAAGACAAAACTTAGCAGATCCTATTATGAGTGCTTCACGCCACCCTATAGCCAGTATGCATGTCGCTCATGTATTAGATGGCCGCGAAGCAGCGCGTGGTGCAGAAGGTGGAGAAGGTGGTGGTTGTGGCTGTAACTAAATTCAAAAAAATACTGGTATTGAAAACACGCTCATTATCTATGACTTTAAGACTCGCAGTGAGATTGGTCGCTAGTCTCTTATTAAGTCTTGCTGTAAGCGTCACTTCAATTCAAGCGGCAGTTTTAGATAAAGACCGCGTAGATGTGCTTTATCATAGCTATGAGGGAGGCGGGATGAAAATCGATGGACCTTCAATTTTGCTGAGAAAAAAAGCGACAGAATCTGTTGCGGTTACCGCATACTATTATTTAGACAGTATATCATCAGCCTCAGTTGACGTGTTAAGTACCGCAAGCGCTTACACTGAAGAGCGTAACGAAGGGCAACTCGGTATTGAATACTTACGTGACAAAACCTTGATGTCATTCAACTTACGCCAGAGCGATGAAGATGACTATTTTGCGCAATCATTCAGTGTCAATGTATCGCAAGACACTTTCGGTGATCTAACCAATCTAAGTATGGGCTTATCGTATGGCGATAATGACATTAAACGTAACGGAGATGACATTTTCGAAGAAGAAAGTCAGCAATACCGACTACGAGCAGGCATTAATCAAATATTAACCCGTAATTTAACCGCTAGTTTGAATATCGAAGCTATTGCCGATGACGGATATCTCAATAACCCTTATCGAACGGTTCGCTATATAGACAACTCAATTCCTTCAGGCGTTGGCTATCAATCAGAAATTTATCCACAAACACGCAACTCGTTTGCCACTAAGTTATCGGCCAGTTATTACTTACCCTACCGGGCGGCGCTTTTTTTACATTACCGATATTTCAGTGATAGTTGGGAAATAAAAGCGAATGATATTGAAGTCGGATACCGACACCCTTTTGGTGATACCTTCGAGCTTGAATTAAAGCTGCGTTATTACCAACAAAGCGCAGCAAATTTCTATAGCGACCTATATCCCTACAAAGACGCACAAAACTATCTGGCAAGAGACAAAGAGCTTAGCGACTTCGACAACATGACGATTGGCATTGGAATAACGTATTCGATTCCCGATAGTTTGTCATATGGTCATTCACGTTCAGAAGCATCATTGCAGTGGGATTATATTGATTTTAACTATAACAATTTCAGAAACCCTATGGACGAAGGTGGCGTGGGCAATGAGTCTTTATACGGTTTTTCAGCTAATGTAATTCGGGCTTTTTATAGCATTTATTTTTAATCTTTTTTATAAATTTCGGCAGCGTTTGCGTTGTCTTAGGTGTAATTTATGAACATAAATATATTTTCTTCTGGTGTTGCAAGCGACGTTTGTAAATCGTTAATGGCCGTCGCTGGCATATTGCTTTTTTCACTAGTAATTTCAGTGAAAAGTGTTGGTGCAGAACTTGAAAGTTCAACAAACAATGGCACGTTAGCGACAGAGCTTGAAGACATTAAAAAACAAGTATTGAAATTAAATAGAGAGTTGTTCATTTTAGAAGAAGATTTATTGTTTCCAGCGAGCACACAAGTTGCCGTTTTCGTGTCTGTAGATGTCGGTCGGTTTTTCAAAATTGACAGTATTGAACTAAAAATTAATGACAAAAATGTAGCTGGCTTTCTTTATACCGAACGTCAGCGTAAGGCGCTTGAAAAAGGAGGTATTCAGCAGGTTTACTTAGGGAATTTAAAAGAGGGGAAACACCAACTTACCGCTATATTCACCGGGCTGGATGGCGAAGGTCGTAGCAGCCAAAGAGCAATTACTCATTTATTCGAAAAAGAGGATGACGTGGTAATGATTGAACTAAAAGTGGAAGATAACGAATCAAGTTATCGAGCTAATGTTCGCGTTGAAGAGTGGGTTTTATAGTTAACTATGCGTCTTAACGTAGCGTTTATGCTTAATCAAATTATCAAGGTCACATTACTAAGTGGCGGCCTGATGTTTATAACAACTATGCCAACCTCGGCAGAAACTGTTAAGGCAGCTGCGCAGCTGGAAGACAAGTTATACCGTAAAGCGTTATACTTTTATTTTACCGGAAACTACGGTGAAGCACTCAACCAAATTAATGTAAACCGCCAACGTTTTAATCGTCACTCATCGCGAAGTCGTCTTTTCGAAGCGGGTTTACAAGTTTCTGTCGGTTTACATCATCAAGCAACACAATCACTGCAAGCGTTACAAAAAAGCCAAGAGTTTACCGATGAAATCAATGCTGTTGATCATGATAGTCAAGGGGGAAAATCGAGTACTTCACCAACAGAATTGATGTTAATCGCCTTATTACAGCTAGCTGAACAACAAGTTGAGCAAGGAAACAATAAAACAGCAAGGCAAACACTGAGTAATATTACAAACGTACCGAATGAGTACAAAGAACAATATCAACTGCTAAACCAGCTTGCATATTGGCCGAATATACCCGCTCAATCTGCAATCGAGCTAGCACAAAGTAATAATGACGAAGCGATGGCGGGTCTATCATTTTCTGACGCGTATATCGAGTTGAATCAAGCTTTGTTGTATATGGAGCAAGGTGAGTTTGATCAGGCCAAGCCACTACTGACAAAAATAAAAAACACACGGTGGTTACCGCCGTCTAAAACATTTTGGCAAATGTTATTTAATCCCACTAGTGATAACCAAGCTGATGATTTAAATGAAAAAGTGAATGATGATAAGATTCAACAACAAGCGGTAAATGACTATGCACAATTATTGTTGGCGCAAATGTATGTTAAACAAGAGCAATATGAAGCCGCTTATTACGAACTGAAAGACTTCCCTCAAAACAGTCCTTATAGTGAATCTGCTTTGTTTATTTTTGCTTTTTCTGCACAAAAAATAAAACAGTACACAATGTCACGTAAGTTATTTTACTTGATAAAAGAACGTTTTCCCTATTCCAATTTAGGCTGGCAGTCTTCACTGCTACTTTCCGGACAAGTTGTTGAGCAAATGTCGCTGAGTGAAGGCATGACTAGTTATCAAAATGCTGAGCGAGGATACCAACAGAAATTAACAGAATTAGCTCATTTTCAGCAATTGTTTGCGGCAAGTGACAATGTGTTAAATTTTTCACCGAGAAAAGAAATTAAAGATAAGTTAGAAGGTCATTCTGAAGTCGGTGTAGATGCGACTATGCCATTTTTCATCAATAACACTTATTCCACAGACTCGATATGGTTACAAAAAGCCTTGTTAGATAATGAGTTACAGGCCGACTTTCAGGTGCTGGTTGAGTTAGGTTTAATCAAGAAGCACTTGCGAGAACAACTACAAAAAAACTCATGGTTAAAGGGCACACAAGCATTAAATAAAAAAAGAAAAGCTAAGATTGCTGATGTGCAACAGCAAACATCTTTTCGCTCTATCATTGCTCAACTGACCGATAAGCAAAAACACTTTGAAAAGATTGTTGATGAAGCTCAAGCCAAACAACAAGGATTTGTTTTTGCTAATCAAGCACAAGAAGAATGGTTAGAGCGTATAAAGGTAAGTAAACAGGTGATCACTTCAATTTCTGGAAGCAGGAATGTAGCCGAGTATAAAAAAAGAATTAAGCGTGTTGAGGGCGTATTGAACTGGCAGTTACAACAATCGTTTCCTGAACGATTATGGCAACACAAAAAACAGTTAAAAAAAATTGACCAACTATTAGCGCATGCTGAACAGCAAAATAATCATTTTTTAGCACTTACCGATTCAGCTTCATTATTAACTGGCTTGTCAGCTCGTATTGAACAAAGTTCAGCAGACATCAAAATACAGTTAAGTAAAGTTACTAAATTAAGAGTAAAGACAAGTAAAAAAATACAAAATAAGGTTCAATTATTTGTCGAAAACCAGCAGGGGATTCTAGAGCAACACTTATTAACTGCTCGTCATGAAATGGCTGCCGTTTTAGAGCGTATGGCAAAATTAGATAAGCGTATTGAAAGGCAGTTAAGCCCATCAACAAAAAAGGCTAGAGTAGAAAAAGTTAAGTTCGATGACGCGAGTAAAGCTAGTTTTCTTAGTGAGTCGCAGCAAAAGGAAACGTTATAATGCCGCGTCTTCCTTTGAATCGTTCATTTTTACTTTCATGCTTGCTTAGTTGCCTAATTATGTCTGGCTGTATGAGCACATTTGATGAAAATGAAAAACTTATACCGAAAAATAAAAGAGCCACGTTGTCTGAACTTGCACAACAGCAAGATGATCTACAGTTAGATAAGTTTACCTCTGATAAGGCGATACGTTCGGCAAAATTGGCTGAAATATATCAACAACTATTAACCTTAGAGCCAGATCCAAAAGTGAGAACTAAGGTCGAATATCGATTAGTTCAAATAAGCACCGAGCTTTTTGAAAATCAGGCGTTTGGCGGTAAAAATACTGATAATTTAGATGAAGTAGGCTTAACCTTGGCGCAGCTTAAAAAAGATGATCTAGCCTTGGCTGAGCTAGTTGCTAGTTATCAAGGGCTGCTAAAAAATCATCCAGAACATAATGCTAACGAGCATATTCGATATCAGCTGGCTAAGGCGTTAGACCTACAAGGGCGTATAGATGAAAGCTTAGGTGAAATGGAATTATTGCTGACTCAATATCCAGCTACGAAGTATTTAGCTGAGTTGAACTTTAGGCGAGGTGAAATCTATTACAATCGTCAAGATTATGCTGCAGCAATTAACGCTTACAACAACGTGATGGCATCGCCTAACAATGATAACTACTTGGTTAACAGCATCTATATGACAGGCTGGTCATTGTTCAAGCTTAATAGATTACCTGAGGCTGATATCGCATTTTTGCATGTACTTGACGCAATAATCGCAGATGAAAAGAAGCGTCCTAATCAAAACGAATTTTCTTTTGTTGCCTTGGAAGGTCGTTATAAAAATTTAGTGATAGATACTCAGCGAGTATTAAGCGTTTCATTAAGCCAGCAAGCGCAGTCAGCATCTTTGGTTAAACTGGTTACAAAGAATCATACATCGAAATTTTTACCATTATATGAACATGTGTTATTTGAAAATTTAGCTAACTTTTTAATTAAGAAAGATTTGAAATCAGATGCAAAACTTACCTATAAAGCATATTTACAATTAGCAAGGGGCAATATTTGGTCAGCCCGTTATTCATTAGCATTATTAGATATGTACCATCGTGAAGGTAAATTTGCTTCGATGCATCAGCTGAAAAGCAGCTATATTGATAATTTTGGGCTTGAAGGGGAATTTTGGAATAAAGCTTCATCAACAGTAAAAATTGAACTACTTCCTCATTTATTACAATTTAGTGATGAGCATGCCCGTCGACAATATGCACGGGCTCAAAAATTAGAACAAAGTGAAAGTAGAGTTGAAAGCTTTAGTGAAGCAGCCATTGCGCTCGCAACTTATTTAAAGTTGGCAAAGCTGCCACAGGCTAAAGATTTATTAACTAAATATATTTTGACCGATGAATATCTCTATGCAGATGCGAACTTTGAAGCGCAGCAATTTACTAAGGCGCTTAAAAGCTATGAAAGTATTGCTTATAACACGCCGTCTGCTTCTCTAGATTTAGCATCGTTAAAGTTGCAATCTGCTTATGCGACAACGCTGACTATTCGAGAGCTTTTAAAAGTGATACCCCAAGAGGAAGCTATTGATGACAATACCTTGTATCAACAGCGTATTGATGAGCGCAATCACTTTGACAAATTATTTATTAAACAATATCCACATGACGAACGTGCTTTACAATTAGCAACCCATGCTGCGCAGTATTCTTTTGATGCCAAAGATTTTGCTACGGTAAAAGCGATGAGTGTCTTTGTACTTAAAGCCCAAGGGGTAATTGGAAGTGCTAAAAGCAAAACAATCGCTAACGAAGTCATCAATCCAGCAGGGAGTCGCACATATCTAGCTAAGAATTTATCACCAACTGCGTTAAAGCAATTGCAAATAGTCAGTCAATTATCGGCACACAGTTTATACCAACAAAAACGGTATCAATCTGCAGAAAATGCCTACTTATTAGCATTACAATATGCAGATAAAAAATTAAATACCTGGCAAGAAATGCGTAACTTACTCGCTTCGAGCATTTATTTTCAAGCTCAAGTTTATACCCTTAAGCAGCCTAAAACCGCAGTGTTTCACTTATTACGTGTTGGTGTCATAGTTCCTGAATCAACATATAGAGTGACAGCAGAATTTGATGCAGCGAACTTATTGCTTAAAAATCAGTTATGGCAGCAAGCCATTGATGTGTTATTGAACATTCAAAAACACTTCCCCAGCCATGAATATGCGTCATCTATTCCTGCCAAGTTAGCTTCATCATATGAAGCAACAAAGCAGTGGCAGTTAGCGGCAGAGCAGTTACTTATCATTGTCGCCAATGAAGAAAATAAACCGAATAAAAGTATCACTACAAAAACAGAATCATTTGAACTAAAACGTGAGGCACAATACACAGCGGCTGATTATTATTTAAAAGCTGGCAATACGGCTAAAGCGTTAACTACATTTAGAACGTATGCCCATTCTTACCCTGAGCCTTTTAATATTGCGCAGGAAGTACGTTTCAAAATGAGTGAGTTTTATCAACAAAGCAATGAGCCAAATAAACAATATTATTGGTTTCGAAAAATACTGCGTTATCATGAAAAACAAAATAAAACGTCATCACACACAGTCACCCCTCGCGCTATTGAGCTGGTCTCTATAGCTACATTTGGCTTAGGCGCTGCTCATCAACAAACATTTAAGCAAGTTAAGTTAAATGCGCCACTGCAACAAAGCCTCAAACGTAAGCAAACAGCAATGAAGCAAGCGATAAAATACTATCAAAAAGTGCTTAGTTTTCAATTAGCGGTATATGTACCACAAACGACCTTTAATTTAGCTGAAATGTATCGTCAATTAGCCGCAGATGTTTTGCAGTCACAGCGCCCGACAGATTTAGACGAATTGGCATTAGAAGAGTATGAAATATTATTGGAAGAGCTGGCTTATCCTTTTGAGGAAAAAGCGATTGAAATTCATCTGAGCAACGCTCAGCATGCGTGGCAAAATGTTTATGACCAATGGATAGCAAAAAGTTTTGCCACACTTGCTGAAATAGCCCCAGCACTTTATAACAAACAGGAGCGAGATCATGACGTTATTAATGACATGCACTAATCATTTCTATTATATGTTAAAAGCTCGTTCTACGCTGGTTCAAGCATTAAGAGTGCTTTTGGTGCTCGTGTTTTTGCAAGGTTGTTCAAATATTGCTGAAAAAAAGAGTGAACAGAATAATGGAAATACCCGTGAAACTGAAAAGCAATCACCAGAAGCGTTAGCAGCATTAAGTAAAAAGTTAACGGACTTAGTTGATATTCCGAACACAAAAGGTCAATTATCAACAAATGAAGATGGCTTGATTGAATCATCACAAAGTCTTCGTAATAGCTACCTTGAGCAAAAAAAAGCACGTTTAGCGAATGTTCCAGCGTATGTGACAGTACAGTACAAGCAAGCTTTAACCTTTATGAAAAATCAACAGTGGCAAGAAGCTGAACAGTTATTTGACCAAGTACTGACGATCCAACCACAGCTCTCTGGCGCTTATGTGAATAAGGCCTTAATAGCACTTCACCAAAAAGATTTTGGTCTTGCGAATAATCAACTTGATAAAGCGTTAGTGGCTAATCCCATTAATCCTTTTGCTTATCAAATAAAAGGCAGGGTTGCACGGCTAACAGGAGATTTTGAGCAAGCAGAAAAAAGTTACCTTAAAGCATTAGATATTTGGCCTGAATACCCTGAAGCGCAAGTTAACCTCGCCATTTTATTAGAGCTGTATCGTGGACGTTTATTGGATGCGCGAAAGTATTATTCTTCATACCTTGCATTAAAAGCAGATGACCAGCAAGTACAACGCTGGCTTGCGGGGGTAGAAATTAAAATTAAACGTGCGGGTTTAGTACTTCCAGAAAAAGCAAATGACACGTTATCGGTAAGTGAATATAACAAGAAATCAGGGGAAGGGTAATATGAAAATAATATCAATATTGATTATGCTCATCACTGGAGTAGCATTTATAACTTACGCAGAGGAAGTAAAGCCTGCTGCAAAAATAGCTAAAAAAACGCTGACGATTGAAAGTAAAGTGACAGGCTCTCAAGAGCAACCCAAGGTACTTTATATTATGCCATGGCAAGGAATAGCCAATCCCATCAGTATTAAGGATAAAAAAACACAGCTTGCAATGCCAAAATTTAAACCCATTAATCCGAAAACATTTAAAAAAGAAGTAAGGAACTTTGCTGCAGAGCAAACAAAAAAACTATCAGTAAAAAGTACAAAAAACAATTAACGTGGCCGTTATTAGTCCACAGTTCAATTTCAGGATGAGTCCGTAAGTTAGCATTTCATCCAAACTTTAAGTCAGAAGGAAAATACAATGAGTTTTATAGACAGTGTGATCGCTTTTTTACAGAATGGTGGTTCATTTATTTACCCCATCGCCCTTGTATTAGTTGTAGGCTTGGCTATCACTATTGAACGCTGGTTATATTTAACTAAGGCACATCGTACGAATCAAAAGGCATTCTCATTAATTCAGCATGCATTAAAGTCTGGCGATATTGAAGCTATCACCAAACATGCTAAAAGCAATAAATCGCCAGTATTAGATGTATTAGATTCGGGCATCTCTCGTATAGGCCATGCAAAACGTCGCGAAGATATTGAATATGCGATGGAAGAAACCATCATGGAGTACATGTTACGGCTGGAAAAACGAACGCCATTTGTAGCTACATTGGCGAATATAGCCACGTTATTAGGCTTGTTGGGCACAATTATGGGCCTGATCGCAGCATTTTCTGCAGTTGCGAGTGCTGACCCTGCTGAAAAAGCAAATTTATTATCTTCGAGTATTTCAGTGGCAATGAATACCACTGCATTTGGTCTAATTACCGCTATCCCTTTGATATTATTTCATTCTGGTCTGCAAACTAAAACAGCTAGTATTGTTGACTCTATTGAGATGGCTGCTATTAAGTTGTTAAATTCTTTGTCGTTTAATAAGTAAACTGATTTAAATCGAGGGTTACTATTATGAGACGCCATCGTCAACGCCGCACCAATACCCAAGACGCGGAAATCGACATTACATCATTCATGAATTTGATGATTGTGTTAGTACCGGTATTGTTGCTGAGTTTAGTTTTTTCTCATGTGCGGATACTTAATTTACAACTGCCTGTGTTCTCTGAAGCAGAGTTAGCTGAAGATGAGAAAGAACCAAAAATATTAGAATTGGTTATTACTCAAGAGCGATTAGAATTAAATTATCCAGCAGGCATCTTATTGAAGCGTTTTGAAGTCACTGACCAAGGTTATGATTTTTCAGCGTTATCAATATATCTGCAAGATTTAAAACTAGCTTTTCAACAACAGTTGATAGAAAAAAATGACATTGTACTTTTATTAGAACCTTCCGTTGACTATCAAACCATTGTGTCTGCTATGGATACTGTGCGTTCGTATAAAGCTGTGGTCGCTGCTAACTTGGTGGATGCTGAATTATTTCCATTGATATCTTTAGGTGATGCACCTGTAGATGGAGATATGAGCGAACTTGGTCGCGAACCAACAGGAGAGCAGTAATGAAACAGTCAATAAGATCGAAAAGACTCGCCAAGCATCACAAACGCTTTAACTCAGGTAGTAAGTTAAACCTTGTCGCTTTGATGGATATATTTACTATTTTAGTGTTCTTTCTAATCGTGAATCAATCAGAAGTACGCGTATTGCAAAATATTGAAAAAATTAAATTGCCCGTGTCAATTGCTGAAGAATTACCGGTAGAAAACTTAGTCATCACTATTTTTGAAAATACAGTGTTAGTACAAGAAAGAGCGATTTGGCAAAGTAGCGGTAAAGACACGGGATCTGACCTGCAAGATAACGAAGCATTTTTTGAAGCCTTAACCGCTGAACTCAATTATCAAATGAATAAACGACCAGCATTAACGGATGTAGAACAAGAGAAAGGCCGTGCGGTAACCATTATTGGCGATGCCTCAACACCCTATGCTGTATTGAAGCAGATTATGGCAGCATGCGCAGACACAGGCTATCGTAATATGTCACTTGCCGTTGAGCGACAAGTCAAAAATAAACAAGGCGAGGGTTAATATGACCACAATAACCTTGAATATGGGGACGAGGTTTCAAACGCAAAGCGACTTATTTGTACCAAACCAACAAGATAAAAAGTTTCTACGAATCTTATCGATTTTATTGGTCGTTTATTTAATGTTTGCCTTCGGTGTGCCTTTGTTAGAGCAAGTAGAAATACCTCGTGAAATAAAAGAGCAGGTACCACCGCAGCTTGCCAAAATTATATTGAAAGAAAAACAGCTACCTTTACCAGAAAAGATAAAAGAACCAGAAATAATTAAACCTGAAGAAATCAAAGAAGAGCTTAAAGAGGAAGCGGAAGAAAAACCTTCTGAAAAGCCAATTGAAAAACCCAAAGTGAATCGAGAAGCGGCGAGAGAAAAAGCGAAAACGTCTGGTCTTGCAGCAATGAAGGACGAACTATTTTCAATGCGAGAAGCTTTTGATGTTATGCCAGCAGCAACAACAAAACTTGATCAAAAGATAACTGAAGAAGTTAAAGTAAAGCGGAAGCTGTTAGCAAGTTCAGTGAATAAGCAAAGCGAAGGGCTAACTGCTTCATCAGTGAGTCAAACGGTGGCTAGTGATGCGTTAAGTGTTAAAAACACGCAACAGATACGTCTTGCTGAAGAAGAAGTTTTAGCGACTGAAGGAGCTATTGCTGAAGAAGAGGCTGGCTCTGCACAAGCAGGGCAACGCACTGAGATTAGCTTACGTAGAACACTCGAAGCGAATAAATCTCGTCTTTATGCTCTTTATAATCGAGCATTAAGGAAAGATCCTTTCTTGAAAGGGAAGGTTATGTTTGAAATAGAAATAGAGCCCAGCGGTACTATTAGCCGAGTTGATATCAAATTTAGCGGTCTTAATAATGCAAAGTTAGAACGACAATTAAAGGTGATACTACGTTCGATTCGTTTTCCCGAAGAAGACGTATCTGTAATGACAACTATTTGGGCAATAGAGTTTTTACCTAATTAACAGTAATCGATAGTTGACGGCTTAGGTTTAAACTGGACGTCATACAAAGTATTAAATAAAGGTTCAGTCATTATTTAATACTTTTTTCAATGGCGATAAATAGGGCTCGAAGTGTCGCCATTGTTCGGTGGCACTTTTATAAATCGGTTGACGAACTTGCTCAGAACTTGGCGTTTTTATATTGCGCTTAGTTTTATGAAAATCTAGACACGATTGTTCAAATGGCAAGCCACAAAAATCAAGCATTCTTCTTACTTGAGTTTCTAAATCGTCAACGATATCTTCATGATTTACGGTTAATACAAAGCCTGGCAAGACGTTTTCCCAATGCGTCATTAATTTTAAATAAGCTTGATAGTATCGCCCGATGTCTTCTAGGTTGTAGCTAAAGTCTTGCCCTTCAGCAAATAGTTGTTTAAAGCCACTAAAACAACAGGCCATAGGCGATCGTCTTGCATCAATGATTTTGGCATTTGGCAGTATCAGTCGTATCAAACCTATGTGTAGAAAGTTGTTCGGCATTTTATCAATGAATAGTGGTGCTTGCTCACGGTATACTTGGGTTTCGTCAATAAACTGCTGACCAAAACGTTTAAAGTAATCAGGATTAATTTCACTTAGGTTTTTGGGGTATTGGTTTTCTTTGTTCGTTGGATTTCGGCCTCGTAACCGCGAAGCTAAACCTAAAATATTATGAAGTTCCATCGTGCCGTCTACTTGGCTATGTGAGGCAAGTATTTGTTCCAATAACGTCGAGCCTGCTCGCGGTAAACCGACAATAAAAATGGCATCGGGAGCGTTAAGGCCTAAGTGACCTCGGTTTTCAAATAATTCAACCGAGCAGTGTTTTATTTGCTCTGCGACTTGTTGTTCTACTTTGTTGATGTCAAAGCCGTTGTTAGCATGCTGCAATGCATTGCCTTGATGGTATGCTTGAAAGGCTTGCTTATATTCTTTTCTGTCTTCAAATGCTTTGCCCGTCGCAAAATGGAGTTGAATTTTGTCAGTAAGTGCTAAAGCATTATTCTCTCCCTGTATTTGCATTTGAGTAATTTCTTTATCGCTAAAGCGATAGGTTTTAGTATTGGCTAAACTCCAAAAAGCATCACCGTAACTTGGACTTAACTGATAAGCTTTTTGGTATGCCGCAACTGCTTTTGAAATATCGCCTTTGGTTTTAAGTGCGTGACCGAGCTGTAGATGAAAGCCTGCAATTTGATCATCTTGCTCAATGGCTTGCTCAAATAGTGTAATAGCTTGTTCTATTTCACCTAAACCTGTTAATACATTAGCTTTAGCGACTTTAAAGCTAAGGTTGTTAGGTTGTTCAGCTAATAAGCTTTCTACTTGCTGCTCGGCTGCTTTATATTTACCTAAGCGGATCAGTAGATTCAGATATTGAGAGCGAGCATGAATATGGGTAGGTGCTAACTCAAGAGCGCTGGCCAGTAAAAATTCTGCATCATCATAAATTTTAAGCTCAATACCGATGTCGGCGAGTAAGCACATGCCTTCGATATGACGCGTATTATTTTGTAAAAAGTGCCGACAAATTTGCTCTGCTTTGAGTAATTTCCCTTCATGCATTAATTCAGTAACAGCAAGCAAAGCAGGGGGTAAACTTTTTAGTTTGGCCAATTGATTTGCCGATATTTGCACGAGATCCATTTGCTGGTCTTGACGATAAAGTTGAATTAATTCTTGCCACCCAGCGACCAAACTAGGATTAAGTTTTACGGCTTGCTCAAAAGAGTTTTTAGCCTGAGTAGACTTACGTAATGCAAGGTAAATATAACCAAGTTCTTGATGAGATCGGCTGTGTTTTTCATCAAGTTTGTGTAATTCGTTAATACTGGCTAATGCGCAGGAAAAGGCTTTGGTATAACGCTGTGCTAACGCAATTAAATACCATAATTCAACTTGATGCTGTTTGTCTGCTGTTTGTTTCAGTAGCTGTTTACTTTGCTCGATGGCGTTGTCGAACTTTGCTGTTTGGATTAATTGTTGAATCGACTTTATTTGTGCATCAATCGGGGGAAAGGTTGTGTTGTTCAACGATTTTGCTCCATGGCTGGTTCACGAGTTACTTTTTTCTTAAATAAGAATGTCTTTTATATAAATATTTAATCATAAGTACTTTATCATTAATCAAATAAGAATAAGAAGCCGTTTGATACAAAGATCAAACGGCTTTATGACTGTTTTAGGTAAACTTAATGATCTAATATTTAATAAAAGTCATAGGAGAACCTAAACCCAATGGTTCGAGGTCTATTGGTTACTACTTTGGGAGTGAACTGTTGGGTATCAATATATAACACTGCACTTTTATCGGTTAAGTTGTCGATAAACAATTCGGCTTTCCATTCGTCATTAGTGACACCAAAACTTAAATTGGCCACCACGTAACTATCTTGAACATAACGACCACCAGCAAACGTTTGGCCATTACTACCTTGATAATTAACCCCAGAATAAACATCTGCTTCTTGTTGAATACTTAAGCCAGAGTTTGTGCCATATACCAAATTAGTCGCGTCTTCTAACACGAACGCATCCATTGTCATACTCGCGAGTCTTTCACCGGTATAACTGATTGAACCGTTAATGTAGCCTGTCATATCTTTCGATAAAGGATAGAAATATTGGGCTTGTAAATTACCTGAAAACTCAGCTGAATAAGGCAATCGACTGCCAACAGGAGGGGCAATACCAGCGAGTTCGTCATTGACAGATGTTAACTCAGTATCAATAACGCTAAATGCACCGCTTATCACAATATTTTCAGTAACTACCCAGCTGAAGTCACCATCAATCCCTTTAATTTCAGCGTCTCCAACATTATCAGTAAACACTAAAAAGCTGATGTTGGTTGGGTCGAATCTTGATGTTTGTAAATCTGAAATTTTCGAATAGTAGGCTGTTGCATTGAAGCGTAAAGATTGATCAAATAACATTGATTTAAAACCAAGTTCAAAGTTATCTAAACTATCTGTAGTTGAGTACACAGGAATGCGAAAACCATCAAAAGCGCCTTCTTGGTTTTTGGCTAATCCACCGCCAACACGGTTAGTAACGGGTGGTCTAAATCCTTCAGAGTATGAAGCAAATATCATTAAATCGTCTGACATTTTCCAATCAATAGATGCTTTGATAATTGTGTCATCTACGGTTAACGTGCCATCATTATCAAGTAAGCTCGTATCTAATTGACCACTGGCAATTGCTGCTTGAATTGCTGCAGCTTCATCTGCACCAAAAAACTCTGTTAAAGCCGAATCACTACCGTCACCAAAGGCTTGTAACCTACCACTAACATCAACTGTAGTCGTAGCGCCTTTGAAAGAATCTTCAATTTCATACCAACGGGCACCTAAACTTGCTGTGACCGTGTCGGAAATATCAAATTCTAACTGACCAAATAAAGCGATTTGATCTATGGTGTGGGTAACATCATTAACGAAGCTTACTTCTGAAGAAAAAGGTCCGCCATTACTGTTAATACCGTCGGTACCCGCAAGGGTTCTCTGTAAATCAGTAAAATAAGGTAACTCAGTATTTCCTATTTGGAATTGACCAACCGTTGATAATTCTTGAGAGTCATAAAAAGCACCTGCGGTAACGCGCCAAATGTTTTCTGCAGAAGTATTAAAGCGTAGTTCATGAGTAATGCGCGAGGTGCTTGTTTCTTCTTTGTAAAACTTAGTGGGATCTACACACTCTTGTGCTTCAGGAGCACCTGCATAGCTACAGGCATAATAGGCAGAAAAAGAACCACCATTGGTATAACCTGTGTAATCAATGGTTGAATTGATGTCTCGGTCTAAATAGCCACCAGTATAAACAACATCGAGTTGATTAAGACGACCTTCTAGTGTCCATGTCGTTAAACCGAAATCATCGTTATTGTTTTCTGGTACAAAACGGTTTGTCGATGACTCTCCATCAAGATTTGGATCGTAAGCAAACACGCCTTCGGTATCGAGAGATTGTTGAGTATGCTGAACTAATAACTCCCATTCATCGTTGATTATATAAGACAAACCAAAACGTGCACCAGAATAGTTTGCGGTGTTAAAGTTATCTTCTACTAAGGCATCATTTTTGGGCGAAGTAACCGGAACATTTTTAGGGTTCGTTAGGGCACCACCGGAAATTCTACTAATAACTTCTGCACTGCCGATGTAACCACCTTGACCAGGTACGTTTAAAATATTATCTATCCAACCACCTTGATAATCATTATAAGTGGCAACACGAACAGCAAGTTCATCGGTTAAAGACATGTTGAAATAAGCTTCAACAGAATTACTCAAATCTCCACCTTTGGTCGAACTCGTACTGGTATCAAAACCAGCAGAAAAACCGTCATGGTTTGGTTTGTTTGTTATTAAACGTACCGTTCCTGATTGAGAACTAGCACCAAAAAGCGTACCTTGTGGACCCGGTAATACCTCTATACGTTCGACATCAGTCGCGTAAATATCTAAATTTCGGCCCTGCATCGATACCGGTTGTTCATCTAAATAAAAAGCAACCGAGGGTTGTAGTGCTTGAACAGATGACACCGCAATACTGGTTTGAGTTGTTGCCGCGCCGCGAATATATATTTCATTTTGCCCAGGGCCTGTGCCCTGAAAAACCACGTTAGGTAAAAATTCAACATACTGGTCAAAATTAGCAACACCAAGTTTTTCTAGGCTGTCACCCGTTAATGCATTAACGGTAACAGGCACTTCTTGAATCGACTCTATCCGTTTAGTTGCGGTCACTTGAATGACTTCTATTGCTGCCCTATCTTTCTTTTTGACTTCCTCAGCATAGAGAGAGCCTGATGCTGCGATGGCCGATAACACAGCACAATGCAGTTTGGTGAGTTTCATAAGTTTTATTCCTTGGTGTTTTAATTATCTTTAGAATTGATATTATTAGTAGTCTAACTAAATTTTCTTTGGTTATAGCTTAGCAACAAATCTGACTTTTACATAATTCATAGTGATATGACTTATGTGGGATGTGCTTCTTTACAGCTATAGTTAAGTAGATATAATATCAATTCGAATTAAATTTAGGGGAAAGGCTTGTCTTCATCAGTCAAGAGTCAATTAAATAAGAAAGTTTTCGGCAGTGCCTCAGCTATTATCATTGCGCTTTTACTTTATACCGCAGTGCTACCGAAACAAGCGCAAAGCTTATTTACACTTATTCAAGCAAGCATTATAGAAAATGGCAGTTGGTTTTATGTGCTTACAGTGGCATTTATCTTCTTTTTTGTTATTTTTTTGGGACTCTCTCGCTATGGCGATATTCGTTTAGGGCCGGATCATTCCACCCCTGATTATTCATTAGGATCTTGGCTTTCTATGCTCTTTGCTGCGGGTATGGGCATTGGTTTAATGTTTTTTGGTGTTGCTGAGCCGTTGATGCATTATTTATCTCCACCCACAGCAGACACGGGGACAGTTGCTGCGGTTCAAGAAGCGATGAAAATGACCTTTTTTCACTGGGGGCTTCATGCTTGGGCTATTTATGCCATTGTGGCGTTAGTGTTAGCTTATTTTAGTTACCGACATAATTTACCTCTGACGTTACGCTCAGCTTTATATCCATTAATTGGCGACAGAATTTATAAATGGCCGGGGCATTTAGTTGATATATTTGCCGTTGTCAGTACGGTGTTTGGTGTTGCTACTTCACTCGGTTTGGGCGCTTCACAAGTTAATGCTGGGTTTAGTTACTTATTTGATATTGATGTTTCTACTACCAATCAAATCATTATTATGTGCGGTATAACTGCACTTGCAGTGATATCTGTTGCTACAGGGTTAGATAAAGGCATTAAAATACTGTCTGAAACAAACATGATTCTGGCAGTTGTCTTACTGTTATTGATTTTTGTGCTTGGCCCTACGGTCTTTTTATTACAGGCTTATTTACAGAATATTGGCGACTATTTAGCCGACATAGTACATAACACCTTTAACTTATTTGCCTATAAAAAGACTAATTGGATAGGGGGCTGGACAATATTTTATTGGGGGTGGTGGTTAGCATGGGCACCTTTTGTTGGTTTGTTTATTGCTCGAATTTCTCGTGGCCGTACTATTAGAGAGTTCATTATAGGGGTGATGTTGATACCTACCGTATTCACGTTATTCTGGATGACTGTTTTTGGTAATAGTGCAATTGATTTAGTTTATAACCAAGGGATCACTGCTTTAGGCGATATGGTAAGTAAAGATTCATCAGTCGCATTGTTTGTGTTTTTTGATAACTTCCCGTTAACCTCAGTGCTGTCATTTTTTAGTGTCTTGATGATCGTGATATTCTTTGTCACTTCCTGTGATTCTGGCGCTATGGTGGTTGATATGCTTTGTTCACATGGCAAGAATGATACGCCGTTATGGCAACGTGTTTATTGGGCGGTGGGTATTGGTATTGTTGCAGCTATTCTGTTGTTGGCAGGCGGCCTTAATGCGCTACAAACCATGACAATTGCCAGTGCTTTACCTTTTACTATCGTTTTATTACTCGCCATTGCTGGTTTGATAAAATCATTGAGGGTTGAAGGTTTTAAGCAAGAAAGTCAGTTAATAACGGCAATACCTCATGCAAGCAATGAGAATAATGATAGTTGGCAAATACGATTAAAAAACGTTGTAGATTTTCCAAACAAAGTGAATGTGAATAATTTCATTAATCAGACAGTAGCGCCCGCATTTGATTTGGTCGCTAAAGAGCTAAAGGGAAACCAAATATCTGTTGATATTTCTACTAAAAATGGCTTGAGCTTAATTGTTAACCACGGTGAACAACAAGAATTTGTTTATAGGGTGCTGGCTCGAAAATATTCTCAACCCGACTTTAGTAATGATACCACTGAAACAGACGATGATGACGAACAAAGCTATTATCGCGCAGAAGTTCATTTGGTTGAAGGAGGACAAGATTATGACATTATGGGCTGGTCGAAAACGGCAGTGATCAATAATATTATTGATCAATACCACAAACATCTGCACTTTTTACACTTATTACGTTAATTGCTCGCAGATTAAGTTACTTGGTAACAGCGTCAGTATTATTGGCTTTAATTAGCATTGCTGGCGTTCATTTCATCACTTAAGCATTATTGTAAAAGTCTTCTTATTTTACAACGAATAAATCCCTTCCTCCTTCCTTACATATATTGAAAATCTTGTCATCAGTTTAAGAACATGCCTGAAACATTGCGATCGAAATATCAGCGACTATAATTTTATTGAATCAATTATTTAGGTCTAATCTGATGAAAAAATACTTATTATTGGCGACAACTTTATTAACAATATCTTCATCTTCTTCTGTATTTGCTGACTGGTCATCAACAGTAACGTTAGCGAGTGATTATCTTTTTAATGGGGTTAGTCAAACAGATGAAAGTCCAGCATTGCAGGGGAGTCTCGATTGGTCAGATAAGTCTGGTTGGTATGCTGGCGGTTGGGCATCGAATGTCGACTTTGGTGATGCTACAAATATAGAAGCGGATGCCTACCTCGGCTATTACACAGCAATAAATGATGCCGTCAATCTTGATGCTGGCATAGCACATTATACTTATCATGGTGAAAACTATAGTTCTGATGGTAATTACAGCGAGCTTTATACTAAGTGGAACTTTGGTGCTACCGATTTGAATTTTTGGTACGCATGGGACTACTTTGGTACTGGTGCTGGTCATTATATTGTTATGTTAAATCATACCTTTACCATTAATGACGATTTAACTCTTTTAGTTGGCGTTGACAAGTCTACGAGTTTAGATGCTGACAAGTTTGAATGGGAAGCAGGTAGTGATGATTACTTTCACTGGCAAGTAACGACAAACTTTAGCGCCAGTGGTTTTGATTTTTCTCTTGGTGTTCAAGGTACGAATTTAGATACCTACGGTGATACCGCATTGCTGTTTACTGTTGGCCGTACTTTTGACTTTTAGGAGCTGTTCATGTTGCATAAATTGATACAAGTTATTTTAATATTGTCTTTCAGTGCCCCTGCATTTAGTGACACCGTTTACCTGACATCGCTAACTTGGCCACCATACTCTGGTAAATCTTTAGATGAACAAGGTGCTTCCGTTGCTGTCGCTAAAGCGGCGTTTAAGGCAATGGGTCACGAGTTAAAAGTTGATTTCTTTCCTTGGAGCAGAGCTGTTAAGTTGGCTTCGGAGCCAGGATCGAAATATGTTGGTTATTTCCCTGAATATCATTATGAATCTAATGAATTCTCTTTTTCAAACCCTATGGGAGAAGGCCCACTGGGTTTAGTTGAAAATATACAAAAACCGATCGTTTGGTCTGCTGTTAACGATTTAACGAAATATAGAATTGGCGTAGTACAGGATTATGTTAATACTGTTGAAGTGGATGCATTAATTGCTAGCGGCGAGATAAAAGCCAAAACAGCTACATCTGATGAGACTAATATTCGTAAAGTTTCAGGTAAACGCATTGATGCCGCGGTTATCGATAGCAATGTGTTTAATTACTTGTTAGCAAATACAAAAAAATTAAGCAATGCGAAAGGTAAGGTGCAAATGAACGCTAAGCTATTAACGACTAAAGAATTATTTGTTGCCTTTAAAACGAGTAAAGAAGGTAAGCATTGGTTAAGTATTTACAATCAAGGTCTAGATAAAATTGATATTAATGCCGTTATGAAAAAGTATTTAAAATAAATATGCGTATGGGTCAATCAACGTGTAAAAGACACATTCTGAAAAGGAATTCAGAATATTGCTTTTATATCGATGTTTAACCGTTCTTTATTTTTTTATTCTGTAATACATCCAACTTTAAAGGTTATTGCCATGAAATTAATAATTGGTTTTCTTCTTACGAGTGCAATGCTTCCTGTGCATGCAGAAACAGTGACTATACGAGCGGATAGCTGGTTTCCTATGAATGGAGAGCCTAATGGAAATTTACAAGGCTACATGATTGATATGGCCACGGAGATTTTTACGGCAGCCGGACATACCGTTGACTATAAGAAAATGCCGTGGGAAAGGGCGGTAAAGTCAGTACGTGAAGGTTTGTTTGATTGCGTTGTAGGTGCATACCCAGAAGATGCGCCTGATTTCGTTTTTCCTTCCGTAAGCTGGGGATTGGACAGTACAGGCTATTACGTAACTAATGAGTCAACTTGGCAGTTTAATGGTTTTGCTTCGCTGTTGGACCAAAAAGTAGGTGTTATTAGTGGTTATGCGTATGGCGATGAGTTTGATGCTTTAGTCAAAAGTAGGACGGATGTATTTAAAAGTTCATCAGGAAAAGATGCATTAGGTAAAAACTTTAAGAAACTAATGCATAACCGTATTGATATTGTCGTTGAATCAGTGGCGGTAGCTAATGCGAAATTGAAAGAACTTGGCCTCCATTCAAAGCTAAAAATCGCAGGAACCAATCCTGAAAAAGCACCTATTTATATCGCTTGTTCACCCACAAAAGTAACGAGCAAAATGTATATTGAATTAATTGAAAAAGGTACGGAAGTCCTGAGGGAATCAGGGAAACTAAAAACAATTTTAGATAAATATGGCCTACAAGATTGGCAGTAAAGAGGTAATAAAAAAATATGAAAGTCACTACATCAATTTCATTTAAACTTATTTTTTCAGCATTGATCATTGTTACCATTTTGGTGATCTCTTTTGGTATATATGATTATATTGGACAAAGCAATCATTTGAAAAACAAACAAAAAGATCAGCTTTCTTTGATTGAATCTCGATTGAAACTTAATTTGCCTTCAGCGGTTTGGAATTATGAAGAAGATCAAATGAAGGGTATATTGAATTCGGAACAACAATCAGAGCATATCGCTTTTATTGAAATAACCAACAAGGACAAGAAGAAGATATCTCAATCAAAAGGGAAAAAAACGAGCGACACAAATAAGTTTAAATTACAGTACATTGAAGATGGCGAAAGTACTAATGTTGGTAATGTTACCTTGTTTATTGATAGCTCCTCAATTGACACTGAGCTGTCTTCTTTAGCCTCACGTATTATCATCAAAGGAATATTACTCGATGTGTTTCTTGTTTCAGCCATTTATTTTTTATTTGCAAAACTAGTTACACAACCTTTAAATGAAGTTGCCAATGCTTTAGAAAATATTGCTCGAGGCGAAGGTGATTTAACTCAACGGTTGCAAGTAACACACGAAGATGAAATTGGCTTGGTTGCTGAATCTTTCAATTTGTTTGTAGATAAAATTCAATTGCTTGTAAAATCTATTCAGCAATCGGTAAAGCAAACTTCAGAGGTGTCTCACAATGTATACCTTGCCTCTGAGGCAAGTCGAGGACATTTAGAAAATCAACAACATGAAACGGATCAAGTCGCAGCGGCCATCACTGAAATGTCAACTTCAGCAAAAGAAATTGCGAATAATGTGCAGTTAACCGCTGGATCGGCCGATCAGGCAAATAAAGATGCGAGAGAAGTATCAGCAATTATTAAGGTATCTATTCAATCAATTAATGGTTTATCTCAACACCTCGACCAAGCAACTAATGTGGTTGGTGCACTCGAAGATGATGTGAAAGGTATTGTTTCGGTACTCGATGTTATTCGTGGGATTGCTGACCAAACTAACTTATTGGCATTAAATGCCGCCATTGAAGCAGCTCGTGCAGGCGAACAAGGACGAGGTTTTGCTGTAGTTGCTGATGAAGTTAGGGCTTTAGCCAGCAGAACTCAGGAAAGTACCGCACAAATTCAGGAAACCATTGAACGTTTGCAAACGGGCGCTAAATCAGCGGTTCATGTTATGGAAGACAGCCAAGTTAAAAGTAAATCGTCAGTCGAAAATGCAGAAAGTTCCGGTGAGTCTATCAGTAGCATTTTAAGTTCCACAGAACAAATTACAGATATGGCAACGCAAATCACTTCAGCCGTAGAAGAACAAAGCACGGTAGCAGAAGAATTAAGTCATAACGTAAATAGAATTGTTGGTGCGGGGCACAGTAGTTTAGAGCAACTCAATGAAATGACTAAGAACTCCGAGGTCATGCAAGTTTCAGCTGATGAGTTAAATGCACTAACACAACAATTTAAAGCCTGATACTTACTTTGAATTCAATGGAAGTTATTGATTAAGATGTTAAACCTTATTACTGATACTGCTAGCGCTCATCGCATTTAGCTCTAATAATGGTGCCGCATCTATTTCATTTGCATCCATCATTCCGGCGAGTCGCTCCATTGAAGAAAGCAGTTGTGACTGTTCCCATTCCGCTAAGTTTGAAAAGTTTTCTATGAAATGCTCTTGCAGTGCTTGAGGAGCATCAAGTAAAAGTGCTTTACCATTTTCTGTTAAAGATAAACTCACTTTACGTTTGTCTTGGGTATTACGAACTCTGGAAATAAGGTTTTTGTTTTCTAATCTATCAAGAATATTAGTCACTGTGGCTGCACTTAAATTAACACTTTTAGCGACTTGGCTTGAATTGACACCAGAAGCTTTATCTATTTCTAGCATAATCAATAATTGTGGGCTTGTTAAGCCAGAAGTCTTGCTAAGATGTTTTGAATGTAAATCTATAGCCCTAATCACTTTTCTTAAGGCAATTAATAGTTCTTGATGTTTTTCCATAACAGCATGCTTCTAACATTAATTTTTTGTAGTGTAATTAAAGTTTACAGCATCTCCTAGATAAATTATTGATATAGATATTTAATCTACTATTGTAGTTAAAAAGAGTAAGGGTTTACACCTTGTTCTCTTTAATCGCTATATTCTAATATTAGCAGTAATAAACCGTTATCATATTTATGGCAGCTTAAATTGCCAAATATTACTAGTATTGAGCTCGACTTGTTCGCATGCAAAAAAGTCGTATTGATAAGAAACATTACAGCTGTTTGGTTTTCGACCTTTGAAATGATGCCATATTTGCTCGCTTCCAGTAGTAAGGTCGAACTCTTTGAAAGCTTTACCTAGCAAATAATATATTTTGTCTCCACGTAATTGCCAATTTCGCCATCCGGCAATGGGGAATGTTTCGATAAGTGCTGATTCAATGCCCGTTATTAAATCTAATTGGTATAAGCCGTTATGAGTAAACTTGGTAAAATATAGTTTGTTGGCATTACCTTGCACACTATAGCCCCCCGATGTTGTTACCTGCTCAATTTTTCCATTTTCCAGTGATAGCTGCCATACATTCCACTGTCCATCGACATCTGCACTAAACATTATTGACTCTTGTACAAAGGCCACGTGGTGAACTTGCGTATAATTCTCAGCTAATGTTCGCCAACTTTGACTTGCTAAAGAATACAAATATAGCGTGTTATTGATACTAGCAACGATTTTGTCGTCTTTAGGAGACCAAGCTATAGCATTGATGTAGTCCATATCGCCTTCAAACTCAGCAATATAAGCGGGCTTTCCTTCTTGTTGAATGTATATTTCTTGTCTGCCTGTTCTATTTGATTTAAATGCTAATATATTTGAGTGATGTCCAAGAATCGGACTGAGGCTAATGCCTCTGCTTGCTGTAATGGGGGTTGTCGTCGCTTGATTTCTTGAATAGCTAAAAATATTTACCGTTGTTTGACTTCGTTCTGTGAGTATCGAGCTGTGTTCATTTCCCAGGGCAAGTCTGCCGTATTGGTCGCTATGTTCTTTTGTTATCAAGGTGAGATTATTAGTATCAAATTCAAATAAACCATCACCATTAGACGCTAAAATTTGATTGTCAGAACGCCAAATCAAACCATATACGTTATCAATTAATGGTGAACTAGCAATGATACGATTATCACTAAGGTCAATCAGCCTAATTTTGTCTACATCAATAGCGCTGTATTCAACAACGGCTAAAATTTGGCTATTTGGCGATATAGCAAAAACATAATCCCCGGTATTATTACCTACTTGTTCAGGATGGGTTAATTGCTGGTTTCTGCTAGTATCGAGTTGAAATGAATGAAGTGCATATGGATCAGAGATACTGGGTCTAGATCGATATATCAATCGTCTTTTTTTATCATCAAATACAAGTTGGGTAACTACCCCTTTGCCGCAATCCAATATTGAATTAAAGCGCTTTGTTAGTAAATCTATTTGGACTATTTCACAGTATCTTTGCTGCAGATTATTTAATCTTGATGCGTAAATAAAACCATCAGTTCCATAAATTACATCAGTGTAATAATAATCGTCGTGAGAAACCGCTTGCATGGGATCCTGATTTTTTTTCATATAAATCTGGGCATAGGAATCAGCGTCAGCTCGATATAGGAATAAGAGAGTATTAGTTTCTGTGTGATAAAATGGATTAAAAGCATTACCCATTGTAGAGGTTATTGGTTTTCTCTCTAACACGCCTATAGCTTCAATGTGTTTTTGTGTAGGGATGACTTGATAGATAAAAATAATGAGTAGAGCTAATAAAGCGCTAAGCCAAAACCATTTGCTGCTTAGTTTCTTTGTGAAACTATAGTCATGTTCTTCTTGGGGGGAATGGTCACTTTCAGTTTGAGTTAAATGGCCGTTATCTACAATTGGCTGGTTTTCTAATAAAGTAGGTAATATGTCTAACTTATAGCCTACTTTGCTGACAGTTTTTATCAATTGAGGTGATGATGGATCAGCTTCAAGCAATTTACGCAGTTCGCTAACGGCTCTATTCACGGCAGCATCGCTGACAATTCTGCCACCCCAAACTTGCGCGACTAATTCCTCTCTAGTAATCGCTTCTTTCGGGTGATTACAGAAGTACACTAAAAGTTCGAAAACTCGAGGTTCACAATTTATTTTTTTTGCGTGCTTAGTTAACTCTACTTGTTCGGAGTCAACCACTATATCGCCAAATATAAAACGCATTGAACCCCTCTGTTCTATCAACCATCATCATTTCATTACCAAATCATTGTCTCCTCTTTATTGAGTTAAATCAATAGGCTGACAAACTAACCCTCCAGCACCCATTAAATATATTTTAATGGATATATTTCCAATACGGCTCTGTATGCACTGCTATCAACTTAGCCTCTTTAGTTGTAGGTTGAAGAGAAGAAGTCAGTTCGAGTCAGGCAGTAAATTTAATATAATAATGATCACCATTATTAATAAGGAGGCACTATGCGCTTAACCAATAGTCTATTAATTTTTTTGTTTTTTTTATCTGCTTGTTCATGCGGTTCAGGAGAAGTGAGTCAGTCAATATCAACACAAACACCAGCACAAATAGAAACATCGAACCCAGTAAATACACCTAAAGCAAATTTAGAAATACCTGATAATCGCTTTTCGAATACCTACCAAGTGTTAATCTTTGGAAATAGTCATGTGACGGGATTAAATAGCTTAATACAAACACTTATTAGTGCAGGTAATCCTTATGCAAAAATCAGTGTCGTCAATGAAGGGGGAGGATTTCTAGATAATAATCAGAAATTAAAGGCGGATTTACTCGAAAGTAAACCTTGGACTCATGTTATTTTACAAGGTCAGAAATATTCGCAATCAGGAGCTACCCTCTATTCAACAATTGCTGCACAGGTATTGATCGATAAAGCAAAAACTCACCAAATAACCCCAATACTTTTTCCTGAACATCCGCAAAAAGGTAATATGGAAGAAGGTAAGCGGGTTCATAATATTCATACGGGAATTGCTGAGATGCAAAAATCATGCGTCGCACCTATCGGATTAACTTGGGACAAAGTCATCATCACCAATCCACAGCTTGATTTACATAGCAGTGATGGTAATCATGCGTCTTTGTTAGGAAAATTACTAACCGCTTATGTTTTTTATGAAGTGATCACTGGTGAAGCAGCAGATTCTCTTTCTTTTATTGAAGAAATTGAAGTAGAAGAATCAATTCAACAATTTCTTAGACAACTTGCATCTGAAACGATTCAAACATACCAGCCTTGTATTTTCGATATATGACGTTTTTTGATGGGCATCTATAGAGCAAAATATGCTGATATTGATGCGCCATTGAAGATATTTAATCCAGCTCAGTTGAATGAGTTATTAAATTTTGTAATATCCTCGAACCAGACGCTGAACATTTGCCATATGCTTATCTGTGAGTTCACCACCGTTAGATAAAAATATAACTTCAAGGTTACTATTGGGGTAGAAAGTTATTAAGGTATTAAAACTATCCCATAAACCCGTATGTGAATAATTATCACCGACCAAAAAACCATAGCCGTAAGCACTAATACCACCATTTATATTACTATGAGTTTTTAACATTAAGGATAGTGTGTCTGCTGTGATAATGTCATTGTTTAATAGTGCTTGAGCAAATAAATTAAGATCATCAGCTGAGCTTACTTGAGCCATAGAACCGTAGGTATATAGTTTTATTCCATGATAAGTATTTCTATCCGCAAAATTGAGAGCATCTCCTTCTTTTAACGCGACTAAGTCATTGGTGATATAACTATTAGCCATGCCCACTGGCCCGAAAATATTAGCTTGCATATAATCAGAAAATGATGAGCCTGAGATTCTTGAAACAATTTCAGCTAATAAAACATATCCGGAGTTACTGTAATCACCCCTTGATCCAGGAGTAAATTCAAGATCATCATTTTGAGAAAAATATTCAATTAGTCCTTGGTTGGTCAAACCATTGTTACGTTTATCACTCCAAATATCGTTAAGGAAATCAGGAATACCTGAACGATGACTGAGCAAATGATGAATTGATATATCGCTCCATGAAGAGGGAAGTTCTGGAATATAATCAAGCAATTTACTGTCTAATGTTAAAGCCCCTTGTTCAAATAACTGCATAATAGCAATGGCTGTAAAAGGCTTACTCACTGAAGCTAAGCGGAACCCTGTATCACTTGTAATTGAAATATCTGTAATTTTATTTGCCATACCCCGACTACCACGATATACAACTTCGCCATTCTTTCTGATAATTATGCTTACGCCGGGCGTATCGTTTTCTTGGTTTACATTGAGGTAAGTTTCAATAGTCGAATGAATACTCTCCTGTACCCCTGTATATTCAACGTTCACAGATTTTTCCGAGCCACCGCAGGCATTCAATCCAATACAAATAACGAAGACTGCAAATATATTCATATATCGGCTAAAGCTATTAATAAATTCTTTCATAAGTTCTCTTTGATTATTTAAACAACGTGATCAGCGTGTCGATTATCCGTAGAATCGTTATTTACGATTATTTTGAACTGATGAAACTATTATTAAATAATGTTGAAACATGGGAGGCACTGACAGGCTTACTATAGAAATAGCCTTGTACACAATCACAACCCAGCTCTTGAAGCATAACAAGCTGCTCCTTTTCCTCAACACCTTCAGCAGTAACTTTATGGCCAAGGATATGTCCCATTTCTATCATCGAACCGACTAACAGTTTCGTCTTTTGGTCGTTAAGCATGTCATCAATAAAATACTTATCAATTTTTAAAAAATCCACATTGAGGTGCTTCAGCGAAGCAAAAGATGAATAACCTACGCCGAAATCATCAATAGCCAGTAATATACCAAGCTCTTTTAAATGTTCGAAAATAACAAGATATTCTTGCTTAGTTTGCACGACTCCTTCAGTAACCTCTAATTCAAGGTCACTGGGCAATATGCCTGTTTTCTCGATGACTTTTTCTAGTAGCGGTACCAAATCGCTATCGAGAAAATGACTGGGTGAAATATTAACAGCCATTCGAATTGAAGAAAAACCTGCCTCTCTCCAAAGAACAGATTGCTGACACGCTGTTTTCAATACCCATTCAGTAAGAGGTTTTATCATACCTATTTGTTCAGCCATATTGATAAAATCAACCGGTGAAACTTGTCCAAGCTGAGGGTGATGCCATCGCGATAACGCTTCTACACTTATTATTTTACCGGTATTAATATCAATTTTAGGCTGGTAAACCAGTGTTAGTTGTTGTTTTTCTATCGCTTCTCTTAAGTAATGTTCTATTTTTAAACGGTATTCGGCTTTAAGTGTTAATTCTCTGTCATAAAAAGTATATCTATTTTTGCCTAGATCCTTGGCAGCATATAAAGCCGTATCTGCCGCTTTTAATAATGCTTGTAGGTCAGCTCCATCATCCGGAAAATTTGCAATGCCAATACTACAAGACGGAGTGAACTTCCTACCGGTTAATTCAACAGGTTTTGATATAAGCTCGAGACAACGCTGAGCAACATGACTGGTATCATAAGCATTATTTACATCATTAACGGCAATACAAAATTCATCACCACTGAGGCGAGCAATGTAGTCAATTTCACGACAGGCTTTTTTCAATCGTTGAGCAACCTCCTTGAGGAGCAAGTCGCCAACATCATGGCCTAGACTGTCATTAACATTTTTAAAGTTATCAAGATCGATATATAACAAACCAAATTTGCGCTTACTACGGGCACATTCTTTGATTAAGCTTTTAATATTTAAATTAAAATGGCTACGGCTGGAAAGTTTAGTGAGTTCATCGGTATAGGCTAAATCTCGAATGAGTTTTTGATTATGCTCTCGCTCCATAACAATACCAGCAAGTCTCGCTGCTGATGTAAGATCAGTTGACTCTTCTGTATTAGGTAATGCAGGGTGGTCATAATACATACCAAAAGCACCCAACACTTTTCCATAAGAATTCATAATTGGTTCAGACCAGCAACAACGCATGCCATAAGGAAGTGCAACGTGCTTTAAATCTTTCCACTTAGGATCAGTTTCAATATTCTCGACTAGAACACGTTTTCCGGTATAGCTTGATGTTCCGCAGGAACCAATTTCAGGACCATTTACAAGGCCATGCACTGCTTCACAATAGGCTTTTGGCAGGCTAGGAGCTCCGCCATGTAACAGCTTTCTTCCTTCTAACTGGAGCATTGAACAACGTAAACCCAAGTGACGTTCTTCGTACATCAAAGCAATTTCATTATAGATTTCAGATGCGGGCTTTCCTTTAGCAATCATCTCGAGAATTCTAGTATTTCTTTTATCGAATAGTTCTGCTTTTTTATGCTGTGTTATATCAACATGAGTACCCACTAATCGTACGGGGTCACAATTTGAACCGTGGGTTATTTTAAAAGCACGAGAGCTCACAAAAACTTCATGGCCTTTTTTGTGGCGCATACGCATTTCAACTTCAAATGCGTCTATTTCACCTGATATGTATTGCTGTACTTTTTTTAGGGCGATGTCTTTATCATCAATGTGGACCAGTGTAGCCCAGGAGCTTAATTTATTTTCGATTTCATTTTCGGCGTAACCCAGCATGCTTTTCCAGCAAGGGGAATAATAGACATCATCAGTTTCTAGATTCCAATCCCATACGCCATGGCTAACTCCGCGCATGGCTAGCGCAAAGCGATCTTCACTATTGAAAAGCTGAGTTGTTCGTTCTTCTTTAGTTCGATGTGCAGCAGAAAGCTCGGAGTGTAAGTGCTCGACCTTTTTATGCAACAGAATTTCGTTGTCATCCATTATTGTCTTAGAACCCTTAAATCTTTACACCAAATAAAATAATGAGGTTAAATTTATTCGTAAAGCCTAATTAAGAAAATTACATCCATTTACATTTCTAAGGTAACAAATGTTATTCAATATCCAAAGCTGTTTATTTGTGGTCTGACCAAAAGTCTTTAGGCCAGAACAAATGAGGGCAAACGCCCGTTTATCTACAAAGACTCGCCTCAGTAAAACTCAATGGTCATTACGCTATAAAATTCAATGAGTAATGCTCTCTATTGTTTAAACAATTGGGCGCGATGCAAAGCGTAACGTTCATTAACTGACTTTAATGTAATTATTTTCGCGGTGTCGAAATGTCTAAAAGCCTTTCGGTTTTCGCGCCGCTCATCTAAGTTCCTGTTTTTTAAGATATCCTAATGCTATAGGCCATATTACCCGCGCAGAGACGTTTTTATTTACATCACGATAAGTGATTGAAACCTTTTGCTCTTATCGCATGGCAGTACGAACTAATTCCAAATCAATAAATTCAATATCTGTTACTTTTCGAGGCCCGGCGCGAAGCGGGGTATTTTCAAGCTCATCTCGTAAACTGGCAGGAAGTACTGAAGCTACCTTAGTCTGTACATCAGCCGTCGCTCTAATTAAAGCGTTATCACCACCTTATTTACCCAACGTATACCAAGCATTAAAGCTTCTAGCTCTATTTCAGAAAACATAAGGGGAGGCAGCATGAATCCTGGATGCATTATATAGCCTACACCCGCTTTTCCTTCGATATCTGCTCCTTGTGACTTTAAAGAAGCAATGTCTCTATCTTTTTTTGGAAATCCATAAAGGGTTTTGCAAAACCGTGATGAATATGACAATTATGAATACGTTGATTGGTCTATATGTGATAAAACCTCTACTTAAACTTGCTAAATTACCTAAGCTAGGCAGGCGTTTAGACTTGAATACTCAAACGATTTATTCAACCAAATCGCTGTTAAGTAGTTCGAATACTGCTTGTTGCAGCTCCTTGGTGCTATAAGGTTTATAAATAATCTCTGTTTTAATCGTATTGGGTTGTTCTCTCTCTAGCTTGTCGGTATAACCACTTATCATTTGAATTTTAGTCTTAGGGTAGTTTTTTGAGACGAGTTCAGCCAGTTGATAACCGTTCATTTCTGGCATAATAACATCAGTTATCATTAAATCTATTGCTTGGGTTGCCAATATTTCAAGGGCTTTTTTACCGTCTTCAGCCATTAGTATTTGATACCCGTTAAGGCTGAGTATTTCACTTGCCAGCTCTCTAAGAGCCACTTCGTCATCAACGATAAGAATACTCTTTGTTTTATTCTTACTCTGTTCAGTGTCTTTAAGTTCGGCGACGCTTTCAGATCCTCTCTTTATTAGATTGGTTTGGCTATCATCTGCATAGCGAGGTAAGTATAAAACAAATTGACAGCCAGAATTGTATTCAGAGTGCACTTTTATCACCCCCGATACTCTTTGAATAAAGCCGAATACTTGTGACAAACCTAATCCGGTGCCTTCAGCGCCCTTTGTGGTATAGAAAGGATCAAATATTTTATCAATTATCTCTTCCTTCATGCCCGGGCCGTTATCACTAATACTTAATTTGATATACTCACCTTCCGACATTTGGAGTTCTGTCGCTTGCGTTTGATCAATGCAAACATTAGTGGTTTCAAATATTATCTCGGCGGGGTGAGAATTATCTTTCATTGCGTCACGACTATTAATAACAATATTTAAAATAGCATCTTCAAAATCGTAAAAATCAATTAATACCAGCCATAAGTTTTTAGCCAAATTAAACGTGAGTTTTACCTCTACGGTTAAGGTGGTGCGTAAGAAGTGTTCTTGCTCAGTTAATAAGTCATTGATATTCGTTATGGTGTTTTTATTTGTCGATTTTTTTGAAAAGGCAAGTAATTTACTCGTGATCTTTTCACCGCGTATACCGGCATGATTAATTTCGCCTAAATATTTATAGAATTTAGTTTGAGATTGCTCAGTAAATGCAATTTTGAGTAAGTCTGAGTAACCAATGATAATACCAAGGAGATTGTTAAAGTCATGGGCAATACCACCGGTAAGTTTGCCCAAAGCATCCATTTTTTGGTTTCGTCTTACTTGCTCTTCTTTTACTTTTAATTTGGTTAAATCATGACAAAAACCAATAAAGTGTTTTCCTCCGCCAATTGCGGGTATTTCTTTTATATTTAAATGCAATGGAAATACAGCGTTATCTTTGGTCAATCCATCAACAACTCGACCTATGCCAATTATTTTAGCTTTACCAAATTTTTTGTATGCTTTTAAATAGTGGTCGTGTTTTTCTGAAACAATGGCAGGCATTAATAACTTTATATTTTCACCAAGCACTTCATCAGCGTGGTAACCAAATAAAACTTCAGCAGCTTGATTAAAATTTATTATTTTGCCTTTTTCATCGATAGTAATCACGCCATCCATAATTGCTTCATAAACTTCTTTAGCTTCTTGCTTTAATATATTTGTTTCTTTAGTTTTACTGTTGAAAAGCTCTAATGCCAAATTTTCCATCGCTAATGCAATGGTACTTAATTCATCTTTGGATCTCTCACGTAAGATCGGTTTAGTACTAGCATGTGCTAGTTTTATCGCTGTTGCCCTTAACTCTCTTACCGACTTGGTAATACTATTTACCACGGCAAAAACTAAAATTGTACTAATGATTAAGAATAAAATAAGTAGCGTAATCTGCTGGACACGATGGTTTTTTATGGTTTCATTTATATTATTAACATCGACTTTTAATAAATAAGTATGGCTTTGAGTTAAGTCATCAATCAAATAAATTATTTTTTCAGTCGTTGGTAGGGCTTCCAAATAGAGGAGTTTAGATTCTTCTATAGGATTAAGGGAGCTTTCTAGTACCCTAGCTTGTATCTCTTTTAGCTTAACTAGCAGTAAATTAATAAGTCTCAAACGTTCAATATTATCTGGCTCTTTCCAGTTTTTTGAAAGCTCTACAAAGGACTTTATGGCTGGCATGATGTCATTGTCCCATGCTTTTTTATTTTTATTAGCATAAATTTCATCATGATTCATTGCCCAAGATGTTAAAGCAATATGAGATTTATCAATGCCCATTTTCAATTGTAAATCTGATTTTTGCGAGGGGACTCGAAGCTCTATGATCCGATCAATTCGTTCAGAAAGTAAATTAATGGTTAATTGACTATGGGTAAACAAAATGATGATTAATAATAAGATCAATGAAAAAATAAAAACGAGTTTTTGTCTTATGGTAATGTTATTCGCGATAAATTGAATAATCGACGTATGGAGGAAACTCACTTTGAACTATCCACGATAGTCACTGCACCTTGGTCAACCTCTGCCAATATTGAGCTATCAATATAGTCAATAAAATTAGGAGGTTGACCATTGGTAATACCTTGCTCTTTCATCCAATGCGCTTCTAATGTTAATAAGCCCAATAACTGATTACTTAAGGTCATTTCGGTATAAAAGTCACGCCAAGTATCCTCAATGCTTTTTTTATCGTAGCTCTTTTTCAACTGCTTAGTAACTAAAGCTAAGGATTCTGTAGGGTATTTTTGTTTGAATAATTTAGCCTTTTTCATGGCACTGATGAACCTAACAAACCGCTCTCTGTTGTGATTGATTTTATCTTGCAGTGTTACCAACATTGACATCTCACTGTATAGCGCAGAATGATAAACATGAACTTGCTTGGCAGGGAATTGTTTTTTTGCATTGTATAAATGAGGATTCCAAGCAGCGACCGCATCAATGGCTCCTTCTTTAATTAATGTCGCTGAGTCTTGTGGTTTTATATCGATGATATTGACTTGTTCAATATCAATATTATGACTTTGCAATAAAGTATGAAGAAAGAACTCCGCATTCGTTTTTATCGGTACACCAATGTTCTTTCCAATTAGCTGGTTGATTTTTTGAATGCCGAGGTCGCGTCTAACGACCAAGCCCGTATTTAATTCTGAACTATGTAGCGAAGTTAAAATTTTGATGGGCTTTTGATTAAAAGCTTGATGAACCACAGGGGTTTCATAAACTAAAGCAAGGTCTGATTTATTCTCAATTAAACTCTGTAAAGCATCTCTGCCAGAGGTGTAATGTAAATAAGTAATGTTTAAACCAACATCAATAAAGTATCCCTGTTGTTCGGCAATATAAATAAGCGCAAAAACAGGTTGATTGGCATCAGCCACTGTTAAATCGAAAGTTTTATCGAGGTTGAACTGAGCTTGATTCATTTCACTATTATCAGTACAAGAAAATAAGCTGATGCTTAATAATACTGGGATATATAAGTAATAAGACATCTTGTTTTTTATCTTTAATACGAGTGACTGAATCAAAAGTAATCTCCTAAATACTTACCGAATCGAATTAAATAAATATAGTCTACAAATTTATTTTTTGCACTTTAATGCAATCTAACTTTCGAAAAAATATAGAATTTTACCTTCGTTTAACCTTCCCTCTTTACACTTTCTATATTCAATAATTTTCAAGAGTGATATTTATGTCAAATACGGCCCATATTCAACACCGTGATTACGGTCAAAGTCTTTATGTTTTACCTTTTCTACTCTTTTATCTTTTAATAACCCTCAGAAATTCAGACGCCTACGGGCATATTTTCGAGTTATTACCCGTGCTGGGGAGAACGATGCCGTTTTTTTTCCTAACCGTCTCTTTAGTTGCTGTTTTCAAGTGTCGCGGAGGAACTTTAAAACAACTTGGCTTGGCTTGGCCTCAAAACGACAAGGCTAAATTCAAGATGGTAATTTGGCTTGTCGCAGGGGCAATAGTCGTGCTGGCCATGAGAATATTCATCGCTTTTGCATTGGAGCCTTTACTTGAATTTTTGCCACCAAAGATTTCAAGAAGTAATGAACTTGCTGGTAATTTAATGTTATTAATGGGGTTGTTACCCATGATGTGGCTAATAGTGATCTACGTGGATATTAAATCAAATTAATTTATCCTTTTTTATCGGGAAAGACAGAAAATTCAAACAACCATGACAGAGTAGTGGCAACTTTCAACGCTAAAGGTATTACGCATGGTTATAAAAAGAACAATATCATCACTGGTCATAAACGGCTTGTTATTTACTTTATTATACGGCTGTGGAGGAGACTCGTCTGATGAAGTAGGTTTTACTAAAAATGTTTCACAAGAACGTCAGTCTAATCATGTCAAAGCATTTTTTTTTGGCACGGGCCCTTATGCTAATCCCGCCAATGATGGCTGCATTGGAGCTCGTGCACGTTGGGTCTCATTTCCTGTTGGTAATATAATTGAGATGATTGTTCCCGCTGAAACTATTGATAATGATTATCAGTTTGTTGTTGAAGAAATGGACAAAATTAATACTGCTGTAGCAGGCTATTTTACGACTATGGTCGTACAAAGTGAAAAAAATGACCTTACTAGCCCAAAAGCAAATCAAATAACTTTTAACTTTGTTGACCGTGATGGTATGGAAAAACACTGTGGTTCGGCAGGTGGAGGTGGTTGCATCGATATGGGGTTTCAAAAGGAAGGAGATCATCTTATTAAAAATGGAACGTCCTATTATCCAATCGATAGAGGCATTTTCGATGTTCATGAAATCGGTCACGGCATTGGCCTTTGTCATGTAAATCAGCGAGCATTTCCTGAAGGGACTATGGCTTCAGAGAGCGGGTCAAATATTCCAAGCTTCAGTGACTCTGAATTGGCTGCTATCAATGTCGTATTTACTTCAGGTATGGCTGTTGGTTCAACAGAGCAGGAATTTTGGGACGCCGGCTTGATCCCTTAAAGTAAAGATAAATACCGTCTAACTAAAGATCTGACGTATAAAAAGCGATTATCATTTTATAAAAGTTAGCTGAGTCAGGCAGTAAACTTTATACAGGTAGAAATGAATAACCCATTGTTAATTTTGGTTATATAAAATTTGATTTGGATATAGACGTAACAAACTAGTTTATTTTACGTCAAATACTCATAGAAGCTTTCATAAGAAAGTGCTAATTATAGTGGGTAGTTGTCTAGATGCTTTGATTTTAAAGAGGAATAGTGGGATGCCTAAAGGGACTTGAACCTTCGGAAATCGTCATCCGAAGGTTTGTTTTGACTCTCGATTACTGTAGTGAATTTCTGTTATTCAGAGCAAAATTTCCTTAAAAAGTAATCCTAATTTACCTAAACAGGATAGAGTTCATAAGGCTGTAACTAATAATTCAAGTATTATAACAATGCAGTACCTTTTTCACCTTTAACATATAACGCTAAACTAACACTGATCAATGCCTCCTTTTCAACTTTACTAACCGTTAAACTTAATGGATTGGTATTTAATCTGTCAATCATAGCTTTCACCGTTGCTAAAGGAATTTTTGCGTTAGGGATCCTCGTACTAATAAACCCAAACCAACTTGCATCCATATGACTAATTACTGTTTTCAATACATTTGGGTTATTAATAATGAAAGTATCTGCTCCTTCGGGAGCATCTCTTAAAATATCATAAATTACATGCTCTTTCTCTTTTGCGACCAGCATACCTGTGGTATTTAATTGCAGTTCTCCTATCATGCCATTACGCATTTTTAAGAAAAATTTAATATCTTTATAACCCGATTTTTGTGCGCCTTTATTAAAGCGGCTTAGGCGGCTACCTCCTCTTGCAAATGAATACCGATCTTTTAATGCAGATTGAAAATGCTGTACCTCTCTAAATTCATCTGTGCGGGTGATAAAATGCTTCGCGGCAGCCATGTCTTTCACATGAGTGAATTCGACAGTCATTCTCGCACAATCTTTTAAATCGCCAATATCGTCCATGGGGTTTCGATTAGTAATTTTATCTAACGCGCCACTAAAGCTTTTAATGCCACCATAAGCCCCAGGAGGAACTGATAACGAACCACTAAATAAAGCAACAATGTGTTTACTGAATTCTTTTAACTCTTCCTGAGCTTTAATAATTTCTTTGTACATCATGAATAGCTGTTTTCTTTTTAACCGTGCGTTAGCTAATTGCATTTTTGATGTTAAGCTTGCCCCTTTAGTGCTAATTGTACTTTTAAACTTGCCTTTTCCATCAACGCCAAGTGAAACACGGCTTTTCATGTCGTCGTTTAAATAAGTTTTAAATACGAAGTCATCGGTTAAAATATCATGCATTATTTTTGCTACTTTTCCTTCAGCCGTCGCAAGGTAGCTTTTACTCTTCATTTTAACTTCAAGTTCTTTCAGGGCGATGTTGTATGCTTTTTGATCTACTAATCTAAAGCCTTGTGACATATGAGTGCTTCGATCAATATGCTTTAAAACAGCTGGTTTACGTTTGTCTATTTCAGCTTTTAATAATTGCCACTCTGAACTGGTATGGGATGAGCCATCTTTTGGGATTAATGTAAA